>Ga0213866_10000153_pt1 | contig 57524 bp, 53 predicted proteins | sample PICome_11_FD_160079 | JGI IMG/M metagenome (GOLD analysis project Ga0213866, IMG submission 160079) | Coastal seawater microbial communities near Pivers Island, North Carolina, United States - PICO284 | ecosystem: Environmental > Aquatic > Marine > Coastal | place: USA: North Carolina...
TCGCCGGATGCCAATTATCTGCCGGGGCCGGATGATATTTATGTCAGCCCGTCGCAAATCCGACGCTTTGCCTTGCGCTCCGGCGATACGGTGGAGGGCGAAATTCGCAGCCCGAAGGATGGCGAGCGTTATTTCGCCTTGCTGAAAGTCAATAAAATTAACTTTGAAGACCCTGACAAGGCACGCCAGAAAGTCCATTTTGACAATCTGACCCCGCTTTACCCTGACAGTTCATTGTCAATGGAAAATGCCGACCCGACGGTCAAGGATTTGTCGTCGCGGGTGATTGATATTGTGGCGCCCTTTGGTAAGGGTCAGCGCGCGCTGATTGTTGCGCCGCCCCGCACCGGTAAAACGGTTCTTTTGCAAAATATCGCCAAATCCATCGCCAATAATCACCCTGAATGTTATCTGATTGTGCTGCTGATTGACGAGCGCCCTGAAGAAGTGACTGATATGCAACGCTCGGTGCGCGGTGAAGTGGTCTCGTCAACCTTTGACGAACCGGCGACGCGCCATGTGCAAGTTGCTGAAATGGTTATCGAAAAAGCCAAAAGATTGGTTGAGCATGGCCGCGATGTGGTGATTTTGCTCGACAGTATCACAAGGCTAGGTCGTGCCTATAACACTGTCGTGCCAAGCTCCGGCAAAGTGCTGACCGGTGGTGTGGATGCCAATGCGCTGCAACGCCCGAAGCGGTTTTTCGGCGCGGCGCGTAACATTGAGGAAGGCGGCTCGCTGACCATTATTTCCACCGCGCTTATTGAGACCGGCTCGCGCATGGATGAAGTGATTTTTGAGGAATTCAAAGGCACTGGCAATTCCGAAGTGGTGCTTGACCGGAAAGTTGCTGACAAGCGCGTTTTCCCGGCCATTGACATTATGAAATCCGGCACGCGCAAGGAAGAATTGCTGACCGACAAGGAAACTCTGTCGAAAATTTATGTGTTGCGCCGGATTTTGAACCCGATGGGGTCGGTCGATGCGATTGAGTTCCTGCTCGACAAGCTCAAAGCGACGAAAAACAATGACGAGTTTTTTGACTCGATGAATACCTGACCCGCTTTTAAGCCACTAAGCTATTCAGCCTTTAAGATAAAGCGGTCGCCAGCAAATCAAGGCTGCGCTGATGCGCCAGCGCTGTCGCCTCGGCGTTGTAATGCATGCCGCCCTCACGGGTGAAAGCATGGTCTTGGCCGGCATAGTCAAACAAAGTGACCTGCGGATTGTCATCAAGCCCGGCATGTATGGCCGCTTGCGCCTCGGCTGGCACGAAATCATCTTCACAGGCAATATGCAGGATAAGCGGTTTGGTGATATTGGCCGCCTCGTCGAGAATATCTTGTATTCCGACGCCATAATAGCCAATGCTGGCATCTGCCGAGCTGCGCGTGGCTGCCAAATAAGCCATGCGCCCGCCCAGACAAAAGCCGAGCGCGCCGACTTTGCCATTGCCCCCGTCAAGCGTGCGGGCATGGTCAATCGCCGCTTGAATATCCTTGACGCCCTGATCGCCGTCAAAAGCATTCATCAGCGCAAAGGCTTTTTGCCATTCTTCCTCAGACTGGTCGGTCAGCGCGACATTGGGTTCAATGCGCCAGAACAGGTCGGGCGCGACGGCCAGATAGCCCTGTCCGGCCAGCCAATTGGCGACTTGCTTGATATTTTCGTTCACGCCGAAAATTTCCTGTATCACAATGACCGCGCCGCCGCGCGGGGCTGACGGGCGCGCTAAATAAGCGTCAAAATGCCCCCCTTCGGCGGCAATGGAAATGGTTTCGGATTGTACCGCTTCTGATTGTGTCATCTCTCCCCCCCAATCATCAAACTCGGCTAATTGTGACCGCCCGATATGAGGGCGTCAAGTGCCGCGCGCAAATCGGAAGGGTCGGTGATTGGTGGCTGGCAGCTTTGATTGGCGCAAATATAGGCGGTTGGCCTGCCGTCAATGGCGGTTTTGCCGAACGCCGGATGGGTTGGCGACAGCGTGGCCGTATCCGGTGTGACCAGCGTAACAAGACCGGCCAGACGGTGCGTGCCGGCAATATCCAACAAAGGCGCCATCGCCGTATCGGACAGGGGCGGGGCAGGAGTGTCAGGCGCGACCAGAACCAGCAATACGCCATAATCATGCAGCAGGGCGGCATTGAGAAAACCGGTCATGGACACATAATTGCTTGGCAAAAGGCCGCCCAGCGCCTCTCGCAGGGCCGTGGCGGCGGTGTGATAATCAGCGTCGCCTGTCAAGTGCCAGAGCCGCGCCAAGGCCTCCAGCGTCGCCGCATTGGCCGATATGGTCGCATTATCCGTGCTTGGCCGGTTTCGCACCAGAACATCTGCCTGCCCGGCGGCGCAAGCGCAATAGCCGCCGCGTTCCGGGTCGAGATAATCAGCGTTCAGCCGCGCCACCCAGTTTTTCGCATAGGCGAGATAGGCGCTGTCGCCAGTGGTCTGAAACAGGGCGCAGGCGGCCAGCGCCATATGTGCGTAATCATCAGCCAGCGATATGTCGAGGCAATTGCCATTGCGGGCGCTGTGCATCAGGCGGCCATCTTTTGTCGCCAAACTGTCCAGGCAGGCGGCAAAGGCGCGCTCGGCCAAAGCCAGCCATTCGGGATTGCGGAAACACAGCGCCGCTTCGCTCAGGGCGACAATCATCATGGCGTTCCAGTCAGCCAAACACTTATCGTCGCGGCCGGGGCGGGTGCGCTTGTCACGGGCGGCGCGCAAGACGGCCAGATTGGCTTTAAGCGCATTTTCATCTGGCTGGATTTCCGGTATTTTGAGGCGGTTGGGAATGTTGCGGCCTTCAAAATTGCCGGCTTCGGTAATGTCATAAGCGTCGCAAAAATTGGCTGCTTCCGCCCCCAGCAAGGCCTCGACTTCCGGTTTTTGCCAGACATAAAACAGACCTTCTTCGCCTTCTGTATCGGCGTCAAGGCTGGCGGCGAAACTGCCATTTTCAAGCCTCATGTCGCGCGTCAGCCAGTCAATCGTGGCGGTTAAATGGTGGCTGAATAATGCCGCATCTGCGCTGTTTGCACCGCTTTCGGCGTGGGCGTCTTTCACCATATCAACCAGCAGGCCAATCAGCAGCGCATTGTCATAGAGCATTTTTTCAAAATGCGGCACCAGCCAATCGGCATCGACCGAATAGCGGGCAAAGCCGCCACCAACATGGTCATTCATGCCGCCGAGACAGATTTGTCGGGCGGTGAGGCGCACGGCTTCTTGCAGGGAAGTATCATGGTCGCGTTGTGCCTGATGGCGCAAAAACCGGTAGAAAAACGGCTGTGGAAACTTTGGCGCGCCATTCATGCCGCCGCGCTGCCTGTCCATATGGGCGGCAATGGAGCGCGCCGCGCGGGGCGGTAAGTCACTGTGCAAGCTGCCTTTGGCGTCGGCACGGGCGCGGGCGGTCAGCGCCCCGGTCAGGGCGCGGGCATTATTGGCAATGCGGCTTCGGTCGTCGTGCCAGACCCGCGATAATTCCTGCAAAACCTGAATAAAGCCGGGTCGGCCATATTGCGGCATTTTGGGAAAATAAGTGCCTCCCCAAAACGGTTTGCCGTCCGGTGTCATGAAAATCGTCAATGGCCAACCGGTTTGCTCGCCCAGCATGGACAGGGCGGTCATATAAATCTCGTCAATATCGGGGCGTTCCTCGCGGTCAAGCTTGACGCAGACATAATGCGCGTTCATGACGGCGGCTACCTCGTCGTCTTCGAAACTTTCATGCGCCATAACATGACACCAATGACAGGCCGCATAGCCGACCGACAGCAGGATTGGCACATCGCGGCGGCGCGCCTCGTCAAACACGGCCGCCTCCCAAGGCTGCCAATGCACCGGATTATCCTTATGTTGCAGCAGATAGGGGCTGGTGGCGGTGGCGAGGCGGTTTTGATTGAAATCAGTTGTCATAAAAGGCAGTTTAGCGGCTTATCGGCGCAAGGCCAGCAATGAATATGCGGCAGGCCAAGTGTCATGTGAAGTGTCATATGAAGTGTCATGTGATGCGTAATGTGAGGCGTGAAGTCATGAGCAGCACCTATAAGGAGCAGACGATTTTTGCCCTGTCCACCCCGCCGGGACGGGCGGCGCTGGCGGTTGTGCGTCTCAGTGGCGCGGCTTGCGACAGCGTGTTGCGGGCTATGGGGGTTGAGACATTGCCGCCGCCGCGCATGGCGTCCTTGCGACGTTTGCGCGATGGGCAGGGGCGGCTAATGGATGAGGCGCTGATTTTGCGCTTTGTTGCGCCGCACAGTTTTACCGGTGAGGATATGGTTGAGCTGCATTTGCATGGCGGGGCGGCGACGGTGGAGGCGGTGCTGGCCGCCTTGGCCGATATGCCCGATTGTGCCGCCGCCGCCGGAGGTGATTTCACCCGTCGCGCGGTGATGAATGGCAAGCTGGATTTGACGGCGGCAGAGGCGATTGCCGATTTGGTTGATGCCGAGGGTCGGGCGCAGGCGCTGCAGGCATTGGGGCAGCTTGGTGGCGGTTTGCGCGATATGTTGGAAACTTGGCGCGACGGGCTGAAAACCGCATTGGCGCATCTTGAAGCGGATTTGGAATTCGCCGATGAGGCACTGCCCGGCGGCTTGGGTCGTGCCGCGCTGGCCAGCCTGCCTGACTTGCGCGACGCCATGCAGGCGCAATTGAACGAAAAGCGCGGGCTACGCTTGCGCGAGGGTCTGCGGATTGCGCTTTTGGGCGCGCCCAACGCTGGAAAGTCCCGCCTTCTCAATAACTTAGCGGGAAGGGAGGCGGCGATTGTATCGGCGCGCGCCGGCACGACGCGCGATGTGGTGGAAGTCGCGATGGTGATGGCCGGTGTGCCGGTGACGCTGGTGGACACGGCCGGATTGCGCGATGCGCGCGATGATATTGAACGGGAGGGCGTGCGCCGCGCGCTGCAACAGGCCGAGCTGGCCGATATTCAGGTCTGGTTGCACGCGCCTGATGTCGAGAGCGGCGCGCCACCGGCAGATTCTCCACCCATTTCAGAAGGCAGGCGCTATTTGGTGATGAATAAAACTGACCTTACGGACGGGTCAGCGCAGGCGCTGGAAGCGGCGATGGGTGCGGCAGATTTTGCTATATCGGCGACCACGGGCGACGGTGTTGACGCTTTGCTGGCTGCATTGCAGCAAGATGTCGCCGCGCTTTATGGCGCGCAGGAAGCGCCGGTCTTGACCCGCCAGCGCCATTACAGTGCCTTGGCGGAGGCGCTGGCGCAGATTGACCGTGCCTTGGCGGCGGCGGAGTCCGGTGTCGGGCTGGAGCTGGCCGCCGAGGATTTGCGGCTGGCCATGCGGAGCCTTGGTCGGATTACCGGCGCGGTGGATGTCGAGGCCTTGCTTGATATTGTGTTTGCCGATTTTTGTATTGGCAAATAGGGGGCAAATTACGCCAATGTTTCACGTGAAACATTTGGGCGCGATGTTTTTCTTGAGTTTTATGATGGGGCGGCTTAGATAGCCGAACAGGCTCGAAACTTATTCGACTGGCACGAGGCAGGTCGAAAATTGGAGCATTAATTTGGGCGGCACTATGCAAAACGCACGGCACTGGGATGTAATTGTTATTGGCGGTGGCCATGCCGGTTGCGAAGCGGCAGCGGCGGCGGCACGCTATGGTGCGCAAACCTTGTTGGTAACGCATCGCGCCGATACAATTGGCGAAATGTCCTGCAATCCCGCGATTGGCGGCGTCGGCAAGGGTCATTTGGTGCGTGAAATTGATGCGTTGGATGGGCTGATGGGGCGCGTGGCAGATGCGGCGGGGATTCAATTCCGCCTGCTCAATCGCCGCAAAGGGCCGGCCGTGCATGGGCCGCGCACCCAGGCCGACCGCAAGCTCTATCGCCAAGCCATGCAACAAGCCATTGGCGACACGGACAATCTGACTGTTCTGGCGGCGGCGGTTGATGATATTTGCGTTGAAAATGGCCGCGCCTGCGGTGTGATAACAGAAAATGGTGATATTTTCCGCGCTGCCGCTTTCGTGCTGACAACCGGCACATTTCTCGACGGAATTATCCATATTGGCGATGAACGGCGTCGGGCGGGGCGGCATGGCGAAAAGCCCGCCATCACGCTTTCCAAGCGGCTTTATGCACTGGCCGAAGAAACCGGCGCCATGACAATGGGGCGGTTGAAAACCGGCACGCCGGCGCGCTTGGATGGGCGCACGATTGATACTGACCGGCTTGAGGCGCAGCCCGCCGATGCCGAACCCGTGCCATTTTCTTTTTTGACCGAAGAAATCAGCGTGCCGCAAACGGTTTGCCACATCACCCATACCAATCAGGCGACCTTTGATATTATTCAGGCCAATATCAGCCAATCAGCCGTTTATTCCGGCCAGATTCAGGGGGTTGGCCCGCGCTATTGCCCCTCTATTGAGGATAAGGTGGCGCGCTTTCCCGACCGCAAGCGGCATCAGATTTTCCTTGAGCCGGAAGGGCTGGACGATCCGACGGTTTATCCAAACGGCATTTCAACCTCATTGCCGGCGCACATTCAAGATGCGTTTATCCGCACCATTGAAGGGCTGGAAAATGTTACAATCATGCGCCCCGGCTATGCGATTGAATATGATTATGTTGACCCGCGCGCGCTGCTGCCCAGCCTTGAACTGAAAGCCTTGCCGGGGCTGTTTCTGGCCGGACAAATCAATGGCACAACCGGCTATGAGGAAGCGGCGGGGCAAGGTCTGGTGGCCGGTTTGAACGCGGCGCGTCAGGCGGGCGGGCAGGACAGCGTGCTGTTTGACCGCGCCGAGGCCTATATTGGCGTGATGATTGATGATTTGGTCACAAAGGGCGTGGCCGAACCCTATCGCATGTTTACCGCACGCGCCGAATATCGCCTGACTTTGCGCGCCGATAATGCCGACCAGCGGCTGACCGCCAAGGGGGTTGCCTGCGGGCTGGTTGGGGCGGCGCGCGCGGCGGCTTTTTCAGAGAAAATGGCGGCGCTGGACGCGGCGCGCGAGATGGCGCGCGGCCTTGCGTTAACACCCAATGAGGCGCAGGCGCATGGGCTGGCGCTGCGGGCGGATGGCGTGCGCCGCAATGTGATTGATTTGCTGGCCTATCCCGATATTGGTTGGGAAAAACTGGCAGCGATTTGGCCGCAAATGGCCGATTGGTCGCCGATTGTGCGGGCGCAAATCGAGACCGAAGCGCTTTATGCCGGTTATCTTGACCGGCAAGAGGCCGATATTGCTGCTTTCCGCCGCGATGAGGCGCTGCGCCTGCCGGTTGATATGGATTATTTGGCACTGCCCGGCCTGTCCACGGAAGTGCGCCAGAAACTTGATGCGGCGCGGCCTGTCACGCTGGGGCAGGCGGCGCGGCTGGATGGCATGACACCGGCTGCGCTGACGCTTTTGCTGCATCATGTCCGCAAAGGGCGGCAGGCAGCAGCAGAATAGGATGCAAAATGGGTCCGCAGCAATTTGAACAAAGGTTCAATGTTTCACGTGAAACAATCACCCGGCTTTTGAGCTACCAAGCGCTGCTTGGCAAATGGCAGCAGAAAATAAATCTTGTTGGCCCGGCGACGCTGGCGCAATTCTGGGAGCGTCATGTGCTGGATTCGGCGCAACTGCTGGCCTTGGCCGGGGCGCAACGGCGCATCTGGCTTGATTTGGGCAGTGGCGGCGGGTTTCCGGGGCTGGTTCTGGCGATTATGCTGGCTGATAACACAGAAAATGCGTCGCCTGACACGCCGCATGTCCATTTGGTAGAGAGCGACCGCCGCAAATCAGCGTTTTTGCAGGCGGTTATCCGCGAAACCGGTGTGCCGGCCAGTGTGCATAATTGCCGGATTGAGGCGCTGGCGGCAGACAACCCCCCCTTTCTGGCCGATATTCAGGCGATTAGCGCCCGCGCTTTGGCCGATTTGTCGCATTTGCTCGATCTGCTCGCGCCGTTTTTCAATTCATCCACAATTGCGCTGCTTCACAAGGGGCGCGATTGGCAAGATGAATTGACGCGCGCCGAGAAAATATGGGATATAGAAATCAGCACACATGTCAGCGAAACCGATGAAACGGCGCGCATTGTGCAGATTGACCGTTTGGCCAAGCGCGTGGCGGGCTAGGCGAAATACTCGAAATCCCTGAATTGCGGCTGTTTCGAGGCTAAGTGGGGGCGATTGCCGATGGAAAATATAAACACAGAGCGCGCGCCAAATCCCCGCAGCGCAACGCCCCGCATTATTTGTTTGGCCAATCAAAAAGGCGGCGTTGGCAAAACCACCACTGCAATAAATCTTGGCACTGCGCTGGCCGCCATTGGCGTGCCGGTTTTGTTGGTCGATGTTGACCCGCAAGGCAATGCCAGCACCGGCTTGGGCATTGACCGCGCGGCGCGCGACAAAACCAGCTTTGATGTGTTGCTGGGCGAAGTGCCATTGGCCGAAGCAATTTGTGGCACTGCCGTGCCGGGCTTTGACCTGTTGCCAGCCAGCATGGATTTGTTGGGCATAGAGGTGGAGCTGGCTGAAAACCCGCGCCGCTTACACCGTCTGGCCGATGAAATTGCCGCATTTCAGGCCAATAACAGTTCCGGCAAATCCTATAAATATATTCTGATTGACTGCCCGCCTTCGCTGAACATGCTGACATTAAACGCGATGGTGGCTGCCCAATCCGTGCTGGTGCCGCTGCAATGCGAGTTTTTCGCGCTGGAAGGGTTGAGCCAGCTTTTGCAAACCATAGAGCAGGTGCGTGACAGCTTGAATCCGGCGTTGGATATTCAGGGCATTGTGCTGACCATGTTCGATTTGCGGAATAATCTGTCGGGGCAGGTGGAAAATGATGTGCGCGGCCATTTTGGCGAGCTTGTCTATCAAAGTGTGATCCCGCGCAATGTGCGCGTGTCGGAAGCGCCGAGTTTTGGCAAACCGGCGCTGCTTTATGACCATAAATGCGCGGGCAGTCAGGCCTATATGCGGCTGGCATCGGAGTTGATACAGCGCGAAGAAACGCGCGGCCAAGCTGCATAAGGGCGCAAAGGGGCGGCAATACCCCGCCGGAAATGAAAGAGGCAAAGATGAGTGAGAAAAAAAGAGGTTTGGGGCGCGGCTTGTCGGCGCTGATTGGCGACAATCCGGTATCGCCGCAACCGACGCAAGCTGTTGATGCCCCAGACGCTTCCGACCCGCCAAAAGGTGATGCGCCAAATGGCCAAGCGCTTGCCGCCAATGGTCAGGCCGCACCGATGACGCTTGGGATTGATTGTTTGCAGCCGGGAAAGTTTCAACCAAGGCGGCATTTTGACCCTGATGAATTGTCCAGCCTCGCCGAATCTTTCAAGAAAAGCGGCATCTTACAGCCATTGCTGGTGCGCCCGATTGCTGACGGCCAATATGAAATCATCGCTGGTGAACGGCGCTGGCGGGCGGCGCAGCAGGCGCAATTACACAATGTGCCGGCGGTGATACGCGATTTATCGGACAGCGAGGCACTGGAAATTGGTATTGTTGAGAATGTGCAGCGCGCTGATTTGAATCCGGTGGAAGAAGCTGAAGGATATCAACGTCTTATCGATGAATTCACCTATACGCAAGCCGATTTGGCGGAGATAATTGGTAAAAGCCGCAGCCATATCGCCAATACGCTGCGGCTGGCCGGAGCGCCCGCCAAAATCCGCGATTACTTGATATCGGGCGCGTTGTCTGCCGGTCATGCGCGCGCCATTCTGGCTCATGAAGAGTCGGAGAAACTGGCAGAAATGATTGTAAAACAAGGGCTTAATGTTCGGCAGGCGGAAAAACTGGCGGCCGGTAGGGTTGCTGGTGAAATGACGGGCGCAGGCGGCAAATCCCCCAAATCCCCCAAATCCGATGAAAAAGACGCTGATACGCGGGCATTGGAAAAAACGCTGGCCGATGCGCTTGGCCTGAAAGTGCAAATTGACGATAAGGGCGGCGAAAAGGGCGGCGCGGTGCGGATTGATTATCGTTCGCTGGAACAGCTTGACGGGCTGGTGGCGGTTTTGCTGGCGCGCGGCTAGGCGCGATTTACGGGTTAAAGGCGGGCGGCGCGGGCAATCCGCAACAGCACTTGACCGGCTTGTGCGTCATCCAGTCCCGGCGCGCCGGATGTCGCCCCGCTGCGGCTGAAGCGTTCGGCATTTTGCAGCAAAGTCAGCGCGCGGGTGATTTTACCAATGCTCCAAAGCTCAAGCTGGCGCGTGACCAGCGGTTTGCGGCGAAAATGCAGAGGCGGGCGAAAGCCTGCAAAAATCTGCTGCTCGCGCACGCCTTTTTCTTTCATCGCGGCGGCCAGATGCAAAGTCTGAAAATGGCCGCGAATGGCGCCAAGCAGGCTCGACACGGAGCGCCCGCCCGTGACCAGCCGGTCAAGCGCCTGGTCGGCGGCGTCGATTTTACCCAAAGCGATATTATCGACCAGCGCATCAACCGAACTTTGGGCAATATCGCCCATAGCTGCATCAATATCATCCATAGTGACAAGGGCGGCTTCTGACCCCATAAACAGCACCAGCCTTTCAAGCTCACGCTGCAAAATGCCCCTGTCTGTAGCCAACATGCCAACCAATGCCTGCAAGGCCGCCGCTTCAATGTTCAGCCCGTGTTTTTCCAAATGGTCGCGCGCCAGCCGCGCCATATCGCGCGCCTCTAGCTCATAACAGGGCAGTGCCATAGCCTGTTTGCTGGCCTCCGCCGCCTTGCGGAGGCCGCTTGAGGGTTTCAGCGCTCCGGCTTCGACCAGCACCAGCGCGTCGGGGGAAGGGTTCTCCAAATAATGCGCCACCGCCGCGCTGACCGGCGCGCCCACGCCGCGCACATGCACCAGCTTATTGCCGCCAAACATCGGAATGGCGGCGGCTTCTGTCGCCAGCGCGGCGCGGTCGCCCGACAAATCGCGTTCGTCAATTTGCGCCAATTGCAGCGGGTCGGCTTCCGACCCCAAATAGGTGCGACGCAGTTTCTGGATAATTTCACTCACCCCGCCACTGTCCGGGCCATAGACCAGAATAAGGCGCGGCGCATTTTCGGCTGTCATGCTTTGCAGGAAATTATCGACCTGATGGGCGGCCAGTTTCATCGCCAACCATCCTCTATCCCGCGCAAATACTGGATAATCGCATCAGACAGGCTAATCACATTCAGCTCTTCCAGATATTCGCGCGTCGCCAAATTGACCATATCATCATCCAGCCTTGTATATTCCTGTGCCACTGTCAGGGTTTTGGACGCGCCGGAAGTCGCCGCATCGCTGAGCAGCGTCAATTGCGCCTGCGAGGTTACGCGCAAACGCAGCGCCGTGCCCTCCCTGTCCAGCAACAGGCCGGTTTGGCCGGTTTCAAGCGCAATTTCCAGCGCATAATCCGCTTCCGCATTTTCCGACAGATAGGGCGCCAGCAATCGCTTTAGCTGGTCGCCTGCCGGTGTGGCGGGCAGGCTCAGCGCGCGCAGGGCAAAGCGTTCTTCACCAGCAACCCCCCTCTTATGCACCGGCTCAAAGCTACATCCGGCCAGCAGCGCCGCCAATATCGGCAGCAGCAAAAGCCCCTGTCGCCAGCCGTTAAATGACCAAATTGACAATGCGTCCCGGCACAATAATGACTTTGCGTATTGTTTGCCCGTCAATAAATTTCTCCACTTGAGGCTCGGTCAAAGCAAGCTGTTCAATCATATCCTTGTCGGCGTCTTTGGGAACATTTATTTCGGCTCTTTTTTTGCCGTTAATTTGCACCGGCAGGGTCACGCTATCCTCAATAAGCACACTTTCATCGGCGCGCGGCCAAGGGGTCGCCGCCAACAGCCCATCGCCGCCAAGCAGATTGTGACAGCTTTCGGCCAGATGCGGCATCATGGGCGCGAAAAGCTGCACCAGACAAGCCAGCCCGTCGCGCAAAATCGCCTGCTCGGCCGCGTTGGTCGGTTTGAAGCCGGATAATATATTCGTCAGCTCATACAGTCGGGCAACGGCGCGGTTAAAGGCCAGTGCCTCAAGGTCTTGTGTCACATGGACAATGGCGCGCTGGGTGGCGCGGTAAACCGCTTCGCCGTCTTGGCCGGCTTCGCCGCTTTGCATGTCAGCCGCTTTTTCGGCAAATTCATTGACCAGCCGCCAGACGCGCTGGACAAAGCGCCAAGCGCCCTCAATGCCTTCCTGCGTCCATTGCACATCGCGTTCGGGCGGGCTGTCGGACAGCATGAACCAGCGCGCTGTATCGGCACCATAACGCACGACAATATCATCCGGATCGACGGTATTTTTCTTCGATTTCGACATTTTTTCGACCGCGCCAATCGTCACCTTGCCCGCCGCATCGGCTTTTTCAAACGCCCCGTCAGCGCCAATCGTTACCTCATCGGGCGACAAAAACTGGCCTTCCGCATTGCGATAGGTTTCGTGACACACCATGCCTTGCGTGAACAGCCCGTCAAACGGCTCGCGCACGCTCAAATGGCCGGTTTTTTCCATGGCGCGCGCATAAAAGCGCGAATAGAGCAGGTGCAAAATCGCATGTTCAATGCCGCCAATATATTGGTCAACCGGCAGCCAATGGCCGGTCGCCGCCGGTTCGGTCGGTGTGGTTTCGGCCAGTTCGGTAAAGCGGGCGAAATACCAGCTGCTGTCTATAAATGTGTCGAAAGTGTCTGTCTCGCGCCGTGCATCCTTGCCGCAGACCGGACAGGCAACATGTTTCCATGTCGGGTGATGGTCAAGCGGATTGCCCGGCTTTTCAAAGCTGACATCATCGGGCAGGCGCACTGGCAATTCAGCGCGCGGCACCGGCACTGCTCCGCAATCATCGCAGTGAATAATCGGAATCGGGCAGCCCCAATAGCGTTGCCGCGAAACGCCCCAATCGCGCAACCGGAAATTGATTTGCGCCGTGCCGCGCCCGTCAGCAGCGAATTCGGCTATCAGTTTTTCTTGCGCTTCACCCGGCGTCAGCCCGTTCAGCCCGGCTGAATGAAACAACACGCCGTCGCCCGTATAGGCTTCATCACCAATATCGAAATCATCACCAGCGTCGCGCGGGCGCACGACCGGACGCACGGGCAGGCCATATTTGCGGGCGAAATCCAAATCGCGCTGGTCATGGGCGGGACAGGCAAAAATCGCCCCCGTGCCATAGCCCATCAAAACAAAATTGGCGATATAGACCGGCAGCAGCCAGTCCTTGTCCAACGGATGACGCACAAGCAAGCCGGTATCCAGACCAAGTTTTTCACCGGCCTCAATATCGCCTTCGCCGGTTCCGCGCGCCGCACATTCGGCGCGGAAAGCCTGCACTTCGGCGCTTGTCTCGGCCAAAGCAAGCGCCAGCTTGTGGTCGGGCGAAATGGCGCAAAAACTGGCGCCGTAAAAAGTGTCCGGTCGCGTGGTGAACACGTCCAGCGCATCAATATCTCCGAAAGGCTGTTGCAATTCAAACCGGCATTGCAGCCCTTGGGAACGGCCAATCCAATTGCGCTGCATGAGCCGCACTTTTTCCGGCCAGCGTGTCAGCCCGTCCAGCGCATCCAGCAAATCACCCGCATAATCGGTGATTTTCAAAAACCATTGCGTCAGCCGCTTTTGCTCAACCGTCGCGCCCGACCGCCAGCCCTTGCCGTCAATCACCTGCTCATTGGCCAGAACAGTCATATCGACCGGATCCCAATTGACAGTGCTTTCGCGCCGGTCAACCAAACCGGCGTCAAGAAAATCAAGGAACATAGCCTGTTCATGGCGGTAATAGTCAGGGTCGCAAGTGGCAAATTCGCGGCTCCAGTCAATCGACAGGCCGAGCCGCTTTAATTGCGCGCGCATAGTGTCGATATTTTTATATGTCCAATCGGCGGGATGGGTGTTTTTCTCCATCGCCGCATTTTCGGCCGGCATACCAAACGCATCCCAGCCCATTGGGTGCAGCACATTAAAGCCTTGCGCTTTTTTGAACCGCGCCACCACATCGCCCATTGCGTAATTACGCACATGCCCCATATGAATCCGCCCCGACGGATAGGGAAACATTTCCAGCACATAATATTTCGGCTTACCGCAATCTATCGGCAGGGCGGCAAAACAATCCTGTTCTTCCCACGCCGCTTGCCACCGGCGCTCGCTTTGTGCGGGGTCGTATCTTTCCATAACAGCCTCTTTCCGGCGGTTTGCGCGGGCGCTAGCGCCGCGCTGCACCGCGAATACGGAAGTCTCTGGCGCGGGTCAGAATAATGTTTTCAAGCTGGCGCGCGACCAGCTTATTGCCATCCACAGTTGACCAGCGCGCGCCGCGTTTTTTCTCGCGCATCAGCGTCACGCGCACCGCATCGGCGCGCAGCTCAACGCCGCTGACAATAATGTTTATCTTGAAACGCTCATCGGCAATTTTCGGGTCATTATACCATTCGGTAATCACCACACCGGCGGTCGGGTCGGCCGAGGCCAGCGGCATGAAGGAAATTGTCTCCAGTGCGGCGCGCCACAAATCGGCATTGACCGCCAGCCCGCTTGGCTTTTTTGCCCCGCCTTGTATCGGCGCGGCCTCACTTGTGGGCTTGCTACTGCCTGAGAAAATATCGAAAATTGAACCGGTTTCGGCGGTTGCCGCATCCGTGTCTTCGGGATAGACCGCTTCGCGTCCGGCCTGACCACAGGCGGCCAGCACGGTCAAAGCCAGCGCGGCAGAAAATACACGAACGCCATGAAGGGAGATTGTTTGCCTTGATTTTTGCATTGAATTGAAGCTCCGCCGGAGTTTTTGAAAGATTGAAACCTGCACCACTATTATGGCGGGTGCGGGCAAATGTAAAGACCTGTGCCTGTTTACCGGCGGGTGCGTTGGTCAGGGCGCAAAAGCGTCAATCGCGGCAAAGCCGTGCAGCAAATCATGTGCCGCGCCAAGCCTTTGCCAATGGCGCTCATTCATGCCGCCCAGCGCATAACAAACCAGCCCACATTGTTTCGCCAGACCGGCCAGCCTGTGCAGGCGCACCGCGCCAAGCGGCCGTGCGTGCGCGTGGCTTTTGGTCGCAAAAACCGGCGACAGCAGCACGGCCTGATAATTATGTCGCGCTGCCCGGATGATTTCCGCCGCATTATGGGCAGCTGCGCTGGCCGCTATCGGGGCGGGTTTATGGGTCATATATGCCGGCGCGTGCAGGCGCGCGCCCAGCCGCCGCGCCAGTGCCGCATTACCGCCGACAAAAAACACATGGCCGCGCGCCGCGCATTGCGCTGCCATTTCTTGCGCCAAAGCGGCGCGGGTTTTATGGTGATAATCGCGCAAAACAAGGCCGCTGCCGCGCGGCAAACGCGCCAGTGCCGCGCGCCAGTCAGGCAGGCGGTCGGCGTCGCTTATCATAATGCGCGACGGCCAGTGCGGTTGAGGGCTTGTCAGCAAGGGCATGAACGCCTAGCTTGGCGCGACATGGCGCGACAGGCAAGCCTTGAAGCGCGCCATGCTGCCGGCATTGCCGGAATAAATGTTGAAAACCGCATATTGTCCAAGCGACCCTGTGAGCAAATGAGTTGATGAGTGAACCGATAATTTCCCCCGCCACGCGCCTTTCAGACATACAGGCGAAAATGGCGCGTGCCGCCGAACAGGCAGGGTGCGCGGCGGATGCGGTGACATTGGTGGCCGTATCAAAAACCAAGCCGGTCGCAGCAATTGAGCCGGTAATTGCCCTTGGCCATTGCGTGTTTGGTGAAAATCGTGTGCAGGAAGCGGCGGCCAAATGGCCGCAATTGCGCGCCTTTGCCGCCAAATATGCGCCCAAGGGCACCAAAGACATTGAACTGCATTTGATTGGCCCGTTGCAGACCAATAAAGTTGAGGAGGCGGTGGCGCTGTTTGATGTGATTGAAACGCTCGACCGCCCGAAATTGGCCGCTGCGCTGGCGCGCGCCCGCGACCGCCAGCCTGATGCGCCTTTCCCGCGCCTTTATGTGCAGGTCAATACGGGCGAGGAGCCGCAAAAATCCGGCATCGCGCCGCATGAGCTGGCCGATTTTTTGCAGCTTTGCCGCGAAAGCTATGATTTGCAGCCGGAGGGGCTGATGTGCCTGCCGCCCGTGGATGATGCGCCCGCACCGCATTTTGCGTTGCTCCGCAAACTGGCTGACACGCATGGGCTGGCGCATTGCTCTATGGGCATGAGTGGTGATTTTGAAACCGCGATACATCAGGGTGCCAGCCATATCAGGCTTGGCACGCAAATTTTCGGGCCGCGCGATTAGGCTTTTTCAATGCGGATAAAATGCGCCGCCGATAAATGCGGCAGCAAGGCCATCATAGTGTCGCGCGCAATCGCCACACAGCCTAATGTTGGCTGAAAATCATTCTTCTCAAGATGCATAAAAATCGCGCTGCCCAAGCCCGCTTGCGGCGCGGTGTCATTCCAGCCCAGCTCAATAAATAAATCATACAGCCCGTCATCGCGCCACAGTTTCTCATGACCAAACCCATGCGGCAGGCGCACAAGGCGATTATAATCCGGGTCGGCGCTGTCGTCCGACCAGCCGAGATTTTGGCGGATTTCGCTGACCGGCAGACCGGTTTGCGGGCGCGACGCGCGGTCAGGGCGATACCAAAGGCGGCGCAAAGCCAGCCGCCCTGCCGGTGTTGCTTTGTCGCCCTCTGTCTTTTGCTCGGTGATGCCTGCCGCGCCAAGCGCGCATTTGGCGCTCAATTCCCCAAAACTGAGCGTGGCGAGATGCCCCTCACCCGTGCCGCGCACGATAATATCCTCACTGGTGTCGCCCTTGGTCATGGCCTATCCATATCGCTGCCCTTTTGCCGCGCCCGGCAATCTGGGGGTTCAACTCCGCCCATCGCCCCTATATGCTGGGCAACACGCAATATACGAGGTTGTCCATGCATCATAAAATCCTTGTGGTTGAAGATGATACTGTGCTGGGCGAAGCGCTGGAAGAGCAATTCGCTTTGCATGAGGAGTTTGTGCTGGTCTTTGCCGATACGGCGGCGGACGGCTTGGCGCGCTGTCGGGAGGAGAGCTTCGACCTTATCCTGCTCGATGTCGGCCTGCCCGATCAGGATGGCCGCGAAACCTGCAAAATCATGCGTAAGCAGAAAATTGTTGCGCCAATCATCATGTTGACCGGCGCCAGCTCGGAGGCGGATGCGATTCTTGGCCTTGATGCCGGTGCTAATGATTATGTCACCAAGCCGTTCAAATTCGGTGTATTGCTGGCGCGCATAAGGGCGCATTTGCGCCAATATGAAAACAGCGACTCGGCGGTGCTGAAAATCGGCCCCTATGAATTCAAACCGGCGCTGAAAATCCTCACCCAGAATAATGGCGAGCGGATTCGCCTGACCGAAAAGGAAAGCAATATATTGCGCTTTCTCTATCGCGCCGATGGCCCGCCCGTCTCGCGCGAAAATCTGCTGCATGAAGTCTGGGGCTATAATGCCGGCGTCACCACGCATACGCTGGAAACCCATATTTACCGCCTGCGCCAGAAAATTGAGATTGACCCGTCAGCGCCGCAATTGCTGTTAACGGAGGAAGGCGGCTATCGCCTCGCGCCATGAGCAAGGGTCAAGGACATATCACTCAAGCGCGGCGGTAAACGCCGCCTCGGCCTTGGCGTCCACCGCATAGCCATTGGCAAAAACATCCGGCATGCGGCAGGCACGGCCATTGGACAATTTCATGCAGGCAAAATCGGTCAGCCCGAAAGCCAGCGTTTCGCCTGTCTTATGCGCGACCATTTGAAACCGGCGGCGCAGGCGCAAACGACCATCATTGCGGGCAATCCATGTCGCCACCGCCACTGTATCGCCGGGCATGGCAGCGCGGCGATAGTCAATCTCATGGCGGGTGACAACAAAGCCGCAATCAAGGCTTTCATAACGCGCAAAGTCAAAGCCGACAGATTTTGACGCCGCCCAAGCGACCCGCGCCATCCAGCCAAGATAGACAACATTGTTCACATGGCCGAAATCATCAATATCAGCGTCGCGCACTTCAATGTCCTGACAAAATTGCGGCGGCAGCAGCCAGCCCATATCGGAAGCCTGTGTCATAACAAAACTTTATCACGCGACTTGCCAGCCAGCCAGAGCCTGTTTATCGTTTGGCGTTGCGGCGCATGGGCGTCGGATGCGTTTACTTGGGGAGGCAGGCAGGCAATGGCCGATACGAATTCAGATAATATAATCGACACAATCGGCACAGCGCGCGACGGCTTCACCACCAATGTTGAAGACTGGCCGCCCAATGTGAAATCGGCGCACGCCAAACCATCACCGACATCGGCGCATTTGGGTTTAGAATTGCTGGCTGTAAACAAGCAGGCCGGTATCGTTGAAATGGCGTTTAATGCCAGCGATGAGCTGTGCAATAAATGGGGTGGCATTCAGGGTGGCAATGTTGCCGCTTTTCTTGATGATGCGATGGCGTTTGCCATTGGCCTTAATCTTGATTGGGGGCAAATCAGCCCGACACTTGAGATTAAAGTCTCCATGTTGTCACCGGCGCGGCCGGGGCGGCTTTATTGTGTGGGTCGCGTCATCCGGCGTGGCAAATCGGTCGGCTTTGTCGAGGGCGAACTTTATGACAGCGAAGGCCGCTTGCTGGCAACCGGCTCGTCAACCGCCAATTTCGTGACGCTGAAAAAGCGTGAAGAAAAGACCGACAAGCAATAATGTTTATTTGATTGGGGGTATCCCGTGGCACATTTATCACCCGCACCGCCGGAAAATCTCGAAGAACTGGCCGAGGAACTGAGCCTGTCTGCCGCCATTATGGGCTTTGAGGCCAATTCGCTGAAAATCATGGCGCACCGACCGGAAGTGTTGCGCGGTTTTCTGGCGCTGATGGCGCCGCTTATGGGGCCGGGCGCATTATTGGCACCGGGCTTGCGGCAAATGGTGGCGCATATTGCTTCGGCGACGGCGGGCTGCCGGTATTGTCAGGCGCATACCGCCCATGGCGCACACAATCATGGCGTGACGGCGGAAAAAATCGAGAAGCTGTGGGCCTATGAAACCGACCCGGCCTTCACCGAAGCCGAGCGCGCCGCCTTGGCCTTGGCGCAGGCCGGTGCCAGCGTACCAAATGCGGCTGAGGCGCGCCATTTCGAGGCTGCCCGCGCGCATTTCAGCAATGCCGAAATTGCCGAAATCATCGCTGTTGTCGCCGCTTTCGGCTTTCTCAATCGCTGGAATGACACGCTTGCCACAAGCCTTGAAGACAGCCCCCTGGCCTTTGCCGAAAGGCATTTGGCAGCCAATGGCTGGTCATCCGGCAAGCATGGGTAAAAGGCACAATAAAGAGACTTGGTCGCGCAAGCGCGCGCCGCGCCTCAATTCACGGTGATTTCACCGGTGACATATTCGGGCATTTTATAGGTCTCTTCTTTTGGTCGCGTAAAGCCCTGGTCGGCGCAGCTTGCGGCAAAAAGAGAAATAAAAACGACAGCGACGCATTTTTTTATCATATCTCAGACCTCAAATCCTATAATTGAACAAGCTAGAGCGCCGTTGAGTTCTTAAAAACCCAAATCATTTGCGCGGCCGGCCACCTGACCCGCCGCCAGAAAAACTGACCGACATCAATAAATAATAATAGACCCGATCAAAGGGGTGGCTATTCTAGGTCTGGCTTGATGGTTTCGAGCCTACAGATTTGGGAGGCGACATGACGCTTTTGGTTGCGGGCTGCATTTTATTTTTGGGCAGCCATCTTATTTCGGTATTGGGATATCGTGGAAAAATTGAAGCCCTTGGCGGCGCTCATGCCTATGAGGCAACTGTGACCATTTTGTCGGTCATAAGCCTGGTTATGATTGTTTTGGGCTATCAGCAGGCAAGCTATCAGCAATTATGGTTGCCGCTGCCAGCAGCGCATGAGCTGGCGCTTTATCTGATGCCTGTTGCGACCATATTGATCGTCGCGGGCAACATTCCCGGAAACATTGGCCGCCATGTTAAACATCCAATGCTTACCGGAATCATTGTTTGGGCGTTGCTCCACCTTTTGGCCAATGGCGACTTAACCTCGACCATTATATTCGCAACCTTTGGCGGCTATGCGATTTATCGGCGCCTCTCACTGGCGGCGAAACTTCCTGAAAAGCAACCGGCCTATCGAGATGGCATTGCCATTATTGGCGGGCTTGGGCTTTACTGGCTGCTCTACCGGTTTCACCATGTGCTTGGCGGGGTCGGGCTGACCTAGCGCAATTTGCGGGCGCGCCATCAGCGCCGAGTCACTAGAAATAAGCTATTGACCTTCAGGCGTTATAAAACCTGCATCTAACTGTGACACATCTGTGCCAAGCGTATGCAACAAAATCAACGTAGCAATATCGAAAAAATTGGGTAGCCAGGTAATGTTTAGTGACAGAAACACCCGCACACAGGATACGCAGGAGAAACTAATGCCCCGATGGAAGATTGCGCTTTTTTTATTTACAGCATTAATGTTCTTTAGCCCGATAATTTATAACTCATCCGGCTGGAACGCTTTGGGAGCCGCATGGGCTGGCGCTGCAGTGGTTATTTTTGGCGTTCTCATTGGCGGCAACGGCCCCAATGACACATTTACTTTGGCGGGTGACGGCGATGGTGGTTTCGACGGCGGCGGCGATGGCGGTGGTGGAGACTAAGCAATGACCCGCATCCTAACCATTATCGCGCTACCTATTTTCCACTAAATCCTTGGCAACCGCATCAAGCCCAGTGGCGCCAATAAGCTCAATTTTATCGGCGGCTGACAGATAATCGATAAGCTGCTGCCCCAGCATTTTATTGCCGCCGCGCGTCAGGCCGGTTGAGAAAATAGTAATTTTTTGAATCGCTTTAGGCAGCGGCCCGACATAATCAATACCCGCAATCGGCAAGATTTCACTGATTTGCTGAAAGCCGATTTCAACATCGCCGCGCGCGACGACAGCGCCGACGCGCTCGCTGATGACACGGGTGGATTTGCCACGAATCTCATCCCATATACCCAGCTTGGGAAACAGGTTTTTTGACAAATATGTGCCGCTTGCACTGGCCGAATAGCCAATAGACGCCGCGTCGCGCATGGCAGTGATAAACGCCTTGGTCGTGCTTATATCCGGTTGCGCCGCGCCCGCCAAGACGGCCATGCCAATGCCGGAGCGCGCCAAATCAACATGGCTGGCCGGCTCAACATGCCCCGCTTTGGTAATATTGCCCAAGCCACGCTGTGATAAAATTACAACATCGGCATATTCACCACGCTTTAATCGTTCCGGTATCGAATCGGGCGCCCCACCGCCGGATGCGCCATAAGCGGTGACCAGGCGGATTCCGGTTTCCTTTTCAAACATTGGCCCCAGCACCTTATAGGCCGCCGTGAACCCTCCCGAACTCATTACATGAATGGTTGACGGTGGCTTGCCAACGCAAGCTGAAAGCGCCATAGCCAATAAGACAGGGAAACAAAACCGATAATTGGGCAGGCTGATTTTCATTGATGCGACTCCTGTCTAGGTCACAAAAATAGCGCAATCGCTATAACCTTCCAAGCCGTGAAGGCCGCCAAATCGGCAAACCAAGACAAATGACTTATGACTGTTCGCCCCACAAGCGCTAACGCTATCATCTTGGCACTCTTTGTTTTTCAATATAAAGTTCCTATTGGGGGAAATATGACACTCTGCAGGCATATATTTCTGGTGTTATTTTTCATGGCCTTGCCCTTGCTGACAAATCCGGGGGCGATGGCCTCCGATAGTGCCAAAATGGCTAATCTCACAATTTACGTTCCCGGCAATCCGGAGGGCGGGTTTGACAAATCGGGTCAGGCGTTGCGGCGCGCGCTTGTCGCCTCCGGCCTTGCCGAAACCGTCAATATCGTTCGCTTGCCCGGCGCCGGTGGCCTGATAGCCTTGGCCAATTTTATCGAGTCGCGCCGCAATGATCCGTCTGCTGTTTTTATTGGCGGACGGACAGTGGTCGGAGCCGCTTTCTTCAATAATTCTGTGGTGTCATTGGATGATGTGACACCGATTGCCAGATTGACCCGTCCCCGCCTTGTTCTGGCCGTTCGAGAAGACAGTTTCATCCGAGATTTTGGCGATTTGGTGGAAGCTATGAACATGCCCAACGCCGAGGCTTTGCCGTGGACAGGCGGCTCATCGGGCAGCCAAGATGAAATGTTGATTTGGGCGATAGCTGACCAATTGGGCTATCCGCGTGACCAAATGCGCTATGTGCCGACGCCGGGCGGCGGCATTGCCGCTGTGAAACGATTTCTGGAAATCGACAATGCAATCAATGTGTCCTCCTATGAGGAAATTGCCGAATATGCGGAATTGGGTCGGGTGCGTATTATCGCCGTGGCCGGCGACACTTATCTCGATGGTATAGCTGCGCCACCCTTGGCAGATTTCGGGTTGCAATTCACAAATGGCGATTGGCGTGGCGTTTTCGCCTCATCTGCCATTACATTGGAGCAGCAAAATCATCTCGAAGCCGTGTTTCGCCAAATGACCAAAAGCGATATATGGAAAGCAGAAACCCGCAGATATGGATGGGAATCTGCTTGGCTGGCGCCGACAGCCTTCACCGCTTTTCTGCAAGATGAGAAAAACGCCGTCAGCCGTGTCATGACCCGCGCTGCCGCACAGGCTGTGGACGCCAATGCGGCTGACCGCTTTGCCTCCGTCATGATGCGTCAATATCTTTGGGCGATTATTTCGGTTTTGCTGGCGCTCGGCCTATTGGCCTTGCTGATATGGCAACGCTATCGCAATAATTGGCGCGAACAAGGCATGGCACGCGAACTCAATGCCGCCCGCTCGGATGCGGATAGGGTGCGCGCGCAATTGGATCAGACCCATTCTGAAGCCGCGACGCACATCAATGAAAGTTTCACCGAATGGGGCTTGACCCCGGCTGAGGCGGAAATCGGGTGGATGCTGCTGAAAGGCTTATCCTTTAAAGAAATGGCGGATGCGCGAGAAAAAAGCGAACGAACCGTCCGCCAACAAGCCGGTGCCATATACGCCAAATCCGGACTCAACAACCGGTCAGACTTGGCGGCATTTTTCCTCGAAGATTTTTTCTCCGACCAGACCCCGGCTGATTAGTCGCCTTGCAGCGCACCCAGACCTGTCATATTGCGCGATTTTCGCGCCAATGGCACAATCAAAGACAGGGCGGTAATGGCAAATAAAGTCAAGGCAATCGGACGGGTCGCAAAAATCATAATATCGCCACCCGAAATCGACATGGCGCGACGGAATTCCTGCTCAATAAGTGGCCCCAAAACAATACCGAGCAGCACAGGGGCGACAGGAAAACCAAACCGACGCATACAAAAAGCCATGACCCCCAAAACATAGACAATAAAAACATCGCCAATACTGCCTTTGAGCGAATAAGCGCCAAGGCTTGAAAAAACGAGAACGCAGCCATAAAGAAGCCCCTGCGGCAATGTCAATAAACGCGCCCAAAGACCAACAAGTGGCAGATTGAACAGAACCAGAAGCACATTGGCGATATACAGGCTGGCAATCAAACCCCAAACCAAATCACCGCTATTTTCAAACAATAGCGGGCCGGGCTGCAAACCGTAAATCTGGAACGCCACTAGCATCACCGCAGTTGTCGCAGACCCCGGAATACCAAGCGCCAGAAGCGGCACCATGCTGCCGCCCGCCGCCGCATTATTGGCTGACTCGGGCGCGGCAACGCCTTCCACCAAGCCGCTGCCAAACTTGTCCGGCGTTTTGGAAAAGCGTTGCTCAACACCATAAGCCATGAACCCCGCCAAAGTGCCACCTGATCCCGGCAAAATACCCGCGAAGAAACCCAGAACCGTGCCTCGCAACCAAGCCATAGCCGATTTCTTTAATTCGCTGAGCGTCAAAAACAGACTGCCGCGCAGGCCGGCATTTTCATCCGGCTCCGCGCCACCGCCGGACATAACCCACAAAACCTCTCCGACCGCAAACAGGCCGATACCGGCCAGCACCACATTTATGCCGCTGTAAAGCTCCGGAATATCGAAAGTCATGCGCGATACACCGGTTTGCATATCAATGCCAATGAGCGAGATGGCAAAGCCGAGAAAAGTGGCAAAGACCGATTTTGACAGCGACGCGCCGCCAATGGTGGACACTAATACCAGCGCCAAAAGCATCAAGGCGAAATATTCAGGCGGCCCGAAAAGCAGCGATAATTCGACCAAACTCGGCGCCAGCAACATCAGCGCCAATGTGGCAAATGTCCCGCCGACAAAAGAGCTGATAATGGCGGTGCTGAGCGCCGTTCCTGCCCGCCCCTGCTTGGCCAATGGATGCCCGTCAAAAGTGGTGACAGCAGAGGATGAACAGCCCGGCGTATTGACCAAAATCGCAGTCGTCGCGCCGCCAAACATCGCGCCGTAATAAATACCGCCAAACATGATAAAGGCGGCAATCGGGTCAAGACCGAAAGTTAGGGGCAAAAGCAGGGAGATGGCAACCGCCGGGCCAAGACCGGGCAGCACACCGACTGCGGTTCCAAGAACCACACCAATAACGCCAAAAAGCAGGTTTTCCGGCGTCGCGGCGACTGAAAATCCATTGGCAAGATTTGTGAAAAGTGACTCTGACATAATTAAGGCCCTGCAAAATTAGGGAACATCTACATTTAGAAGATGTTCAAATATAACGACGATAAGCGCGGTAACCGACAAGCCGACAGCAATGTCGCGCCGATAGGCGCGTGAGCCGAGCAGATATGAAAGCGCTACGATAACGGGCGGTGTGACAAAGATGAAGCCGATAAACTTCAAACCCAAAACATAGGCGAAAATGATTGCCGCCGTTTGCACGAAAGCCTTTGTGTCGGGATGCTTTTCCTCTGACATGACGGGGGCAGCGCCGGCGGTTGCCTGCCGACGGCTTTCCCAGAAAATAAGTGCGGCCAAAATAATCAGACCCGCCATCGCGATATTGGGAAATAAATAAGGCCCGACCGCCGCCCAGCTTGTCCCCTTATCGCCCGATATCCCGACACGCTGCAATATGCGGGCGGTGCGCGCGCTGTCGGCGATAATGAAATTATCGAAATCCTCGCCGGTCAAAAAACTATCCGTCCAATTATTGCGCTTCAGCGTTTCCTGCCATTCATCAGAGGCGCGTGCCTGGCGCAACAAGTCAACATACCATTCCTTCTGAGCGCGCGTGATGCCGGGGGCGGCGACAATGGTGCGCCAATTGGCAAACAGCAAATCAATGCCGAGTTCCCGGAAAGTCGGTGTGTCATCATCCGCCATGCGTTGGTCGGAGGACACAGCGAGCAATCGAATACGACCGGAATCGGCCAAGCCGCCCCACTCGCCAAAGCCTGAAATACCGGCATCCACCTGACCGCCCAAAAGCGCGGCGGAAGCCTCACCGCCGCCGGTAAAGGCGACATAATTGACTTTGGTTGCCTCAATATCCAAGGCCTCAGCCAGCAAATAAGCAAAAATATGGTCAGAACCGCCAGCTGAGCCGCCCCCCCAACTAAACGCTTGCGGATTGGCTTTGAAGGCGGCCAATAAGTCATCGAGAGAGTTGAACGGCGAATTGGCTGGCACCGCAATCGCCTGATATTCACTCGTCAGACGCGCAAGCGGCGTGGTTGACATGATATTATGCTTGCTGGAATGCATTAAAACCGAGCCGGTCATGCCAAAACCGCTTACCATCAATTTATAGGGGTCGGTGGCATAGCGTTCGACCAATTCGGTCAAGCCGATTGTTCCACCGGCGCCGCCGCGATTTATCACTTCCACCGATGTCGGTGACAGCTTATTTGCCTCAATTGCCCGTTGCATGAAGCGCGCTGTCTGATCCCAACCGCCGCCGGGATTGGAGGGAACAATCAGCGTTGTTGATTTTTGGGGGCGCCACGCCTCATCCATCTGCGCGCGAGCCGGAGATATTGACGTTAAGGCCGCCAGCATCAAGCCCGCACAAACCGCAGCACGAATACCAAGTCCGGAAAAAATACTGAACATGTTTCCCCCAAGCAATTGGAGTTGAGTATATTTTTGCTGTGCAATTCCCGATATCCGACAATTGACCCATGCAACGCACCCGAAAGCCGCTTGTTTTCGCTCCGCCCATAGGCGGGATGTCGGATTTTGCCTATGGTCTCGCCAGCTTACCCTTTGCTTGCGACGTTGGGGATTTCCCATCGTCATCGGGGGGTATTCCGGTTTTGCACAAGTGTCTGTCAAGGCGCTGAAGGCAGATTGAGGGATTGGTCGCCGGGAATCGCCAGCTCATAGGGCGCTGCTTCAATATGGGATGGTTTTTGTAATTGAAGATAATTTTACTATTGGGAGGAAATATGCCTAAATCACATTTCACAGCATATGCTGCCGCCTTCGCCGTATTGGCTACAAGCATGACAACGCTTGGAGTCAATTCGGCCATGGCTCAGTCAAGTGCTGACGGGCCGGTGGACATGGTTGTCGTAACCGGTTCAAACCTGCGTCTTAAAAAGGACTATTCATCACCGTCGCCCGTTCAAACGGTCGGCAGCGAAGATTTGGCCAAAGCGGGCACGGTAAAAATGCAGGATCTGTTCAAGGGCCTGACATCCAATTCCGGTTCGCAAACATCTAACCGTCAAAATGCTCTGCAAGGCGTCTCGCAATTCTCTTTGCGCGGTCTTGGCATTGGCTCAACCCTGACACTGCTCAATGGGCGGCGTGCCGGTCTGTCACCTGTAACCGATGACACGGGGCAATTGTTCACAGATGTCAACCAATTCCCGGTCAATATGATTGAGCGTATTGAAGTCCTGACCGACGGCGCTTCAGCCAATTATGGTTCTGAAGCTGTTGCCGGTGTGGTCAACATTATTACGCGCGATAATTTCGAAGGTTTTGAGCTGACCGCTGAAATGCGTGACTCAACCCATACAAGCAGCCAATTCGGCTTGGCCTTGGGCAGCAAGTTTGACAAGGGCGATTTCCAAATCTTTGTGAATCAATACGCGCAAGACGGCAATTTCCGTGGCGATATTGATTTCATCAAAGCGCGTGACGCCAATAACACCACAGATGCCGGATATAATTTCGGCGGCGTTTTTAACTCAGGCACAGGTGCGCCAGGTAAGTTTCAGCGCGCTGGCACCAATGCCGACGGCGATACAGTCCGCGTCGGCAACACTTTGGCTGACCCCGATTGTGCCGCTGCCGGTGGTATTTTGCGCGGGACGTCTTGCCGCTATAATTTCATTGACCAGCGTCGCATCATTGCCGAAGAAGAGCGTCTGCAAATCTTCTCGCAAATTGACTATGACGTGAATGACCGCATCAGCTTTTTCGGCGAGATGAGCTTCTCGCAGAATGAAATTCGTGACGGCATTGGTGGCGCGGTTCTGCGTCGCACAACGACCGATGGCGGTTTTCTGGTTCCTGCCGACCACCCGTTCAACTTCTTTGTTGCGGATGGGGCGGAGAATATCAGCTATGTCAATCCGGCAAATTGGGACACCAACACCCATAATGCTGTGCCGGTCATTTATCGCGGTCGCGTTTTTGGTAAAGCTTTTGATGGCGAAAAAGCTGATGACATTACAACTACTTTCCAAAATCTGCGCTTTATGGGCGGTTTGGACATTGACCTTAATGACAATTGGATTTTGTCAACCAGCTATCAAACGGCTGATAATTCCTACACACGTCAGCAGCCGCGCGATTTCGATACGGATAACTTCCAAGCTGCTCTTACCGATGGCTCATGGAACCCGTTCGGCACGGCGATTGTGAACCCGACTTTGGTTTCACCAAAGGATTCTTCGGAAACGGCGAGCAATGCAAATGCCGATTTGTTGTCCTTCTCGACGACCATTAACGAAGTCGGCTCCGTGAAACAGGACGTTATCGAACTGATTTTGAGTGGTGAAACCGACATGCAGTTGGGTGGCGGCAATGTTGCCGTGGCGGTCGGTATGCAAAGGCGCGATGTCACAATTGACTACACGCCGGATGGCCGTCGCCAATCAGGCGATAATGGTCGCAACGAGACCGAAGGCATTATTACCCAAACAAAACAAGAGGCCGTGGCCTATTTTGCTGAGGCCTTGCTGCCGGTCAGCGAGCGTTTGGAAGCCCAAGTCGCGGCGCGTTTTGAAGATTATGGCGACAAAGGTGGCGACACTTTTGACCCGAAAGTTTCTTTGAAATATGAAGTGACCGATGCGTGGTCAGCACGCGCCTCATATGGCACTTCCTACCAAGCACCGTCAATCCGTCAGGTTTCCGGTGCGGTTGGCAGTGCTGGCGTCACCGACCCGAACAACCCGAATGATGGCACCTTCAATGTGACGGTTTTCACCTCAGGATCACCCGATTTGGAACCGCAATCAGCAACCAATTACAATCTTGGGCTGGTTGGCCGCTTGGACACGCTGGATATCTCATTTGACTATTTCAATTATGAGTATGAAGACCTCGTCCTGCCGGGTGGCAGTGCTCAGTCAATCGTTAATGCGACACCGAATGGCCCTGCCGTGCTGCGTGATGCCGCCGGCCAGCTCAATGCCGTGTTTACCGGCTTTGAGAATCGGGGCGATGCGTCGCTGTCAGGGATTGATATCAACGCCGTTTATGATGCGGACTGGTTCAATAATGGCGATTTGTCATTCAATGCCAATGTGACACTTATCACTGATTTCACATCAACCGAGTTTGCCGGTCTGGACGGCAATGGCCAGTTGAAAGGCAGCCGCAATAACGGCAATGCTTTCGGCTCCACGCCGGACACAAAAATCAATCTTGGCGCGACTTGGATTAAAGACAGCCATACCACCAATGTGACCGTGCGTCATATCGGTGCCTATGAAGATGACCAAGCTGCGACCACGTCCAGCTATCGTGATATCGATGCCCAGACGACGGTGGATTTGCGTTACACTTATGCAGTGGACATGCTGGATGGCGAGACGGAAATCTTTGTCGGTGCGGTTAATCTGCTCGACGAAGACACACCGGAGTTGGCATCACGTCCGTTGTTTGACACGGAAGTGCATGACCCGCGCGGTCGTCAATTCTATGCCGGTGTGAAACTGAATTTCTAATTCTGTCATCATCTGCTAAAAATTGCGGGTCGGAGCCTTTTGGTTCCGGCCCGTTTTTCGAAAGCCACCGAACAATATTGGCTCTTTGAACAAAAACTTTGTTATGCAGTTAAGGCACATTTTCAAACATGCAAACGGATATTGTTGTAATCGGTGGGGGCAATGCCGCATTAAGCGCGGCGATTACTGCGGCTGAAAAAGGCGCACAGGTAACCATTCTCGAATCCGCGCCCGAAGCGATGCGCGGCGGCAATTCCCGCCACACACGCAATCTGCGATGCCGCCATGACGGCCCGCTGTCGGTGCTGCAGGACAGCTATTCCGAAGAAGAATATATGCAAGATTTGCTGGCGGTCACCAAAGGCAATACGAACGAGCAATTGGCGCGTATCGCGATTGGGCGCTCGGCAGAATGTGTGCCTTGGCTGGAAGCGCATGGGGTTCGCTTTCAATCAGCCCTGTCCGGCACATTATCCTTGGAGCGCACAAATGCTTTTTTTCTCGGCGGCGGGAAGGCGCTGGTCAATGCCCTCTATCGAACGGCGCAGGCAAAGGGCGTGAAAATCATTTATCAGGCGAATGTCACGCATCTGGAAATTAATGAGGCATGTGTTACCCGTGTGGACTATACCGCCCAAGACGCGGCACACAGCCTGACACCCAAAGCCGTAATTGCCGCTTCGGGCGGGTTTCAGGCCAATATAGAATGGCTTGAACGCGCCTGGGGGCCGGCAGCGCGCAATTTCCGTATTCGCGGCACACCTTATAATCGCGGCGCCGTATTGGCCGATTTACAAGCCCAAAACGTCCAAACCGTCGGTGACGAAAAGCAATGCCACGCTGTTGCCATTGACGGGCGCGCACCGCATTTCGACGGCGGTATTGTCACGCGCCTTGACTGCGTCGTCTATTCCGTCGTGGTCAATCAAAATGCCGAACGCTTTTATGATGAAGGCGAGGATGTTTGGCCAAAACGCTATGCCATATGGGGGCGCTTGGTGGCCGAGCAACCCGAACAAGTCGCTTACGCCATTATTGACCGGCGCGCGCAGGGACTTTTCATGCCATCGGTTTTTCCCCCGGAGCAGGGCGATACGATTGAAGAACTGGCCGGGAAATTGGGGCTGGACGCCGGTGCTTTGACCCAAACGATTGACGCTTATAACGCCGCTTGCGGGCCGGAGGACGGTTTTGCGCCGGGGCAATTGGATGGTTTGACGACCGCCGGCCTCACACCGGCAAAGACCAATTGGGCGCGCCGCATTATTGAACCGCCCTTTTTTGCCTATGCGCTGAGACCCGGTATCACCTTCACCTATTTCGGGTTGCGCGTGAATGAGCGCGCGCAAGTCCTGTCCAAAGAGGGGGCTGTGCAAAATCTATGGGCCGCCGGCGAAATTATGGCCGGCTCTATATTGGGTGAGGGGTATCTGGCCGGTTTTGGCATGACCATTGGCAATGTTTTCGGACGCATCGCCGGAGAGGAGGCCGCAAATTATGCATGCTGAAACACAATCCGAGGCGCAACGTCAATTGAGCGTTTGCAATGCGTGTCGCTATTGCGAAGGTTATTGTTCGGTGTTTCCCGAAATTACGCGCCACAAGGATTTCGGCTTGGCTGAAATCGCCCATTTGGCAAACCTCTGCCATAATTGCCGGGGCTGCTATTATGCCTGCCAATTTACTGCGCCGCATGAGTTTGACCTGAATTTGCCGCAAATTTTGGCAATTGCACGGCAGGAAAGCTGGACTGATTATGCTTTCCCAAATGGCTTTGCCCGTCGCTTCCAAAGCTCGGGCACGGCGATATCGCTGGCCATGATTGCCGGCATTGCAACCATTTTTGCGCTGGCTCAAATATTTGGTCGCTTGGGCAATGGCATCGGTTTTTATGCCGTTATTTCCCATGCGCTCATGGTTGCGATTTTCATGCCGGCTTTCTTATTGCCGCTTGGTGTTATGGCCGTTGGAGTGCGTCGCTATTGGAAACAGGTCGGTGGCGGCTGGGTTCACCCTGGCGATATTTGGGTCGCCATTCTGGCTGCCGCAACCATGAAAAACCTGTCAGGCGGTCATGGCGACGGCTGCAATTATGAGGATAAAGACCGTTATTCCAATACGCGGCGCATTTTGCATCATTTCACCATGTATGGTTTTCTTTTGTGCTTTGCTTCAACGTCAACCGGCACGATTTATCACTATTTTCTCAACTATCCTGCCCCCTATCCGCTTTTTTCACTGCCTAAATTATTCGGTATTAGCGGCGGGGTATGCCTGTCCTTGGGGACATTGGGTCTTATGTGGCTAAAGACCAAATCCGACGACCATCTGGACGCGGCGCCTTACCGGAGTGGGGATTTCGCTTTCGTCTTGCTGCTTTTTTTGGTCAGCACCACCGGCTTGCTTTTATATGTTCAGGGTCTCGTTGACTTTCTTGTCGCGGAAATGTTGATACTTCATCTCGGCGCGGTTCTGACGCTTTTCCTTTTATTGCCCTATAGCAAAATGGCGCATGGCTTTTACCGCTTTGCCGCTTTGTTGCAAGATGCCGTCCGCAATCGTAGCGCGTAACTTAAACCTACCCGCTAAACTTGGCTGGCTGTGCGGGGAAAGTGGCATCGAGGAAGCCATTGGTTTATACGGGCAATTTTAGAAAAATGATTGCCTCTGAATCGGGGTTCAGTTTACGCTGATGATTATCAAGGATTGTAAATGACTCGCATCCTAACCATCATCGCGCTTCTGTTTGCTGCGCCGGCGGCGGCTCAGGCGCAAATTATTGATACGGGAAATCTCAGCGGCGCGCTTGGTAAGGGTGACATGGTTCTTGACCGGTTTGGCAATCCTGCGGTTGGGTTGCGTGCGCAAAGGGAGCCGGAACTGCGCCGTCTGCGCGCCAGTCAGGGCAGGGCAATTCTTGAAGGGCGAATTCAAGTCTATGATTTGACGGCAGAAGAAACAGAGGCGCTTTTGAACGCCCAGGATGGTGCGCAGGTTCGTTCGCCGGTGAGCCCGCAAAACAAAGTGACAGCAGGGGGTGAGGCCAAGCCCGTGCGCCCCCCAATCACTTGCAAGAAAATCAACGAGGGCGAACTTGTTTGTAAGGCCGAACAATGACCCGCATCCCAACCATCATCGCGCATCGTGTATTGCCTCTGACTCGGGGTTCAGTTTGCGCCGATTGCACTAGAAATATCAAAAATCGTTTACAAGCATGGCGGTGAGCCACCACCGCGCAATAGATCGCAGCGCAGTCCTTTTTTATGGCTCTTATAACGCCACACAACATCGCCTTCTTGCACCAATTCAAATTGATGATACTCGTGGTGACATGAATCATCGAGGCAAGTAGGATGAATCTCCAGCTCCACATTTGATAGGCCATTGTCGGCAACCGATTGGTCCCACTTAAAATAGTAATCTTTGCACTTGCCCTCATAATCCTCTTCCCGATTAACGTTTTGGTTACATGTTGCCACATGCCTTATGGCGAAACCGTTTTTTTCGGATTTGACACTTGGCGCCCGCTTGGGAAGGTCTTTCGTAATGTAAAATGACGTCTGAACGAAAAATGTAGGGTCGGCTAATAAACCCAAAATTCGTTCGCTATACTTGCCTGAACTTCTTTCGGCCCTCATGCTATCGAGTGCTTGGTTCATGGGGGCAATATTTTGAAGATCTAAATTCAGAGTTGCGCTTTGGTTTTGCGCAAAGGCTGGGAAGCCGAACATGATTAAAACAAATGCCATTGTTAAAAGCCGCATTTTAAAAAGCCTCCTCGCATACTGGGGTTCCCCATCTTAGCCTTAAATGCCCCTATTTACTGGGCATCGTGTATTGCCTCTGAATTGAGGTTCAGTTTACTCTGATTTGTATGAAGGAGATATAAATGACCCGCATACTGCCAATCATCGCTCTGTTGGGGGCGATGCCTGGAGCTTTTTTTAAAGCATCTGCGACTGAAGGCTCTCGAGGTAATCTTGCCGAATTTCCACCCATTCGAACTTCGCTAACCATAACCACAGACCACGACGGCGCACCCAAGGTAGAGCCGATGGAAATCCGCCTCTTATCGGGACGCTATTATCGTTTGAAGATTGATTGTCCAGATGTGCAGGGCGACCTCTCTGGTTGGCGTGTTGAAATGTCAGAGCTTTTGAACAATGCCCATTTGCGGCTGGTTACCATAGGTGACATCGAAGTTCATTTGCAGGGCTTAAGTTTCAACGCTATCGAGTGCGACGAAATAGGAGCAGCGCATGTTAGCTTTGTTCCGATAAAGCCTGGCAAATACCCGCTGTATATTGGAAACGTGCCACTTGCTGTCGGGCGGCCCATCGGGGAGAGCGGCTTACAAAAGGAAGGCAAATTTGTATTTGGTCAATTTATAGTGGAATAGACAGAAAACAGCGTCAGGCGAGAACCTCGTCGGGCGTCACCCAGCAACGAGATGCAATTTCTCGCTCCCTTCGACTTTCCTGAAAAGAGCAGCAATTAGTGAGGCTCCTTTGGCTTACCATTAGCGTTACCGCTATAGCCCTTTACAAAACGCCCTGATTTATCGCGCATCGTGTATTGCCTCTGAATTAAGGTTCAGTTTACTCTGATTTGCTTGGAGGAGACATAAATGATCCGCATCCTGACCATAATCGCGCTTCTGTTTGCTACGCCAATGCTGGCGGCGTGCGAGGACGCCAATTCTGAGCGCAGCAATGACGAGCGAGAATGTGAAGAAACAATTAAAGCCATTGTTGATTTACTCGAGCAAGCTGATGGGGAATGGAAAAAACTGGTGCTTATTCCCGAAACCGCTGCGGAAAGCGAGGAGGTCAAAGCAGAGATAAAATGGCTGACAGACGTCGCTGCCAACTATTCCGTTGTTTTCGAAACATTCTGTAAATAGGACGCAAAATGACCCGCATCCTGACCACCGTCGCGCTTCTGTTTGCTACGCCGGCTTTTGGGGAAAACAGGGCATGCAATTTTTCGTTAGTTGAAGCGAAAGAGATTGAACGTATTAAGGACCAGGTGAATGGTCGTGCATGTGACGTGATAGAGATAAATGTGCGACCGACTACTAGCTGGACAAGTGCTGCTTCGTCTTTATGCGATTTTGAAAAAGAAATTATCTTTAATGAAAGGGAAGGCTTTTATGAAGGCCAGTTGGAGCGCCATGTTGATTTTGCTTGTGTTCCAAATAAGAGCCCCCAACCCGCATGGAAGGCATGGGGGAGGGCGGCGGTTAATTGGCTCAATTCGCTTGTTCAATAGCTTGCATTGCTCCTTCCAATCCTTCTCGCTTATCCGTCTCTAAATTTGGAGCCTTTTCTTTGAACGTATTTTCTCGATGAAATCGAAGATAGGCACATTGAGCTTGAAAAATGACCCCACTTAAGCAAGTTATACCTGCCTGGAAATGGCGCAACTAATACTTTGTGTATGCCATATACCCGAAGTTTTTAAGCTAGAAATCAGTTTTGTAGGTCAGGAACAGTCTTAGTGGGAATGCCTCTCCACCCTCTCCCATACTCGTTGTTTGGGCGCACTTTGGGGGCGATGCGTATTCGCTAGAAATCGGCTACTCTTTTATTTTGACTGTTTGGTCTTTGAGAGTCATGTTTTGGTGATGAAATTCAACGCACCGAAATTAGAAGCCGGCTTATTGGCCGTGCATTGGCCTTGCGAATTTGAACATGCCATCTGCCGTTTCGGTTTCTGATTGTCGCCATCTTTGTCTCCACTGTGACATAACTGTGCCAAGTGCTAGACATCAGAAAGACCGACAAGAACCCGCCAAACCAAAATAATCCAAAGTCCATTTAAGCCATTGAACCACAAAGGATAATTTTAGAGAAAATGACTGTCACTGGAGCGGGCGATGAGATTCGAACTCACGACCCCAACCTTGGCAAGGTTGTGCTCTACCCCTGAGCTACGCCCGCGTTTTCAGTGTCAGCGAGGCGTGTTATGCCTTATCACTGCGGCTTTGGCAAGGCGTAATCACGCCGGTTTGCGTGGGCGACATAATGGCGGTTCTGCAGGGGTTGGCAAAACCGGGCAAAAGCCCCATGTTAGGAAGGAAAGGAACCGCACATGGAAATCTCTTCTGAAGCCGCGCCACCGGCGGCGGCGCACGCCATTATTGATGTGACCACGCAAACATTCATGGCCGATGTCATTGAGGCGTCGCGCGACTGCCTGGTTATGCTGGATTTATGGGCGCCCTGGTGCGGCCCGTGCAAGCAATTGACGCCGGTGCTTGAGGCGCTGGCTACGCAAAGTCAGGGCGCGGTGCGACTGGCGAAAATGAACATTGACGAGCATCCGGAAGTGGCGCAGCAATTACAGGTGCAATCGATTCCGGCGGTTTTCTTTTTCAAAAACGGCCAGCCGGTTGACGGCTTTATGGGCGCGCTGCCCGAAAGCCAGATACGCGCCAAGCTTGAGCCGCATTTGCAAGATGGGCTGGCGCCCTCGCCGGTTGAACAATTATTGGCTATGGCCGAGCAGGCGCTGGCCGATAATAATCCGGCTGTGGCGGCGCAAGCCTATGGCGATATTCTGGCCGGTGAGCCTGACCATATTGGCGCGATTGCCGGTCTGGCGCAGTGCCATTTGGCAAATGGCAATATCGAGCAGGCCGGTCAGATATTGGCGATGGCACCGGCGCACAGTAATGAGCCGGAATTGGCCGCCGCGCGCGCCGCTTTGGCGCTGGCTGAAAAATCAGCCGATACGGGCGAACTTGCGCCCCTGCAAGCGCGCCTTGCGGCAGATGAAAACGACCATCAGGCGCGGTTTGATTTGGCTATGACGCTGCATGCCGCCGGTCAGCGCGAGGCGGCAATGGATGCCCTTCTGGAGATTATCGCCCGCAAGCGCGACTGGCAGGAAGAGGCGGCGCGCAAGCAGCTTGTCGAGTTTTTTGACGCTTATGGCGCGGCCGATCCGCTTGTTGTGGCCGCGCGGCGGCGTTTATCCTCCCTTTTGTTCAGCTAGGAAATTATATGTCCAAATATGAGACGGTAGATGATTTGCCCCAAACTGTGCCGGTGTTTCCGCTGGCCGGTGTGCTTTTATTGCCGCGCGGGCAATTGCCCCTGAACATTTTCGAGCCGCGCTATCTCGACATGTTTGAGGATGCGCTGGGGCGTGGCCGGATGATTGGTATTTTGCAACCGGTCGATGGGCAGGAAGATGACAGCGTTCCGCAATTGCAGAAAGTTGGCTGTATCGGTCGCATTACTTCATTTTCGGAAACCGAAGATGGCCGAATGATTGTCAGCCTGACCGGCGTTGCGCGGTTTCGGGTGGCGGAAGAGCTGGATGTCACCACCCCCTATCGGCAAATTGCCGCTGATTATCGCCCCTATAACAGCGATTTAATCGCCGATATTGGCGCGCTGGATGTCAATCGCGAGGGTTTGTTGGATGTTTTGCGCCGCTATTTGGAGCGCAATAATATGGCCGCCGATTGGGATGCGATTGAGCAATCCGGCAATGAGGCGCTGGTCAATTCCCTGTCCATCATCAGCCCTTACGGGGTGCAGGAAAAACAAGCTTTGCTGGAGGCCGAAAGTTTGGCCGAGCGCGCCGAAATCCTGATTGCGCTGACCGAAATGGTGTTGGCGCAAATGGATGCCAGCATGGGCAGCAATGACAATGCCATTCAATAATTCAACGCCAAATCAACGCCATGAAAGGCAGCAAAATGAGCGACACATCTTCAGATAGCGCCAGCCCATTGCAACCGGATGCGGCTTTGCTGGAAATACTGGTTTGTCCGGTCACGCGCGGGCCGCTGGACTATGACAAGGCCAAAAATGAGCTGGTCTCGAAAGAGGCGGGTCTGGCCTATCAAATCCGCGAAGGCATCCCCATTATGCTGCCCGAAGAAGCGCGGCGGCTGGACGATTAGGCGCGCATAAGCGGCGGCGTGTGGCCTATGCCGCTATCGGCCTGTGCAAGCAGGGCGCGCCGCCATTTTGGCTGTTTTTGCAAAAGCGTGTGTGTTGCCTCAAGCCCCGCACCGGCCAGCAGACCGAGACCCGGAACAGCCCCGCCAAACAGCCCGTTCAACCCATGCGTCAGGCCAATAGCCAGTGTCGCATCGGCGCGACGCGCCTGCCCGTAGCGCGCCAGCATGGTCGCATCATTGGGTGGCAGGCCAAGCTGGCGGCCCTGCATCAAGCACTCGACCAGCAGGGCGATATCGCGCAGCGTGATGTTAAAGCCCTGCCCCGCCATCGGGTGCAGACAATGGGCGGCATCGCCAAGAAACACCCGATTGGGCGCGGTGAAGCTTTGCGCCAAATGCATGTGCAGGGCTTGGCTGGCGCGCGCGCCAACCGCCTCGATTTTGCCATAGGGTGCGGCAGCGCGGTTCAACTCATGCAGAAACACCGGCGCGGCCACTTCAACCAGCGCTTGTGCGCGGGCGCGCGGCAAAGACCAAACCAGCGCCATGTCTTTTTCACCGGCCAGCGGCAATAAGGCAAGCGGCCCGTCGGGCAGGAAAATCTGCCGCGCCTGCCCGTTATGGGCGCGCGTCCCCCGCACGGCGCAAACCAAGGCATCGCTGCAATAATCATGGGTCAGGTAATCCGCCGCATTGTCGGATTGCGGCCGTTTCGTCTCAATATGCAGCGCGGCGGCGTGATTGGCATTTGTATTGGCATTGCTGGGCGCGATTTCCGCCGCAGCAATGGTGCGGGAAATGGCGCGTTGCAAATCGGCAAGGCTGACAATATGAGCCAGCGTTTCCGGCTCTGGCGGGGTCAGGTCAAGCGTGTCGGTAAAACCCTGCCCGACCGGCCCGCGCCGCACTTCCATGCCGGTCATCGGCGTTGCCGGTTTGCCCAGATTTTCCCAGACACCCAGCTTTTCAAGACAGATTTTAGAGGCCGGTGCCAGCGCCAGAACACGTTGCCAATCGTCATAATGCAGCGCGTCGGCGGGGTTTGGTGTTGCCAATGCAGGTGCGGCTTCAGGCAAATCCGACCCGTCAATCAGGTCAATCAGGTCAATTAGGTCGATGGCAAAGCCGCATTGGTGCAGAGCCAGCGCGACAAGCTGCGCCGTGCCGCCCCCGCCGTGAACAATGATTTTTGCTGTGCCAGTCATGGCCGCACTCTGCCCGAAACGGCGCGAAGGAGCAAGCAGTCAGGCAATTGCCCGCCGCCCGCCGCCGGTATATTGCCCAAAAATTAGCCAGTGCGACTTAACCCGCCTAAACTTTAGGCAATACCCCCCGCCTTTTTGGCTGTGCCGAGGGTTTATTGTTTTATTTCAGGTGTTTATGCGCGCTCCATGTGTGGCATATTGCTTGCTTATGACCCTAGGTTCACAATTAGGGGATTTATCATGCATAACGCAGTAGGCGGCGACGTCTTTTTCATTCTTATGGGCGCCATTCTGGTGTTTGCCATGCATGCCGGTTTTGCTTTTCTCGAAGTCGGCACGGTGCGGAGCAAAAATCAGGTCAATGCGCTGGTTAAAATTATTTCAGATTTCGGCGTGTCCACCATCGCTTATTTCTTTGTCGGCTATGGCATTGCCTATGGGCTGAGTTTTCTGACTTCGGCGGAAATGCTGAGTGGTGCGGGCGAAGGCTTTGACGCGCAAGGTCTGACATTGGTGAAGTTTTTCTTCCTTCTGACATTCGCTGCCGCCATTCCGGCCATTATTTCGGGCGGCATTGCCGAGCGCGCGCGGTTCGGCCCGCAGCTTCTCGCTTCCGGCCTGATTGTCGGCGTGGTCTATCCGATTTTTGAAGGCATGATTTGGAACGGCAATTTTGGCTTTCAGGATTGGCTCGAAGGGTCTTTCGGCGCCTCTTTCCATGATTTCGCCGGTTCGGTTGTGGTGCATGGTGTCGGCGGCTGGCTGGCGCTTTCGGCTGTGGTTATGCTGGGTGCGCGGCTTGGCCGCTATGGCCCAAGCGGCAGGGCTTTCCCGCCTTCTTCGATTCCGTGGCTGGCGCTGGGCAGCTGGCTTTTGTGCATTGGCTGGTTCGGCTTTAACGTGGTCAGCGCGCAATCGCTGGAAGGCGTTTCCGGCCTTGTTGCGGTCAATTCGCTGATGGCGATGGTTGGCGGCATTCTGGCCGCATTGTTTGTCGGCAAATCTGACCCTGGCTTTGTGCATAATGGCGCATTGGCCGGTCTGGTCGCTGTATGCGCCGGCTCGGATGTTTTCCATCCGGTTGGCGCTTTGGCAACCGGCGCGGTGGCCGGTGCGCTGTTTGTCTATTTCTTCGTGCAATGTCAGGAAAAATGGCAAATAGATGATGTGCTTGGCGTTTGGCCGTTGCATGGTCTGGCCGGTGCTTGGGGCGGTATTGCCTGCGGTATTTTCGGGCAGGAAATGTTTGGCGGCCTTGGCGGTGTCAGCCTCATCTCGCAAATTATCGGCACATTTGTCGGTTGTGGCTTTGCGGCGATATGCGGTCTGATTGTCTATGGTGGGTTGAAACAAATCATTGGCATCCGCATGGAAGAAGAGGATGAACAACGCGGTGCGGATTTGGCGATTCACAAAATCGCCGCCAATCCGGAAACTGGCCTCAGCGGTTAACCGCAGCTATTTTAACAAGACCCGGCCTGTCCCTTTGACCAAGGCGCTGTCAACGCGCTAGTCTGGGACAGGCCGATTCGTTTTGAACCCCGTGCGGGCGGCGAAAGGCTCCCCACGGGGTTTATTTGTTCGTCCGAAAGAAAGGCACGTTAAACTGGTGGATGTGCTGCAAGATAATCTGGCGCCAAGCCCGCTATCGGCGTCCCTGCCCGGCTCGCCCTTTGTGCGCTTGCGCGCGCTGCTTGACGCCCATGCGCCGGGTGCGCCGCCCGTGTCGCTGGCTTTGGGTGAGCCGCAGCATGGCGCGCCGGATTTTGTGCTGGCTGAGCTGGCGCGACCAACGGCTGATTACGGCAAATATCCGCCAATCACCGGCACGCCGGAATGGCGCCACGCCGTGTCAGACTGGCTGGGTCGCCGCTTTGGCCTTGATGCCGCCTTGCTGGAAACGCCAAGCCAGATATTGCCCTTAAATGGCACGCGCGAAGGCCTGTTTCTCGCCATGCAGCTTGCGCCCCAAAAGCCGGATGGTCGGGTCGCCATGCCTGACCCGTTTTATCAAGTCTATGCCGCGGCCGCATTGGCAGCGCAGGCGCAACCGGTCTATTTGCCTGCTCCGCGCGCAACCGGCTTTCTGCCCGATTTGGACGCGATAGCGCCGGAAACATTTGATAAATTGCAGGCGCTTTATCTGTGTTCACCGGCCAATCCGCAAGGCGCGATTGCCGATGCCGCTTATTTACGCAAAGCACTGGCTTTGGCGCGCGCGCATGGGTTTTTGCTGTTGGTGGATGAATGTTATGCCGAAATCTATGACGCGCCGCATGTTGCACCACCGGTTTCCATGCTGGAAATCATGCAGGCGGAAGCCGATGACAATGCGCCTGTAATTGTGTTCCACTCACTGTCCAAGCGGTCAAATCTGCCCGGCTTACGCAGTGGGTTTTGCGCCGGTGGCCGCGATATCATGCAGCGCTTTGCCGCTTTGCGCCAAATTGCCGGCCCGCAATCGCCTTTGCCGGTGCTGAATGCCGCCATGCTGGCTTGGCAAGATGATGACCATGTGGCGGCCAATCGCGCGCTTTATGTCGCCAAATGTGACGATGCCGAAGCGCAATGCGACGGGCGGTTTGGGTTTTACCGACCGCCGGGCGGCTTTTTTCTGTGGCTTGATGTCGGTGACAGCGCGGCGGCGACATTGCATTTATGGCAAGCACAAGGCGTGCGGGTGCTGCCCGGCGCTTATCTGACGCGCCTTGCCGACACGCCGCAAGACCCGGCCAGCAATTATATTCGCGTGGCGCTGGTCGCGCCGCCCGAAGAAAGCCACGCCGCCATAGCGCGCCTGGTGGCAGGGCTGGAAGATTTTACCAATGGCAGCAAGCCTGTGGCAGGAGGCACGAAATGAGCCAGACCAGCCGCAAAACAGGCCGCTTTGACCGTTTTATAAACCGCGCCCGACCGGCGGTGGAACGGGTGCAGGCCGTATCGATTTTGGCGCTGACCCTGCTGCTGGCGGCGGCGCTGGTCAGCTATGACCCGGCCGACCCAAGCCTCAATACGACCGGTGACGGGCTGGTGCAAAACTGGCTTGGCCTGCCCGGTGCTATCATTGCTGATTTGCTGATGCAGGTGCTGGGTCATGCCGCGTGGTTGGCGCTGATACCGTTGGTCTTTGTTGGCTTGCGGCGTTGGCAGCATGGGCAACTCAGCCGCCCCAATGCGCGCTTGCTGGCCGGTGCCTTTGCGCCGGTGCTGGGGGCTTTTGCGCTGGCTACCGGCCAATGGCAGGCTTTTGCCGATATGCCATTTCCGGGCGGCGCGCTTGGTCAGCTTATCGCCGACAGCCTTGATGCCGTGCTGGGCGGTATGGGCTTTTATCCCTCGCCGACTTTCCAGACCGGTTTGGCCATGCTGCTGTTTACCGTCGCGCTGGCGGTCATGTTGCTTGCCAGCGGTCAATTTATCCGTGCCATGCAAACACCCTATTATCTCTGGCGCGCCGCCAAAGCCTTGCCGCACCAAATCCGCATCATGCGCGACACTGGCCCAATGGCTGCGTTGGCGCGGCTGCTTGCGCCGCTTTTGGCATTAATGGGGCGGGGTGTCGGATTTGTTGCGGCGCGCTTGCGCCGGTCAAATATGGCGTCACATGCCGCACCTGCTGCTGCACAAGGCGCACCGGCAGTGGCGGAAACTGCGCCAATACCTGCGCCGGAAGCAGATGACGGAGCCGGTCATCAAGTCGCCATTGAAGCGCGCAAGCGCGGGGTTAATAAAGGCCGTCGCGCGGCGCGCGAAGCACAGCCAAGCCTTGGGCTGGAAAAAGCCACCGGTTTTGAATTGCCGCCCTTGCGACTGCTGACCGAAATGGCCGCCGCCCGTCCCGACAGCAGTCTCAGCAAGGATGCGTTGGAGGCCAATGCCCGCTTGCTCGAAACCGTGTTGCAGGATTTCGGTGTGCGCGGCACGATTGGCAAAGTCCGCCCCGGGCCGGTTGTTACCTTATACGAGCTGGAGCCTGCCGCCGGTGTGCGTTCCTCGCGCGTGGTGGGTTTGGCTGATGATATTGCCCGTTCAATGAGCGCGGTAAGCTGCCGCGTCGCGCCAGTGCCGGGCGCCAATGTGATTGGCATTGAATTGCCGAATAATCGCCGCGAGCTGGTTTCCTTGCGCGAATTGCTGGGCAGTCAGGATTTTGAAAGTGGCAAGTCACGCCTGACAATGGCCTTGGGCAAGGATATTGGTGGCGCTGCCGTGATGGCTGATTTGGCTAAAATGCCGCATTTGCTGGTGGCTGGCACAACCGGCTCCGGCAAATCGGTCGGCATTAACACAATGATTTTATCGCTGCTCTATCGGCTGACGCCCGACCAGTGCCGCCTCATTCTGGTTGACCCGAAAATGCTGGAACTGTCGGTCTATGACGGCATTCCGCAGTTGCTGGCGCCGGTTGTCACCGAGCCGAAAAAAGCCGTTGTCGCCCTGAAATGGGTGGTGCAGGAAATGGAAAACCGCTACCGCAAAATGGCCAAAATCGGCGTCCGCAACATTGAAGGCTTTAATGAGCGCATGGGCGAGGCGCAGCGCAAGGGCGAGACTTTGTCGCGGCGCGTGCAGACCGGTTTTGACCCGGAGACTGGCGAGGCGATTTTTGAAGAAGAGCATATTGAGCCGGAAGTGCTGCCCTTCATCGTCGTGGTGATTGACGAAATGGCCGATTTGATGATGGTGGCGGGCAAAGATATTGAGGCGGCGGTGCAAAGGCTGGCGCAAATGGCGCGCGCCGCCGGCGTGCATTTGATAACCGCCACACAACGCCCATCCGTGGATGTGATTACCGGCACAATTAAAGCCAATTTCCCAAGCCGCATTTCCTTTCAGGTGACTTCGAAAATTGACAGCCGCACCGTATTGGGCGAACAGGGCGGCGAGCAATTGCTTGGTCAGGGTGATATGTTGTTTATGAGTGGCGGCGGGCGCATCCAGCGTGTGCATGGGCCATTTGTCTCCGATGAAGATGTCGAAAAAGTGGTCAGCTTTCTGAAGGCGCAAGGTCAGCCGGAATATGTTGAGGAAGTGACGCAGGAGGCCGAAGAATTGCCGCCTGATATGATGGCCGAGGGTGAAGGCGAAAGCCTTTACGACCAAGCCGTTGCCATTGTCACGCGCGACGGGCGCGCCTCGACCAGCTATGTGCAAAGGCGCTTGCAAATCGGCTATAACCGCGCCGCCCGCTTGATTGAGCAAATGGAAGAACAGGGTGTGATAAGCGCGCCCAATCATGCCGGCAAGCGCGAAATATTGGCGGGCAAACATTGATGCTTTTTCGCGCCCTTTTCTTTGCCCTGACGGCCATATTGGTTGCCTCGCCTTCGGCGGCAGCCAATACGGATAAGGCGGCGATTGGCTCGGATGTGCCGAAAAAACTGGAGGCGGCATTGCGCGCGCTTGGCCCGACAATCGGCAGTTTCGAGCAGCGAAGCGGCAATGGCGATACATTGCGCGGGCGGTTTCAGATGGATTTGCCGGAGCGTTTGCGCTTTGCCTATACGCATGGCTCGCAGGCGATTGTGACGGTTAGCGGACGGTTTATCGCCGTGCAGGACGGGCCGGGCGGCGAGGCCAACCGGTTTCCCGTTTCGGCGACACCGCTTAAGTTTTTCCGTGAAGCGCACAGCAAGGGCGTGGACGCGGCCTTGATAGCCGCCGCCGATGACACGCCCAAAGCATTGAGCGTGACTTTGCGTGACCCGAAAAATAAATCGGGCGGGCAAATCACCCTGTATTTCGCCAAGCCCGATATGCGGCTGACGGCATGGCATATTATCGATGCTCAAAACCAGCAAACAACCATTGTGCTGGGCGAGATGGAACGGCTTGACAGCCTGCCCGCCTCAACCTTTTTTGTGCTGGAAGATGAGTGGGAGTGAGGCATTGCATGAGATGTGAGCCGATGGGCAAAATAGCCGAAAGGGTGTCGCGTGAGCCATAATCAGGATGATGAATGGCAGCCCGATGCTGCTGGTTTGATGGCACTGGAGGCTGAAATACCGGTGCTGACGGCTTTGCGTAATTTTGCCGATGAGGTGGTGCGCTTGCCTTGGTTTACCGAATTGGGCGAGATACCTGACAGCCGGACAAAGATATTGGCGCGCGCCTATCTGGATGCGCTTGGCTATCCCGACGCCGATGCCGTGCCGGTGCTGAATTGGGATGACGCGCTTGATGCGGCGGCCAGCCTTGATTTGAACTCGGAAGCCTGGGAAGCCGAAGAGCAATTGCGCGCCGGTCTGGCCGATACGGCCTTGCAGGGCATTAGCGAGGAAGGGCTGGGCGTGATGCTGACGCATATTGCCTCGACGCTGGGGCCGGTGCTGCAAGACCATGTGGAAGAAGCAATTTATATGGCTGATGAGCTGCCGGATAATATCGTTGATTTGGCGATTGGCGCCGGGCAGCAAGCGGCGCATGGCGCGGCCTTGGTGCTGGCGGCGGCGGCGGTTGAGGCCATGCTGGCCGATGATATGGCGCTAGGCGAGGAGGCGCTCAACCACCCGCTTATGCTGAAATATCGCCTGTTTGAGCAGGGTCGTTGGCCGATTGCCTTGACCGGGCGAACATTGAATTTGTTTTAAGCTGCGGAGGGTTGGATGCGGATTGTCAGTTGGAATATAAACTCGGTGCGCCTGCGCGCGCCTTTGGTGGAAAAGCTGATTGAAGAGGTCAAGCCGGATATTGTCTGCCTGCAAGAAACCAAATGTCCGAATGACAGTTTTCCCGAAAAGACATTTCGCAAGGCCGGTTTTGGTCATGTCGCGCTGAACGGCATTAAGGGCTATCACGGCGTGGCGACCATGTCGAAACACAAAATTGCCAAGCAGCATATTCAGCTCTATTGCGACCGCGAAGATGGCCGACATGTCGAAACTGTTTTTGACACCAAATCCGGCCCGCTGCATGTGCATAATTTTTATGTGCCGGCGGGCGGCGATGAGCCGGATCGCGAAATTAACGAGAAATTCGGTCACAAGCTCGATTTTCTGGCGGAGATGCGGGCCAATTTCAAAAAAAAGACGCGGGCGAAAAAAACCATGCAGGCAGTGTTGCTTGGCGATTTGAACATTGCGCCGGGCGAGCATGATGTTTGGTCGTCCAAGCAATTGAAAAATGTTGTCAGCCATACCGACATTGAACGCCGCGTGCTGGCCGATGTGCAAAGCGTGTTGGATTGGGATGATGTGGCGCGCCGTTTTGTGCCGCCGGAGGAAAAACTTTATAGCTGGTGGAGCTATCGCGCGCGCGATTGGGCGGCCTCCGACCGTGGCCGTAGGCTTGACCATATATGGGTGACACCGGCGCTGTCATCGCGGGTGGCCGATTATCGGGTTTTGCGCGATGCACGCGGTTGGGAACGCCCCTCCGACCATGCGCCGGTGATTGTTGACCTTGATTTGCCCGTCTGATTTGTCATAGCCTGTTGGAACAGTTCGGCTGCGAAGCTGACCGGATGGGAGATAATAATGACGCAAGCGCAAAGTAATAATGCTATGGCGATTGACGAAGCGGCCTTTGCCGCCTTGTGCGCCGAGGCGGCGCGTGAAGCCGAGGCGACCGAGCAGGCGCGGCAATTATCGCCGGAATTGGCTCGACGCATGGCCAATATCGGCCTGTTTTCAATGTTTGTGCCGAAACAAATTGGCGGTGGCGAAATGACCCCGCCTGCCGGTTTGGAGAAAATCGAAAGACTGGCGCGCCATGATGCTGCCGCCGCTTGGGTGGTGATGATTGGCTCAACCGCCGCGCTGGGGGCGGCCTATATTGCGCCGGATATTGGTGTCGATATGTTTGCCGCGCAAGACCGCATCACTTGTGGCATCTTCGCGCCCAATGGCGTGGCGGTGCGTCATGGCGATAATTATCGTGTGTCGGGGCGCTGGGCATGGGCGTCCGGCTCGGCCAATGCCGATTATATCGGGCTGGGCTGCGTCGCCAAGGAAACCGACGACCCGGAAGAGCGCGGCACAGTGCGCTTGCTGATGGTGCCGCGCGAGGCACTGATATTTCACGATACATGGCACACGATTGGCCTGTGCGGCACCAGTTCCGGCGATGTTGAAGTGCGCGATATTGAAGTGCCGGTCGCGCATAGCTATTCGATTGCGACCGACACGCCTTGGCCGGACGCGCCGCTTTACAATATGCCCTATTTCGGTTTTCTGGCGACCGGCGTGGCTGCCGTGGCTTTGGGCAATGCCCGCGCTGCGCTGGATGAATTTATTGCCCTTGCCGGTGCGAAAAAGGGTCAGGGTCAAAAGCGGATATTGGCTGAAAAAAGCGCCGTGCAGGCCGGTCTTGCAGAGGCCGAAGCACAATGGCGCGCCGCCCGCGCCCTGTTTGTCACAACGATTTCCGATATTTGGGAAGATGTGCAGGGCGGCGGTGCGATGACACCGGAAAAAAGGGCGGATTTGCGGCTGGTCTCGACCCATGCTGTGCGACATTGCGTTCATGTGGTGCGCGCGGTTCATGATTTGGCGGGCGGCACATCGGTTTACCGGACAAGCCCGATACAACGCCGCTTGCGCGATGCCGAGACCATGACCCAGCACATGATAACCAATGCTGATACACTGGCGCTTGTCGGTCGTGTCATGCTTGGCGGCTGGCACGCGAAAATGCAGCTATAGGGGGCGGCATGGCTGATTTGCAGGACAGTGATTTCACCACAATTGCGATTGAGCGCCATGCCGATTTGGCGCGCGGCAATGTGGTGACATTGCGGATAGACCGCGCCGAGGCTTTTAACGCGGTCAATGAAACCATGCATGAGGAGCTGGCGCGGCTGTTTCGCGCGGCGCAACATGACAGCGCCGATGTGTTTGTGCTGACCGGAACCGGGCGGGCATTTTGCGCTGGCGGCGATATTGACTGGTTTCAGGAAATGATTGACCAACCGGCCAAGTTTACGGCTATTGCGGCCGACGCCAAAGCTATTGTGATGGGCTTGCTGGAGCTGGAAAAGCCAATCATTTGCGCGCTCAATGGAGCCGCCGCTGGCTTGGGCGCGTCAATCGCCCTGCTATGCGATATTGTGGTGATGGGCGACAGCGCCAAAATTGGTGACCCGCATGTCGCCATGGGGCTGGTGGCCGGTGATGGCGGGGCGGTGATATGGCCGCATTTGATAGGCTTTAACCGCGCCAAGGAATATCTGATGACCGGCGAGATGATTGACGCTGAAACCGCCATGCGGATTGGTCTGGTCAATCATCATGTGACCGATGATGCGGTGCTGGCGCGCAGCTATGCGATTGCCGAAAAACTGGCCAATGGCGCGACCAAGTCAATCAATTGGACAAAAAGCATTGTCAATATGCCCTTGCGGCAAGTGGCTGTGCAGGCGATGGAAACCGCGATGGGCTATGAGGCGCTGACCAATATCAGCCGCGACCATCAGGAGGCGGTGACAGCGTTCCGCGAAAAGCGCCCGGCCAAATTCACCGGCGACTAACCGGCCAGCAAACCCTTATCACGCAAATAGGCGATGATTTTGTCAGCCGCTTGCTCGGCGGACAGCTCGGTTGTGTCAATGCTGATTTCCGGCGATTCGGGCGGCTCATAGGGGCTGTCAATACCGGTGAAATTGGCGATTTCTCCCGCCCGCGCCTTTTTATACAAGCCTTTCGGGTCGCGCGCTTCGGCAACACTTAATGGCGTGGCGACATGGATTTCGATAAACTCGCCGTCTTCCACCAAATCGCGCGCCAATTGGCGCTCGGCGCGGAAAGGCGAGATGAAGGAGACAAGCGGGAACAGGCCGGCATGCAGCATTAGCTTGGCGACTTCGCCCACGCGGCGGATATTTTCCACTCGGTCGGCATCGGTAAAGCCCAAATCGCGGTTCAGCCCGTGGCGCACATTATCGCCGTCGAGAAGGGTGGTGTGGCGACCGGCGGCGAACATTTTTTGTTGCAGCGCATTGGCAATGGTTGATTTGCCGGAGCCGGACAGGCCGGTGAACCACAGCACAGCCGGTTTTTGACCCTTTTGTTCGGCCAGTTTTTGCCGGTCAATATCCAGAGCTTGCCAATGCACATTGGCGGCGCGGCGCAGGGCAAAGCGTATCATGCCCGCGCCGACCGTGTGATTGGTCGCCTTGTCAATCAGGATGAAACTGCCCAGCAGCCGGTTGTCCTGATAGGGGGTAAAGGCCATTTGTCGGTCAACCGACAGGGTAACAAGGCCGATTTCGTTCAGCTCCAGCGTGCGCGTGGCAAGCTCTTCCAGCGTATTGACATTGACCTTATATTTCGGCGTGTTGACAATCGCCGAACCGGTCTGTGTCCCCATTTTCATCAAATAGGGGCGCCCCGGCAGCATGGCGTCTTCGGCCATCCATAAAATATGCGCCTCAAACTGGTCAGCCGCCTCAACCGGCTCATCGGCGGCGCATATCACCGCGCCGCGCGAGACATCAATTTCATCAGCCAAAGTCAGCGTCACTGACTGTCCGGTCTGTGCTATGGGCAAATCGCCATTTGCGGTGACAATGCGGTCAAGCTTGCTTTCGCGCCCGCCGGGCAGAATACGCACCTTGTCGCCCGCACTTATTTGCCCGCTTGCCACTTGGCCGGAAAAGCCGCGAAACGCCATATCGGGGCGGGTCACCCATTGCACGGGCAGGGTAAAACCTGCCGCATTTGCGGGTGTATCAGCCGCTACCGTCTCCAGAAACGGCATTAGCGCCGGCCCGTCATACCAGCCGGTCATGGCGCTTTCGGCCACAATATTATCACCCTTTAACGCCGAGACCGGAATGGCGGTAACGGAGGCGAAGTCAAGCCGGTCGGCAAAACCGGCAAAATCATCGCAAATCTCCTGAAACCGCGCCGCGCTGTAATCGACCAAATCCATTTTATTGACCGCCAAAACAATATGGCGAATGCCCAAAAGCGACACAATATAGGCGTGACGGCGGGTCTGTGTGACAACACCTTGACGCGCGTCTATCAGCAGAATCGCCAAATCGGCGGTTGAGGCGGCGGTCGCCATATTGCGGGTATATTGTTCATGGCCGGGCGTGTCGGCGACAATGAATTTGCGCTTTTCGGTCGAGAAATAGCGATAGGCGACATCAATCGTAATGCCCTGCTCGCGCTCGGCGGCGAGACCATCCACCAGCAGGGCGAAGTCAATATCATCGCCTTGCGTGCCATGTGCCTTGCTTTCGCTTTGCAGGCTGGCGAGCTGGTCGTCATAAAGCAGCTTGGATTCATAGAGCAGGCGGCCAATCAATGTCGATTTGCCGTCATCCACCGAGCCGCAAGTGATGAAGCGCAGTAGCGATTTATTTTCCTGCGCGGCCAAATAAGCGGCAATATCCGTGTCAATCAGCGCGTCCTGATGAGCCATCAGAAATACCCTTCCTGCTTCTTTTTTTCCATGCTGGCCGATTGGTCATGGTCAATGACGCGGCCTTGGCGCTCGGAGCTGCGCGCCTGCAACATTTCCTGAATTATGCCCTCCAGCGTATCGGCCTCGCTTTCCACCGCGCCAGTCAGCGGATAGCAGCCCAGCGTGCGAAAGCGCACAGATTTCATTTGCGGCACTTCGCCTTCGGCCAAGGGCATGCGGTCATCATCGACCATGATAAGCGCCCCGTCGCGTTCGACCACGGGTCGCTTGGCGGCATAATAAAGCGGCACAATTGGAATGTTTTCGCGGTGGATATATTGCCAGATATCCAGCTCCGTCCAATTTGACAGGGGAAACACCCGTATCGACTCACCGGGATTTTTGCGCGGATTATAGAGGCTCCACAATTCCGGACGCTGGTTTTTCGGATCCCACCGGTGCTGCGCCGAGCGAAAGGAAAACACCCGTTCCTTGGCGCGGCTTTTTTCCTCATCGCGGCGTGCGCCACCAAAAGCGGCATCAAAGCCATGCGCGTCCAAGGCCTGTTTCAGCGCCTCGGTTTTCATTATATCAGTATGTTTGGCCGAGCCATGGGTGAACGGATTGATACCGGCGGCTAAGCCTTCGGGGTTTTTATGGACAATCAGCTCAGCATCCAGACTGGCCGCCATTGCGTCGCGAAACGCATACATCTCGCGGAACTTCCACCCCGTATCAACATGCAGCAGCGGAAAGGGCAGGCGTCCGGGGTAAAACGCTTTCACCGCCAAATGCAGCATGACCGCGCTGTCCTTGCCAATCGAATAAAGCATGACCGGCTTGTCAATTTCGGCCACCACTTCACGCATAATGTGAATGGCTTCAGCTTCGAGCCGGTCAAGATGGGTCAGAGGGGCAGTCATTGGCGCGCCTTATTCTACATGAAAAATTTGTATATCATATAATTATGCATGTCATATTGTGTATTATTGACCCCGTCAAGCCCTTCATCACCCCTTCATCCCCTCCTGGCCAGCAGACCGGACGCAAACATGTCGCATGTGCGCCTGCCAAGCGGGGCTTGTCGAAACTTTGCTCTGCGCCTAGGATATAATGAACAAGGGAGAGAGTGATGCTTGGAACCTATACCTCACCGTGGATGACGGAAGATTTGTCGATTTTCAAAGATGCGGCCACCAAATTCATGCAGGCCGAATTTGTGCCGCAGGCCGAAAAATGGCATAGGCAGGGCATGGTTGACCGCGACGCTTGGACAAAGGCCGGTGAGGCCGGTCTGTTGCTGACATCGATACCGGAAGAATATGGCGGCGGTGGCGGTGATTATCGTCATGAAGCGATTTTGACCGAGGAACAAACCCGTCTCGGCATTAGCGGCTGGGGTCAGTCTGTTCATTCGCTGATATGCTCGCATTATTTCCTCGCCTATGGCACGGAGGAGCAGAAGCGCAAATATCTGCCGAAAATGGCCAGTGGCGAGATGGTGTGTGCGATTGCCATGACCGAACCCGGCACTGGTTCCGACCTGCAATCGGTGAAAACAACGGCGCTGAAAGATGGCAATCAATATGTCGTCAATGGCTCGAAAACCTTCATCACCAATGGTCAGCACGCTGATTTGGTGTTGGTCGTCGCCAAAACCGACCCGTCGCAAGGCGCCAAGGGTATTTCGCTGATGATTGTCGAGACCGGGGAGGCGGATGGCTTTGCCCGTGGCCGCAATTTGGAGAAAATGGGTCAGCATTCGGCAGACACATCGGAATTGTTTTTCGACGCGGTGAAAGTGCCGGCGGAAAATGTGCTGGGCGGTGAGGAAGGCCAAGGTTTTTACCAGCTCATGCAGCAATTACCCGCCGAGCGTCTGGTGATTGCCAATGGCGCGGTCGCCGCGATTGAGCGCGCCATTCAATTGACCGTTGATTATACGCGCGAGCGCAACACATTCGGCAATGCGATTTTTGACTATCAGAACACGCAATTCAAACTGGCCGAATGCAAGGCGGATTGGATGGCGGCACGCGCTATGGTCGATGAATTGACCCAACAATTATTGCGCGGCGAGTTGGATGCCAATACCGCCGCCGCCGCGAAATTCTGGTGCACAGAGCGCGAAAATGAAGTGATTGACACTTGCCTGCAATTTTTCGGCGGCTGGGGCTATATGGATGAATATCCGATTAGCCGCATGTTTACCGACTCGCGGGTGCAGCGCATTTATGGCGGCTCCAATGAAATTATGCGTATGCTGGTGGCGCGTTCTCTCTAGAAGGCAGGCTCTACAGCCACAGACATAGATACAGACATGGACATAGACATAGACATAGGCAGGCCGCCGGTTTTTGCTGGCGGCATTGTCATTTTGGGATAAGCTATGCGCCAGATTTGGGATATTTCAGACTAGAGGCGCAAAATGGCGGTAGGTAAAAACAGGGTTACTCTTGCGGCTTTCACTTGTCTGTTTTTTATGGCAGCACCCGAAGTGTTGGCACAGGCAAATGAGCAAGCCCAAGCCGCACCAAGCGATGCGCCGGGCTTTTGGAGCCTGCTGTTTGACAAGGGCGGTCTGGTAACATGGGCGATTGCGCTTTTATCGGCGATTGGTCTGCCGGTTGCCTTGGTTAAGATTTACCATTTTTACCGCATGGATATTTGGCGTCCGGCGCGGCTGGAGGCGGCAATGGTGCAATATCGCGCCGGAACCGGCAAGGGGCTGATACGCCAGCTTGCAAATGACCCGCATCCGGCGGCAGGGCTTTTGGCCTTTGCCATGAATGAAACGGCTAAAGCTGAATTATCGGCCGATATTCTGCGCGAGGAAATGACGCGCCGCGCGCAATATCTGTTGCGGCATTTGGCGTCAAATGTCTGGATATTGGAGCTTATCGCCGCTTCCGCCCCGCTTTTCGGTCTGCTCGGCACAGTGCTGGGCATGATTGTCGCTTTTCAAGGCGTCGGTGCGGGTGCGTCGGGGGCTGATACCGCCATATTGGCTGCCGGCATTTGGGAGGCTTTGTTGACCACTGCTTTCGGGCTGGGCGTTGCCCTGCCATTTTCCATGCTGGCGGCGGTGTTCAATAATGCGGTTGATAATGTGCGCGGCTTTGTCGAGGACGCGCTGACCGAAATCATGGTGCGGAGCCAAAGTGATACAGGCGGCACGCGCGGCAAGATGGCTGGACAAGATGCAGCTTGAACGGCCAAATCGCAAACCGGCCTTTATGGGGTTAACCCCCTTGATTGACATGATATTCCTGCTGCTCTTGTTTTTTCTGCTCGGCTCGGATTTTATCCGCTTTACGCAAAGCCAGCTGGCTCCGCCGCGCGGCACAGGCGGCGATGACGGGATGAGCCAAGTCGTCATTATCGCGCTGGCTGCCAATGGCAATGTGCAATGGAATGGCGCGACATTGACCCATGATGGGCTGTCGCGCAAGGCCGGTGACGCGGTGGCGCGCGACGCCGAGCAGCTTTTTGTGGTCATGCCGGAAGGCAAGGCAGCGGTGCAGACCATTGTGAGCTTGCTCGACCAATTGCAATCAGCCGGCGCCAAACAGGTGACATTGGAGCAGGATATTTTCGACATAGATTTGTCGGATTTTTAAGGGCGGCGCATGAAAATCGATTATCGGAAAAGGGAAATCAAAAGCATTGATTTGCTGCCACTGATAAATGTGGTGTTTCTGCTCATTCTTTTCGTTTTGATTGCCGGACGCCCGACCACTGACCATCCCAAAGCGGTGCAGGTGGCAGCTTCAGCGCAAGAAACCGATTACAGCGCGGGCAGGCTGGCGGTTAATCTGCATGCCGACAATTCTTTTTCTGTGAAGAGCCGCGATGGCCTGACCATTGGCGAGGTCAAGGCCGCAATCGAAGAAACCGGTCTGGCCGATAGCGGCGCGATGGTCACATTGATTGCAGACCGCGACGCCACCGCCGAGGCTTTGCTGGATTTTCGCAAAGCTATGGCGCAAATGGGCATTGGCGAAATCCGCCTCAAGACCAAATATGAAGCCCCGGTCAGTGGTGGTGGCCGATGAACACAAAGGCCAAAGCGAAGGCCAAAGCGCAGGCCAAAACGGCAGGGGCGGCGGCGACCAGGCCGACTATGTCAACTTTTGCGGTGATGCGCGCGCGCCTGCTCAATCTGCCGCGCAGCTGGTGGCTGGCGCTGATTATCGGCTCGCTAATGCTGCATGCGGTTGCCGTGGCGATAATTATTGTGCTGTTGTTTGGCGGGGAAACCGGCGGCGGAGCGGCGCAACCCGATATGGTGATTTCTTCCGGTGCTGAGGACGCGCTGGATATTGAGATTGACGCCGAGCTGCCGCAGGAGGCCGAATATATCGAAGCCCCACCGGCGGAGATGGATTTGTCGGAATTGCTCGATGTGCCGCTTGAGGCAGATTTCCGCAATGCCATGCGCGATATGGCGACCAGCAGCGCGATTGCGCCAGCCATGCCCATGCCCAGCCAGTCGGTCGCGCAACGCAGCCTGCCCGGCGGCGGTGTGATATCCGGCGTGCCGCAAAATTTCGCTGATTATATCGCGCATTTGCAAAATACCGGCATTGATGTGGTTTTCGCCATAGATGCGACCGGCTCAATGGTTTGGGTGCATAAGAAAGTGCATGAACGGATGCAGACTTTGGCGCGCTATATTCGCAGCCTTGTGCCATTGGCGCGCTTTGGCATTATCGCCTATCGCGACTATAGCGATAGGGAGTTTGTCATTCGCAGCTCGCAGCCCAGTTTCGACATTCGCAAAGCGGTCAATTTTATCGGCAAGATAGATGCGTTGGGCGGTGGCGATATTCCCGAAGCCGTGACCGAGGCTTTGCGGCAGGCTGAAAAGAAAACCGCTTGGCGCGCCGGCGCGCAGCGCGTGGTGATTGTGATTGGCGATGCACCGCCACACCCGCATGAAATGGCCGAAGCGGCGCAAATTGCCGAGCGCATGAAATCGCGCGGCGCGCGCCTGTCGCTTTTGGATTCAAGCGTAACCTCCAACCGCAAATTGCTGGGACGCAGCTATCAGCGTTTCGACGAAGATTTACGAACCACTGGCGTGATGCCGCAATTCCGGCGTCTGGCGCAATTGGGCGGCGGCACGGCGGCCACATTGTCGGCGGAGCGCCAATTGATGAAAACCATGGCGCTGTTGATATTTGATGACCGCTTCCATGACGAGCTGGCGCCGTTTCTGGCAAATCTGGAATAGACCATGCGCGCCGATTTGAAAATTGCCCGCTTGAAACTGGCTACCTTGAAACTGGCCATAATAATTGCCGCATTTTTGCCGCTTCTTGTTGCATGGGCTGTGCCGGTGGCGGCATGCGGGCCGCCGCCGCCCTATTTTGACCAGCCGGTCGAGCAATTATTGTCTGCCCTGAAAGCCGATGCCGCCCCGGCCTTGCAGGCGGTCAATGCCTATGCGCTGGATATGGAAGCCTGTTATGACGGCCCGACAGGGCCTTTGCAATTGCGCCCGCATGTTGAGACTGCGGCGGCTTTTGGCGACAAAATAAAGGCGCTGCAAGAGGCGGCCGAGGCACAAGTGCGCGGCAATGAGTTTGACCATGAAGCATTGCTGGCCTCCGATGTATGGGGCGATTTGGAAAGTCTTCGCGTCGCGGCGCATTATGCCCATGCTTGGGGGCAATTGGCATTGGCCGCCAAACAAGTCAGTGCCGAGGCGCGCCATCAAGCCCTGCCACCGGCGCGCGACGGCTTTGCCCGTTTGGGGTTTGAGTTCGGCCATCCCTTGCTGGTGCAGCGCGCCATGTATGGGCTGGCCATTGCCCATATTGAAAGTGGCGATGTGGCGGCGGCCAAGGCGACATTGACCCGCTTGCTCACCTCGCTCAAAAAGGCAGGGCAGCCAGCATTTGCCGCCACGGTCAAAGCCTTTCATGCCGATATTCACCGGCCTGGTTACCGCCCCCCCGTGCCATTGGCTGACACAGCCAATCAGAGGGAAGACAATATGGCGGCTGCGACCGGTTTCGGCGCATCCTCGGAGACGCTGGCACGGGCGCGCCGCGCCCTTGTCGAAACCCGCAAGGCGATTGCCCAAGGTCTGCCGGCGGGGATTGTCGCCGGGCTATTGCAACCGGCCTTTGCCGGGGATGCGGCCAGCGTGCGGCAGGCTTTTGCCTTGGCGGCGACCGATGCCAGCTTGCGGGCTGCCGCCGATTACAGCCCTTTGCGCCCGCTTGCGCTGGTGGAAACCGCCTTTGCGCGCGGCCAATATGCCAATGTCCGCGAGGGCTGGGAAGCGTTGCGCCCATGGAAAGCGTTAATGCCGAAATCGGCGCAGGCGCAGCTTGATTATTATATTGGGGCCAGCCTGATAAACCTGAATGACCCGTCGGGCGCTTTGCCGTTTTTGCAGGCGGCGCGGCGCGGCTATCCTGCCGGTGAGGCCGGTTCTTTGCTGGACGGGCTGGTTGATTTGGCGCAATTGAGCGCCCAAGAATTGCCCGCTGATAAATTGCTGAAGCTGGCGCAAAAATACCAGACTTTGCCGGATTTGCCGCCTGACGGTGCTGATTTGCCCTATTTGCTTGCCATGCGCGCGCGCGTCGTGCTGGCGCAAGCGGTAGCCGCCAAGGAAGACTGGAGTCGCGCGGACGCGCTGCTCACCGGTTTTGGCCCGTCTTTGCCGGTTTATCGCCTGTTCACCGGTATGCGTATCAGGTTGTTGGCCGAGGCGGTCAAGGCCGATAATCATGCCGGTGTGTCCTTGCAGGCGGTTAATAAAAAGGCGCGCGGCGGGCATTTGCTGTATCAGCTTTGGCGGGTTGGCTCCTGCCATGGTGATTGCCTGCGCGGTGATGATGTGGCGGTGCATCGCGCCGCCCTTGAGCTGGCGCTTTATGGCGGGTTGGAGACACCGGCTTTCGGCACGGCTTGGGCGGCATTTGCCCTGGCGGGGGGCGATGTGCGACCGCTTCTGCCTGATGCGTTGCGCTATCTGGTCATGGCGCAGGATGGCGAAAGACTGGCGACGCTTCTCGAACCGGCCAATGAAAATGACGCGGCTTTCGCCCTCGGTCATTGGAAAAAACTATTGGCGGCCGAGGCCGGGGCGCATGAGCCATTTCTGTCCAATGGCCTGTCGGATTTGCAAGGCCGCCCGCAAGCCGTTTTGCTGGAAGCGCTAATACAACATTATCTCGACGCCGATGACACACAGGCTGCGCTTGCCAAAGCCGACCGGCTGGCGCGCGATTTTCCGCGTCGCCCCGGCGCTTGGTTTTTGCGAGCCGCCGCCTTGCAACAGGCTGGCCGTCAAATGGAAGCGGCCCGCGCCTTGTCCAGCCTGATGAAGCGCACAGCGGCAGATGAACCGGTTGGCATGGGCGCGCGGCTTGGGCTTGCCGCCAGTTTTGTTGCGCTCGACAAGCGCGACACGGCCTGCGCCGTTCACCGGAAAATCTTTATTCGCCCGCAAGCGGCGGAATTATGGGCGCAAACCGGCGACGCTTTCCCTTATGTGCGCGATTGGGCGTCGGTTTTGCAGGATAATTGCGCGCAGATTAATGGCGGAAATGGCGCATACCGGTCAGCACCATAGCCAGTCCGGCGTCATTGGCGGCGGCTATCACCTCATCATCGCGGATTGACCCGCCCGGCTGGATGACCGCCGTGGCTCCGGCTTCGGCGGCACTTAACAGGCCGTCGGCAAATGGGAAAAACGCATCCGAGGCGACCACTGAGCCTTGCGCCAATGGCACATCAAGACCGGCGGCTTCGGCTGCATCTTGCGATTTGCGCGCCGCGATGCGCGAGCTGTCGAGACGGCTCATCTGTCCTGCACCAATGCCGACCGTTGCGCCATCCTTGACATAGACAATGGCATTGGATTTCACATGTTTGGCGACACGCCAGGCAAACAGCAAACCTTCAAGCTCTTGGGCGCTTGGCTGGCGCTTGGTCACACAGGTCAAATCGGCAGCGGCAAGATGACCGGCCTGGCGGT
>Ga0213866_10000154_pt1 | contig 57476 bp, 45 predicted proteins | sample PICome_11_FD_160079 | JGI IMG/M metagenome (GOLD analysis project Ga0213866, IMG submission 160079) | Coastal seawater microbial communities near Pivers Island, North Carolina, United States - PICO284 | ecosystem: Environmental > Aquatic > Marine > Coastal | place: USA: North Carolina...
GGGACGTAGAGGCCGCAGGTTCAAATCCTGTCACCCCGATTCTCCGCAGATTCAAGCCCTTCGGCCAACACGTCGAAGGGCTTATTTAATGTCATATCTAGACTTACGTCACGCAAGAAAAAGTTCAAACAGACGATTTCGAGTATCCGGCGTTTGGCACGGTAATCCGCTGTAAGCCATTTCTCTTTCAGCGTTTGCGAAAGTTCAAACACTTTGAGGGCGACCTCGCCTTTTTCGGCCCGACCGCGGTCATCGGCTTCAAGATGAAGACTCAATTGAGTGATGCGATCCCGAAGTTCGGTGTTCTTTTCAGCGAAGGTCTCCTTGTCGATCTCATCGAGCAGGCGCAGGTTGAGGAGGCGATCCTGCTGATCGCGCAGCGAGGTGAGCTGGCGGTTGATCTCGGCATTTTGTTTTTCAGTCTGCTTCTGATCGTCACGAACTTTGGCTTGTAGTGCCCGAACAAACCAGTCACGGACCTTGGGGTCGCTGATCTTGATCTTGTCGAACAGGTCGAGCACCTGCTGGTCGAGTTCCGCTTCCCGTAGTCGGATGCGTGGGTGGCCCGGTGTGTTGTACTTCGCGCAACGGTAGTAGCGATACTGCTTCTCGCCAGTCTTGGTCTTCTTCGTCTTGCACTCGCCGGTGATCGGGCTGCCGCAGTGGCCACAGGTAATCAGTTCGCCTGCGTAGGTCAGCTCGTGGGAGCGGTAGTTGTTGCCGCCGAGCAGGGCCTGGACACGGTCGAAGGTCTTGCGGTCGATCAGCGGCTCGTGTGTGCCGGGGTGCCACTGCCCGTGGTAGCTGATGTCGCCGAGGTAGCTCCGGTCGCGCAGCATGGCGTAGAGCTTGCTCCGTGGGAATCGATGTGTGACGTCGGTGTATGGGATGGCACGACGGTCCAACTCATCGATCAGGGAGTCAAGCGTGTGCCCATCGTGTGCGTACAGATCGAAAGCGAACCGCACGCGCTCAGCCTTGCCGAGATCGACCTCGACGATACTGCGGCCATCGACGCGCCGCGTTCGGTAGCCATAGGGTGGCGTTCGTGGGAAGAGCCCTTGCTCGACCCTTTTGGCGATGCCGTCCTTGATGTCGAGAGCTTGCTGTTCCACGAAGAAGCTCGACATCGTTGCCAACGTCCGACGCATCATGCGTCCTGCCGGCGTGTTTTCGGTTGGCTGGCTCACGTAGATGACGGGCACGCCGTAATCGGCCTCCAGGCGTTCCAATTCGACGTAGTCGAACAGATTGCGTGCAGCTCTATCGACTTTCAAAAATAAAAGGCCGTCGATCTTGCCCGCGTTCTTCCTGGCGTAGGACAGTACCTCCTTAAAGACAGTTCGCTCTTGTTTCTTGCTGGCCGTCTCGGCGATCTTCCAGAGCTTAGTGATTTCGCCATTGTTGGCATCGGCATAACGCTGGAAGGCATCTACCTGAACGTCGAGGCTGAACCCCTCGCGCTGCTGTTCACGAGAACTTACTCGGGCCAGTGCCACAAATCGTTTTGGGGTGGATACCATTACTTGATGAGCTCCATGAGGTTCGTTGCATTGAGCAATATCTCCAATGCGTCCTCGGGCTTCAACGGTTTTTCATAGTGAGAATCAAACGTGTCGAGTGTGAGCTGGATCAATTCGTCAGTCACCCACGCCGGAGCACCGCTTGGTACGCAGGTTCCTTCCTTCCGCTCTCGCGGTTCGGTGTGTCGGGATGGTGTGGGATTGTTGTCCATGTCGCTCGGGCGAGACCTATTTCGTCGCGATCGAGCGAAACTAGAAGCCAGCGGTGGGATCTCGGTGGGGTGATCCCACCGGGCTTAACACAAGGAATCCGTCATGAGCAGCGCTAAGCAAAAACCCGTGCAGCTTCCAGCCGAATCTGAGGCCCAGCTGCAGGAGCTGGTCGACAAAACGCACTCTCCGTCAATGGCACTGAAGTTGTGGGAAAAACTAAGTCGCGATGAGAGGGCCCGCCTCGGCGGAGACGTCGATGCCGCCATTCGTGACCATGGATCCGCTGGTGCTCTGTACGCCGCTATATACGGTTGTGAGTCACCCGCTGAGTCGGTCGTCAAGGCCGCGGCGAAGCTGAGGCTGATCGACGGTGACCAGCGAGCGGAACTCTTGCAGGACATCTACCTCGTCGAGGGACATCGCGGGGCGGGGGTTGTACCAGTTCTGGACGGATTACCCGAGCGGATCGAGACAGATATCAAGAAAGCCAAGACTGATTACCGTCTGGTGCTGGTTGAGGGCAGCGGCATCCGCTGGATGTTCTGGGACGGGCAATACCTCGATATCGATTGGTCTAGCCAGTCAAAAGCCTGGGAATTCCTATGGGAGTTGGCTCGGGCCGCATCTGGAGGCATACCACTTGACCGCAACTGTCTGGCTTCCTCCGAGAAGGTCTCGATTAAAGAGCGTTCGCGTGGTCTCAGGGACGCTCTCAGAAAATCCGAGGCGTTAAAGAAAATCAGCAAGTCATTCATAGAATTACTTATGTCTGAAGAAAAAGACACGTATCGAATCGATCTCCCGAAGTCGCAGATATGGCAACGACGTGTCACGCGCGATGGGTGGGAGGTTGAGATGGATGATGCCGCAGATCATGCTCTGGAAGCGCTTGCGGCGCAAATTAAACCGAAAAACGTGTCATAATTAGAGGGGAAGCTTAGCACTCAGCTCAACGGTGGGATGACCCCACCACCATCCCACCGCTAGTTAAGAAATTACCGCCCGCGACGCCCACGCCGAACCCGTGAGCAGCGGGCGGTTTTCATTGTCGCATACGGAGACCTAGACATGTTCCCCTTTCCCCACACAGGCCGGGCGAGACTTTATGTCCGCGCTGGCCATGACCACGAGCAGGCCGCCGAGCTCGCGGCCAGGCTGGTCGAACTCGGCGTGCCCGAGTCGGCCATCCACGAAGTTCGTCATGATTTCGATGTCGACAACGACGACGGATCCTCGGCGAGGAGACATGAGATCCTCGACGACGCCGAAGCCGGCCGCTTCGAGATCCTCGTTGTCGGCGACCTCGATCAGATTAGCGATGAACCCGTCGAACTCGCGCGGACATTGATCCAGCTCGACAACGCCGGCGTCACCGTTATCTCGATGACTGAGGCGTTCTGTTCAGACGCCACATTAACTAACCAGTTCTTTCCCACAACCGTTCAACATAAGGAGCACTAAGCCATGAACGGCCACACCACCCCCAACCCAGGCGGGCCTAACCCGCATCAACAACATCTCGCCCGAACAACCTGGGCGCAGGCTGTCAAGAAGTTTGGACTCGATGACTCGTGCATCGACCACAACGCACCCCTTCGTACCAGGCTTACCCAGGCGATCAAGGCCGGGTTGCCGATTGGTGTGATCTACACCAGGTTCAGCACTAAGAAGCAAGGCTCGACCGATGACCAGCTCAGGGCGTGTGTCGAGACGGCCGCAGCCAATGGTGTCTATGTCGATCCCGAACTGATCGCGATTGATGAGGCGGTCAGTGGTCGCAAGAGTCAGCGCCTCGGCTTTGAGCGGGCCCGGGCGTTGTTGGCTGAGACGCCGGCCAAGACGCTCGTCACCTACTCGACCAGCCGGCTGTATCGGCGCGGGTACATGGCCAACCGGTTCTTGCAAGAGGAAATCGTCGACGAAGGCTACCGCGCGATCACGGTTGCGGAACAGCTCGACACCGACAGCTCCGACTGGGACTTCAAGAGCGGCTTCTACGCCATCCGCGATGACCAGGCCGTGAAGTCGCTAGCCAAGGATGTCCGTAACGGGCAGATTGGGATGCACGCCAACGGGTACGCCACCGGCGCTATCCCCGTCGGGTTCATTGGGGTCGAGGACCCAGACGCCCAGAGGACGCGGCGCAACCTGATGCGGCGCCGACTGGCTGTAGATCCGGAGCAGGCCCAGATCATCCGACGCGCCTTCGAGCGCGTCGCAAACGGGATGCGGATCGCCGAGGCCTACCGGCTCTACAAAGCCGAAGGCGGCAAGGCCGACCCGCGGAGCCAGAGCGGGATTATGCAGCCTGCTCCATTCCGCCGCTTGCTATCGAGGCCGTCATACATCGGCATCGTCGCCTACGGCCGGAAGCGCAACCGCTTCATCGCGAAGACCGACAGCGTCGTGCAGGACACCATGCCCGAGGAAGAGGTCCGGTTCTACCGAGACGAAGACCTCCGTATCGTGAGCGACGAGTTGTTTTACAACGTGCAGGAGAAACTCGGCAAGCTCAAGTCCGGGCCGCGCGGGCCCCGGTGCCAGAAGGACCCGCTGCTCTGGGACCTGGTCACTGGCTGTTTCTTCTGCTCGTCTTGTGATCGGCGGTTCTACGTCTGCGGTGCCGTCAACACGTCGATGCATTGTCCGAATCCCGAATGCAAGGCGCACGGGATCGTCAAGCGTGAGGACGCGGTGGTCGCGATCGTCGACAAGCTGCAGCGTATGCTCCAAGACGACGCGGTCTTGCAGCAGCTTGTTAGCGAGGCCTGCACCGAGCGGGACGACGCCGACGAGGAGCGGACCCAGCAGGACATCGCGACGCTGACCGCCCAGATCAACCGTGCGACGGCACGGATCAGCGACCTCCAGGAACTTGCTGGCGAAGGCAGCGAACGTGCCCGGGCCGAGACCAAGGCCAAGATCCGAGCGGCGCAGGCCAACCGCGACGCCCTTGAGCGCGACCGGGCGTTGCTGACGAACCAGGCGGGTGCCGGCGAGCCCGTCACGCCCGAGCAGGTGCACGATCAACTGGCCGATCTGCGGGCGCTGCTGCTCGACGGGGCCGCCGGTTGTCTCGGCAGCGAGCGGGTCGATGAAGCGGCCGAGGCCTTCAGGTTGTTGGTGGGCAACCGCGTTGACGTCCACGTCATGTCTCGGCCAGGCCGCAAACAGACGGTGGTCCGCGCCGTGTTCACGCCGAACCTGTTGGGTATTGTCGGCAACGGCGTCGAGCCCGAGCCTGTCCCGGCGATCAGCGTGTGGTTGCGACGGCCACCCCAGATGGACCGCATCGCGGCGCTCGTCAAGCACCTGTACACCAGGTTCGACATGGGCTACCCGCGAGCGGCGGCGGCGCTGACGCGGGCGGGAATCAGCGTTGCAAAGAGCAATGTGTATTCATCCTACCTGCGATACTTCAAGATGTCGGGCCTGCCCAAGCCCCCGAGCCGACCGCCGGGTCGCCGGCCACGCAAGGCCTGACACGCCGTGTAGTTCTCAAGCTTTTCATGCCCCGCCCCGGCGGGGTTTTTTCATGCGCTAACACAAGGAGCACACTTGAAGAAAAACACGACGGCCCTATCAGCATCTTCAAGACCGAAGGCTCACATCTTAAGCAGCACCACGTCCCGACACCGGCTGGCTCAACTGCTCGCCAGCCTCATCGTCGCCAAGCACAAGATCAGCGGCAAGCCCACCGGCCGACGCCGCGCAACTGGCTCATGACCAGCCCATCACGTTGATGGCTTGGTCACACCTTCATTCTGTAACCACTCACCCTAACCCAAGGAACAATATGGACAACACCACCCAAGAACCGAACGATACGACCGCACAGACTACCAGCGGCAAACTGAAGTACATCGACCTCTGCTACAACCCCGAGGGCGACCTCTGTGTACAACCTCAGACGCTTGGCGAAGCCGAGCCATCGCGCTCGACGCAGTTGCTACCGCTACCCCGCATCGCCGCGTCGCTTATGACCGGGACCATCTCGATGGCGGAGATGTTCTGGCGGGAGCACGAGAGATGCCTCGCGGTCTGCCTGCTGCTGAGCCCAAACCTGGACCGCTGGCTAGCGGGCCTGCCTCGGCAGCAGTCGGGTCCACAGAGCGTCGCCTGGTCGCTACAACCTGATGATGCCAGTCTTTTCCCGGCCGGTAGCCACGTCGCCGGTTCATGGCAGTGTGTCGTCGATCCCACCGATGACGAGGTCGAGTCGATCTTGCCACAGTTCTCCGGGGTCCACTTCGTTGTCGGTCTCGGGCACGACCAGACGCCACGCAATCTCTGGGCATTTGTGCGCGTCAGCGGGAAGCTGAAGCCGATCAGCCCGCACGACATCACCGCCGACGATACCGGGATCACCGTCGAGCAGGCCCAGGAGCGCATCACACTCGTCTGATCTATCTCACGCCGGACCGCCCGGCATCACACCTACACAGACCTCACACCAACCCTGCGTCGACATTCCGGCGGCAGAGGCGCGATCCACTCGCAATTACCACACCACCAACTTGGAGACCCTTATGTCTAGCTCAACAACCCATGCTCACACCATCGAGCACACCAACGGTATCGATCAACCCGAATACCTCAGTACGCCCCTCGATCAGGTCGTGGCCTACACCTTGCTCAACAGCACCCACCGGCTGCACTTCGACCACCCGGTCGCCTTCCTCAATACCGTCATCCTTGTTCTGCTGATGCGTCTTCCGGCATCACAGAACGAAACTGATGATCGCCAAGAGCGCGGTGCCAGTCGCGTCGCCCTGGTTGGTCTCAAGGCCTCGTTTGATGCGGGCGACCGTGTCACCACGTGGGGCCCGGACCCGCTGTTCTGGATCGAGCTTCCACCGGCGATGATGGCTCAACCGACAGGCCGGTCTTCGCCAGTCAGTGATCAACAGCTTGGGCATCTCGCACTTGCGTTGAACAGGGCGGTGCACCGTGAATGTCAGAAGGGTATCCCTGTGTCGGGCGGGCCACTGATCCCGCCGACGATGATCGCGTTGCCGCCGGATGACTACGAGAACAAGCCGGTCATCAACAGCTACGTCGAACGCATGGCCAAGATCTTCCGCGTCAGCGTGGGTGAGGTGTGGCCGATCCTTGCCGAGGAGATGATCATCCCGGCCGAGAACACCTATGTCGGTACGCCACTGGTGGATGCCCGGCTCTGGGACCCGTCGTACGGGGATAACCTTGGTGAGTACGCCTACCTTGGCGGAAGCCTGGGGCGGGCTGTCTACAATCCAGCCCGCAAGGTCGCCAACATCGACTTCATGGAGCCAGACCATGTCATCCATGCTATGCGCCGCTCGCTGGTTAGTGATCTGGCCGCAGGATGCACCGATGGCGACCTCTACGAAGCTGCCGAGCGCCCGGCGTACCCGCTGTTCCTCTCGAAGATCTCGAAGATCGGCGTGTTCCGTCTGGGCCGCGACGGTGTTGAGGACGGCGTGATCGAACTGGCCGGCCAGGGGCAACGCGTGCGGTTGCCTATGGAACGCCAAGTGCCCACTACAAGCAAGCGTCGCGCTACAATCCAGTGTGAGCCGGCGGCCACGACCTGACCCACATGCGTGTGCGGGGCCGCCGCGAGGCGGCCTCCTGCACGCTTTTCTTTAGCTATCGGCGAATCGAAGGTGAAGCAGGTAAGCCGTAAATTACTTCAATGCAGACGATTACGACATGTTGTTTGTAAGTGGTAATCCGCATCGTTGTATCCACAAATATTGGTAATACCACTATCTGTGAACACAACCCATATTAGTGATGTTGTATTGAGCCGATCGGCCGATTATAGCGCCGATTCGACAAATCGATTTCGCCTGACAACTCCGCGTTGATCGTGTATTGCTTGAATAATTCTGACGCGAATCAGAGAATCTGTCGAACGCCAACATTATGGTACACATCGGTTTCGTACATGATCATGCTCACGGAACCTTGAGCTCATCTAAGTCAACTTTCTGTTCGATGCGTATTTTGCCTTGGTTATCTCGCACTTGTAGGAAGATTTTCGTTTTGCTTCCCCAATCAATCGTGATGCTACCGAAGTTCTCTGCACGATATGATTCGCCGACTTTTTCGAAGTCGCCAGTATCCTTGCTTTTACCGACTGTGTTCCAGACGGTGTCCATCCCACTGGAAGTGACGTCATAGAGGTGATACTTGGTTTTGGTGGTGCGATGAATCTCTGAAAAATGCGTATCGCCGCTGATAAAGACCACGCCGTTGGCGCGTGTTTGTTCGACCAGGTCAAACAACCGTTGACGCTCGCTCGGGTGCTGGCCCACCATCTCCCAGCCGTTGTCGTTGACACGGATCACTTGCAGGCCTGAGCAGATCAGCCGGACCTTTGCCGGGCGCCCAAGCACTTGTTCGAGCCAGGCCCATTGCGCCTTGCCCAAGTAAGAATCTGCCTGGTCGGCATTCTTCAGGTCCCTGAACCATCGCCCATCGAGCAGGATGACCTGCACGCGCTTGTCGCGGGGGCCGTACTCGTAGGCACGGTAGATCCCTTCACGCTTCCAGAACGGCTCGCTGCGGGGGATCTTCCAAAACGCGCCGAACTGCTCCTTCGACTGCGTCTTGAGCGGATACCGCATCCCGATGTCGTTGTTCCCATAGTCGTGGTCGTCCCAGGTCGCAAGGTTTCGGCAGGCTTGATTAAGTTGTTGGAAGCGTGGGTTGGCACCGAGCGCATCGTACCGCTGTTTAAACCGCTCCGGCTTGTCGTTCGTGTCGATGTAGACGTTGTCGCCCAGCCAGACAAACAAATCGGGCTTGTAGGCGACCACCTGATCGAGGATCGCCCCGCCACTGGGGTTTTTCAGGCATGAGCCGAACGCGATCCGGGTCACGGTGGTGTCGGCATCGACGAACGCCGGGTCCGGCGCTTCCTCGGCAGTAGACCGGCAGCCACAGGCCATCACGCCAAACAGGAAGAGAGCGAACAAGTGAGCAAAAAGCTTCATAAAATACACCTTGTCTAAGTGATGCATCGTCAACACATCTCAATCGTATACAGGTCGGCAAAGCGGCGTCGAGTTTGGCGCGGCACCACTTGAAGGAGCTAAAGCCACCCGCCCCTACTCAGAGGCAAGCGACTGAAGGAGGAAAAACATTACATGCGTCGGCGACGCAGGACGCACAGGCCGCCGAGGCCCAGCAGTGCCATTGAAGACGGCTCTGGGACGGTGCCATCGAAATACAACTGTGACAATGCCCAAGCATCCTTTCCAATTACTGAGCCGATCTCGCGCCCTCGCAGATCGTCAGCGGGCACATGGATTCCACCCCACAAGCGTGATTCACCGGCTTCGTCGGCGGCATCAAAATATGTCGCCCACTGAAGAGTCAATTCCTCGGTTGGGCCAAACTCAAATTCAAGGCCGAATTCAGGATTAATGACATGCTCGCCCAGACCACCGGGGAAATACTCGTCTCCAGTGATAGCGGCTAATACTTCTGCCGCCGATCGGCTGAAGGTACTGTGCCCAGAAAGGTACGCAGCGAAGGGTGGTGTGACAAATGTATCCAGTTGGTAGGGAAGCCAGTCCTCAGCAAGAATCCAATCTACGCCCCCGATATCGCCCGGACCATCGATCTGCTCACCTTCCAAAATGGTTGGGGGTCCGCGCCACGCATTGATCGCGATCTTGCCTTCGCTTCCAGCAAGATGCTCGTGCTTGCCCCCTCGTACCGTAGTCTCTGCGGTAATTAATTCTATGAGACCCGCGTCTAAAGCAAGTCCATCAGGATGATACGAGGGGCCGTCCGGGTCAGATGACTGCCCCAACTGACCTTGATAACGAATCATCGTCACCGGTCGCGAGTAGTCATAAACCCCCTTGTGATTCCACGCAGCGATACCGGCGTCATGCACAGCAGCATTTAATGCAAAGTATGACTTGATATCAAATTCCAAATCGTCAACAACGCCTCCGATTCCGCCAATGCGCTTGGCGATGCCCAACTGATCCATCTTGTCGGCGACGTCATTACGGATCACATTCCAGTGGCCCGGAGGTGCCTCGGAGTTTGGGCCGTCTGCCCAAAACTCTGCCGCGACACGGCCGTAGTCCGCAAGGTTTACGATATTTGGATCGTACGCTTGGCCGGTATAGGGATTCACTGAATGCCCGGCACTTTCGTAACTGCCTAGCGAACGGTTGCCAGAATTGGCTGGCGAGATATCAACCATCGTGCCCTGATTGGGATCCAGCTTACTGGAATAACGGATGACCTCTGTCACAGCCTCGCGGAATTCAGCGTCTCCAATACCATTGAGTTGCGGCGGCGATCCGACATCGTGGTACACCTCATCAGGCTGCTTATTGGGCAGAGCGAAATCCTTGACATTGCCCCAGTATGGGGAAAGGAATTCTTGAGTGTCCTGTTCAATAACCGTGCCGAACTGATCGATACGCTGTCTTGTAAAGTGAAGCGGCTGCCAGCGATTCGGGTCCGTTGCCGGTGTCCCGGAGTTATGAAAGGTCATCGATGGATTGACTGGTGTGTAGCCGCTTGGGTCGGCATAGTCATTCGCTTCGTTCGCGCCATCCGAAAGGCCAAAATCAATGTAAGCCTGCGCGATTCGATTGCCCAATGCCGCCGGAGTGTTGCCGATTGTTGATGTGTTGCTCGGGTCGTATCCGCGCGTGGTCATTTCGATGTCTGTCAGGAGAATGGTGAGTTCTCGCCCCGGCCCAGTACCACCAGGGCCGCTTGCAAATCGGTAGTTGATAAGCCGGTGCGCCGCGTAGCTAATCGCCTCATCGAGTGCCGCATCAGACATCGGGCCTTCATAGCCATCATTGACCAGATACGGCTTAGCGTCGCTGGTGTCGAAGACCGTCCAGGTGTCGTACATCGCGGCAGAGACATGAAACAAATTCCGGGCGTGAACGGTGGGGCGCGCCGTATCATTCCGAATGGCAAACAGCAACTGCTCGTTCCAAGATCGTGCAACGGTTTCACTGGCCAAGCTGGGCAACGCCAAGAACATCGATCCAGCCAAGAGCAAATGGCTGAGGTTAAGCCACGGGTTCTTGCTGATTTCGTCGGTTCGTCTGTTCTTCTCCTTGCAAACAGCAGACATTCAGCGCCTCCGCCGTAAGAGCGATACAGCAGCAACAGAGAGTAGCCCGAGAGTGCTCGGCTCAGGGACCTGCAACAATAAACCCGCGGCGGCACCTTCCGGTCCGCCATAGTCCCATTGTGGGCCCTGATCATCGTAGCGATAGAAGAGAAACTCCTTGTCGAGGTCGGCAGGTACCAAGCCCATTGATTCTGCATAGCTCGTCAGGACAAACTCGCCTTGAGCATCATCCCATTCGATCCATTGGTTGCCATCGGCATCGGCAAAGGGGCTCGTGTGCTCGCGATCGAAGTGGTCTGTGTCAGGATAAACCGCATCGAAGGCGGACTGGCCGAAGCCGCCGGAGTGGGGGTTCTGCTCGCGTAGGAGAAGATCGGTGAGTTTCTTGGCGACACGGTTGTTGTAGCGATCGCCGCTTTCGGCTTGCCCGGTCTCGCTGACCTCGTGCACATTTGCGTCGTACTCGACGAGTTGACCCTGCTCATCGACCGCGAAGTGGCCACCCTCGGTGTGAAGCACAAGGACCCACTGTTCGGGGTTAGCCAGAATTTCGCTCATCACTTGCGATGAGATTCCAAATCCCTCGCCAGAGAGAAACGCATCATCGGACCACCGCCCCCCCCAGCAGAAGATCGAATCGCCATTTGACTTCCTGTCTAGATTGTAAAAGTGCGCCTGGGTTACATTGAACTGGTTGGCATCATTCTCGTCGAGGGTAATGGACCAGTCCATCGTGTTGTCGGTGGGGTCGAACGTAAAGGTACCGGTGCCGGTCAGCCCTTTATTGCCGTGGGGGGCGAAACCATCGGGGATGTTGTCCTGGGCAGTGTTGTTGCCGGTGATATTGACCGTGAAAGTTGTTGCAGTTGGAGGGGGTTGGTTGAGCTTGCTCGCCAGGTAATTCTGGATCGCGGTGCCATCACTCTCATTGATTCGGCCGCTGTAGATCAGCATCTCAGAGAAGCCGCCGACGAAGTTGAAACCCTGGGGCGTACCTGAGTTGTCCTGCCAGCCGAAGAGTTGTAATTCGCTGCTAGTTGAGACGTTGTACCCCCCATCGCTAGAAATCCCAAGGTCGGTACCGTTGACTGTGGCGGTGTGCCCAGGGGATCCGCTGAAGTAGTCGGTTCGCCAGACGCTGTTGGTCCCATTCAGGGCGCTGATGTTGTTGCCGGTTTGTGAGCCAGACCCGCCGTAGAGTTCGAAGGCCCCGCTGTCGATCTGATGATCCATCTGCGAGCCTTGACTCCCCGCCGGCCCGAGGCTGTAGGCGTACTGGCCCGACCCGTCGCCGACCGAGCCGTCCGCCCCGGGCTCGTAATGACCCAGCCAGAAGATGGTGGCGTCGGTCAGCGGCGACGCGAGGTTGAGGCTGCCGCGGAGGTGGCGGTCGTTGCCGGCGTAGTCACGCACGACCAACGAGCCCGCCCCGCCCAATGCCGCCGCGTTGTAGGTGATGCTATCCGGAGTGTTGGTGCCGCCGGCACTGAGGGTGATTCCCGAGTCGTTGAGGGCGGTCCATGACAACACGTTGTTCGATGCATCTAAAGACAGCGTGCTCGGGTCGAGGCTGAAATGGGCAATGAGGTCGGCCGAGCCTACAGCGGGCGCACCCGCAAGGGCGACAGTGGCGGGGAGCGCCGAAAGGGTTGCGGCGGCGATCAGACGGGGGGTACGAAGGGTCTCACGCATAACAGGGGTCTCAAAAAACAGCGAATGCAAGGGGGGATGCGACAGGTAGGTTGATCCGCACGGCGCAGAAGTTTTATGAGACATGCGCCTCAAGGAATGCTTCTCTCCCGACTACCGCCCGAATAAAGGCGCCGCGCTCCTCTCGGAACGCGACGCCACTTGAAGGAGAAATCTTTTATGCGCTACGTCGACGCCGCGCACCGACCAACAGGCCACCCAGGCCCAGCAGCGCCAGCGAGCTGGGCTCGGGGACGATCGAGAACGAGACATTGTCCGCTACGCCGGAATTTGAGCCGCTCATCGAGGGGCCAGAGATCCATGTGAAGACGATTGACTCAGTCGCTGTTGGCAGCGTGCCGGCTGCACTGCGATAGACCAATGCATCACGGCTGTTGCCCCGATCGGCTGGAGTGACCGAACCGATCAGCACCGAGCCCACCTCTGTGTTTGAATTGTCCCGGAAACTGGCTTCCAGATTGATCTGGTCGGGTTGCGTGTCCCAACCGCCGAAATAGCCGTCAAAATCATAATCCGCACTGCCGGCGAGGATCGCGCTCATGACCGCGGCATTGCCGGTCAAATCGAGCGTCTGTGACATACCGCTTAAGCCGGCGCCTGGGCCGGAGTAAATGTAGTTGTCGCCAAGGGTAGCCAACGGGCCTGAAGTGGCTCCGGGATAGAAGGTCGTTGACGCAGTGTTGGAGACAAACTCACCTGTGCTATCGTTGGCATAAGTGAGCGCCCTCGTAACTGTGGACAAGCTGCCAGCGGTTGTCGCGCCGTAGGTCAACCCGTCTTCCCATCCGCCAATGGCCACGCCTGCACCACTGCTATATCCGGCAACTGCTGCCGTGTCTTCAAAGTTGCCATTCTCGATCAGGTTTGTGCCAAATCCTACGACCGCTGCGTTGGCTGAGGCGGCGGTCAGGGCGAGTGCTGCGGTGAGTAGTGCGGTTTTCTTAAACATGTCTACCTCCTGTAATGGGGTTCGTAACGAGATGGGGCTAGATGCATGGACCACATTGATCCATAATTCATGATCAAAAAGTATCTCGTGGTTGGAACGGCAACAAGTACATTTTGCGAATGAGTAACGACTAAATCCGAATGGAATCGTTGCGAGAAATCAAGCACTATTTAGGATTTGCTCGTGATCGAGGAATTTGTTGAAGCGATGTGCGACCGCCGAATCTCGCAATGTAAAGACATCAACCAGCTATCGCATTAGTCCATGCCAAATGTTTGTGCAGGGCAGGGAATAGCCCTATATCGCTATATGATTGGGCCTTGCCACCGCACCTCGCTCGGGCTGCAACTGACAGGGCCCAAAGACCAAGACAGTACCCTTGCTTCTGCCTGCATATGAGCTTGCAGTTTCATCGCTTATGTGGAGCGCTGAGTGTAAAGCTCTTTTGCGATGGCTGAATTTGGCGATGGTTTGATTGGCATGAGTGATTCAAATCATGACTTATCAAGTCAAGAAATCGACCCACCTATTTCATGTTCCGAAACGCGGTGGGCGTGAGCCCGATCTGCTCTCGAAGGTTTCGGGTTAGTGTGTTGGCGTAAAGAAATCCGCATCGAGTAGAGATCTCTTCGACCGTAAGATCAGTGTCCCGTAAGAGCTGTTTTGCGCGTTCGAGCCTCACGCGACGCAACTCGTCAGCCGGGGTCCTGCCCAGTTCGGCCTTGAAGTGCTTTTCCAGCGTTCTGCGAGATAGCCGACAGATCTGAAGCAGGTCTTCAACTGTAATTGGGTCTTGGTAACGCTCGCGGATCACTCCGAGCGCTTCAGAGACGAAGGGGTCTTCGACAGCGACATAATCCGATGATTGGCGGACCGTGACCCCTAATGCAGGGATCCGCTTATGCATGGAAGCAACCGGTTTGCCTTGCATCATTTGATCGAGCGTTGCAGCGGCCTCGTACCCAACGCGCTGCGGCGCGAGGTTGACGCTGGACAACTCGATCCCGGCGAACAGCGACATGTTCGCCTCCTGCTCCGAACTAATAATGGCGACGTCCTCTGGCACTTTATATCCGCCTTCCCAGCAGGCTTCGACCAATTCCCTGCTCCGTGCGTCGCTCCAGGTGAAGACCGCGAGGGGCTTTGGCTGGCGATCAAGCCAGGCGGTCAGATGGACGATTTGGTCGTGCCAGCCGAGCGGTGTCTTCTTCTCAGGCGGGTGATAAGTAGTCGACATATACCCACTTTCAGCGAGCCTCTCTCGAAACGCCTCAAGCAGCCGGTCCTCGTGATAGTCCGGGCGATCGATCGGGCCGACGTAACCGAAGTTGCGAAATGCGTTGTCGAGGAAGTGTTCTGCGGCAAGCCTGCCCGACGCATACTCGTCGGCAAATACGCAAGGGATATCCACCGTAGTGGCCTGTGACCAGGAAACATTGACCGCAGGAACCCCTAACGCTTTGACCTGATCGGCCAAGGCCTTGTGGTCGAAGCGTGCAATGATGCCGTCGCCACGCCATCCCTTAGGGATTGACAGTTTCTCGTACAGCCCACGTGGCTCGATATGCACGTACCACGGCCCTTGTTCAGAGACGTATGAGGCGACCCCTTCGACGATACGGCGATGCCAATCGGTTGCCGTCTGTACCAGGATCAAAACACTTGGTGGTGATTTTTTCACAGATTCCAACAGCTTAGCAGAAGATGGGTTATCTACAGATTTTACCTCAGTGGCAGTTGGGAATTCTGCCGCAGTAACGGTATTTCCACTTTTAGTATTCAATCTCACCTCTTGAGAACCATTCGCGGAAATGTCTAGGTAATTGATCGATCGGCGTGATTATCCTAGAGCGTCAAGGACAGATGAATCACATAGGTCTCTCACAACCAGGTGTGCTTCAGACAGATCCTGTTCCGCAGCATCCGGCCGGGCCAATGCAATGCAAAACATGCCCGCCCGCCTCGCAGCAGCAACGCCAACTCCCGAGTCCTCAAAAACGACACAGGACGATGCGTTTACATCCATTCGCCGGGCCGCTTCCTTAAAACCGGAGGGAGATGGCTTCCCCGCCTCGTAATCCTCGTATCCCAGGCAATGATCTACATCTCCAATGATGTCTAATGTGGCGGCGGCCTTTAACACCTGAGCCCGTGACGAACCGGAAACGATGCTGACGGGGACGATCTTGGCCATGCAAGACAGGAGGCGAACTGAGCTATGAATCAGCGTCGGCTCGAGGCCTTCTTTCGAGTGCATCTGTAATTCAACCGCATCGGTGAGGTCACGCACATCACCAAACACTGCCGGCAATCTCGTTTCGATGGCACGGAACACGTCAAACCAGGACCTGCCATACATCAACTGGTTGACCTCATCCAGTCGCAAATTCGCTCCTCGTTCGGTCAGCGCCGCATGAAGCCCTACGAGATAGGGGCCTTCGCTGTTGATTAGCGTGCCGTCGAGATCAAAGATCGCCGCCTCAAAGACTGACTTACTCAGGGTAGGTAGTTGCTTAGCGTCGGCGTGAATCTGTATGTTCGAGTTATTCAATCTGGGCTGCAACAATAATCTCCTAAGGCTTATGCTTTGATACGAATACGCCTTCAATCAGCAGCCTTATTAGGCTATTGGCCGACTGAAGGTACGTAAAGCACACTATCCGTCGTGGGTGATACGGGATGCGTCGGAAGATTAAAAGGCGGCTACCCAGAGACCGCGATAATGCGAACCAATACCAACGATTTGCGAACGGATGTTAGAATTGCAATCGCGTGTCATCGCTATTGCTTACAAGTCGACTATGATCCCCGCTTCAATCAGAGAGGGAACTGTACCCGCTTCGGAGAATGGCATTGAGTTGTACGATTGATAAGCCATCCCCGCGCCGTTGGCTGAAACGATCACCCAGTTGGATCATTGTCCCATGGGCTATTTTTTGTTCCTTCAGTACCTACTTCTGCATGTACGCCTTCCGCAAGCCTTTTAGCGCGGCGAAGTACGAAGGCATGACGTTCTTTGGGACTGAGGTTGATCTCAAGACCGTCTTTATTATTAGTCAGATCATCGGCTACGCGATTTCCAAGTATCTCGGTATCAAGATCTGCTCCGAAATGCCCCGGTCGCGACGGATGATTGCTCTCATCGGCTTCATTCTGATCGCACAACTATCACTGTTGGCGTTTGCTGTCCTGCCTCCGTCTCTGAAATTTCTTGCATTGTTTGTTAATGGCCTGCCGTTGGGCATGGTTTGGGGGTTAGTGGTGTGGTACTTGGAGGGTCGGCGCACATCAGAGTTGTTGCTTGCGGGGCTTAGCGCTTCGTTTATCCTCGCGAGCGGCGTGGTGAAAGATGTCGGGCGTTGGTTAATGGGTGACGCGGTCGGGGTGTCCGAGTTTTGGATGCCATTCACGACCGGGCTTGTTTTCTTGCCAGCATTCCTGTTCGCGGTGTTTATGTTGAACATGCTTCCCGCCCCTGACCCAGCAGACGAAGCGGAACGATCGCGCCGGGAACCGATGGATGGGCGTAAACGCGTGGGCTTTCTTAGAAGATTTGCACCTGGCCTGACCTTGCTCTTTATCGCATACTTCTTTCTGACTGCGTTCCGAGATTTCCGCGACAACTTTGGTATCGAGGTATTCACTGCCCTGGGTTATGGCGAACAGCCAGGGATCTTCATAAGCAGCGAGACATGGGTCGCATTCGGCGTCCTGGTACCGCTGGGACTTCTATTTCTGATCCGTAATAACAGCGCAGCTTTGCTTGCCACGTTCGGGCTTATGATGGCCGGCTCGTTCTTGATGGGTGCCGCGACACTGGCGTTCCAGGCCAAAATTATCAGCGGGCTGGCGTGGATGATCTTAATCGGCCTCGGAGCATATCTCGCCTATGTCCCTTACGGGTCAGTTCTCTTTGACCGCCTGATCGCGTGCACACGGGCCACAGGAACCGCTGTATTTACGATTTATGTCGCCGACGCGTTGGGTTACACTGGCTCAGTCACTATCTACTTCTTTAAAGACCTGATCATTAGCGATGTTTCTCGTCTCAGTTTCATGATTGGTCTCTCATATTTCATGTCCGTGTTGGGTCTTCTATTGCTATCAAGTTGCGCAGTCTACTTTTATAGAGTCAGTAAGCGTAGTGCGGTCGTTATCGATGAGGTTGCTCAAGAGTTGGATACGGTAAATGCTGTCGGCTAAAATATGGATTAGGCATCGTGTTGCTATAGGCAACAAAATGAGGCATGGCATATCTGCAAACACTTTTGCCTACATGAGAGAGATTGAAAGACTTTCGTATCCTGTGCACCCGGACCCGTTGTTCGCCAATCTAAAGGGATGCCCGAATCGGGGCGCGTTATGACATTCCGATCGGATGTGATGATTTATTCATATCGTACTCACCCATGAATTACCTCGAAGCGGCAGTGAGCATCGATTAGATTGGTATTGCCGATCCGCATGAAGGTGGAGAAGCGTGGCAGCCTGTGCCCCATCATCCCGATTACCGATCGTCTCTGCCACGATTATGCACTCTCGCTAGAGGATCGAGCAGACGCAGCCAAGCTTGATGGCTACTTTTGGTTCGCAATCTCCTTCATGCCATTCGCATAACGTTGCTGTTCAGGGGAAAAGCGGGGGTAACATTCTTAACTAGCACGAATCCGCCCTGCCCCGAACCCCAATTATAGAGTTGTCACATTAGACGAACAGCACATCTCCATCTAAATGCAGATATTTGTATCCGTAGCGATCGGCCAACGTCACGCGGTTTTACGCTCGTTGAACTAATTGTCGTCATTTCGATCATTGCGTTATTGATCGCGATATTGCTTCCATCTCTCGGCGCGGCACGCAAGTCCGCGATGCAGATTCAATGCCTCAGCCAACACCGCCAGATCGGCATTGCCGTCATGTGCTACTCATCCGACCATGATCAGGTATTACCCCCGATGCAGGCTAAGAAGGTCAATGTCATCACCGGTACTGGGCTGGTCGAGTATTCATGGCGGGGACTGCTATACGACTATGTGCAGGATTTCGCAGTGGCCTATGACTGTCCCGCAGAGGAAATCGATCGTTACTCGAATGGTGCAGTGGATGACAGAGGTCGTCCGACGCCGACCGAAACGTATATTGCCTCGGGCTTGGGCGCAGCGGATGTGCACTGGAACTCCTGGAACGGTAACGGCAACTTCCGCCCGGCGTTCGGTCGGCACAAGATCGCTACCGGCGAGCCTTCCGCAACCGCCTACCAAAACTCCGCCAACCCCGTCCTCAAACTTGACCAGATCGAAGACACAACCCAGCTCATCATGGTTGGTGACGGGCACAGTTCTAGCACGTCAACCCCTTATCGTTATCCGGAAGACGTCTTCTGGATCTACCGATGGACCGGGAATAGATTCGCTCCCGGCTTTGATCGCTCGTTCCAAGACGATCCGGGTGATGACAGCATCGGTGACGAGGGGCTAGAGCGCCACGGCAATGACGGTGATGCCAACTATCTTTTTTCTGATGGCCACGCCGAAATGCTCAACGCCAAAGATATTCCCTGTACGCTCGAAGCGTGTTGGTGGGATGCTCGAAAAGATGCGCACTAGTTTCCGCTCTCTAATAGGCCAACATATGCAATAGTGAGCTATTGCCATACGCTCTCGACTTGACGTAACATCAGTAACAGGGAATGCCGCGTGTATAGAAAATTCTACTTCCTGCTTGGTCTTGTCCTCACCTTAGTATCGCAAGTGGCTGGCGCTGCGGACTGGCCGGCTTACCGCCACGATCTGTCCCGAAGCGGCTCGACCGGCGAACAGCTTGATACGTCCAAGCTTGCTTCCGCTTGGATGTATCGCTCGGCGACGGCGCCGTCGCCGGCTTGGCCTGGGCCTGCGAAGTGGGACGCTTACAAACTGATCAAGAACCTTCCTTCGATGCGGAATTACGATCCTTGCTTTCACCTGATCGCAGCAGAAGGGGCTGTATATTATGGGTCTTCATCAGACGACTCGGTTCACAAACTCGACAATGTGAGCGGCGAGACCGTCTGGACGTTTACGACCGGCGGGCCCATCCGGATCGCTCCGATGTTCTCGGATGGAAGGCTGTATTTCGGCTCCGATGACGGGTACGCCTACTGCGTTGATGCCAAGACCGGTCAGCAGGTATGGAAATACAGCCCGGCACCGGATGCTGAGAAAGTCTGGAACAACGGCAGAGCGATTTCCTTCTACCCGGTGCGAACCGGTGTCGTGGTGCGTGATGGCCGCGCCTATTTCGGGGCGGCACTGCTCCCTTGGAAAGAGTCCTATCTCGTTAGTGTGGATCACCTCACCGGCAAGCCCGAAGGCGAGGGCACTTACGTTCGTAAGCACAACAAGCACACCATGGAAGGCGCTATGCTGGCTACTGACGACCAGCTCATCATCCCGCAAGGCCGGGTGGCGCCGAAACTCTACAAGCGGTCCGATGGCGGCGGCAACGGCTCACTGAAAGGTTCGGGGGGCGTATTTGTCGTTATCACGCCGGACCAACACATTCTTCACGGCCCAGGCGGCCGTAGTTCACACACTAGTGGCCTGTCTGACAACTCTGGAAAGACCGCAAAGATCGCCGCCTTCGAGCGCGGCAACTCGCTGGTCGTTTCGGGCAATTGGGCATTCGTGCTTCAATCCGGCAAAGTCATTGCGATCGACAGGAGCAAGGGCAGCGTTGTCTGGGAGCAGTCGCACGACATGCCGCTGGACCTTATCCTCGCGGGTGACACCCTGTTTGTTGGGGCCGAGGACCGGGTCACGGCGTACAAGGCGGATGATGGCAAGGTCCTCTGGCGCGGAGCAGTTGAGGGACGATCGCATGGGCTGGTTGTGGCCAACGGGTCGCTGCTGGTCAGCACAGACATCGGCGCGATCCACTGTTTCAAAGAAATGGATGTGCGCGCGGATTCAGAAACAAGCAGTGACGATGGAGCCGAGCCGACCGAGTCGAGTTCGCCGCAGGTTGATCAGGTCCGTGCTAAGGGGTTGATCGGTCGGTGGGTGATGCACCGCAGTGCGATGCGCAACAATCGTGGTGAGTCGATCAACAATACCACGTTCTCCAGCGTGGTAGTCATGGACCAAGCCGGCGAGCAGCATGCGACACTCAAGGGCGCGGGCAGGACCGAGCGGTTCGGTGAAATCGAGGCGATATATACCGATAGCGACAGCTACCTGGAACTTGCAGACGACGTGAAGAAGGCCTCGCTGCCGACCGGTCGGTTTACCGTTGAGGCATGGGTTCGAGTGGATCAGCCCTTGCGTTGGGGCGGTTTGATCGGTTGTATCCAGGACAATGGCGGGTACGAACGAGGCTGGGTCCTTGGCTATCAGAATAAGCAGTTCTGCTTTGGCTTGAATGCTGAGGGCGGCAGGGACGGGATCTCATACACGAAGTCCAATACAACCTTCAATCCCGGCGACTGGGCGCACGTGATAGGTTCATACGATGGCAAGCAGATGCGTCTATACGTGAACGGGAGGCTGGAGACGACATCAACCGATCAGTCCGGGAACATCAAATACGCCGAGAAGGGCCCGTTTGTGATTGGGGCGTTCAAGGATGAAAACGAAGACTACCGGATGACCGGCATGATCCACGAGGTCCGGATGTACGACCTTGTTCTTCGCGACCGGGACGTCAAGGCCCTGTTCAATGCCAAATCCGCCAACTTCCCCGAGCCCGGCGCGAGCCCGTCCGACGATGGCGATTCCGCGGCATCCGGTGGGTTCCTGGCCTCCGGGCCGTCCGTGCGTTTTCTGGAGCCGGGCAAGGCGGAAGTGATCTGGCGGACCCACTCGACTTCGAGCAGTGAGGTCAACTTCTTCCGCGACGACGAAACGATCCAGGTCAAAGACAAGAAACGGGTTACCGATCACCGCGTTGTCGTCGAGGGGCTTCGTCCCAAGTCTGTGTACCAGTTCCAGATCACGCAAGAGACTGCGAGCGGGCCGAAAACGACGCGCAGCTATGAATGCGACACCTACTTCAACTACACCCTGAAACAGCTTGATAGCGAAGAGGTGGCTTACGAAGGCGCAGCTGAGCTAAACGGTTTCAATAGTGCTCCGTTTGCCAAGCGGTTTGAGGCACAGCAGGGCATCGTCCTGCTCCTTGGTTTTGATGGTGCACACGCGGGCTACCAGTTGGCGAAGAACACAAGGCTGCGCAGTATCCATGTGCTCAGCGACTCTTCGGCCGCGGCCAGCGAGCAGCGGCACCTGGTCAAGCACGGTGTCTATGGCGAGCGGGTGACGGTGATGTCTGCGAAGGATTTGGCCGAGCTGCGCCTGCCGTCGCGCTCATTTGACGCAGTGATTCTGTCGGACGAGTTGGCGGTGCAGCCCTCAAACGTCGCGAGCATCAAGCACATGCTGGTCCCGGGCAAGGGCGTTGTGGCCAAGGGCTCGGGCGAAGTGTTGTACACCGCTGCACCGCTGGCGGGCTCGGGGGTCTGGTCGCACATGTACGGCACGCCTGAGAACAACTCGTTTGGTGGCGAGCACTTAGCGAACGCGACCAATATTAAAGACCTTGAAGTACAGTGGGTTGGTCGGCCCGGGCCGAGGTATCAGTCCGACCGTCAAAACCGCAAGCCAGCCCCACTGGCGGTCAACGGCCGGCTCTATATGCAGGGCCTGCATCGGCTGATCGCGGCAAATCAATACAACGGAAGCATCCTCTGGTCGATGGAGATCCCGGAGATGCAGCGGTGGAATGTTACGAGGGACGCGTCGAACTGGTGTGCTGATGAGGACTACCTCTACGTCGCCGTCCAGGGTGAAGTCTGGAAGATTCAGGGTGTGGCCGGCGAGATCGTTGCCAAGTGGCCGGCGGAAGGGAACACGAAAGGGACGCGCTATAGCCACTCGTATGACTTCGGGTACATCGCCCGCGAGCAGAATATGCTCGTCGGTTCTAGCGTTCGGCCAGGCACTATTTTTGCGGAATGGTGGGGAAAGGAGAACTGGTACGATCAGCACGATGGCGAGAAGGCGGCCAAGGTAGCCTCAGACAAGCTCTTCGCGCTGGATGTGGAAACCGGAAAGCAGAAGTGGGTCTACAGCAGTGGGCTTGTGCTGAACTCGACGATCTGTATCGCTGAGAATCGTGTTTTCTTCATCAGGGTGACCAACCCCGAGATCCTCGAGCAAGAGAGTAGGCGGCTGTTCCAGCAGCCGATGTGGGATGGTCTAGATCTGGTTGCCTTGGATCTGAATACCGGGCGAGAGGTTTATGCGGAAGCCATCAAGCCGATGCCGGGCATTACGGCGTTCTATATGGTCTATTCACAGGGCAAGCTATTGATAAGCAGTTCCGCGAAAGATAAGTTCAGCCTGTATTGCATGAAGGCGGAAACCGCAAAGCCGGTTTGGGATGTCAGCTTTGGCTGGCAGGCCAATCACCACGGCAAGCACCTGTCCCGGCCTGCGGTATCCGGGAATCTGGTCTATCTGAGGCCCAAGGTCCTTGATCTAGAAACGGGCAAAGAGATCGTCGGGAGTTTCCCGAAGGGACACCAGTGCGGGACGTATGCATTGACGACTAAGGCCTGGTTCGCCAGGGCGGGTACTACCACGATGTGGAGCGTTGATGAACAACAAGTCAGCGCCTGGGACAGAATCCGAACTGACTGTTGGCTCAGCACTATCCCAGCGGGTGGTATGGTCCTGTCACCCGAAGGCGGCGGTGGCTGCTCGTGCGGGACATGGATCGAGACGTCGCTAGGCTTCCTGCCACAGGTGTATCGTAGACCTGACGTCAAGGGGCAGTAATGCGGGTTTACGGGTTGGTATCTTTATCGTTGGTTCTCGCCTTAGTCTTTACGGGCGAAGCCTTGGCCTGTCGGTACGCGGTCCGCGATGTCGGCTTTGTCGCGCTGAACGACCGTCCGTTTCGCGTGATCATCGCAGTCCCGTTAGATACCGATGACCAGACCGTTGCGAGCGTGGAGGCGCAGTCCGAGGCGGCGCTTGAGTACACACAGTTCAAGATCGAGGTCGGCCGGGCCGGCGAGGGTACGCAGTTCGATGATGCTTCGGCATTAGCTCGAAACCAGTTGCCCGCCGCAGTGCTCATCGCGCCGGATGATCGGCGTGTGGTGATCGGCTCGGGCTTCTTGATGGACGATATCGAAACCGTGCTGTCCCCGCTTGTTCGCTCGCCCATCAGGCAGGGCCTCTCCCAGGAACTGATCGGAGGGTTTGCTACGGTGTTGCTGGTGGAGGGCAGTGATCCTGCCGCAAACGCGCACGCACGTGAATCAGCCGATTCCGCGATACGCCGGATCAACGCGAACCTCAAGCAGTTTGACCGCGTGCTCGAAGTGGGCCCGGCCCTGCGGACGCTCCGCATGGAAGCGCGTGGACAGGAACGCTGGCTCTTATGGGCGCTTGGGATTTCCGTTGAGCCGAGCGACCAGCCCGAACTCGCGATCCTCTTCGGTCATGGCCGGCGTCTGGGCAACGTGCTGCAAGGCGATTCACTCAACGAGGCGACGCTTTACAAGCACCTTGCCATCGTCGTGCAGGATTGTGAATGCGATCTGGACCGCGCCTGGCTGTACGGCAAGCGCTTCCCGATCGTCTGGACGGACCAGGACCGCAAGTTCGCTTATGACAAACTCGGCTTCGACCCCGAGAGCGCCCTGGTCCGGGCAGAGGTGTCCAGAATCCTTAACCGCGGACCGAACGGCGGTGCGACCGATGCGCCCGACCCGTTTATCAGCGGTGAAGAAGTCGGTGGGCTTGGGCTGACCGTTTATGACATTGAGCCCGCGAACGAATCCGGTGACGCTCCACAGACTCAGGACCCGCCCAGCACCGTTGCCTCGAATGCTCAGACGCAACCAGCCGCATCGACCAGCCAGCAGGCCGCCAGTTCTTTGGGCGACGCGTCCGAGGGCCCGCCCATTGTCTTGATCGTCCTGGCGGTCGCCGGGCTGGTCATACTCATCGGAGCGGCGGTGGTGTTCAAGCGTTCGCAAGGGGGCGCGGCATGACGCGCATCGCGTCCATGATCTTCAGCGAGTTGCGGCACCGCCCATTCAATGCGTTACTGCTGACGCTTGTCGTGGCCGCCGCGTCCGCGCTCGTGGTCTACTTCGAGACATCCGCAAAGGGCATGGACAACGAAACACGCCTGATCCAGAAGGCCATGGGCAGCAACCTCACGCTCATCCCTGCAGACAGCGACAGCGCCGCCTACCAGCTCACCGGCGTGGTCGACACCACGATGCCCGAAGAAGTCGTTGATTCATTGCTGCGGCAGGGCGCCGTGTCCATGAACCACCTCATCGCGGTTCTTGAGCGGCCCATCGAGATCCAGGAACACCCGGCCATGCTCACCGGCATCGCCAAGTCGCGCGCGACCCCCGGTCGGCCCAAGGCACCGATGAACGACGGCGTCGAGCCGGGCCACATCGAGATCGGATTCGGCCTGGCCCGGTTGCTCGGCGTTGCCAAGGGTGACAGCGTTGACCTGTTTGGCAATCCGTACACCGTCTCGCTGGTCTACGTGGAGAAGGGCGGCGATGAGGACTACCGCATCTACGCAGACCTGGCGGATGTTCAGGCCATGCTCGGCCTGGCCGGTCAGATCAACAAGATCGAGGCGATCGACTGCGTGAGCTGTGCCGACCCCAGCGAGGAGGCGCTGCCGATCCTGCGCGAAGAGCTGGCGGCCGCCGCGCCGCAGGCACAGGTCTTCCGCGCATCGCATCTGGCGGACGCGCGCTCCAGGCAGCGGACCGCGACCAGCCAGTACCGCGCGATCCTCATCCCCATCGTGATCGGCTGCGGGCTCATCGTCGTCGCGGGCATCGTGATGCTCAACGTCCGTGACCGGCGCCCTGAGATCGGCGTGCTCCGCGCGATGGGCAAGTCGACGGTTTCGATCGTCGGCCTGTTCCTGGGCAAGGTCATTCTCCTTGCGCTGGTCGGTGCAGCCATTGGGGCGTTGTGTGCCGGCTGGTTCGCGCTGCGGCAGGGCGAGGGCGTCTTTGCGATGTCAGCTCACAAGCTGACGTTCGATTGGATGCTCGTTGTTTGGGCGATTGCGTTGGCGCCGCTGTTCGCTGCACTCGCGGCGGCGCTGCCGACACTCGACGCCGTGCTCAAGGACCCCGCGATCAGTCTCCGAGACAACGAATAGGCAGGCGTCAACAGATGATTGAACTCAAGCAACTCACACACCGGTATGCCGCGTCGAAGGGGCCCGTCACCGCACTCGAGGACGTCTCGCTGATGGTCCCGGCCGGCGAGATGGTGGTCGTCCGCGGGCCGTCCGGCTCGGGCAAGTCGACGCTGTTGTTTGCCGCAGGCGGGATGCGCCGACCAAGTTCAGGCAAGGCCCTGATCGATGGCCAGGACCTCTACGCTCTGTCGTCCTCGGCCCGATCCAACATCCGTGCCAAGCAACTCGGGTTCGTCTTCCAGTCCCTGAATCTCATCCCGTACCTCAACGCGATGGACAACGTCCTTTTGGCCGGCAGCACCGATCCGTCAGCCAACAAGACCAGGGCGGCAGCATTGCTTGAAGAACTCGGCCTGTCACAGCGAGCCAATCACCGGCCCGGTCAGCTCAGCCAGGGCGAGCGGCAGCGTGTCGCGCTGGCGCGTGCGGTCCTGCACCAGCCCAAGGCGATCCTCGCCGACGAGCCGACCGGCAACCTTGACCCGGAGAACGCGGACATTGTGTTCAAGGCGCTGCGACGCTTCGCGGACCAGGGCGCCGCGGTGCTCGTGGTCAGCCACGCCACAAGCCACCTTGACCTGGCCAATACCGTTTGTGAACTCGAGGCCGGCAGGCTGAAGGACGCGGCATCGGTTCCCGCCTAGATGATGGATTCAGCACATATGCAAAGCGACACCCATCCATCGCGACAACGATACGGCACACCCCGCCGTCGCGGACGCATCGAGCCGCTGACGCTGATGATCCTCGGCAGCATCGTGATCGTTGCCGTCCTGCTGCTCGCAGCGCTGACGCTCCGAGGCGAGGGGCCGCTGTCTGCCGATGACCGGACCAATGGGCCCGCCGCCGGCGACCGCCCGCTGCGGCTGTACTGCGCGGCCGGTCTTCGTCAGCCGACCCAGCGCATCCTCGATGCGTATGAGCAGGCGTACGGCGTGAAGGTCGAGCTACACACGCACGGCTCAGGCACGCTGTTCGGCCAGATCCGCACCGAGGCAAAGTCCGGTGCCGGCCCGGACCTCTACCTGACCGCGGAAGCAAGCTACGCGGAGCAGGGCCGTGAACAGGGCCTGCTCAAAGAGGTCATCCCGATCGGCACGCAACGGCCGGTCATGATCGTTGCCCCGGGCAACCCCAAGGGGATCGCTTCGCTCAATGACTTCGTGGACCCCGCTAAGTCGGTTAACTTCGGGATCGCTAATGAAGGCGCTGCGGTCGGGGTGAAGACGCGCCGGATCGCGGACCAGCTGGGCCTCCGTGAGCAGCTCGAATCGATGCGAAAGACCGAGCAGGAGACCGTGATCGCGCTGGCCGAGGCTGTGAAGATCGGTGCACTCGACGCTGCGGTCGTCTGGGACACGACGGCGATGATGACCCAGGGCGTCGAGGTGGTTCAGACCAGCGAGCCCGCGTTCGACCTGGGTATTAGCCAGATCAGTGTCTCGGTTACCTCGGTGACCGATCGACCGACCGAGGCATTACGGCTGGCCCGCTTTATCACCGCGCGCGACAAGGGGCTGGCCACGTACCGCGAGGTCGGGTTCTCGACCGAGGCGGGCGACCGCTGGGACGAACACCCGGACCTGGTGGTCTATTGCGGGTCGATGTTTGAGCCCGTGCTGGCCGACGCGATCGAGGCGTTCAGCCGCCGAGAGGGCGTGACGATCCGCCCGCAGTGGGCCGGCTGCGGCAAGCTGGTCGCGCAGATGCGTGTGATCGATGACCCGTCGCTGTTCCCGGAAGCGTACCTGGCCTGCGATGAACGCTTCCTCGATATGGTCGAGCCCCAGTTCGAGGGCCGCAGCATCATCTCGAAGAACCCGATCGTGATCGCGGTGCAGACGTCCAATCCCTTTGGCATCAAGGTGCCACAGGACCTGCTTGACCCCGAGCTGCGGGTCGGTGTCTGCCACCCCGAAGACTCCGCGCTGGGCTACCTGACCAAGCAGATGCTCAGCGACCCGACCTTCGACGGGATGTACGCCCGCCTGGAGCAATCCAAAACACTCGAGGTGGACACGGGCCCGACGCTTGTCAGTCAGATTATCGCCGGAGGGCTCGACGCGGTCGTCGTGTACCGATCCAACTTGGTCGCCAACCCCGCCAATCTGGACAAGCTGCAGATCATCCCGATCGACGATGCCGGGACCGGCCTGGCTCTGGCGTCCCAGCCCTGGGCGATTGCAAAACAGGCCGAGCACAAGCAGCTGATGCGTCGGCTCTTCGAGACGATCATGTCTGAGTCATCAGCCGATCGCTTCCAGGACGCCGGCTTCATCTGGCAGCCAGCGGAATGATTGCTTGATCAACGAATGAAGTAACGTGTATCGACGTGAAGACGAGCAACCGCAACACGAAGCAAGAGGCCTTCAAGGTTAAGGGAGACCTGCCGTTCTTCACGGTCATGGTCGCGATCGCTGCGAGCTACATCGCGCTGATCGTTGCGATGCTCGTTGCAGATGCAGGCTTCACATCGTTTGCAGAGATCAGGAAAACCCTGGCCGATCCGAATATCCGGTTCTCGATCTGGCTGAGCCTGATTAGCTGCACGATCTCAGCGATCCTGTCGGTCTGGGTCGCTGTGCCGATCGGCTACCTGATGTCGCGCTTCCGCTTCCGTGGCAAGGCGCTGATCGACACGATCCTGGACATCCCGATCGTGCTCCCGCCGCTGGTCATCGGGATCTCGCTGCTCGTGTTGTTTCAGACCTCGGCTGGCCGGGCGCTGGACCGTGGCTTCCACGACCTGATGCAGTGGCTCGGCTTCTACTCGATCCGCGGGATCACTTATGAGATCCCGGCGGTGATCCTCGCGCAGTTCACGGTCGCGGCCGCCTTCGCGACGCGCACGATGCGGGTCACGTTCGATCAGATCGACCCAAGGCCCGAGCACGTCGCGCGCACGCTGGGTGCGGGCCACGCCAAGGCGTTCTCGCGTGTCGCGCTGCCGCAATCGTTTCGAGGCATGACCGCCGCGTTCACGCTCGCCTGGGCACGGTCATTGGGCGAGTTCGGCCCGATCCTGATCTTCGCGGGCACGACAAGGATGAAGACCGAGGTGCTCTCGACAAGCGTGTACCTCGAGTTCTCGATCGGCAACATCGAGGGCGCGGTCGCGGTCTCGATGATCATGGTCGCCCTGGCGATGGTTGTCCTGCTGCTGACCCGGCTCATTAGTTTTGGCAAGGGGGCGGTGTGACATGATTGAGGCCAGAGGACTGACGATGAAGGTGCCCGGGTTCACGCTGGACCAAGTCTCGTTCGATGTATCCGACGGGAGCTACACGGTCCTGATGGGGCCGACCGGCTGCGGGAAGAGCTCGATCCTTGAAGCGATCTGTGGGCTGAGGCGCATCCATTCAGGAACCATCAAGCTGCATGGCAAAGATATCACGCGGGCCACACCAGGCGAACGCGGCATCGGCTATGTGCCGCAGGATGGCGCGCTGTTCCCAACAATGCGCCTGGTTGAGCAGATAGCCTTTGCGCTGCAACTACGACAATGGAAAGCCGATGATCAGAAGAACCGGATCAACGAGTTGGCCGAACTTTTGGGCATAGGCCATCTGCTTGAGCGAAAACCCATCGGTTTGTCCGGTGGTGAACGGCAGCGCGTCGCGCTGGGTCGGGCGCTCGCGTTTCGCCCACGCGTGCTCCTCTTGGACGAGCCCCTCAGCGCACTGGACGAGGACACACGCGAGCGGATGATCGAGCTCCTGAAAACCATCCATCAACGCGAAGGCGTCACGGCCCTGCACGTCACGCACAGCCGTACCGAGGCACAGAAACTTGCGACGCATCGGCTCACCCTCAATGATGGAGTGATCGCACAGACTGTTGAGGGCCAGGTATGACATCACAAGGCGATTTACCCAAACCACCGGCTGACGAGTTGACAGACGTTGAACGCGCGACGTACGAGTGGCAGATGTGGTCGCCGGGTTTTGGTGAGGAAGGCCAGCGACGGCTGAAGAACAGCACGGTCATGATCTCCCGGTGCGGCGGGCTTGGCAGCGTGGTCGCCTATGAATTGGCGGCGGCAGGTGTCGGGCACCTCATCATCGCCCACGGCGGCGATGTGAAGCACTCGGACCTCAACCGCCAACTGCTGATGACCGCAGATTGGCTTGGCAAGTCGAGGATCGAGACGATCGAACGCCGTCTAAAGGACCTAAACCCCCGAATCAGGATCACGCCGATCGGCGAGAACATCAGCAAAGACAATGCTGACCAATGGGTCAGTCAATCGGACGTGGTTGTTGATGCGGCACCGCTCTTTGAGGAGCGGTTCGCGATGAACGACGCCGCGGTCAGGCATGGTAAGCCGATTGTGGAGTGCGCCATGTACGACCTCGAGGCAACGATCACGACCTTGCCAGCTGGTGGCAAGCCTTGTCTGCGGTGCATCGTGCCGGAGGTCCCGACGGAGTGGAAGCGACAGTTCCCGGTGTTCGGCGCGGTCAGCGGAACCGTGGCGTGCATGGGCGCGATGGAGGCTATCAAGCTGCTGTCGGGGATCGGCGATCCACTGATCGGCCGCATGGTCCGGATCAACCTGAGGGAGATGCGTTTTACGACCGTTCAGATCAAGGCCGACCCGCAGTGCGTTGCCTGCAGCTGAAGTCAAGTATGTGAACGAACGGGAGATGAGTGCGCGGGACTAAGGCATAGCAAAGCTACACTGGAGACAATACAGCAGCCTGCAATTTCCACAAGCATGGCAATATAGAAGGTATTGATCGATGATGCTCAAGGATAACAATGCGAAATTAACTCTAAAAAATCATGGTGCATACTTGGGCAACGGGCTACAAAGACACCGAGTGACGCCAAGGTTTAGTGGTAACCGAACTGCCAGTCTTGCCCCAAAATATGTACGCCGACCGGTTTTAGAGGGATGATTGATCTTCAATAGGATTGCTGGGATGCTGTGAGGCGCTTCCGTAGTAGGCTAAGCTTGCAGTATGTAGAGAATATATAGTTCAAATAGCCTCTTCGTTTGAGCGAACATAGTCTGATTCAAAGGAGCTCTTTTATGCAACGATTAAAGTCTATCCCTGTGATTATCGCGCTGATGTTTTTTGTGTCGCCATACATTGTGACAGCGTATTCTGACAAGCCGGTTGCGATTGACCATTATGTTAAGCCGGCACCAAACACTGTCGATGAGCCTATTGCAGATGAGTATTCGGAAACTAGAGCGATCCGAGCGATCGATAGTGCAGCGATGCATTGGCAGGACACGCGCAGTTGCGTAACTTGTCATACGAATGGTTTGTATCTTATCGCTCGGCCAGCGGCCGGAATCGACATGCCCGCTTATCGCGATGCTCGAAAGTTCTCGCGCGACTATCTCGAAGAATACACCGTCGATCTGAAGAAGCCAGCAGGCCAAAGGGGCGCGATTGAAGGCATCGTCGCGACCACCGCGTTCAAAGCTATTAGTGATATCAGGACCGATGGCAGGCTCGATGATATCACCAAGAAGGCGCTAGATTTCATCTGGACACGGCAGGACGAATCCGGCGCATGGACGGACTGGCTGAAATGTAATTGGGGCCCGTATGAAAGTGATGACCACTTTGGTGTTTCACTCGTTGCATTGGCAATGGGTATAGCCCGAGATGACGCCTACGTCGAGACTCCAGCGGCAGTTGCAGGTATCGAAAAATTGCGTTCTTATTTGAATGCCAACCCGCCCTCGTCGTTACATCAAAAAGCAATGACCTTGTGGGCATCGACTCAGTTGAAGGGTCTGGCCAAGCAGAAAGAGCGACTGCAATGGCAGGACGACTTGTTGGCCGCTCAGAAAGATGACGGCGGCTGGGTTATGATTGACTTGGGCGACACTTCATGGAAGCGATCGGATGGCAAGCAACAAGACCAGCACACCGACAGTTATGCAACAGCATTTATTGCATATGTGCTCACGGAGTCTGGAATCAAACGCGATGACCGGCGCATTGTTTCTGCGATAAACTGGCTTAAGCAAAATCAGCGCGCCAGTGGTCGATGGTATACGCGCTCGCCGCGCCGGGATCGCAAGCATTACATTTCAAACGCGGCTTCGAATTTTGCCGTCATGCTGCTCGCAAGCCCTGAATCTGAGGCGAAGTCCAAAAATTAAAATCTATTTGCCTGGGCCCGCTTTGGCGGCGGGAGGCAATAACACAGCGGAGAGAGCAGGGATTCCTTCTACTGTGGATCCTTCGCGCCACTATGGCAACCGTCAGTATGGGGTGAGTAATGTGTCGATTCCAGCCACTGAGGCCAGGAAAAGTTCTACTGGTGTTCTGTCACCCCGATTTCTCAATTGTTACGGTTGTCTGCCTTCCGGCGCAACTTCTGTCAAGATCTGCAAATTAAGATCGTCGGATTAAGGCCAGTTGCTTGGCGTTAAGTAACTGCTTTATCGTGAGATATGCCTGTAATGTGCAGATAGCGCCACGTGTCTGTACCACATATGCCAAATGTATCTCGTAGGAGTGTCTCTTTTGCCGGGGCAGGGCTATGGGCCTGCGTCGCTGTCCTGTGGCCAGGGGGCCATGATCTGCAGGCGGGGGAGTCGGGACCTGCACTCGATGCATCCTCTGCAGAGGATATTCACCCCTCGGAGGTGCTGGCGACGTACTGCGTCTCTTGCCACGGCCCAGAGAAGCAAAAAGGTAAGGTCCGGCTCGATGCCCTGGATCAGATTGATCCGGTTGACCTGCAGAAGTTACTCGGCAATGTCAAGGAGGCGGTTCATTTCGAGGAGATGCCGCCGCCCAAAGCCAAGCAGCCCACCGCGGCCGAGCGGCAAGCCTTGGTGCGGTGGCTCGACAGTCAGCTGACTGGTGAGGCGGCGATCAAGCTGGCCGAGAAAATGAAGAAGCCCGAGTTCGGCAACTATGTCGATCACGAGGACTTGTTCTCCGGCGAGTACGCCGATCTGCCGGGCTTCACCCACGACCGCCGTTGGCTGATCAGCGAATTTATCTTCGATGCTAAATTTCAGCGGGTCTTGAGTGACGGCCGGGTGCCGAGGTTCTACGGCAGCCACAATATCAATGGCCTGAGCCTGGCCAACCCGTTTCTCCTGCCCGACAAGTCGGGGGTGCGCTACTACGCGAATACCGACCTGACCGGCGGGCACGTATCGACGATGCTCGGCAATGCGCAGAAGACCTCCGAATACATCACCGGCTACCTGGTCACACGCAATAAAAAGTTTGTCCCTGCCATCAACCAGATCATGGCGCTTGAGGACGAGCATTCGGCCACGCTTGTCGCACGCAAGGCGTTCCTTGAGAAGCACATCGCCCGGGTTTGTGAAGACCTCTATGGCGAAAAGAACGCGTCACTGCTTCCCGAGTTCGTCCCGGTCAAGCTGAAAGAGGACAAGGAGTTTAGCGCGGAGGATCGGAAAAAAGACAAAAGGTTGCCGGTGCAGGTCGCAAGCGGCACGCTCGCTAAGGCGGGCGGTCAGTATGTCTTCTATCAAGTCGCTCTGGACCCCGCGAACGCAGAAAAAACCGACGAAGAAATTTTGGAAATCTGTGAGCGCATCTGGTTCTACTACGGTGATTACGAGCGCGATATCCAGGGCCGTATCGCACTCCTCCGTGAATACATGACCGATTTCCGTAAAGGGTTGGCGGGTAACCGCAAGGCCAAACGCGAAAGCTACAAACCCTTAGACGCTGCAGAGATGCAGGTCATCCGTACGGCGATCCAACAACACCGTGCCAAAGGCGACCGCTATAACCAGGTCCTCGCAAAATGCATGTCCGACTGGGAGCAGCAGTTCAAGCGGGTTCGTATCGAGGCGGGCCCGCCCTCTGACGAGCTGCTTGCCGAGCTGGTCGATCAATTGTTCGTGCAAATTCTCGAACGCCCGCCCGGCCCCGCAGAAGCAGACGAATACCTCGCCCTTACCAAGGGTTACATCGATAAGCTTGGCAAGCGCAAGTCGATCCAGAAGTTGATCCAGACGCTGCTGCTGACCAGCGAGTTTTATTATCGTCAGGAATTCGGTGCTGGCGAGCCGGATGAGCACGGCCGACGCATGCTCTCGCCCCGTGATGCGAGCTACGCCATTGCCTACGCCCTGACCGACCAGAGCCCCGACGAGAAGCTCGTCGAAGCGGCGAACTCCGGCAGGCTGAATACGCGCGAGGACTACAGGCGGGAAGTGACCCGCATCCTGGAGCAGCGTGGCACCAAGACCCAGATCGACAAGAAGCTTGCGGACCGTTGGCGGCAAGACAACTTGACCGAGATGCCTATCCGCGAGCTCCGTTTCTTCCGCGAGTTCTTTGGGTATCCCAAGGCCCTGACGATTTTCAAGGACGAGAAGCGATTCGGTGGCGACCGGCTGGGCAGCGCGACCAATCGCCTGTTGGCCGAGGCGGACCGTATGGTTGCCCACATCCTTGAAGACGACCAGGACGTGTTTGAGCGGCTGCTCACCACCGAAGAGTTCATTGTGTATCACGATGGTGACAACGAGCGCATGCAGGCGCGATCCGACATGATCAAACGCGTCTACCACCACTTCAAAGACGAAAACTGGCAGGACTACAAGAAAGAAGACCTCCTCAAGCATTATGACTTGCTGAAGGAAGCCAACATGCGGAGCATTGATCCGGACAAGCTCGACGCGGGCAACCGGCAGGGCAAGACGATCCAGCTCTTCAAGAAATCGATGAAGAGCATCGTCGATCGCCTGGACAACGGGCAGCAAGAAGCCGCGCCGTTCGACCTGTACCGCGGCTATGGCAATGACTTTATGCCCGGCTACAACGTCGGCAAGTTCTGGAACTACAACCTGGACGACTGGGACTACAACACTATCCAGCCCGCCAAGGTGCCCAACCGCAAGGGTATGCTCACCCACCCCGCCTGGCTGATCGCCCACGCCTTTAACACCGAGACCGACCCGATCCACCGGGGCAAGTGGGTGCGCGAAAAGCTGTTGGCCGGAACGATCCCCGATGTGCCCATTACCGTGGACGCCCAGATCCCCGAGGATCACGGCAGGACGCTACGCGATCGGCTGGCGGGTGCGACCGAACCCGAAAGCTGCTGGCGGTGTCACGTTCATATGAACCCGCTCGGCTACGCGTTTGAGATGTACGACGACTTCGGCCGATTCCGTACGGAAGAATCGCTCGAGTATCCCGACAAGCTCATCGAGGAGGGCCCGGAGCAGAAGGGCGATCACCTCGTGGACACACGGGACACCTACGAGACGCTGCCGGTCGATACGAAGGGGTATCTGAAAGGTACTGGGGACGAATCACTCGACGGCGAGATAACCGGTGCGATCGACCTGGCCGAGCGCCTGGGCAAGTCGCGACGCGTGCAGCAATCGATCATCCGCCATGCGTTCCGTTACTTTATGGGGCGTAATGAGACGCTCAACGACTCGAAAACCCTGATCGATGCCGAAGAAGCTTATGTAAAGAGCCGCGGTAGCTTTGACGCGGTGATCGTTTCACTGCTCACATCCGATTCCTTTATCTATCGCAAAGCGATCGAGGACTAAGCGATGACCCTGAACCGACGACAGTTCCTGCAGACCACGGCCATCGGCGCCGGCGCGTTGGTGATGCCCCTGGCGATGGACTCGTCGATGAGCCAGGCCATGGCTGCGGCGGGCGAGATGGGCCCTCGGCGTTTCATCTTTATCCGCAAGTCCAGCGGCATCCGCCCGCTCGAAACGGCGCTAGTCAACTTCTCTGACGAGCAGAAGAAGTTGGATAAAGATAAGCAGCCGATCGAAGTCGACCTGGCCACACACGAGCTGCCGAAATGGCTGCGCGGGCTTGACGAACACAAAGACAACATGACCATCCTGCAGGGGCTTTCCGCCAAGATGAGCGAGAATGTGCACTGGTCGTTCTCTTCAGTCATGGGCTGCTTCAAGTCGCAGCGCAACACGCTCAGCGCGATCAAGCGGACCACGATTGACTACGAACTGGCCAAGCTGTTCCCCTCGCCGTTCGGCCATGTCGAGCTCTCGTTCGCAGGCGGCAGGACCGGCATCGTGGACGGCTACTCGGCCCCGGCACCACACACACGCAACTACTGCTACGCGGACCCGGAGACCGCGCGCAACGAGCTGTTCAAGTCGGTCCTGAACCCCGACGCGGTCAACTCGGACAACGACATGCTGGATTTCCTGCGCGGCCGAGAGGGCCAGGCGATCACCGGCATCAAGGGTCACGAGAAGCGGCGTCAGGAATCCCACGTAAATTCCATCGAAGCGATCCGCGAGCGAAACAAGAAGCTGGTGGAGATGGCGGGCTCGCTGGCTAAACACGTGCCCGAACTCGATCCGATCCATGGCAACGGCGGCCCCAACGCGACGACGCCTCAGAAGCAGGCGGCTATGACCGACGTACTGATCGCCGCGCTGCACTCGGGCCTGACGAACGTGGTGACCTATACGATTGATGACCTGGGCACACCGGTCACCGGCCTGCCCGGCAACGAAACGGATCGTGTCGGGATCCACCCCCTGGGACACGACGAAGCCTTCGGCGGCGTCCCCGCATGGAAGACCCGCGAGCAGATCCGCATCAGCCACGTCAACCAGGTCCGGACGATCGTCGAGCGCCTCAAAGCGATCCCCGAAGGCACCGGGTCGATGTTCGACAACACCATGATCATGTACTTCCCTGAGAACGGCGAGACGCACCACGGCGTAGGGTCGGAGTCACCGTTCCTCGTCATGTCCGGCGACAACTGCAAGCTGAATATCGCCGGCCGGTACATCCGCCTGCCCTATCACGGCGAGGAAGGCCACAAGACGATCGGCAACTGGTACACCACCCTGCTCAAGGCCCACGGCAGCCCGATCGAGCACTACGGCGATCTCGACCTGGAAATGTCACGCAAGAAGTTCGCCCAAACCGGCGCGATCCAACAGTTCATGGTGTGAGTGCATCCCGTCGAGCAGATACACTAAATGGCGTGTAACGTGCATTTGCTGTTCCCTATCTGGATGCCGCTCCAATGATTAACTGCTTGAAGACCCGCCTGTTTGCCTGCTGGACGATCCTTTGTTGCGCTTTGACGTTGTCCGCGCATGCCGGCGAGCGTCCCAACATCGTCTTCATCTTCTCGGATGATCACGCCCCGCACGCGATTGGCGCGTACGACGGCTGGCTGAAGGAAGTGAACCCGACACCGAACATCGACAAGCTCGCGAGCCAGGGCATGCTGTTCCGCAACAGCTTTTGCACCAACTCGATCTGTGGCCCAAGTCGGGCGGTCATCCAGACCGGCAAGCACAGCCACAAGAACGGGTTCATGAACAACGGCAACACGTTCAACTGGAAACAGCAGACCTTCCCGAAACTTCTGCAGCAGGCGGGCTACCGCACCGCGATCTTCGGCAAGAGCCACCTCAAGGGCAAGCCGCTTGGTTATGACGAGTGGGCCGTCCTGCCCGGCCAGGGCCTGTACTACAACCCCGACCTGATCACGCCCAAGGGCAAGGTCATGGTGGAAGGCCACAGCACCGAAGTGGTCACGGACATGGCGGTCGATTTCCTCAAGCGTGGGGCCGAGGACGACAAGCCTTTCATGCTGATGGTCCAGTACAAGGCGCCACACCGCAACTGGATGCCCAGCCCCAAGCACCTGACACTCTACGACGACATCAAGATCCCGGAGCCCGCGACGCTGTTCGACAAGTACGAAGACAATGCGCCCCCCGCCCGGCACCAGGAACTCGAGATCGATCGGCACATGCACCTGAATTTCGACCTGTTCGTCGATCTGACGCCGAACTTCGACCCCAAGTCGGTGAAGGGAGGCTCCGACCAGTCCGCCTTCCGGAACATGAAGCGGATGAGCGAGGAGCAGTTGGACGCCTGGTTCACCGCTTACCGCCCGAAGGACGAGGCTTTTCACAAGGCCGACCCCAAGGGCGAAGACCTCGTCCGCTGGAAGTTCCAACGCTACGCGAAGAACTACCTGCGTTGTGTCCGTGGCGTGGATGACGGCGTCGGTCGCGTGATGGAGACCTTGTCAGAACTCGGCCTGGACGACAACACGGTCGTGATCTACTCATCGGACCAAGGCTTTTACATCGGCGATCACGGCTGGTACGACAAGCGGTGGATGTACGAGGAGTCGCTGAAGATGCCGCTCATCGTGAAGTGGCCGGGCGTGACCAAGCCCGACACCATCAGCGAGCAGATGGTGCAGAACCTCGACTACGCGCCGACGTTCCTCTCGATGGCCGGGGCGAAGGTGCCCGACGATATGCAGGGCGCCTCGATCGTGCCGCTGCTCAAGGGTGGTCAGCCCGACGATTGGCGAAAAAGCATCTACTACCACTACTACGAATACCCCAGTGTCCACATGGTGCCTCGGCAGTACGGCATCCGCACCGAGCGGTTCAAGCTGATTCACTTCTACCAGTTCGATGAGTGGGAGATGTACGACCTGCAGGCCGACCCCGACGAGCTGACCAACCTCTACGAGGACCCAACGCAGCAGGACCGGATCAAGCAGCTCAAGCAGCAGCTCGAAGCGCTGCGTGATCACTACCAGGACGACTCGGATGTATCGGTGAAGCCGAAGGAGTGGCAGGACAAGGTCCGCAAAAGATAAAGCCGACACACCGCTGATACGGCGCGTCGGCTTTGATGGATGGTGTACTGGGGCGTGCTGAGATCAGTCGGCCTTGATCTCTTTGATCCAGACGTTGCGGTAGCGGACGTCCTGGCCGTGCTCCTGCAGCTTCAGGCCGCCGGGCTCGGGCGTGACCTTGATCCCGCCGTTGGCCTTGTTGATTTCGGCGTCGTCGTGGACCTTGATGCCGTTCCACCAGACGGTGGCGCGGGCGTGCGAGACGAGCTTGCCGTCCTTGTCCCAGCGTGCGGCCTTGAAGATGAAGTGGAAGGACTGCCAGTTGCCCGGATCGCGCCAGGCGTTGTGGTCGGGGACGCGGTCCATGCAGAAGGCCCCGATGCCGTGCGGCCCGATCTTCCAGTTGTACGGGTCGTTTGCGTTCTTGCCCTTAGGCGACTCGATCTGGATCTCATAGCGGTTCTGCATGTACACGCCTGAGTTCGCGTAGCCCTCTGCTGAATCATCGCCACGCTTGCCCATCATCACGAACTCGACGTGGCCTTCGTAGTCCTGGTACTTCTTCTTCGTGACCAGGTCGTGGGTGCCCCACTTCTTGCCGCCGTTGGTCATGAGCACCTTCGAGTCGTCGGTCGGGCTGTCGACCAGGTCCCAGGTGATGTCCATGTCGGCCTTGGGCCACATCTGCCAGTTCTTGTCGATGGACTCCTGCGTGCCGTCGAAGAGGATGTCCGCGCCTTCGGGTGCCTTGACGGCCAGGTCTTTGCTCTTGTCGTAGCCGGGCTTATCCTCGGGCTGCGGTTTCTCCGCCGCGAAGGCCGAGCCGATCACGGCCAACAGGGTCAGGGCGGCAACAGTGGTTCCGGTCTTGAATGCTTTCATGTGCTTTCTTTCGTTCAAAGGGTTTTCGAGCCCAACCATCATATCCCAAAGCCCCCGGGATATGATGGGGCTCATGCGCATCTCATTACGCTTGGAGGCCCACGTATGCGGTATCTGTCCTGCCTGATCCTGGCCTGCTTCGCCTCGTTTGATGCCTCCGCGGAGGATGCTCGGCCAAACGTAATCGTGATCCTCGTCGACGACCTCAAGCCCGCGCTCGGGTGCTACGGGGACGAACTGGCGAAAACCGACGGCATCGATCGCCTTGCGGAGAAAGGGGTGCGGTTCGACCTGGCCTACTGCAACCAGGCGGTCTGCGCGCCATCGCGTTTCAACCTGATGCTCGGCAGCCTCTCCAGCTCCACCGGGATCTATGGGCTCGGCACGGACCTGCGCAGCCGGTACCCCGACGCTGTCACCCTTCCCCAGCACTTCAAACAACATGGTGGCTACACCACCGTCTCGATCGGTAAGGTCTTCCATGTCGGGCACGGCAACAAGGGCGACGACTCATCCTTCGACCATGTCCACAAGGACAAGGTCGTCGAGTACCTGCTGCCCGAGAGCCAGGAAGCGGATATCAGCAAGGAAGAAGTCTTCTTCGAACTCGAGCACCTGACGCGTGAAGAAGAGATTGCCTTTCTCAAAGGTAAAAAGATCGGGCGCGGCGCCGCGATCGAGATCGCCGACGTCCAAGACAACGCGTATGCCGACGGCCGCACGGCAGATCGCACAATCGCCTATCTCAAGCAGTTAAAACAATCGGGCGAGCCTTTTTTCATCTGCGCCGGTTTTGCACGGCCGCACCTGCCGTTCTCTGCGCCTAAGAAGTACTTCGATATGCACAACCTCGAAGACTTCCAACGCCCCGAAGTGCGTCAAGCCCCCATGGGCAGCCCGCCTTATGCGCTTCGCAACAAGACGGGCGAGGTCAAGAACTACTTCCCGTTTAATGAACGATTCGATGAGGACAAGTTTCAACGCGAAGTCATCCGGGCCTACTACGCCTGTACCAGCTACACCTCGGCGCAGGTCGGCAAGATCCTTGACGCCCTCGAAGAAACCGGACTCGACAAGAACACCTACGTCGTGCTCTGGGGCGACCACGGCTGGCACCTGGGCACGCACAACCGGTTCAGCAAGCACGACAACTTTGAGCAGCCGACGCGCATCCCGCTGATCATCGCCGGCCCGGGCATCCAGGCGGGCGCGGGGACCCGTCAGCTCGCCTCTACGGTCGACCTCTACCCGACGCTCGCGGCACTCGCCGGCCTGCCCCAACCCGCAGGCCCTCAGCCGATCGATGGGATGAGCCTGACGCCGGTGCTTAAAAACCCCGAAGCAAGCATCCGCGACCACATCACCCACTGCTACCCGCGCAGCAAGCGCTTCGGCTGGGCGATCCGCACTGAGCGCTACCGCCTAGTCCAGTGGGGCGACCCGACGAAACCCGATGCCTGCGAATACGAACTCTACGATTTTCAGCGCGACCCGATCGAGAAGGTCAACCTCGCCGACCAGCACCCGGAGATCGTTGCGGAGTTGCACAAGAAATTCGCGGCCTACCCGCCACCCGTCTGGAAACAAAACTAGTGCGAGAAGTCAGCGACCCGAAGAGTAGGCTCATTCGGCATCATTGTCTGTGCGGAAGTCAAGCACTTTCTTGCGATCGCCCTTCGTGATCGTGACGATGCCCTTGTCATAGTCCGCGTTGAGGAAGGGGCTGTTGTAGACCTGTTTTGGTTTGTAATTCACGGGCTTGCCGTTAATTGTTTGGGTCTGTTTGAAGGCGGTGTCGAGCGTGAGTGTGTCGCCGTAGATCGTGGTGTATTTCAGGACGGTTTCGTCGATCGTGATCGTGCAGGCCTTGACCTTAGCCTTGAACGCGTCGAAGTCATTGACTTCTGTTTTCGCCATGACTTCAACAATGAGCGGCGCGTACTCGTTCTTCAGGATCATCGCCCGGCCGTCGCGCGTCGCGTATGTGCCGGTCGCGGTTTTGCCGGTGAAAGGGCCGTCGTGCCAGGTGTAGCCGTCGACGGCGACCCGCACCGCCGCGTAGGCGCCTTCGGCTTCGACGAAGACGATCCCATTTTCTTCAACGGGCTTGCTCAGTCCCTCTTTCGAGAACCAGGCCAGCATCTTGTCCGCGCCCTTGTGGGTGCTCAGCTTCTGCGTGATCAGGCTGCCCTTGGCTTGCACGGACCACTGCGCGTTGAGGGCGCGCCGGCCGTCCTTGGGCCGGACGATCGGGACGATGCGCGCATCATCGTCGCCGGCGAAGATCACGCCCTGCCAGCGGTTCTGCGAGCTGATGGCGACCCAGTCGGAGAGCGGCCGGGCCCGGACCATCGGCGTGCCCATGATGAACGCGGGGTCGCAGAAGCTGTAGCGCAGGACCCCGCCGCCGTCGGTGTTGAGCTGGTTGAGCGGCTTGTCCGCCGCGTCCATCAGCGGGAAGGTGTGTCCCTGCCTGCCCAGGCCCTGCACGCGCTGGTAGACCTCGTATCGGCCTCGGCCTTTTGTGTCGCGCGCGAGGTCGGCGACCACGGCCGGGGGCCGGTAGGCACTGAGCATCGGGTTGATGTCGTGGCCGTTGAGCTCGGTCTGCTCGCCGATCGCGAAGTACATCCACGCGAGCGGCGCCATGCCGTATGCGCGGTCGGCGCGCAGGCCCTTGTAGAAGTAGATGCGCGATCGGCCGCCGCCCTGCACGCCGTCGATCTGTTCCTGGGCCCAGTAGGCGTAGTAGAGGTCGAGCAGCTGGCCGGCTGCGCGTTTTACTTCTGGCTCGCCGAAGTCGTAGAAGTTGTACAGCGCCTTCATCATCGTGCTGTTGTAGCCGTCGCTCATCATCTCGACGCCGAAGCCTTTGTTGGCGCGCTCCCGGCAGTAGGCGACGAAGTAGTCGCTCCACCCGCGGTAGTGCTCGGCCGGCGTGCCGCCTTCCTTGTATTCACGGTCTTTGTACTCGGGGCGGTCCTTGGCGAGCCTGGAGAAGTGCCAGCAGACGGTGAAGTGCATCGCGTGGTGGTTCTCGGAGCTGTGCAGGTTCCATGTCTTGGATTGCTTGTTCTCATAGGACTTGGGCCAGGAGCAGCGGTCGGTGTAGATCCAGATCGGCTTGAGCAGCCGCACCTCGGTCTCGGGCGTGATGCGGCCCGGGTGGGCGCTGCCGTTCGTGCCGTAGAGATCGATGAGGCGCATGACGACATCCGCGTGCCAGTGGAAGCTGTCGCGGTCGACGATCGTCAGCGGGTTGTCCAGGTAGTACTGTGCGTTCTCCGCGAGTGCGACGTTGGCTTCTTCGATCTGCTCGTTCAGGTACAGGCAGCGCGCTGCGTAAGCCATGATCGAAAACGAATAGCTGCGCACATACGGGCCCCGGCCCTTGCTCAGCGGCGGGTTCTTCTTCGCACGGTTCAGCGGCTTGCCTGCCTTGGCGCGGAAGATCGCGTCGATGCGGTCATCGATTCCCGCGAGGACCTGCTCGGGGGTCGGCGTGTCGGTCGGGGCCTGCTGCGCGGTCGCGGGCGGGGCACAAACAGCGAGCGCGATCAGCAGCGTGATTACAAGTTTCATCATAAATCGGGGTCTTTGTTAAGCGGTTGTGGTACGCGCTCAGTCGCGCACGATCGTCTCGTCCAGCGCGAGGATCGTGTTGGCGACCATCATCCACGCGGCGAGCTCGGCCGGCTCGTGCGGGTTGGGCAGGGGGAACTCGCCTTGGCTGAGCAGGGTTTTTGCGTCATCGGGCGCTTCGGCGTAGCGCTGGCGGTAGTGCTGTAAGGTGTCACGCAGGATCGTAATGGCCTGTTCGGGTGGGACCTCACCTGTTGCGCGTTGGTACATCCTTGAGAGCCTGGCGTCGTCGTCTTTTGCTTCGCTGGTGGTGCGCTGCGCGAGCACGCGGGCGGCTTCCAGGAATTGCTCATCGTTCCACAGGACCAGCGCCTGTAGGGGTGTGTTCGTCAGGCCACGGTCGACGACGCAGGCCTCACGGTTGGGCGCGCCAAAGGTCTGCATCTGTGGCGGGGGGCTCTTGCGTTTGATGAAGGTGTAGATGCTTCGGCGGTAGAGCTTGTCTCCGTTGTCGCGCTTGAAGATGTTCGTATTGGAGCGCGGGCCCATCGAGACCTCGCGCCAGAGCCCCTCGGGTTGGTAGGGCTTGACGCTCGGGCCGCCGATGGTTTCGTTGAGTAGGCCGGACACCGCGAGCGCCTGGTCGCGGATGAGCTCGCCGGGCAGTCGGCGACGCGGGAAGTGGCTCAGCAGGCGGTTGTCCTGGTCGATCGCGAGTGCCTTGGGTGTTGTGATGGCCTGTTGGCGGTAGGTCGCACTCATGACGATGCGCTTGATCAAGGCCTTGTTGTCCCAGCCGGACGCGGCGAAATCGACGGCAAGGTCGTCGAGCAACTCGGGGTGGCTGGGCCAGTCGGCCTGGCTGCCGAAGTCTTCGACGGTCTTGACGATGCCCGTGCCGAAGAACATCTGCCAGAGCCGGTTGACTTGGACGCGCGAGGTCAGCGGGTGGTCGGGTCGAGTCAGCCACTTCGCGAAGCCCAGGCGGTTGTTCGGTGCGCCCTCGGGCAGGGGTAAGTCAATGAAGCTGGGTAGTGTGAGTTTTGCCGGGCGGTCCTTGATGGGTTTGCTGTACTCACCGCGTTCGAGGACGAACATGTCCTTGGGCTTGGCCAGCTCCTTCATGATCGTGACGGGCGTGGATTGGCTGGTAATTGCTTTAAGCGCCTTTTCTGCCTTGGCGACCGCGCTGCTGAGTTCAACAAAACGTTTCGAATGCTTGCCCCGCCACTGGTCGGAAAATATCTTCGAGCCATGCGCGGTTCGTTTTGCGGGGTCGATTAAGGCAAGTGGCGTGAGGTCGATCGCTGTTTGCTTTTCCTTCCCAGGAGTCGTCGGTAGCACATCTGCCACAGTCGCATCCGCCGAGGCGAAGCCGAGCCGAAGCCGACCCAGCGTTCGGCGCGAGAGGCCCGATCGCTGCTCGATCCAGACGGTTACCTTGGTCCCGCCTTCGAATCCGAACGCCTCGTCCGCGATGAGAAGCAGTGTCTTCGGGACGCCATCGTGCTTACCACCAATGCTCCATCCTGGCTTGCCTGGCTTAAGGATATTCTCGGCGTCGAGCACTTTGTCCTTGACCTTGTTCGCCTGCGTCGCCCAGGCCAATTTGAGCTTGACCTGCTGTGATTTTGATGGGTCTTTAATAGAGGTCGCGGTGATCTTGATATGCGTTGGCTGTGCATCACCGGCGTCACTGCGGCCGATCTGGTCGCCGTTCCATGGGTCGGTCAACGCGTCGAGCTTGATCAGCCGTAGGCCCGTCGCGTCGGTCCGGTAGGTCAGTGTCAAGTCTTCGGCCCCCGGGCTGTCCCGGTTGTTCAGCAGCACCGAGCCGTCGGCCTTGTGTTCAAAGGTCGCACTGACCTGTGTCGATTTTATATCTGTCAACTCGGATTTCGCCCAGCGCACGCCGTGCTTGTCGCGTAGCGACTGCTCCCACGTCGCTTGCTGCTTCGCGGCCTCGGGTGTGGCGTCTTCTCGTGCCTTGATCGCGCGATTCACTTCGGCCTGCGCTTTAGCAAGCTGCGCCTTCTGTTCGGGCGGGTACCAATTCAGTCGGTCGCCGTACGCGATTGCGCGCTCCGGCTTGTTCGTCCAGACGCCGCGCTCGTTGATGTTGTGAAAGTACTTGAAGAGGTTGTAGTAGTCCTGCTGGGCGATCGGGTCGTACTTGTGGTCGTGGCACATCGCGCAGTTATAAGTCTGAGCCATGAAGACCGTGCCGATCGTCTCGATGCGGTCCGCAACCGCAGTGACGCGGAACTCCTCATCGATCGATCCGCCCTCGTGGTTCATCATGTGCATCCGGCAGAACGCGGTCGCGAGCTTCTGCTCGTCTGTCGCATCGGGCAGCATGTCGCCGGCCAATTGCTCGATGATGAAGACGTCATAGGGCTTGTTCTTGTTAAATGAATCGATGACGTAGTTGCGGTACGGCCAGGAGCTGCGGAAGTGATCGAGCTGGTAACCGATCGTGTCGGCGTAGCGCGCGGCGTCGAGCCAGACGAGGGCCATGCGCTCGCCGAAGTGCGGGTTGGCGAGCAGGCGGTCGACGACCTTCTCGTACGCGTCGAGGGAGTTGTCATTGATGAACGCGTCGATCTCTTCGGGCGTCGGCGGCAGGCCGATGAGGTCCAGCGAGGCGCGGCGGATGAGTGTCGCGCGGTCGGCCTCGGGCGAAGGCGTGAGCCCGGCCTTCTCGATACGTGCCGCGATGAAGTGGTCGATGCGGTCGCGTAACCAGTCGGTGTGCTTGACCTCGGGCAGCGCGGGCTTGGCCGGGGTCTCGTAGGCCCAGTGGCCCTCGTACTCGGCGCCTTGGTTGATCCATTTGCGCAGTAGCGCGATCTCTTCTTCCGTGATGGTGAGCTTCGCCTTGGGCGGCGGCATGACGAGCTTCGCATTCGTGTGCGTCAGGCGGTTGAGGATCTCCGATGCGTCGGCATCGCCGGGCACGATCGGTCTGTCGCCGCTGGCCGCGGGCTTGGTCGCGTCCTCGAAGTTGTCCAGGCGGAAGCCCCCGGCGTCCTTGGCGATCGCGGCGTCCGGGCCGTGGCAGGCGAAGCATTTATCAGAGAGGATCGGGCGGATGTCGCGGTTAAACGAGATGGGCTCGTCGTTCGCGGGCTTGTCGGTGGCGGGGCGGGTGACCGGTTGGTCATTGGCCGGCGATGTGTTCCAGCCCAGCCAGATGGAGGCACCGATCGATAGAGCCACCAGGCCCAGGCCGATCGTCAGTCTATTAATAAAGGCTCGACGCATCCCAGTGGTCATTCCTCAAAAGTAGGACACTGTATAGAAGGCCTCAAGGCCCCTTCATTACGCAGCTTAGAGCCTCTGAGGCCCGTGGTCGAGGGCTTTTATGGGCGTTTACAGCCTCTCAGGCGGGCTGGGTGCCTGGTGGGCCCATAAAATCCTTGATTCTGACCGGCAGGTGGGCTTATGCTGGAGTTTCACATCGTTAACAGATCTCACCGGTCAGGGGCCGGGTGGCATCTGGACTCCGCCGCGGCATTGAGCGGCACGGATCACAAATCTTCTTAAGCCCGTTCACAGGGGGCTATTGTATGGTGAGTCGACAGGGCTCATGCCGAATCAATCTGGATTATCTGCTGGACGGCAACGACCGCGTGACGCGTGTCTGCCCGCAGTGGTCGGAGGTCGCGCGGCAGCGGATGGCGCTACGCTTGGACGACGAGATGGTCCTCGGGCGCAGCCTCTGGGACTTCGTGCACGGCGGCGCAACACAACGTCTTTACGATGCACTGATCCACCACACGCGTAAGACCGGACGCAGGACCGCGTTCAACTACCGCGGCGACAGCCCCGGCGCTATCCGCTACATGCGCATGGTCATCGTCCCTGGGCAAGGCGGCGTCGTGCGCTTCCGCAGCGAGCTGCTGCACGAGCAGTCCCGCCCGCGCGAGGTCTACTTCACTCATGCCGCCTACCCCTGCCGGCCCGATCTCATGCAGTGCGGCCTGTGCCACCGCCTCGAGCACCACGGCCGATGGTACACGCTCCCCGAAGCACTCAAATTCACCGACGCGATCGATGAGCTGATGCCGACCGAGGTTGGCGACACCGTGTGCGATCAATGCATTACGAAGCTCGAGCTGGCGACAGGGTTACGGCTGTGAATCAATCGTTTCTCAACTGATCGATCGTGAACTCGTTCCCACACTCCGGGCATTTTGTCGTCGACAGGCCGGCCATGTTGTAGCCGCAGTCGGGGCAGCAAAAATTTTTGGGATCGGTCCAGCCAAATGATCTGGAGCGAGGCAGCCAACGGTGTGCCAGCAACATCATGATGAGGATGACAGGCAGCCCCGCCGCGAACCACAACGCGCCTTCAACCCTGTCGTGAGAAGGGCCCCGCCAGATCAGGTAAAGGCCGTATCCTACGGGCGCTGTTGCGAGAAGCGCCAAGAGGTAGCAGACGATTCGGGCCGCAGTCAGCTTGGTCATTGTTTTCCTTCAAGTGAGTTGAGGAACAACTGCTGCTCCGATTGTTGAAGGGCGATGCCGTGCTCTTGGGCAGCATCTTAGTCATATTAATCAGCTGTGTTTCAACTGATCGATCGTGAATTCGTTCCCGCATTCCGGGCACTTTGTGGCCGACAGGCCGGCCATGTTGTAGCCACATTCGGGGCAGCACAAATCGCCATCAATCTTGATTTGGAACCAATCGAGGCTGAACATCCGCCAGGTGATCAGTGGGGCCGCAACGAGCATTAAGGCACCGGGGATGAGCAGCATGAGGCCCTCGGTGAAGTCAGTATGCCCGGGCTGATTGGCTGTAACCATTTTGATCCCGTTCACCACAAAGATCACAGATACCAGGATGACGAGTCCGGCCAGCACCAGGAGGATTGATTTTTTCCAGTTCATACCTCGCTCGCGTTAGTGCAGGAACAGCCGCAGGCCCGACAGCGCCATCGCCATGCCGTGCTCGTTAGCGGCGTCGGTGACCAGGTCGTCGCGAGCGGAGCCGCCAGCGTGGACGACGTAGCGGACGCCGCTGCGGGCAGCGCGGTCGAGGTTGTCGCGGAAGGGGATGAACGCGTCGGACGACAGCGCGAGTTCGCCGTTGCCGAAGTTGGCGCACCAGTCTTTCGCTTCGTCTGCTGTGATGGGGTCGGGCTCGTTGTTAAGTAGCGCGAGCAGCCCGCCGCGTTCGATCTCGTCCAGCTCGTGGTAGCGCACAAACTGATCGACCGCGTTGACCTTGTCAGGGCGTTTGACGCCGTCTTTGAAGAGCCCGATCAGCGCGAGCGACTTGGGGTGCTGTTTGAGCATGAACCGGTCGGCCTTGTCGCAGGCAAGCCTCGTGCAGGCGATGCGTGACTGCTGGCCCGCGCCGACGCCGATGGCCTGGCCGTGCATGGCGACGGCGATCGAATTCGACTGGGTGTGCTTGAGCGTCGCGGTCGCAACGAGCAGCGACTGGATCGCGCTGTCGGGCAGGTCGGTCTTGTCAGTGACGACGTTATTCAAAAGCGACATGTCGATGACTGCGTCGTTGTAGGTCTGTTCGAGGGTGAGTCCGAAGCAGGTACGCGATTCGGCCGAGTCGGCGGCGGGGGCGTAGGCCGGGTCGATCTGGAGCATGACGTACTTGCCGCCCTTTTTCGCGCTGAGGATTGCCTTCGCGTCGTCGTCGTAGCTCGGGGCGATGATGCCGTCGGATACCTCCGGCTTGATCAGCGCTGCCAGGGAGGCGTCGACGGTTTCGCTGACCGCGATGAAGTCGCCGAAGGATGCGCCCCGGTCCGATGAGCGGGCCTTGGCGTACGCGGCGGCGATGGGTGAGTAGTCGTGCTCGCTGGGGGCGGGGTAGAAGTTGGCGGCGCAGAAGCTGTCGTTCAGCTCCCCGGCCACCGCGGACCCGGCGGGGGAGACGTGCTTAAACGACGCGGCGGCGGGCTGCCCGGTCGCGGCCTTGAGGTCACGGACCAGCTCCCAGCCACGCAGGCCATCGAGCGCGTTGATGAAGGAGGGGTTGCCGTTGACGATGGCCAGCGGGCAGTCGCCCGGGCCGTCGAAGAGGATGCGTGCGGTGGGCTGGTTGGGGTTACAGCCGTACTTGAGCGGGAGTTCGGTGGTCATGCGCGGCATCGTAGCGGATTTGCTCCCTCTCCTTCTCAGGGAGAGGCTTGGGGTGAGGGTCCAGCGTGATGTTCACAATGAAATATTGAACAAGCCAAGATCGGCTTGGCGCCTCACCCTCATCCCCCGCCTTCTCCCTCGGAGGGAGAAGGAGCCCAAATCTTTAGGATCATTCAGGGATCGCATCCGCGTACTTCGCTTTGAACGCGTCCAGTGACGCAACCCCCTCGGGTAGCTCGGCCTCCTCCATGAGCAAGACGGGGATGCCCTCACGGATCGGGTAGCGCAGGCCCGCGCCCTCGGGCTGCTCGGCGACCAGCACCTCGCCCTCCTCGCGCAGCGGGCTGCGGGTCAGCGGGCACCGGAGGATGGCCAGGACTTGCGGGGCGATCGGGGTGGATTCGGTTTCGGGCATACCCGTATCCTATCGCCCGCCCGGGCGTCTATCATGACGGGCCACCCCAAAGGAACCACACCATGCCGAAATGGATGACCACTGTCGGGCTGTGCGGCGTACTTGCGCTGCTTGCGATCGGGATCGGGCTGCAGCAGGGCCAGGCACAGGACGCGCCGGCCGACGAGGACAAGGACGCAACGCCTCCGCGTGAAGTCGATCTCAAAGTGATCGCCGACCCCGCGCACGAGAAGATGAACCTCACCGCGCCCGATACTTACAAGGCGCTCTTCGAGACGACCGCGGGGGACTTCACCGTCCATGTCACCCGCGAGTGGGCGCCCAAGGGGGCCGACCGCTTCTATAGCCTGGTGAAGAACGGTTACTACGACGGCAACCGATTCTTCCGCGTCGTCGAGGGCTTCGTCGTCCAGTGGGGTATTCACGGCAATCCCGATGTCAACAAGGCCTGGTTCGATCCGAGGAACGACAAGGTTGTGAATATCAAGGACGACAAGCGCAAGAAGTCCAACAAGGCCGGGACGATTACTTTTGCCAACGCGGGGCCCAACACGCGGTCGACGCAGTTGTTCATCAACCTCGATGACAACACGAACCTGGATGACGAAGCCCTGGTTGGCTCGATCTTCGCGCCCTTTGGCGAAGTCGATGCCGAGGGGATGAAGGTCGTGAAGAAGCTGTTCAGCGAGTACGGCGAGCCGCCACGCGGGCTTCAGCCCATGCTCGCTCAGAAGGGTAACGCGATCCTCGACGAGTATTTCCCCAAGCTGGACGCGATCACGTCCGCGACGATTGTCGAGGATAAGAAGGAAGATAAGAGCGAATAACGCTACAATCTTCGCCCCCAACCAGAAGCCCACGCCGTGACGGCGTGGGCTTGTTCATCGAAACAACCACGCATTAAAGGACCCACCCATGACCACCGCGACCTTCCACACCGACAAGGGCGAGATCAAGCTCGAGCTGTTCGTCGACGACTGCCCCGAGACGACCGGCAACTTCATCAAGCTCGCCAAGGACGGCTTCTACGACGGGCTGACCTTCCACCGCGTCATCCCCGACTTCATGATCCAGGGCGGCTGCCCGCAAGGCACCGGCACCGGCGACCCGGGCTACAAGTTCGACGATGAGCCCAGCGCTCTGGCCAAGAAGCACCAGGTCGGCTCGCTGTCCATGGCCAACGCCGGCCCGAACACCAACGGCAGCCAGTTCTTCATCACGCATATTGTGACGGACTGGCTCGACGGCAAGCACGGTGTCTTCGGCCAGGTCCTCGAGGGACAGGACATCGTCAACGCCATCGAAGGCGGCGACGGGATCAACCAGGTCGTCATCGCCGAGGACTGATCGCCTTGGCAGGCCGCTGAAAAATGTGAAGCCCGGTCTTGTTTGGCCGGGTTTCTTTCCTTACAATAAAGTAAGCATACACTAACTTTAATTGTGGCGTGTTACAGGGGATGCCGATGGGGCCATTGGAACAAACGATTTTCGCCTGGGCCTGGATGCTCATGGGCTTGCTCTCGGGGGTCGTCCTCGGGCTGGGATTCCACAAGGCCGAGTTCATGGGTGGGTACGCGGGCTGGCGGCGTCGGTTGGCCAGGCTCGGGCACATCGCGTTCTTCGGGACGGGCCTGTTAAACCTCTTCGCTGCGTTCACGTGGATCGGTTTCGGGCTCGACGCGTCGTTGATGCCGTGGTCGGCCTTGTTGCTGGTGGTCGGCGCGGTGTCGATGCCGACGGTCTGTTTTCTCTGTGCGTGGAAGAAGCCGCTTCGGCACCTGTTTCCGATTCCCGTGATCACGTTGATAGGCGGGTCGGCGATGTTGTTTGTTGCGCTGCTACAAGCGCCGCCGATGGATTTGGGCGAGCCGGTTGAACCTTCGCCGGCAGTTGGTTACTTCGTTCCGGGAGACACACCATGAAGATCGCCTTCATTGCGATGTCGGGGATCCGTTGTTGTGATGCCGAGCTCTTAAGGCTCGGGCTGACGCTGCCGGGCTTTCTGGAGCGCAGCCAGACGATCGCGTCGCTGCCGAGCCTGGGGCTGCTCACGCTCGCGGGGTTGACACCCGACGAGCACGAGATCGAGTACCACGAGGTCGATCAGATCGACGAATTGGCCTTGTCACAAGACCAATACGACCTGATCTGCCTGAGCAGCTTCACCGCGCAGATGAACGAAGCCTACGCGTTGGCGGACCGGCTCAAGGCGGCGGGTGCCGGGCCGATCGTCATGGGCGGGCTGCACGCCACGGCATTGCCCGAGGAAGTGCTCGAACACTGCGACGCGGTTGCGGTCGGCGAGGGCGAGGTGGTCTGGCCTGAGATCCTGCGCGACGTGCAGCGCGGCACGCTCAAGCGGCGGTACAAGGCGGATGAAGAGTTTGATTTTGTGAACGCGCCAATGCCACGCTTCGACCTCCTTGAGATCGAGCGCTACAACCGGCTGACCGTGCAGACGACGCGCGGCTGCCCGCTCAAATGCGCCTTCTGTGCGAGCTCGATCCTGCTTACGCCCAAGTACAAGCACAAGCCGGTGGAGAAGGTGCTCGCGGAAATCGATGCGATCCGCGCGATCTGGCCTCGGCCGTTCATCGAGTTCGCGGACGACAACTCGTTTGCCAACCCGCGGTACTGGAAGGAGCTCTTACCCGAGCTGGCCAAGCGCAAGGTCAAGTGGTTCACCGAGACGGACATCCGCATCGCCGGGGACAGCGAGCTGTTGACGATGATGCGCGAGGCGGGGTGCGCGGAGGTGCTCGTCGGCCTGGAGTCACCGGTCGCCGAAGGGCTCAAGGGCCTGGAAATCCTCGGCGACTGGAAGCACCGCAGGCTCGAGCACTACGAGCACGCGGTCAAGACAATCCAGTCCCATGGCATCCGCGTCAACGGCTGCTTCATCCTCGGACTTGATGGGCATGGCCCGGACATCTTCGACCGCACCTACGACTTCGCGAAACAGCTCGAGCTCTACGACGTGCAGGTCACGCTCCAGACCCCTTTCCCCGGCACGCCGCTGCACAAGCGGCTGAAGGGCCAGGGCCGGCTGCTGCCCGATTTTTCCTGGGACAAGTGCACGCTGTTCGATGTGACCTACGAGCCGGACGGGATGTCTGCCGACGAGCTAGGCCAGGGTTTCCGGCACCTGGTGGTTCGGATATACGCCGACGAGATCACCGCCTGGCGTCGGGAGACGTTCAAACGCAAATACCGGCGAGCGAAGGGTAAGGCCGTGGCGTAGGCGTCTTCAAGGCGTCGTTGACATCTAATTCACCGCGTCATCCTTGACACCAACACCGCTTGACTTACTGTGAGAGGAACTGCCTGACGTATTTAATTCTTGGAGCCTTGGATGAGACCCCTGCGCTTGATCCGCTATTTCCATGCTCCGCTGGCCTGCCTTGCCATTGCATGCGTTGTCTCCGCGGGCTGCAGCAGCAGGCAGGAAACCGTCTACCTAGGCAAGCCTACTCAGGCCTATCGCGCGGACAACGGCTCGGTGCTGCTGGGCTACTACGTCCAGCCCAAACCCAAGGTCACACTTGAGCCCAAAGCCAAGCCTGATTACGCCGGCTGGCATTGGCTGGTCGTCGAGCCTGCCACGGGGAGACTCATGATGAAGGCCCTTCCTCCCGACGCGATTGAGGATAGCGAGCGGGTCATCAGCGTGAAATACGAGGGGTGGGGCAGCAACGCGCGGTTGATTCCCCCGCTGCTTGAGCCCGGCTTGCAAGATGACACACCGCCGGCGGTGGGTGACGGTGCTTTGACGAAGGTGCTTTTTACGTGGGACAACGATCTGGGTGGGGCCCGTCTGATGGATACAAACTTTGCGGTCTTGCCTTTGATACGGGTCTCGCCAGATTCCGCGACGCAAAGGGTCTGGGAGTATGACCGTGAGGCCATGCTTAATGTGCTCAGGGTTGCGGCGATCGCGGGGCTTGTCGTCGGCCTGGTCTTCTTGGGCGGCTCGAGCAGCGTCAGTATCAATTGATACGGCCGGTCGATTGGGGTACAATCTTCGGCTCGCCCTGGCGGATGTCGCCTCGGCAACTGTCCCCCGTCACGGCCTCTGCTGAGCGTCAGCAAGCCCCCCGGAGACCCTGAATATGGTCCGTATCCGTCTGAAGCGTTTTGGTCGTACTCACTCGCCCGCCTATCGCCTGTGCGCGATGGATGCCCGTTCGCCCCGCGACGGCCGGCCGATTGAAGAGCTCGGCTACTACCACCCCTGCAACAAGGATGAGTCCAAGCAGGTCAAGCTCAACGCCGAGCGTATCCAATACTGGCTGGGTGTTGGTGCTCAGCCCAGCGAAACCGCCGCCGCTCTCATCAAGAAGGCCGGCATCGAGAAGCCGAGCAAGTAAGAGCAGGCCCGCTCGATACAACGATTACAAAGCCCCGCTAACCAGGCGGGGTTTTTTCTTGACCCGTTACACTCATTGCCATGCGCATCGACCTCGTCAGCCTGTTCCCCGAGATGTTTGAATCCGTGCTGGGTTCGAGTATTTTGAAGCGCGCGGCTGAGGCGGTGGCGAACCCGGCGGATGCGTCGGAGGTGCGTGAGCCGGTCGTGTCATACCACCTCCACAATCCGCGGGAGTACGCGGGCAACAAGCACAACAAGGTGGACGACACGCCCTACGGCGGGGGGCCGGGCATGGTGATGCAGTGCCAGCCGATCTACGACTGCGTGATGGCGGCCGCGGCACAGCAGCCCGAATTGAAGGCGACGCGGATCGCGGTGACGCCGACGGGCGTGCCCTTGAATCAGAAGCTCGTGGAGGAGCTTTCACAGAAGCCTCGGCTGCTTGTGCTGTGTGGGCACTACGAGGGATTTGATCAACGCGTGCTTGACGAGCTTGAGCCGATGGAGGTCAGCCTGGGTGACTATGTGCTGACCGGCGGCGAGCTGCCCGCGATGGTGCTGGTCGACGCGATCGTCAGGCTGATCCCCGGGGTGATCGGTAAGCAGGGCTCTCACCACCACGACAGCTTTTCGCCGGGTTTGGAACGCCTGCTCGACCACCCGCACTACAGCCGGCCCGCGGAGTGGAAGGGGCGTGAGGTGCCGGAAGTGCTGATGTCCGGCGATCACAAAAAGATCGAGGCTTGGCGGCGTGAGCGCTCGGTTGAGCTGACCCGTGAACGAAGACCAGATTTGCTAGCCGGCCCGCTGGCCGGGCCGAGCGCGGATGGGAGCGCCCCGACAAGCGGGGCGGCTGACATCGTCGTGATCCGCGATGCCTGTTCCGACGACCACGACGCGGTCGATGCCCTGCTGCGGAACGCCTTCGAGACCGATGCCGAGGCAAAGCTGGTGCGGGCGCTGCGCGAGCAGGGCGACGCCCCCATCGAGCTCGTCGCCGAGGCGGATGGCCGGGTGGTCGGCTCGATTGTCTTCAGCCCGATGTCGGTTGAGGGCGGTGATGGCCGCCTGCGCCCGCTGGGCCTGGCGCCGGTCGCAGTGGACCCCCTTTGGCAGGGCAAAGGCATCGGCAAAGCATTGATTCAGCAGGGCTTACGCGAATGTGAGGACGTGCGGGCGGGGGCGGTCTTCGTGCTGGGCGAGCCGAGGTACTACGGCCCGCTGGGCTTCGAAACCGCCAGCGGCCACGGATTTTCCAACCCTTTTGGGGTTGATGAGCCCTTCCAGATCCGCCTGCTTAGGCCCCTGAATGGCCCGGCGGGGAGGGTGAGGTACGCCCCGGCGTTTGAGGCGCTGTAATCGCCCTTAGCGACCGCCCGAGAGGGCGCTGAGCGGGCTTGTCATCCCCGCATCGCCCTTGCGGGGGATCGCTAAACTCTACCCCCTCGACAGGCCCCACCGACTTGGTTACACTATTCGGCTCGCCCAAACCCGGGCGAATGCTTTCCAAAGACCCCAAAACACCGCTCACCCGAGGCAAAAGCCATGAGCCAGGACATCATCGCCGCAGTCCAGCAGAGCCAGCTGAAGACCGACCTGCCCGAAGTCACCGTCGGTGACAACGTGGACGTTCACGTCCGCATCATCGAGGGCGCCAAGGAACGCGTTCAGGTGTTCTCCGGCGTCGTGCTCAAGATGCAGAACGGCGGCCTGGACCAGACCATCACCGTCCGCCGCATCGTCGCCAACGAAGGCGTCGAGCGCACCTTCCCGCTGCACAGCCCCCGTGTCGCGAAGATCGACGTCGTCCGCCGCGGCGACACCCGTCGCGCCAAGCTGTACTACCTGCGTGACCGCGTTGGTAAGAAGCGTCGTCTGCGTGACCAGCGTCGTGGCCTGGAAGCCCTCGCGACCCGCGAGACTGCTCGCCAGGAATCGGCGAAACAGGCCCAGGCATCGGCCCCCGCTGAGGCTGAATAATCCAAAGGCGGATCAGTCGCGGTGTATCACTTACACAGCGCCACCAACCGAACCACAAGCCCCGCCTACGAGCGGGGTTTTTTAATTGAACAACACCACACCTTCAAACGCTGTACAAAACACGCACCATGACCAAGCAAGACCCTGCCGTGACTGAAGAAGAGCAAGCCCCCGAAGCCACCGAGTCCGGGCGCAAGAAGATGCTGGCTGACCGCCGGCGGAAGCTGGACCGCCTGCGCAACGAGTTCGATCTCGACCCCTACGGCCAGCGGATCGACGGGCTGATCAGCCTCGCCGAGGCCCGGGCCGCGTACGACGAAGACGCTGACAACGCCCACCGCGCTGCCGACACCGCAGTCCGCGAGGCGAAGAAAGCGGGGACGCCCGAGGACCAGTGGCCGAGCGTACCCGACGACCGTGCGGTAGTGTCCGTCGCCGGCCGAGTGATGCAGCACCGGGTGATGGGCAATCTTATTTTTATGTCGCTGCGTGACGACACGGGCGACCTGCAGATCGCAATCAGCAAGAAGGCCGTGGGCCAGCCCGCGTTCGGTATCGCCAAGCAGACCGACCTCTCGGACATCGTTGCTGTGCGCGGCGCACTGGGCGTGACGAACACCGGCGAGTTGACCGTCTGGGCCGCCCCCCACGCAGACGCTGAGCAAAGCGAAGGGCCTGGTGATCCTTTAGCAAGCGGCTTCTGCTTCCAGACCAAGTCCCTTGCGCTGCCGCCCGGCAAGCACCACGGCCTGACCGACTCCGAAACCCGCTACCGCAAGCGCTACGTCGACCTGCACACTAATACCGATGTCATGAAGACGATGCAGCAGCGCATCCAGATCATCGATGCGATGCGTGACTACCTCCGCGATAAGGGCTTCATGGAGGTCGAGACCCCGATGCTCCAGTCCCTGCACGGCGGGGCGGCGGCACGACCCTTCAAAACCCACCACAACGCACTCGACATCCCCCTGACCCTGCGCATTGCGCCGGAGATGTACCTCAAGCGTCTGCTCGTCGGCGGGATGCGCAAGGTCTTTGAGATCAACCGCAACTTCCGCAACGAGGGCATCAGCCCACGGCACAACCCCGAGTTCACCATGCTCGAGGCCTACGACGCCTACGGCAACTGGCAGACCATGGCCGATCTCGTCGAAGACATGGTCTGCACCGTTGCGGAGAAAGTCATCGGCACGCTCAAGATCGAACACAAGGATGAGGAAGGTAACGTCACTAAGACCATCAACCTGACCAAGCCCTGGCGTCGTGTGTCCATGGTTGAGCTTGTTGAGGAACGCACGGGTTGGAAGTTTGAGAAGAAGCCCGCGACGCAAGATGAGATCGACGAACTGCGCGAGCAGAATCCGGGCAAGGACCTGTCATTCGAAGGCGAGCCCGCCGAGCAACTCACCGAGGTGTTTGAGAAGCTCATCGAGCCCACGCTCATCGACCCATGCTTCGTCACCCGCGTGCCCGGCGTCATCATCCCCTTAGCTAAGCGTTGCAAGGACGACGACTACTACGCGGACGTCTACGAACTCGCCATCAACGGCGTGGAGATCAGCCCGGGCTACACCGAGCTCAACGACCCGGACATCCAGGAGCACCACTTCCGCGAGCAGGTCGGCGACGAGGAAGAGCAGCAGCAGATCGACGAGGACTTCCTCGAGGCTCTGCGCGTCGGTATGCCCCCGGCCGGCGGCATCGGCTTAGGGATCGACCGCGTGGTCATGATGCTCACCGGCCAAGCCAGCATCCGCGACGTGATCCTCTTCCCGCTGATGCGACCGCAGCAATCTGATTGAACCACA
>Ga0213866_10000155_pt1 | contig 57435 bp, 55 predicted proteins | sample PICome_11_FD_160079 | JGI IMG/M metagenome (GOLD analysis project Ga0213866, IMG submission 160079) | Coastal seawater microbial communities near Pivers Island, North Carolina, United States - PICO284 | ecosystem: Environmental > Aquatic > Marine > Coastal | place: USA: North Carolina...
CAGCAGGCGGGCCTGCCCGATCGCCGCGGCGGCCTGGCGGGTCTCCACGTCATCCGGATAGGAGGTCAGATCGAGCGAGCTCACGCCCGCCCCGACCGCCCCGGACGACACCATGACACAAGGGTAGCCCAACGCCTTGAGACCTGCGACGGCCGTCACCAGACGGACCAGCGAAGCGCCATCCAGAGTCCCATTTTCGCGGGTCAAAACTCCCGTGCCAACCTTAATAACTATCCGACCTTTCATTGTTTACATCCTCTCGGGAACCGGAATCGCCAACAAGTTTAAACCGTCCTTGAGAACCCTCGAAGTGAGATCGCAGAGTATCAGACGACTCTCACGCGTCTGCCCTTCCGACTTCAGCACCGGACAGGCTTCAAAAAACGAATGAAAGGCACGGGCCAATTCCAGAAGGTAGGTTGCGAGAAGGTTCGGGCGATAATCCTCAAGAACCTGGTGCACCTGATCGCTGTAACGGGTCAACATCCGCACGAGATGAATCTCGGCTTTTTCAGTGAGTTGAAGATTAGCCCCATGCAACTCCACCTCTTCGTCGAGCTTTCTGAAAATCGAACGGGAACGAACATAGCTGTAGAGCAGGTATGGGGCGGTATCACCTTCAAGTGCCACCATCTTGTCGAGATCGAAGACATAGTCCGACATGCGATGGTGAGAAAGCTCGGTAAACTTTACGGAATTCACTCCGATCAATTCGGCGAGCGCAGCTTTCTCCTCGTCGGTGACAAGATGGCTCTTTTCGTCCACCACAATCTGCGCGGCTTTGACGGCATCATTCAGAACATTGTCGAGCTGCGGCAAGTCACCGGCCCGGGTTTTCAACGGCTTACCGTCTTTGCCAAGGATGGTTCCAAAGGCAACGTGTACAAGGTTCGCCTGGTCATGACCGAGGCGTTTCGAGGCCTCAAAAAGCTGCGCAAAATGCCCCCCTTGCCTGAAATCCACAACATACCAAATGTGATCGGCTTTCCACTCGTTCACGCGATGTTCCACGGTGGCAAGATCCGTAGTGGCATAATTGAAGGCACCATCACTTTTCCTGATCATCATCGGATAATCCTGCCACTCGCCGTCACGGTTGATCTTGAACGGATCATTCTTTGGCTTGCCAGATTCATTGGAAAAAATACAGATCGCTCCGTCGCTTTCGCGCGCCAAGCCGTCTGCCACCAGCTGATTGACCAAGGGAGCCAGAGCATCATTGTAGGCGCTCTCGCCCATCCAGTAATCGAAGCTCACATCAAGCCGCGCGTAAATCTGATCGAGGCCTTTCCGCGAGAGCGCAAGACAACGCTCCCAAATGGCCTTGTTCTCGGCGTCCCCTTGCTGAAGCTTAACCAACTCGGCGCGACAGGCTTCCTTGACTTCTTCCTCCACCTTCGAAGCATCCGAAGCAGTCCGATAAAGCCTGAGTAATTCCTGAAGCGGCTCGGTCTCAAGCCTGTCTTCATCAACACCTTTCTTCCAAGCCCAGGTCACCATCCCAAACTGGGTTCCCCAGTCGCCGATGTGGTTATCTTTAATCACCTTATGGCCCACTTTTGTAGCAACCCGGGAAAGACATTCGCCTATAATGGTCGAGCGAATGTGACCAACGTGCATCGGCTTGGCGACATTGGGCGCCGAGAAATCGACCACGATGGTTTTCGGCGAGTTGACCTGTGAGACGGACAAATCATCCGACTCCCACTGCGCCCGTGCCAGACCGGACCACGCTCCGGGGTTCAAAGTAAAGTTCAAGAAACCCGGCCCCGCGATCGAAACCTCGCACAGATCCTCCGCCACGATCCTGCCCGCCAGGTCCTCCGCAAACTCACGCGGATTCCTTCCCAGCCCCTTCGCCAACATCATGGCGACATTGCTCTGAAAATCACCAAAACGAAGATCGGCAGCCTTGGTCACCTGAATCCGGGCGGGATCAGGAATCGCAACTTCAAGCGACTCAAGGGCGGTGAGAACTTTCTCACGAAGGATTTCGGGAATGGTCATAACTAAAAAATTTTAGGCGGGAACGGGCGAGTTAAAGATACGGCAGACTTCATCGGCGGTCGTTGCTTTTTCGAGCGCACAACGACGGTCCGATTGATTAAAAAAGCGAGCTACCTCGGAGAGCAACTGGAGATGCTTCGCACCCTGCTCCTCGGGAACCAGCATCAAAAAGATGAGATGCGAGGGGGCATTGTCCGGGCAATCAAAACCGACTCCCTCGCGGGACCGGCCAAAAACGACCAATGTATCCTTCAACCCCTTCACCCTGGCATGGGGAATGGCCACTCCGGAACCCAGACCGGTGCCAATGTGCGACTCACGCTCAAGAACAGCATTCCCCACACAATAGCAATCGCCGGAGGAAACTTTCCCGATTTTGCAAAGGTGCCCGACCATTTCGAGCACGACTTCCTTGTGATCAGTCTCGGTAAGTTCGAGAATGACCGACTCGGGAGTGACCAATTTTTGAAGAGCTGACATAATGAAAATTCCCGCAGGGACGATTCCCGCAAGGCGAACGTGCTAATGGAGCCGCCCTAAAGAAACAAGGGCAAATCCGGTTGAGGCCACTCCGGGGGTATGGGTTCCGGATCGCCGGGACTTCACATCATGCCAGACATCGGCTAAGTTGCCTTCGTAGTTCATTTCGCAAGAACGTATTGAGCAAAATATCGCACACTGCCATGCATCTCAAACTCACCATCGCATACGACGGCACTCGCTTCGGCGGTTGGCAGATCCAGCCCAATGGCGACACCGTCCAGGAGCGAATCGAAAGGGCTTTGGCGGAAATTGCCAAAGTGAAAATCCGTCTTAATGGCTCCGGACGGACCGATGCCGGCGTTCACGCGCTCGGACAAGTCGCAAATTTCGATGCTCCGAACCACCTTACCATGAATCCTTTTAATTGGGTTCCCGCGCTCAATAGCAAGCTCCCTCCGGAAATCCGGATCATGGAATGCGAGGAAGTTCCTGATGAATTCCACGCCCGCTTTTCGGCACGCTCAAAAACCTACATCTATCGCCTTTGCCTGTCCCCCATCCTTCCGCCCTTCCTATCAAAACGCGCCTGGCATCTCCCCAGGCAACTCAACCCGGTCGACCTTGGGAAAGCGCTTTCATTTTACCAGGGCAGCCACGACTTCCGGGCTTTCGCCGCAAATCGCGGAAATGAAACGGAAGAGACCGACTACGTCCGCGAGATTACCCGCGCAGATTTCGAACAAATCGATGAAGGCTACCTGATCACGTTCACCGGCAATGGCTTCCTTTACAAAATGGTCCGCCTCCTCACCGGAGGAGCAGTTCAAGCCGCGCAAGGTTACCTGCGCCAGGATGATCTTTACGATCTCGTCAACTCGCCCACCGGTAAAAAATCACCCCTCTGTGCTCCACCCGACGGGCTCACCCTGCTCTCGGTTGAATACTAGCTTGCAACTGAAACGATTACCTTGCCAGCACTACCGTCATCAGCGAAATTACATCTACGTGAATCAACCTCCTGAAAAAACCTGGAAACAAGCTCTCATGTCGACGGCTCTTGTTCTGGCAGGATCTTTCGCGATCTTCTTCCCGGCATGGCTCCCCGATAAGCCCAATCTCCCTACCGAAGAGGGTATCGTCGAAGGCCTGCAATTGGTTCTGCTTCTTACAACCTCCGCTTTTTGGTTTGGAGCTGCTCACCCAGCTGGCAAGGTCGGGCCTTTCTACCAAATCATGGGCGCCATCACACTCGCCTCGGCGCTTGGAGAAGGAGATGGACTGATTGAAAAAACCACCCACTTCGCAGTCGAATGGTTCTTCATTCCGCTCGGAATCTACGCATTCTTCAAATTCAAGAGCCACAGGAAACACCTCGGAGCGTTCATCGGCGAATTCGTTTCCCGACCAGCCGCGGGATTCTTTGCCTCTGCCTTCATGCTCATTTTTGTGCTGGCCCGCTTTCTTGGCACTTCACTGCTCTGGAAAGCGTCGCTCGGCGACAACTATCACTCGGACGTGCCTCAAACCGTTGAGGCTTACCTTGAGCTCCTTGCCTGTTACCTGCTTCTTATCGGAACCATCGGATTGTGTCTCGCTCCTCGAGCCCACGACCCCACCGAACTTGATTAGGTGGAAGTCCCCCGGCTCATTCTCGGAAATTCAAACAAACGCTTCTCCGGCGTCACCACGACCATGCTCCAGACGCTTCGGGAGGTGCGAAAACTCATGCCGCTGGTCGTCATGGGAAGCCATCACCTCCCATACGGAACTCCAACCATTCGCTTCCGGGACCTTATTAGGCTCAATGACAAGAACCGCATTTTCCACGCTCGCCGAAACGATGAGATGATCCAGACCCTGACTGCCCGTAAGCTCGGCGCAAAGATCAAAATCATCTATCACCCGCCCAGTGCTACCACACCCGCTTCACACGCTGGCTGATGTCGCAAATGGACGGCTCCCGCGGATGTAATCATCCAGCACGGAATCGACCTGGAACGCTACCACCCGCCCAAGGACAAAAAAAGAAGCATGACAAACCCTCGGGTTCCCCGGGGAATTTGGGATTGGCATCTGCGGCCGCGGCCGCCCCCCAAAAGGCATCGATGTTCTGGTCGCAGCAGTGATTCCTGTTATGAAGGAAAACTCTGCACCCACCGTCGTTATCGTGGGCGAAACAACCCCAAAATTTCGCGACTACCAAAAGTAACTCCAGGCCAAGATCGACAAAGCCGGACTTTCCAGACGAATCATTTTCCACGGAAAACAACCGGGCAGGGCGCTACCCGGTCTATTTCGAGGAATGTCGATTGTAGTAGCTCTGTCTCGAAACGAAGGCTTTGGCCTAATCATCCCGGAAGCCATGGCGAGCGGATGCGCGGTGCTGACCTCACACGCCGGATCCTGGCAGGACATCATCGACGAAGAACACCATGGTTTCAACGTTCCGGTCGGAGACCCCGAAGCAACACAAACAGCCCTTTAAAAAACTCCTCGATTCAAACCTTGAGCAAATGGGGAGCGCCGGACGGAAACACGTGGAGAAAGACTACACGATCCAGCGCTAAACCAACTCATTAGTGGACTTCTATCAATCAATTCTCCACAAGGGGAGTAACAACTAGCGATTGCCTACCTTTTGCAGTCCGTTTCCGGCTCCCTCAAGATCACGGCCAAGACCCTGAACGGTCTGACAGCTGGTAAGGGCGCTGAGGACAGAGATTGCAAGCCCAAGGGCGAAAAATTTGAATATTTTCATTATCTTTATTTTCAATACCACCATACCGTGACAGATTCCGCACCGGATTCAAGTGACCATTTTACCAAATGCACCATAGCCGCCTTTAACCCTTGAAATAATCAATGCTTATGAACAGTCGCCTAATTCGCATCGATGCTTGCACAACGAGCACTCCAAAAGAGTTATGAAGCATTTCAAGCAGCTCCTCCCTAGCCTTGTCCTCTTATATCCTCTTGTCCACGCCGAACAAATCGTTTTCAGCGAAGTCATGTATCATCCACCGACAGGAGGTCATGAATTCATCGAGATACAAAACCTGACCGCCACCCCGTTCGACATCGCGCAGTGGCAATTGACCGAAGGTGCTTTATTCACCTTTCCGGATTTCGATTCAGGCCCCGCACTGGATTCCTTTTTGAAGGCCTTCGAGCGCATCATCCTCTGCGACACCGACCCCTCAACCTTCCGGTCCACTTACAGTGTGCCCGATTCGATCCGGGTCTTTGGCCCCTGGAGCGGTCAACTCAGCAACGGAGGGGAACGTATCAGCCTTGCTGATAAGAACGGCACCATCCGCTGCAGCTTCCGGTATGAAGACCGCGATCCATGGCCCGTGGCGGCCGACGGCGCCGGCCACAGCCTCCTTCTTGCAGACGACAGTTTCGCGATCGACGACTACCGAATCTGGACATCCGCACCACCGACTCCGGGATTCTCGACTCCCTTGAGCGCAGAGGAGCCTTTTCCCAATCCAGAAGTCAACCTCAGCATTGGAATCCCCTTCGTGAACTATGGAGATTCTTGGGATTTCAATGATCAAAATCTCGACCTCGGCACCGATTGGGACCTCCCCGGGTACACCTTTTCGCACGCCGGATGGACCCGGGAAAATGACGCGGGCAACAATGGTGGACTTTACGGCTTCGAAAATTCCGCGCTACCCTCTCCCGGGATTCAAACCCCCCTCCTCGACAGTAGCAACGAGGCAAATCACATCACCTACTACTTCCGAAAGGAATTTCACTACAGCGGGCCCACAACCGGAGCCAATGTCACCCTTGATGCCATCACAGATGACGGTGTCTTTTTTTATTTAAACGGAATGCCTATTGGCGGAGTCGGCACCTCCGCAGATGCGGGTTGGAAAACCACCGCTACCCGGACCGTCGGAAATGCCAGCGAAGAACTCGCAGTGGCCACCAACAACGGCTCCGCACTCGTTCAGGGAGTCAACATCATCAGCGCCGAAGTTCATCAAACCAACTCGGGGAGCTCGGATTGTGTCTTCGGAGCAAGACTCAGTATTTCCGCCCCCTCAAATCCCAGCCTGCTCATAAATGAGGTCCTCCCTGCCACCGACGGCTTCGTCGAAATCTATAACCCCGGTTCTTCCGCCGTTGATCTCAGCGGCTGGTATCTCAGCGATTCTCCCGGGAATCTCACCCGGTATCTGATTCCGGCCGGACAAATAGTTCCTCCTTCGGGATTAGTTACAATCAGTTACGCTACCGCACGACTCGCGGTTGGTGGGGACGCTGTGGTCTATCTCACCGAGCCTGATGGCACCACCATCGCAAACGCCATCGACGCCACTATCCCGCTCGACGGACGCTCGCTCGGACGCAAGGGCGACGGATCGTCATCTTGGTTCCTCTTTTCACAACCCAGCAGGAATGCACCCAATGCCAGCAACTCATCCGACTTCAGCTTGAAGATCAACGAGGCCGCCTTTGATCAAAACGGAACAACAACCTGGATCGAGATTTACAATCCAGCTTCCGCCGCGCTGGGCACGGCAGGCCTCTTCCTCGCCAGTTTGCCTGACTTCACTGACAAGGTGCCCCTATCCGGTGGAATTGCCGCAAACGGATTTCTTTCCGTCACCCAGCCATTCGCCGCCGATGGCGATGAACTTACCTTGTTCCTGATCAGCGGGACCGACACCATCATCGATGCGGTCGCCATCCCATTCAAATCGCCGCGCAGCTTCGCCGCGGCCTACCCCGATGGTTCGGGAGAATTTTATGCCAGCTCAACCGGAACCGAGGGCTCCGCCAACGATCCCGAACGGGTCACTTCGGTCGTCTTCAACGAACTAATGGTCGATCCACCCAGTGAGTCCCGCGATGGCGAATTCATTGAGCTCTACAACAAATCGGAATCCGCAGTCGACCTTTCCGGATGGCGTTTCACCGACGGCGTCGACTTCACCTTCCCCGTCGGCACCTCGTTGCCCGCCGGAGGCTACCTCGTCATCCCCGCCAACGATGACTACATCAACTACCAGAACAGTATCGGGCAATTTTCCGGATCACTCTCCAACAGTGGGGAGCTTCTTAGACTTGTTGATTCCTGGGATAATCTCATTGATGAAGTCCACTATCACACCGGAGGTGATTGGCCCGAATTGGCTGGAGGCCAGGGAAGCAGTCTCGAGTTGCGCCACCCCGATATGGACAATTCGAAAGCGAGCGCCTGGACCGCCTCGGACGAATCCAACAAATCCACTTTTGAGGAATTCACCATTGCTGAGCAATACCAACAAATCACCACCCGAGGAGGGGTCACCGATTACAAGGAGCTTCACCTGCAAGCGGTTGGCGATGCCCACATCGCCATGAAGAACCTTTCCCTTTCCCGCAACGGGAGTGGCAACATCCTTCCCGGAGCAGGTGCAACCCTCGCCAACGGCGGATCCGCCAATGACGGCTGGCTCTGTCAGGGGACCCACCATGCCAGCAATGTCACTGATGGCGAGTTCCACCTCATTTCGAGTGGACACGGCGACGTTAAAGCCAACCGCTGCGAAATCGACGTCATCAACATTCAGGATAATGACAACCTTAATTTCACCTTTGAGGCCCGCTGGATATCCGGGAAACCGACTCTGAATGTACAGACCTGGGACCGCTCCTTCGGCGGCACCATTCACCTGAAAGTCCCAAGAGATCTCGGAACTCCCGGCTCCGCAAACCCCGGAGCACTAGATAACCCCGCACCCTCGATTTCAGGGCTCATTCACAGCCCACCGGTCCCAAGTGCGAATGACCCCGTACGAATTACCATCGAGGCACAAAATGCCGACTCCGTCACCCTGCGTCACCGTCTCGATACCACTGGCGGAAACGGAACCTGGAACAGCAGCCCCATGTTCGATGACGGCATTAGTGGAGGTGATGAAACGGCCAACGACGGGACATACTCGGCAACCCTGACAAACTACCAGAGCGATAATTCCATCGTCCAATTCTACGTGGAAGCCGTATCATCCGGCGGCACCTCCATTCAACCTTCGCTCGCCCCGGAAAAGCCCGCGATGTGGGTTGTGGACAATTCCGCCCATCCGACCGACCTCCGGATCCAGCGCTTCGTCATTTCAGCCCGCGACCGCTCCGCCTCCTCGGGAACAGGTGGTTCCGCCACTTTCGATTACAACTTTCCGAGACTCTCCAACCAATACTTTAACGCAACCTTCATCAGCAATGAAAGAGACATCATTTACAACTGCGAGATGCGCAAAAGCGGAAGTCCGTTTACACGGTCTGGCGGGGACGATTTTTCCCGGATGAAGTGGAAGCCCCCAGGCGATCGCAAGTTCCGCGGATACACCAAACGAGCCGTCGACAACGATGCCGGCGGCGGACGTGCCTACCACAACCGAATCATCCGCTATTGGCTTTACCTTCTCGGTCATGCCGCCAATGAAAACGAATTTGTCCGCGTCATCGTCAACGGCGGCAATGCCTCGCTCCGTGAAGACGTCGAACCAAATGCCAACGATTTCCTGAAGCGAAATTGGGAGGACGGGCATAAAGGAGAACTCTATCGCATCGATGACGAATGGTGGTTTGACGATGCCTGGGGCCGCCAGAATCGTAACGCCACCTGGGAATACAAGGACACCGCAGAACCGGAACGCTACTCCTCGGAATGGATCAAACGATCCCGTGAAGCTGAACACGATTACTCGTCCTTCATCAACTGGACCCAGATGGTTGGTGAAAATCGCTTCACCCGGGAAGAGATCGAAAGAACCGCTGATATCGACATGATGGCAGCCAATGCTGTCGTCCGAGGTTGGTGTGACGACTGGGACACCCTCACCCGCAACCGGGGTAAAAACGGCTACTTCCTCCGCCGCGTCAACGACGGAAAATGGATGCTGGTGCAGTGGGACTCCGACCTCACCTTCGGCAATGCGAATGCCGCCTTCATTGGTGGCCTACCCGGGGTTCGCAATTTTTATGAAAAAACCTACATCAAGCAGCGGGTGAACCACTACCTCAACGAGATGGTCCAGAAATACACCGCGAATTCCTCCCGACTGGCAGCATGGTTCCAGTGTGAGGAAGAGGCCTCCTCATCATACCCCAGTAATGAATCCACCTATAATAGCTGGAATCAAAACCGCCTCGCCACCGCCAAATCAACAATCGGCAGCGCGCTGAACACCAACTTTAATATCACCTCAGGAAATGGATCTTCCCTCTCCACCTCCGCTGACACCGTATCCTTGCAAGGGACGAGTGGAGCGGATGTTTTCGCAATCCGCGTCCCCGGCCAACCCTTGGTGAATTATCAGTTTAGCAGCACGACAGCGTGGACAATCAATGCGATTCAACTACGCGAGGGAGTCAACAATTTCGAAATTGAAGCAATTGACCAGGAAGGTAATGTGACAGGAACAGAATCCTTCACGGTAAATAAAACTGGCAATGCAGCACCGGTTCTCTTACTCGATGCCAATCCCGGTTTCTACCGCGTCCCGATCAATACCACATTCGAGGTCGATGCCAGCGCTAGTTATGACCCCGAAGGAACCAGCCTCGAATTCTCCTTCCAGCTCCCTGCCGGTCTAAATACCACCACTCCCACCCCGTCCAGCGCAACCATGATTTTTCAGGAACCCGGGCATTATCCCTTAACGATTTCTGCAACCGATAAGGACGGTGAAATAACTCAGGTGGTTCGAGAGGTTGTCGCTTACGCCAACCGAGGATGGGATCCATTCAACCAGGGCGCTTTGCAAGATCTCTGGACCGCGGAGGATCTTATCTTGAAGGATGGCACCACACCTCCTGCCTCTTATAGCTTTGATGAGACCCCTAACCGCCTTGCCGTAAAACTCGAAGCAGAACCTGCCAAACCGCTCACCCTGAACTCGCCGGTCCATCCCCGACTGTGGCGTAACACACCGGCGGGAGTTTGGTCGTTTGCCTCTGAAGTCACTTTAACATCTGTGCAACAGGGCGATTTTTACACCGGCGTCATCGTCGACGGAGATGAAAACGGCTCACCTGTTCGCTTCACAATCGGTATGGAAGACGGTGATTTCCTCCGCGCCAAGAAAATCACCACATCGAAGACAATCACTCTGGGTTCGACGAGTTGGACCAGTAAGGACGCAGTGGTCCGTGCCTTTAAAACGACGACTGGTATTAACCTTCAATATCGCACAGAACCTGGCGTTTGGCAGACCCTTGCAAGCTCTACCGGAAGAATAACCACCTCGCAGGCCGGCATATTTGCGGCGACCGATACCCCGCAGGCCCTGCGCGTGGAGTTCGACGACTCACTTCTCGTTGATCCGAGCATCAACAGCCCTACCCTCGAACACCTTCGCATTACCGAGATCATGTATCACCCTATGGGAGGACTGCCCAACGAATATATCGAAATTCAAAATACCGGCCCGGCAGCCCTCGTTTTGGACGGAGTCTCCTTTGACGACACCCAACCATTCGCCGCTTTCACCTTTGCCAATATGACCCTAGCTCCAGGGCAATATGCCGTCATCGTCGCCGACGAATCCGCATTCCGAACCCGCTACGGCAAGGACATCACTGTCGCCGGCACCTGGGCTTCCGGAGCCCTCTCGAACGGAGGGGAAAACATCGAACTGCGCGATCCATTCGGAAACACCATCCACGATTTTTCATACGATGACAACGCCCCTTGGCCAATTGCAGCCGATGGCACCGGACCTTCCCTCGAGGTCATCGATACGGAAGGAGACTACAACGACCCCTTAAACTGGCAGGCTTCTGCCTACTCCGGTGGGAGCCCTGGATTTGCCGCCGCCACCGATGAGGATGGCGATGGACTCAGCAACATACGGGAGAGCGCCTTGGGCTCAGACCCCAACCTTTCCGACACTGATGGCGACGGGACCTCCGACGGAGCAGAAATCGTATCCGGGACAAACCCGCTGGATGCGTCGGACTACTTCCGAATTCTATCGGTCCGCCCCACCGAATCTCCCGACGAAATTGAAATCATCTGGGCTTCGGTCACCGGAAAAACCTACCTCGTTGAATCGAGCACCGACCTCGTGGGCGTTTGGAATCTGCACGATTCTGTCACCGCAAGCGGACCAACGACCAGTTCCACCAATCAGTCCTCTGACAAAGCAAAATTCTACCGCATTCGAGTTACCGGCCCCTAGGATCCCAGATCAATCACGACACCCGTCTTGTCGTTGCCGATTCTCCATCTTAGATTCAGCTGAATATTCATGACCCCCAATCCCGCAGGAAATCATGAAACTCAAACTTCTCCTCTATCCGCTCTTTTGCTTCACCGTCGGCACGGCTTCAGCCGACCTGATTGGTTACTGGGATTTTAAAAATGACTCCAACGACCGGTCCGGCAACTCCAAAAATGGATACCGGTTGGCATGACAATGATTAATACAACCACCCCAGCTGCTGCGGGCGAGGGCTGGCTAAATTTGGTCAATTTCGATGATAGCTACCTCAACATTAACCCCGGGAGCGGAATGCAGGTCGAGGAAAACACAAACTTCTCCATCTAGTTTCGGTCTTCCACGCTCCAAAGAGACAAGCGGATTTTTTCAGATGGGTCGACCACCAAGGGCAGCATCCTTTACAATATTGGAACCGGCACACCGGGCAGCGTGACCAACCAGATTGATTTCTTCAGCCGCACCCCGTTTTTACCAGGGACGGGACTGTCCGGCATCACGCCACCATGAGCGTGAAAAGAATCACAGGCGAAATCATTTACTCCCTTGATGGAGAAACCACGACCGCCACCAAAATCGGCGGAGCTGCAAGTATCTCGGGTGTCGGCTGGGCCATATGCGACGACGGCTCGACCGGAACCAACCGCGACTTCGATGGCCGCTTGGATGATCTCGCAGGTTGGAGCCATACCCTTTCCGCAGAGGATCTGACTAACATCTATCGAAACGGTCTTCGCGGAAACGCGCTAGTAACAATCCAACCCGCCCTGCTTGCGATTTTGGGTATCGAAATCAACGGAGACGGCTTGGGCTCACTGACGTAGAATTCAAAACCCGGCAAGACTTACCGAATCTCGGCAACCACTGACATCAGCCTTCCTTTTGAAGATTGGTCAATTTTAGTTAGTGCCCAACTCTCCGCCGCCGGGGAACCCCCTTCCATCGTGCTTCCAATAGGTTTTTTCTCATCTTCGGGACCAAAAGTATTCTTCGCACTTCGAGAACTAGAATATAGGATCCGTCGATCCCCTCACCTTTAAAAGGACTGGTGCAATCCAGCAGCCTTTCCATGCTTCGACTCTTAACAAAAAATACGATGCGCCTACTCACGCTTGCTTTTATTACGACGATCCGGCTTTCAATTGCGGCCGGGGAATACCAAATCAAAAAAGACGTTTTATATCGAGATGGCTCGCCACAACTCGACGACTATCAACGGGAAAGATGCCTTCTCGATATTTACCACCCTTCAACAAAGGGTTTCGCGACCATCGTTTGGTTTCACGGAGGCGGATTAACTACGGGCGAAAAAAAAATTCCAAAAGGCCTCCAAGACAAGGGTCATGCCATCGTCGCCGTCAACTATCGCCTGAGCCCAAAAGTCAAAGTCACGGAATCTCTCGACGACGCTGCTGCCGCCGTCGCCTGGGTCATGGCTCATATCGAAGAAATTGGGGGGGATCGCAAACGCATCTTCGTTAGCGGGCATTCCGCCGGAGGATATCTCACCAGCATGATCGGACTCGACCCCTCCTGGCTTGGACGTCATCAGGCGGACGCCAATGACATCGCCGGATTGATTCCATACAGCGGGCATGCCATCACACATTTCACCGCTCGCAAGGAACGCGGCATTGATGCAAATCGCCCCATCATCGATGAACTCGCACCTCTTTTCCACGTGAGGAAGAATGCGCCGCCAATTCTCCTGATTACAGGCGATCGCGAAAAAGAACTTCTCGGTCGCTATGAAGAAAATGCCTATCTTTTCAGGATGCTCAAAGTGTCAGGGCATAAGGACGTCACCTTGTTCGAACTCGACGGTTATGGACATGGCATGACAGATCCGGCACACCCCCTGCTATTGGACTTTGTCAAACGGATTGAACGCAGGAATCCCCCAATCAAGCCCAAATAAAAAACCAACAATAGTTGCCGAAATTACAAGGTTTATCAAAGACCGCTCCGGCAGCTGAATCACGAACCGTCTAAACCTCTCCCCAAAGAGGACCATCCCGAACTCCATGGCCAAAAAAGCGACCAAAAAGACCTCCCCGGATTCCGGACCACGCATTCTTTTTATCACTCCGGAGATTTCCTACGTTTCCAGGAAACTCTCGGACGACGCCGAAAGATTGCGAGCGAAAGCGGGCGGGCTGGCCGATGTTTCCGCCCTCCTTGTTCACGGTCTTAGCTCTGCCGAAAAGGACATCCACCTGGCCATCCCGCACTACCGCAACCTTTTCCAAAGCGGAGAGCAAGCCACTCACCCGGGCAAGCGTACCCGCATCTCGGTGGGAGACCGTATCCACCTTGCCGAAGACTGCAAATTCTATCGTCGTGGCGGCGTCTATCAGGCCTGCAAGGAGGATCTCCTCATGTCAGCCCTAGCCTTCCAACGCGACCTGATCAACCACATCATACCCAGGGTCAAACCCGACATCATCCATTGCAACGACTGGATGACCGGTCTCATCCCGGCCGAAGCCAAGAAGCTCGGAATCCCGACTCTTTTCACCATTCACAATATCCACACCCAAGAGGCCACCTTGGCCCAACTGGAAAATACCGGTATTCCAGCGGGAGATTTCTGGGATGAACTCTATTTCGGGAACTATCCCCAGAGCTTCGACGAATCCTATTGGACCAACCCCATCGACCTTCTCGCCAGCGGAATCTCCGCCGCGACCCAAGTCAATGTCGTCAGCCCAACCTTCCTCGAAGAAGTCGCCATTGGCCATCACTCGACCATCCCTCCACATCTCAGCCACCTGCTTTACCACAAGCGCGAAGCCGGAGCGGCCTCGGGAATCGTCAACGCCCCCGACCGCTCGTTCAACCCACAGGTCGATTCCTATCTTCCCCAGGAATACGGCCCGCGGAGACACCACACAATCAAGCCCGAACTCAAAAAAGACCTTCAGCGTCGCCTCCTTCTCAAAGAGGATCCCTCCGCTCCGATCCTTTTCTGGCCGTCGCGTCTCGACCCAATTCAGAAAGGCTGTTCACTACTTGCCGACATTCTTTTTCAACTAATCGACGATTACAGTCACCTTGGCTTGCAAATCGTCATGATCGCAGACGGACCATCCCAGCAACATTTCCAGGGGATCGTCGCCTATCACGGCATCTCAGACCGGGTCGCGGTGCATCCATTTTCCGAATCCCTTTCACACCTTGGCTACGGAGGCTCCGACTTCGTTCTAATGCCCTCATCGTTCGAGCCTTGCGGCCTCCCGCAGATGATTGGTTGTCGCTACGGTTCGCTCCCAATCGCACACGCCACCGGCGGCCTCAAGGACACGGTCCGGCATCTCAACATTCACGAAAATACTGGCAACGGATTCCTCTTCGAACACTTCACCTCAGATGGCTTCCGCTGGGCCATCGACCAAGCCATGGAATTTTATCAACTCCCGCCTGGTCACAAAGTTCCTCAGATTAAGCGAATCATGGAACAATCCAAGGAGAACTTCTCCGATGAGCGGGTTGTGAGCGAGTACCAGAGGATTTACGACAACCTCCTCAAATAGCCGCTGCCCCGCTTTTTCCGCTGAAAAGAGCAATCGTCCGTGCCATCGCCCCGCTGAGTTTTTCCGGGACGGCTCGCGCTCTTGCAATTTGCTCTGCCGGCAGATTATGAAGTGCCACTAAAAGTTCTTCACGGGAAGACGCCATACAAATTCCACCCGCTTCTTTGAGCTCCCTAACAAGGGGTTCGAAGTTTACCATCTGTAGTCCGCAGATCACTGGCACACCGACGAGAATTGCTTCGGAGGGATTCTGTCCCCCTTCCTCAAAAAAGCTTTTCCCAATGACCGCGACATCAGCATGAGCGGTCCAGTCCCGCAACTCCCCCGTGCTATCAATCACAAATGACTCACTGCCGGTCGGCCGTCTAAATTGGCTTTTCAAAATCTCGCCACCTTTTAAGGCTTCAGCAACCTCGGTCCGGCGCTCAGCGTGTCGGGGCACGATCGATAGCCCGCTTCCCGGAAAGCACCATCAGGATACTCTTCCTCACCCGCAAAAGTTGAGACCGCCATGGCCACCGGCCTCTTTGGAAATTGAGCCAGCAGCTCCGAGAATTCAGGGCGCTTCTTCGGCAAAGCAGCACCCTAAGGATCAAACTTCACATTTCCTATAAGCACTGTCGCTTTCTCACGAACTCCAATTTCCTGCCAGCGAATAAGATCCCTCTTTTCAGGCACCCCAACATGACTCAGCAACTGCAGGAATGGCTCCACAAAGTTTCGAAATTTTTTCAAACGCCGACCAGATCGCGGTGAAAGCCGTGCATTGATCAACCCAATTGAGATCCCCAACCGGTGGGTTTGATAAATCAGATTGGGCCAAAACTCCGACTCCACCATAACCACCACCGGTGGCTGTAGGCGCTTCATCACACGGCGAATCAAAAAACCAAAATCAAAAGACACATAAATGACCCGAACATCTTTCGGCGCCATTCCGGTTACAGTCGTCAGTAACAAGACAAAATGATCGCCCGTCTCCTCCCGCCACTTTGTGATGAACTTCAATGCCAAAAGAACCTCCCCCACGCTCACCACGTGAATATAAACCGCTTCCGTTCATTCGAACTCCGCCTCCCTTGTATAGATTCCAATTCGCTCCAGCAGACCGCTCTCCCAGAGGGTGAAAAATACTCCAAACACTTAACACCAAGGTTCTCATCTCAAGAATCCAACTGATAAATCGCAATTCGGCTCCGCCCGTAATCCCTGCTCTGCAATAACGAAAGTTCCGCAGGCTCCGAAATTTCACCCACCGCTTCACGCTCCAAAATCAAAAATCCATCATGCTCTAACCACTGTTCCCATCCTTCCATGACAATCAAATCACGCGCTGGATCATTCAATCCATCCGCATAGGGAGGGTCCGCAAAAATCAAGTCATAGCTCATCTTTTCGCTTCGAAGAAAGGCTCCCACTTCGCGCTGGATCACCCGTCCGTTTCCGCACCCCGTCTTCTTCAGATTCTCCTCGATAACCCGGCACGCTCCACGGTTCTGCTCAACGAAAGTGCATGAAGCCGCGCCGCGACTTAACGCCTCAATCCCGAGAGCTCCCGACCCCGCAAAGAGGTCAAGCACTCTCGCGTCAGGAATCACAGCGGCTAAAATCCCAAAAACCGACTCCCGCACCCGATCAGTGGTCGGACGCGAAACTTCACGAGGGACCTTTAAAAGATGCCCCTTGGATAAACCGGCAATAATTTTCATGGCAGATTGGTAAGGTCGGTATTCTGTTGTCCCAGGATCGCCTTGGCAGCCGCAAAAAAGGAGACCCAGGAACGATCCTCACCGAGGTCCATCATCAATGTCCCGTCACGGGCTTCAATCCGAATGTCCCTAAATTCACGATCCGGAGTAATCAGCGGCTGGAATTCCATGAGTAAATTCCCATGGGCCATTCTCACTCTCTTCGCATGGGATTCCGCTCTATCAGGACTCGAAACAATTCGCACTGTTGCCGCAGCTTCTCCCTTGGCAGAGGCAAATCCGTTCGCCAGCACAGCGTCCTGTTCTCCGACGGCCCGAATATCCCGAGCCACAATACCCGCGGCACTTACCACAAATATGGCCACTCCCCGGTCGAACCTCATGTCACCTTCGTCACGTGGGTCCTCAATAACCAAGTCTTCAAAACGTGTCACACTACTGCCCTTGAAACTCGCCGGGAATGAAAGGAAACCCTGCAGCCGACTCCTCGAAGTCAAACTCCCCACCGATAACGGCGATTTTCTTTCCCGAAAAACCGAGCTCAAATCAATTTGCTGCTCTGGAAGCTTGATCTGAAAACCGGCTGGGAAACCAGCGGTAACCTTAACCGCCGCAGACAGCTGCAGATCCAAGCCAAAGACCTTGAGCGATTGCTCGACCACCGAGACCGCGTCATTTCTCCACAGCAAGGGGATCGAAAATCCAACCTCCGAAACCACCTCTGAAATCTCAATCTTTTCGCAGGAAAGCTCTCCCTCTCTGGAGCCCCCCCAGAGAGGAATTTCACCCTCAATCTTTTCTAAAGTCAGGAAAAGAGCGGGCGCTCGTTCCGAATAAATTTTCACCCTCGCATTAGACAGAATGACCACGCCTTCAAAATCCTCCGCAGCCGTCGAAGATGGATTCTCGTGATCAACCCCCACAGGCACATCCTCCCGGGCAAGTGGCGGGACATTGACACTTTGATCCTCTGATTTTTCTGAGGGACCCGGGGCCGACAAGTAATCTTCATCGATCGGGCGTGCCGCGGGCTCCTGGCGGGAAGGCGTCGCCATCGAGCGACCCAGAATCCCACTAAGGACTTCAAGCGAGACATCAAGTTCGAGTTGGTCAACTTCCAGTCGCTCCCAACATTTCTTCCCCTTCAACAGGGAGCTCCATGACATATCGATCCGGGTCTCACCAACCGCCAGAATTGCTTCTTCCTTCTCCAACTGATCAGGAGCAAACACCCTGAATTCACTCGCCGTCACCCCCGACCAAGGTGACCAGGTCACACTTTTCAACCGACAGGGCAAACCGATCTTCTCCTCAATCTTATCGCAGAGAATCACCGTCCCCAGCGAGGTGGAAAACAAGAGATTTAAGCACCCCCACGCTACGAGCGGCATGGTCAACATCACGAGTCCCCAGCTACGTAGTCGCAGTCTTAAAACCCGTTTTTGCAGAAGACTCACACGACTAGACCTTCTTAATTCCTAGTTAAGCGGAAAACGAATCACTCTGCTCACATCCTCCAGCACCGTATTGTTTGCGGTGATATCCTGAAGACGGTAGACGAGGAAACCAAACTTACCGTCGGCAGACTTTCCGAGAGCCAGGTTCTCCTTGGTTTTTCCAAGGGGTGTTTCCTCCTCAAACCTCCACTCGACCCCCTTCCATTCACCGAGAATGGTTTCCGCGGCAGCATCGATATCCTCAATCCGCTTCATCACCCCATTGGTCGAGCGGAAAACATCTTCTTTCTCGTCATACCTCAACAACGAAATCATTGCCCCTGTCCCCGACAATCTGAAACTCCACTTGCCCCGTCGCTGCTCAAGAAGGACACCGACTTTCTCAAGAACCTTAAACTCCCGCTTACCCCAAAGAGCCAAATACTCCTGATACTGTTCGTCGGTCAGATTGAGATTTTTGTGAAACGGAAGTGGAACTCCCGGCTTGGCATTCTTGGAATACTCCTCATACCACTCTGGATTTTTCTTCGCGCCATCCTTTACCAAATCAATGTATTTTTGGATCTCCTCCGGGGGAGTAACCACCACCCTTTCGCCTTCGTATAGCTTGTTCGGCTCAATAAATCCGGTAAAGATCTGCGGAGCTAGGGTCTGCGCAAACGCCCCTGCCGGGGACAGCATCAAAAAGGAGAGGGCGAGAAAAGAAGTCACCCGGGTCATATGTCGTTTCATCATTCTGAATTGTTGTCTTCTTTAGATTCCTTGGCCCCCTTGGCCTGGCTGGAACCAACCATATAACTGCGTGCAAGTAAACCAGCACCTGCCGCCACCATTCCCAGAACCAAAAGAAGCGAGGTCGTTTTCATGTTTAGGACAAAGCGGACGCGACTGAGGATCTCAACGCAAATGACTGCCAAACCCAGCCCTCCCAGCCACCACCCCCAGCGCTTTGAGGCATCATAGAACAAAACCAGAACCCCGGCCAAAAACGGGACAAAGATGATTCCCATTGAAGTGGTCTCCCACATGCCACCCTCACCGCGCCCCATTCCCCGGGACACCACCCCAAATGGAGCCGAGGTCACCTGCACGGAATCGAGAAAGAGATACAGACCAAGCGCGAAAAGCACCAGCCCGGCGCCGGCCATAAACGTTTGTTCTCCTCCTTCGGATCCTCCAGGCTTCATGGTTTTAGATTTTAATCCACCGAATCCTTTTTATCAACGTTGGTTGGATCCTCGGCAAATGCCCACATTGTCGACTCCAGATCCTCGATCAATATCGAATTAGTGGTTTCACTTGCCTCAAGAAACCTGGCCCTGACGATCAGCGGCTTCGTAAATTTGTAATCTCCTATTGGGAAAATCTTGAGAAATTCCCGCTCCAAAGAAGTCCCCTTCTTCACAAATCCGTATAGAGTGGTCTCTGATCCACGGAAATGCAGCCGGAAACAATCATACTCATCCTCATCCGAAAATTCATAATTATAAAAAGTATCCCTTTGGGCATAAACTCTCAACTTTAGAGCTTCCGTTGGTCGGGATTCAACCAGATCCTCGGGACTAATCGGCAAAAAACACACAAATGACTCCCAATCCACGAGCATCCCGTCCAGCCGGTCTTCAAGGAGAATGGGAATGCCCTCTTCCTGCTCCCTGACCCTGACCTTCAGAGCGAGGAAAGGCTTGTTCTCCAGTGAAGCGATATGATACTCATCCGTGCTCTTAAACGTGAGTGGTCTAAAGGGATTCCGTCCGTAGTAGGATTTCATCAACGGCTTCACTCTCTCCGGATGCCTGACCCACTGGACCATCTCCTCCACAGTCTCCGCTCTCAGAAATCCGCCCACAACTTTCTCCATCTTTTCAAAATGAATCTTTGCTTCCCGAATCTCCGCCTTGTCGGCCTCCGCACTTTTAAGGCGACCTCCATGGCCTCCGGACGATTGCGGGGGCGGACTAAAATTTACCGAACCATTTTCGTGATCACTCATCATGGTTTGAAAAACCACCCAACCCACGATCCCCAGCAATCCGACCGCCAACAAAACAAACCAGCCCATCGGAACTGTCTCGTTCCCAGTTTCATTCTGGTCCTCCAACCATTCCTTCTCCGGATCAAATGAGTTTTTTTCGGATGGCTGCTCCTCAGCATCAGATCCTGACACCGGGGCCAGAACGGCATTCGCGATTTTTCCCTTTTTCTCCAAAGGGCTTACTTTCGCGGAATCCAACCGAACAACCTCCGCAGGATCTTCATCAACCACCCGGATTTGATCTTCCTCACTATCGTTCGACTTGTCTGCCATCTGTCCGAAGTCAAGGTGACCTCAAATGAGTGTCGACGCAACTCCGGATCCCCTCTAGATCTCATTCAACAATTGAACGCGTGAAGCCCAAAATTCTAATTCTCTCCGCCAGCTTTGGCGACGGGCACAACAGCGCGGCCCGCCACCTCGCCGAGGCCATGGAAGAACAGGCTGAAGTTTTGGTCTCCGACCCCTGCCACCTCGGCAACCCCCGCATCAATGCCTTCCTCTGCAAAGCATACCGAGAAATCACCACCTACACCCCTATCATTTGGGCCTCGATGTACCGCTCGACGGACCGGCAGGATTTCTCCCAACCCCTCCCCTTCATCGCTAAAACCGAGGACGCCGTCGCCGACCTGCTCGATCAATTCCAGCCCGATTTGGTCGTCAACACCTACCCGCTCTACCCCTACATGGTCGAACGCCAGTTCGCGAACAGACGGCGCGTCCCTATCGTTACCGTCGTGACGGACTCCATCGAAATCAACGCGACCTGGACCCGATCGCCCACCGACTATTTTCTCATCACCGACAAACACACGCACGAAGGCCTGGTTACCAGCAACATTCCTGCCGACAAAATCAAAATCACCGGATTTCCCGTCAGCCCGCGCTTCGAAAACCTCCGGAAAATCTCCCCGGATGATCCCCTGGCCCCCTTCCGCATCCTTTTCTTCCCCACCGCCCGCTCTCCTCACGTCAACGATATCATCAGAGCCGCTCTCTTTCACGAAGGCCACATCACCGTTGTTCTCGGGCGTAACTTCCGCCGGCTTTACCACAAGGTCCGGGCACTCAAGAAAAAATTTCCCGGACGGATCCATATCAAAGGTTGGACCCGCAAAGTCCCCGAGCTCCTCTCATCACACCACCTCGTCATCGGCAAGGCCGGAGGCGCCACCGTCCATGAAGCCATTGCCGCGCAATGCCCCATGCTGGTCCACCACATCGTCCCGGGACAAGAGGAAGGAAACATCGAGCTCCTCGACCGATTCCAAACCGGATCCCTCGCCACCTCCGCCAAGGCCATCCGCGAAGCCATCTCCTCTTTGCTCGCCGACGAGGCCACTCTCTGGCGCGCTCAGAAAAAACGATTCCTTCAACACGCACGCCCCGCCGCCGCGCGCGAGGCCGCAAGCTTCATTCTATCCAAAGCCAAATGCCCATGACCTTCCTTTACGATATCGGAAACGTTCTGCTTAAACTCCACTTCGAGCGTTTCCACCTCGCCGTTCTTGGGTCTGAAAACAGCCCCCTTCCCGACGAACTTGCGAACCTTAAAGATCCCTACGAGACCGGCAAAATCTCGGACTACGAGTTCGTGCGGCAATCGCTCGATATTCTTGAAAGCCCTCTAAGCGAGAACGAATTCACCGCAGCATGGGAGGACATTTTCTCTCTCAATCTTCCCATGTGGAAAGTCGTTCACTCGCTCAAAGCAAAGGGCCACCGCCTTATTCTCTTCTCGAACACCAATGGGATTCATACCCGTTCATTCCTTAAAACCTACCCGGATTTTGATCTCTTTGATCACCACCACTTTTCACAGGAAGTCGGCGCGATCAAACCGCACACCGACTTCTATCAATCGGCCATTGAAAACTACAATCTCATCCCCGGCGAAACCCTCTACCTCGACGACCTTCCCGAGAACATCGCCACCGGAAAAGAGCTCGGCTTTCGCTCATGGCAATACGACCTAAACGATCACCCGGCCTTTCTCGCCTGGCTCTTGGAGCAGGGGATCACTCTTGCGGGATCTTCGTAAACCCCACCTCCTCGGTTTAGCCATTCAGATAAAACTCCACCCCCTCCCAAGTGACGGGGTTCTGGTTCGTCGTTCTGAGAAACCACATCGCCTTCACGACCCTCCTCTCTGCGTCATCGCCAACCTCTTCCCAACGGTCCAGATAAAGCAGCCCTTCTGCGTAGTTCAGACCCACAAATTCTCCCGGAACACCGGCCCCCTTGTCCATCCACGATCCGGTCACCTCTCCCACCTCGGCCAATTCCTCACCGCCATTTAATTAACCAACGAGAATCAGTCCTACCGAATTTGGCGGGATGACGGCGTCTCGCTGACTGACACCACGATCAAATTCGTTCCCGGAGAAATATAATTCCTGGTTCCCCAAATTGATCTCATCAACAATCGGTGGTCGACCGGACATGACGGCATCCCACTCTTCACGGATGCAACTTTCACCTTATAAGAAAACCCTCGTACTTTTGGCTCACTCTCCTACGAATGGCCAATCACCAATCAGGATGTGGCCAATCACAGAGACAACTGGATGCTTGTTGCCGATTGTGAGGTTTGGGCTATTCCCCAGGCCTCAGATGAATTCACGATAAACCCGCTCACCTTCTCCGACACCGGAGCTCCCGGATTTAAATTCGAAGGCAACCCCAGCTGGACTTACCAGATCGAATACACCGAATCATTTGCCGTCTGGAACGACGATCTTCCCGATTCAACTTTGATCATCACCGCACCGGGCACTAAGGTCCAATTCGCAGACCCGGGCAATTGCCAACCGCACAACCGCTTCTACAGGGTCCTCTGCACCGTGACGCCGCAGCGCAGGCAGCCTATTTCTTAAAAGCGGCCTCCCGTTTTTCGTCAATACGAGCTGGTTTCAATTTCTTCCAATCTTCGGGATTGGGAAGTTCTAGTCGCTTTGTCTTATTGCCATAACGATCGAGATTGGCATTAAGATCGTCCTCCGTGAGCGGCTTAGATTTCACGCCACCCTCGGGAACCTCCATACCCGCCGACCAGACCAAAGCGTTGAGCACAACTGTCCGAAAACCATCAAGCGCCCAGCCATGGTGGTAATGCCCGCCGGTAAAGCCAACTCCGCGCCCCCCGCTAGGACGCTCATAGCCCCACATCAGTGCCTGCTCCTTGTTCAAACCAGCAACACCGTGCTGATTCCAGAGATTGATATATTTATACATATTCTCACGCGTCGGTGTTGCCGTGACCAAATTGAGAACCTTATCGCGATCATCGATGAACCGCATGTTGTAATAAAACTCATCCAGACAAGTGACTGTTTCCGGCACCCCGTTTCCGACTTCGTGATCCTTTTTCACTTTCATATCGGCAACCCAATGCGGATTAACCGACCACTTGGACTCCATCGCCCCGCCTATCCAGGGCTGGTAATATTTTTTACCCATTTGAGGATTGGGGTGAACCGCATAGTGCATAAAGACAAGACCAACCCCTTTCTTTGCAAGTGAATCAAGATACTCCCACTCACCTGCAATACCGCTCACATTGTCAGCAAAGATAAAAATGGAGTCCGCATCGTCGAGAACCGACTTGTCTTTCGGCCAGTCCCTTCCGACGACCACCGCTTCGACATTGAGTCCACTTTGCTCATTCAACGCCTTAGCGAGAAGCATGCATCCAGCCCTAAATTCGTGCTCTCCCGACCCGTGACTTCGATTCCCAGCGATCAGTACAATTTTCTTTTTTTTCGCCTCCTCCTTCTTGGCTGACAAAAAGAACGGAGTGGTAAGGGCCAGCAAAAGAGGGACGATAAGAGCGAAACGTTTCATAACTTTCTACGCGCAATTACGCAGTTTTTTGGCCAACCCTTCCAGAAAGAACCTACTTAAGAGCCTTATATTCCCCAAATACCAGCTCATCACCATGAAGCTTCGCTTCCGACTTGAGCGCCGCGAAAAGCTTCCTAGCAACCTCCCTGCCCTTTCCTTTTCGTAGCAAATCCACCTTCTCAAAAGGATCTTTTTCCAGGTGATAGAGGCGGGCAATTCCACCGCCGGGATACAGAATCAACTTGTAACCATCCTTAGTCAGGGCGCGCTGCGCATCCTTGAGATAAGCCGAGTATATTTGATCACGACCTCTCGACTCGCCTCTTAGAACCGGGATGTAACTCTGATACTGGATATGCTCCGGGACTTCCGCCCCAGCAACCTCAAGAGCAGTCGGGACCGAGTCTTGAATATAAATCGGCGCCGAGACTTTCCTACCGGCCTCAACTTCCGGCCCCACCACAACGTAGGGAACCCGGATGCTATGGTCATACATGTTCTGTTTTCCAAGAAGACCGTGACGACCGCAGCCCAGCCCATGGTCAGCAGTGAAAACGATGTAGGTATTTTCACGCTGACCATTCTTCTCCAGAGCCTCCAAAACTCGCCCAATTTGTGCGTCCAAATGCGTGATCAAAGCGAAGTATTCACGACGGGCCACTTGGACCGAGTGCTTGGTTCTCGGCATCGGGGCAAGCTTCTCATCGCGCAAACTATGGGGAGCCTTCATCACCATGCGATAAGGGTAAGCATCGAGAAAATTCTCAGGGACTTTGATGTCGGAAACCGGATAAATGTCTAGATACTGCTGTGGAGACTGTCTTGGATCGTGCGGAGCATTAAAGGCAAGGTAGAAGAAGAACGGCTTTTCATCCTTCTTTGCCATGTTGAGATACCCGATAGCGGTATCGGCCTCAACTTCCGACCAGTGTTTTCCTCCCTTCCAAAAACCATTGTTCGACTGATCCGTGGGATCCCAAACATCTTTCTTGCCCTCAAGAGGACGATTGTATCCCTCTTTCACCTGATTGGGCATCCCTGGGCGAACATCCCCGACATGATCAAAAAGCGCCTCTGCCTTCATGCGAACATGCCACTTTCCTGTCATGTAAGTGGTGTAACCCGCATCGCTCATCAACTGGGGCCAAAGGCGGCGCTCGCCCATCTTTGCCTCTTCCCTCTGGGCATACCAGAGATGGCGCCCCGTCATCATCATATTGCGGCTCGCCACACAAATCGCACCATTCCACCCGCCTGAATTGTAGGCGTGGGTGAATTGGGTCCCCGAAGCAAACAACTTGTCGAGATTCGGAGTCTTCACCTCCGTGAGCCCCAACGAGCCTATCGCCTCGTATGTCATATCGTCCGCGAATATGAACAGGATATTTGGCTTCTCAGCCGCGGAAACAAGGGAGATGAGAACAAGAAATGGGGTGAAGATGCGCATGAGGGAATTCTACGCAGAAATTGGAGCATTTTGACACTTAACATTCACTTTTTTCGCTGTTAATACCTCCCAGCCGGCAATTGCGGGCACACGATGAGTCGCTCCAATTCCCCAACCCTCAGTCACCGGCTTGAGTATTGCGCCTATCGCGCATTCGAGTGGATGTTCAGGATGATGGCGCTGGAAACCATCTTCAGACTCGGCGAATTCATAGGACGGATTGTGCATCGCTGCAATACCGGTCGAAGGCAACAAGTGATCCGTAACCTTCGCCTCGCATTTGGCGACGAAAAATCGCGACCGGAAATCGAACAACTCGCCGCAGAGGTTTTTGAGCGCACCGGAGCCAATTTCCTTACTTCGCTCAAGATTCCCTTTTTAAGTGACAACGAAATACTGAGCAGGCTTCACTTCGAAGGGTTGGCCGAAGTCTTCGAGGCCACCGACAAAGGCGGCATTGTCATGGTCTCCACGCACATGGGAAACTGGGAACTACTTGCTCAGGCCATCTTCTTGGCCGAGGGAAAATTTAAAGTTGGAACACACTATCGCCCTCTCAACAACGCCCTAATTAATGCTGTCGTTGAACGCCGGAGAAAGCGGCGGGGCCTACAACTGTTCGCCAAAAAGTCCTCCACCCACCAAATCGCCAGCTTCGTTCGGGAAGGCGGCGCCATGGGCATCCTGGCCGACCAACGGGTTGGCGGGCGCGGAGCGGCCTGTCTCTTTTTTGGTCGACCCACCACCTGCTCGCCACTGCCTCACTTGATTGCCAAGCGGGGAAAAGGCCTCCTCTTCAGCCTCTCTTGTGAAACGGTCGGAACGGCCCACTGGCAGATCTCCTTCAGGCATATCCCGACAATCTCCGCCCAAGCGTGTGCCAATAGCATCGAACAGAACTGGCGCCGATCACCGGTCGATGTTTTTTGGTACGAAGACCGCTGGCGAATCCAGGGAAAGCGACCCCTTGCTTTTCTCAACAAATATCAGGACGATCTTGAGACTCCCCGCCCCCTTCGGTCCGTGAACCTCGCCCCTGAAAATTGCGAGCTACCCTATCCCGGTCACCTGATCACCCAGGAACATCAGGAAGTGAACTTCGCTGAAAGCGATCAATCACTCCGCCGTAAGCTCAGAGAAATCTCAGATTCCAGCACAACTCCGGTCGACGTCTTTCTTTGCCCAAGATCTCAAATTAAACGCATTAAAAAGCTCTCAGGAAAAATACTGGCTCTTCCGGCCGAAGAAGAATACCTCTCATGAAGAATTCGCCACTTTACAAAACAAAATGAAAATCTGCTGCATCGGTGCAGGCTATGTCGGAGGTCCCACCATGGCAATGATCGCGACCAAATGTCCGGATATCGACGTCACCGTCGTAGACATCAATGCCGAACGAATCGCAGCCTGGAATAGCGAGGCGCTTCCAATCTTCGAGAAAGGGTTGGACGAACTTGTCATCGCCGCCCGCGGACAAAATCTCTTCTTCAGCACCAACGTCGATCAAAGCATTGACGAGGCCGACATCGTCTTTATCTCCGTCAACACCCCCACCAAGACCTACGGCACCGGGGCCGGAAAAGCCTCCGACCTCAAATACATCGAACTCTGCGCCCGCAAGATCGCAGAAGTCTCCACCACCGACAAAATCGTTGTCGAAAAATCCACCCTCCCGGTCCGCACAGCATCGACTATCAAGAGGATCCTTAAGAACTGCCCCAGCGAAGCCCAGTTCGAGGTCCTCTCCAATCCCGAATTCCTCGCCGAAGGCACCGCCATCGAAGACCTTCAGGAACCCGACCGCGTCCTCATTGGTGGTGATCAAACCCCCGAAGGTCTGGCCGCGATCCAAACCCTCTTCGATATCTACGCCCGCTGGGTCTCACCCGACCGTATCCTCACCACCAATGTCTGGTCCTCCGAACTCTCCAAGCTCACCGCCAACGCCTTTCTCGCCCAGCGCATCTCCTCCATCAACGCCATCTCAGCGCTCTGCGAAGCAACCGAAGCCAATGTCGATGAAGTCGCGCGCGCCGTCGGTAGCGATTCCCGCATCGGCCCGAAGTTCCTCAAATCATCCGTCGGCTTCGGCGGGTCCTGCTTCCAAAAAGACGTCCTCAATCTGGTTTACCTCTGTGAACACTACGGCCTCACTGAAGTCGCCCAGTATTGGGAGCAGGTCATTTTAATGAACAACTATCAGCGCAAACGCTTCGTTCAGCGCATGGTCACCACCCTTTTCAACACCGTCGCTGGAAAGAAAATCGCCGTCCTCGGTTTCGCCTTCAAAAAGGACACCAACGACACCCGCGAGTCCGCCGCCATTTACATCTGCCGCGACCTCCTCGACGAACAAGCCGAGATCCACATTTACGACCCCAAGGTTTCTCACAAACAAATCTGTGCCGACCTCGGAATCCCCGAAGGTCACCCCGGAGTCCACATCCACTCCTCCGCCTCTGACGCCTGCGCCAACGCCCACGCTGTCGCCGTCCTCACCGAGTGGGATGAATTCACTGAACTCGACTTCCAATCGATCTTCGACAACATGCTCAAACCCTCCTTCATCTTCGACGGCCGTAACATCCTCGACCTCGAAGCCCTCCGCAAAATCGGCTTCGAAACCCACGCTGTGGGGAAGGTGTAGAAAAACGGCGGAAAAGGAGGACGCATTATCCCTCAATGACTTGTGTTCGAGTAATTGGAAGTGGTTTGACAAACAAATGCAACACGCCGTCCTACAGAATCACTCGATCAAATAAACCGGCGACTCTCCTACTTCAGCCAACTCGATAACCTCACCAAGGCATCGAGCACATTGAAAAACTCACCCGGCTATGGTCCGGCGAAGGAGCGGCCGTTGCACCACAGCATGATAATTTGATCGTCTTCGCCCTCGAAGCGAAGGGTATACACTTCTTCCTCCGTTTCCAACTTCTCCACAAACGTAGCCGAACCCAGTTGCTCTAGAAAGACCTGAAGCATTCGGAATCCATCCCGCTTACGCCACTCTCCCTCAATTCGTTCATCTACCAAACCGAAGCCATCCGCCACTATGCGCCACCAGTAAACCTGCTCCACAAACCCGGAGCAGATTACAATTACAAGGTAGCGGAGCACGAAGACTCCGTATTCAAATTCCGAAACACTAAGCGGGTTTTCCGGGGCATTCGGGTGTTTGTAGGTCGCCGTCACCGGCGACCAGGTTCCGGTTCTCACGAGAGGCCAATTCACTTCAGAAATCACCACCCGATCATCACATTGCGGCATCACCCTAGGAGTCAGTTCCATATTTTGATTTCCCAAACCCCGATGACAAAAGCCGGCGTCGTGCATTCACTTCATGGTCGTCCCAAATTTCTCAAGCAGCCCCACTAAGAGATCCGCCGGACCACACTCCGAATATATCGCGGACAACTCGGCCTTCAAACGCCTCAAACCGCTGAGATATTCTGAAAAATAATAACTCTCTGCCAAGCCCCCATTTTCCCAGCGATCAAAATAGACCAACGGCTCTGGAGTCCCCACCCCATGCTTCTGCAAAAAACAGGGAGCCTGGAACGATCTCGCCGCCTTCGAGCCCTGCTCCCGATCATAGCGATCCTTCCAGCCTCCCTGCCGGCCAAAAGCCTTCACCGCCACCTGCACCAAGCATCCTTCCCTCTCAAAGCACAAAACCACAACGCGATTACGTCCTTCTGCCAACAGCCCCTCCTTTTGCGAAAAAACCTCCTCCCATAATCCCTTAATTCGTCCCTCATCAAAAGCATCCACCGGGTCACAGCTGACCTCACCGGTCAACCCGTCGTGATAATACTTTTGAAACTGACCTTGCCTCATTCATCCTTCCTTACGGCCTTCCGGATTCAAAGGCACCGCTTTGAGCAAATCCACGATCTCCACCCGACACGATTCGCCCTCGACGAGGACCACACTCACCATTATTCTGGAGGGATGCATTACCTCGTCACAGGGGGAGCTGGATTCATCGGCTCCCACCTAGTTGAAGCCCTTCTTGCCCAAGGAAACGAGATCACAGTCATCGACGACTTTAATGACTACTACGCTCCCCGGATCAAACACCAAAACCTCTCCGCTTCCCTCTCAAAAATCACCCTCGTCCAAGGCGACATCCGTGATGCCATCCTCGTGGAAAGGACATTCGCGAAGGGCTCTTTCGATGGAGTCATCCACCTCGCCGCCCGTGCAGGCGTCCGACCTTCCATCCAATCTCCTAAGCTTTACTTCACGACCAACATCGACGGCACTTTTAACCTTCTCGAGGCCTGCCGCTACCATGGCGTCCAAAACTTCATCTTCGCTTCATCCTCCTCGGTCTATGGCATGAATGAAAAGGTCCCCTTCTCAGAAACCGATGCTCTCAACCGCACCATCTCACCCTATGCAGCCACAAAGCTTGCGGCCGAGCAGATTTGCTCAAACTACTCCCATCTCTTCGGTATTCGCTGCATGTGTCTCCGCTTCTTCACAGTTTACGGACCACGCCAACGCCCTGATCTCGCCATCTCAAAATTCACCAAAAAAATTCTCTCCAACGACCCGATCAAGCAATACGGCGACGGATCAACGGCTCGCGACTACACCTACATCGACGACATCGTGCAAGGCATCCTCACTGCCATTGATTACCACGATTCCCCCTTCGAGATCTTTAACCTCGGCGGATCCGCCACCACCACCCTCGCCAGCCTGATCGCACTCGTGGAAGAAGCCTGTGAAAAAAAGGCGAAAGTTGAAATCACCGGAGACCAACCAGGCGATGTCCCCAGAACTTTCGCGGATGTCTCCAAAGCTCACGAACTTCTTGGCTACGCTCCCCAAACCCCCATCGCAAAGGGGATCAAAAAATACGTGGCTTGGTTTCAGGAAAACCATCCGTCATGAAGATCGCCATTATTCGCAGCGAGTGCTCTTTCACCAAAGGGGGGGAGCGGAACGCTACGCAGCAAACCTTTGTCGGGAGCTCTGCGAAATGGGTCATCAAGTCTGGGTCATCGCTGAAATCTTCGCCGACAATGTCCATCCGGACCTCATCCACATACCAGTCAAAGTGAACTGGGCCACCTCGGCCACTCGCAATCGTTCCTTCAATCAAAACGCCCAAAAGGCTGCCCACCAACTCAGCGCCGATCAAGTCATCGCCCTCTCCCTCTGTTATCCTTCCGATGCCTCCCGCGTCTCGGATCCTCTCCATTGCTACTGGATGGGCCTCCGCTACCCCGGAAAAATCCGCTACTTCATCGAACGACTCAATCCGCGGCACCGCGCCATCTTAAAATTGGAATGCGAGATCATGTCGCCCCAAAACACCCGCATCATTGTCACGAACTCCAGACTCTCAAAAAAGCTGATCGGGCAATATTACGGCTACCCCCAAGACCGCATTCACGTCATTTAAAATGGCGTCGATTATGAGCAATTCTCCCCCGACCACAACATTCGGGAAGACTCAACCCTCACGCTTTTTTTCGTTGGCCAGGACTTCCAACGCAAAGGGCTTGCCGAAGTCATTGACGACCCTCGCCCTAGTTCACAATGCCGGCCATCCCTGCCCCCTGCGCGTCATCGGTCGCGACGACCCAGTTTCCTTCACAAAACAAGCCGTCCGCCTCAACATTCTCAACGCCATCTCATTCGAAGGCCCTACAAAAAAAATCCAAGAAGCCTACCAAAGCTCCGACCTGTTTGTCTTCCCATCCTTATATGATCCTTTTGCAAACGTCGTTCTCGAATCTCTCGCCTGCGGACTCCCGGCACTCACAACTACCACGAATGGCTCATCGGAAATCATTACCCAAGACACAGATAGATACGTCATGAAAGGGGCCACCGATCACCTCGCCAAAGACCTCGCCGATCGCATTCAAGAATTCTGCAAACTCTCCCCGGATGAGCGCTCCATGATGCGGAAAGCAGCCATCGAAAGAGCCACCGCCATGTCCGATGGAGAATCTTTATTTACTTCAATTAAAAGCCCGAACCTGGATGCTGAAAAATCAAAAGGAGTTTGAAGTTCGTTTCCTGGAACTCGTTTCGAGTCTCATTTCTTCCTCTTAAACCTCGGCGCGCTCAGAAACAATCTCTCCCTGGTCCAATTCAATCACGCGGCTCGCAATCTTGGTCGTGGACAGTCGATGGGCAATCAGCAAAGTCGTCCGACCTTTCACCAAATCCACTAATTCAGACTGGATAACTGCCTCGCTTTCATTATCGAGCGCACTCGTTGCCTCATCCAAAAGAAGAATGGGCGCATCCTTCAAGAAGGCCCGGGCGATGGCGATGCGCTGCCGCTGGCCACCCGACAAACTTCTTCCCATTTCAGAGACTGCAGTGTCATAGCCATGCTCCTGCTTCAGGATAAAATCATGCGCGTTCGCTTTTTTTGCCGCACTGATTATCTCTTCCTCATTGGCATCGGAGCGCCCAAGTAGAATATTCTCTCGAATGGTTCCTTGAAACAAAACAGCAGTCTGCGATACGACTGCAATTTGATCGCGGAGCTCCCTCTTCGCCCATTCCCTCACATCGATCCCACTCACCGTCACGCCTCCCGACTTCACATCATAGAAACGCGGAATCAAATTAAAGAGACTCGACTTTCCTCCTCCACTCGGACCAATTAAAGCCACACACTGGCCGGGTTCAATCGTTAGGTTGATGCCACGAAGGAAGACTTCGTCACCATAACCAAAAGAGACGTCTTTAAAAATAACCCGACTTTCAAAATGCTGTGGACGCCTCGGATGCTCGGGATCATCCAAATTATCCACCGCGAGGGAAATTTCCTCCAGTCGCTCGAGTGAGGCATCGGCCTGCTTCAGATTTGCGTGAATCGCACCCAACTTTTTCACAGGCTCGTAGCAGAGATAGAGAGCCATCGCGATGGCCATAAAGCTCGAAAGTTTCATTCCCTGTTGCGCTCCCAGATAGATCGCCACCGTCAGGCCGACCACCGAAACAAACTCCACCGAAGGCGAAATCAATTGCTTGTATTTCACCACCTCCATTGAGTAGCGGATGATTCCCTTAATCCGGCTACGGAATTTTTGAATAACCGCATGCTGGAGATTGTAAGCCCTAATGTCGAGAGGCGCCTGAATCGACTCGGAAATTTGCCCGCTCAAATCACCGGCACTGGCTTGTAAGCTTCGAGCCTTATCTCCCAAGCGCTTCGTGATCGCACGCAGAGGCAGAACACACAGTGGAATTGAGAAAATTGAAAAGAGCACGAGGGAGGCCCCTTGGTTCGAAACAGCCTCAGAAATCAAAAAGATCAGAGCTGCCATCAAAACCGCCGGTTGTTTAATGAGATCAACCGCCACCTTGCCTACCGTCGATCGAACCACCTCGGTATCCCCCACGAGGCGTGCAAGCAGATCTCCCGCCTGCCTCTTTTGAAAAAAGGCAACCGGTAAAGTCTGCAACTTTGTAAAGACCTCATCGCGGACCTGTTCCAAAAAACGAAACCCGCAATAACTAATGAGATAGGTATTCAAAAACCCTCCGGCAGCGCGAAAGAGAAACATCAGAGGAAGCCACGCACAAGCAGCGGCCAGCACCCAATCGGCAGGCAGGCGCTCGAACCAATTCATGAGCACTTCCACAAAGAAACTGTTTTCGTTCTCGTCACCCCCGGCATCAACCTGATCGTCCTCAAAGATGAGAGGCAGCACCACCTTCGCAGCCAGAGGCAACCCGGCTCCAGTCGCCGCGGCGTAAACCAATCCGGCCAAGACACTTCCTGCAAGCTGCCACTTAACGGGCTTGAAGTATTTGAAATAGGGCTGAAAACGCTTCATAGGCGAGGAAGAGCCTAGCCAACAACCTGCAGATCGCCAGCCTTACTTGGATTGACCCGGCCCCAACTTTGAGCAAAGATCCGCGTGTGGATTTCATCGCCAAAGGCCGCAAAACCCTCGAAATCGAAGCAACCCAACTGCTCATGCTCGCTGGTCGTCTCGACGGCTGCTTCGTCCAATCCGTCGAGGCGCTGGAAGAAACACTAATCGCTGGGAAAAAGATCGTCGTGATCGGTGTTGGCAAATCCGAAAGCATCGGCAATAAATTTGTGGCCACGCTCAATAGTACGGGCGCCACCGCCGTCAATCTGAGTTGCCAAAATGCCATTCACGGAGACCTCGGAGTCCTTGCGATCGGAGATCTTGTTGTCGCCCTAAGCTACTCGGGAGAAACCAGCGAGATGATCACGCTTCTTCCACACGTTAAAAAACGTGCTTTCCGCATCATCTCGATCACCGGAGCACCCGCCTCCACCCTCGCCAAACACAGTGATCTCGTTCTCGACACCTCTATCGAGGAAGAGGCCTGCCCCCTGCAATTGGCGCCAACCTCCAGCACCACCAACATGCTTGGTCTCTGCGATGCCCTCGCCATGGTCCTTCTCGAGAAACGCGGCTTCCGGGCCGAAGACTTTGCCGAACTCCACCCCGGTGGAAACCTGGGAAAATACCTCCTCACTCGGGTCTCGGACATCATGAGAACGGGTGACGCGCTCGCGAAAATACCGATTAAGTCCCTGGTGCAGGATGCCGTCTTAAAAATGCTGGAATGTCGTGCCGGGGCGGCTGTCATCGTTAACTCCGACGAGTCGCTCGCGGGGATATTTACTCATGGCGATTTCGTGCGAGGTTACCAATCAAACCGCGAAATCGGAGACTCTCCAGTCATAGAGCACATGACTCGGAATCCCATCTCCATTCACCGCGATGACTTGGCCGTTGAAATCGTCCGAACCCTTCGCGAATACCGCATCGATGACCTTGTCGTCGTGAATGATGAAAACCAAGCCGTCGGCCTTGTGGATGTTCAAGACCTCTCGCGACATGGGTTGAGCTAGACTCAAGTGCATGGAATCTTTATCAACGCCTGAAATTAACTCGGGAACGCACCCGAATCCCGCCAACCACCAGACCGGCAAGCTTTCTACCTGGCAGAGAGATCGACCTTCACCAGCTCCTGGTCGTTTCTCATAAAGATCGCCTTGTCCGCAAAAGCCGGACCGCTCCAGACAACGGGACGACCAAAGGCCTCGTTCGTTGGCTTCAAGATCGGCTGGCGCCCCAACTCTTTATAACCTTCTTTGGAGAGCTTCGCCAAAATCAAATCTCCGCTCTCGCTAAAGATCCAGTAGTTCCCGCTCTCCTCATGACGAGTCAAATAGGCGGTACCGTGACCGCCCCCTCCCTTGCGATGTTCTTCAGCCATCGTCGGTTCCATCGTTGACCAGAACCGCTCCCCGTTCTCGACCGAAGCCGCGATCAACTGGCTCGACCGGATGTCACAACCATAGATCACACCATCGTGAATCAAAGGGGTGCTATTGCAACAATACATCGCCGTCTTGGGTTTCCCACGCCACGTAAACTTGGCCTCAGGTTTGTCAGGGTCCAACTCGATCATCGCACCCACACGCCCGATCCCGCTGGCAAAAATCCTGTTCCCGACGAGCTGTGGGGTCATCACCGACATGCCATAGGTTGGTTTCAATGGCAAACTCCAGTAGAGCTCACCGGACTTGGAGTTGAGCGAATTTATCGCTTCCGGATGCCAGATGATTAACTGCTCGGTTTTTCCAGCCTTCACCATCGAGGGAGGACAATACCCCTGGCTTCTGGCATCAAGCGCCTTCCATCTCACCTCACCCGTGATGGCATTAAAGGCCACGGCCACACTTCCCTTACCACCAACCAAACAATACAAGGTGTCGCCAACCACAAGCGGATGGGCGGAGAATCCCCAAATTGGAAGTCCTGCACCAAAGTCTTTCTGAAAATCCTTCTCCCACTTCATCTGCCCGGTTTTGGCATCGAGCGCGACAAGATTTCCCATACCACCCAAAAAATAGACAAGGCCATTTGCAATCGTGGGAGTGGCCCGTGGTCCGCCGGGATAGGAGAGCATATAAGTCCGATCCTTCTCGTACTTCCAAAGTTCCTTCCCTGTCGCGATATCCAAACAAAGCAATCTTTCCTTTCCTTCCCAAGTCACGGCCTTACCCGGATTATTTATCAGTTCACCTTTTGAACGTTGGTAATCGGACACATAAACGCGCCCACCAGCAACGGCAGGCCCGGAATAGCCCCAACCCACCGGGACCCGCCACGCCACAGGAGCACCGGCCTCCGGCAAATCCGCTCTGATTCCTGTTTCCCGCCAAACCCCATCAGCCTTCTCGCCCATCCAACGCGGCCAATCATCGGCAGATGCACTCAAAATTCCGACAATACCAAACACGACTGGGATTTTCATTTGGGTAACTTCCCCAGATCCCGCCAAAAGTCAATCCAGCTTCAATGAAGGGGCTTCTTAAAACCAATCCCACCGCCTGTCAGGTCCTCGAGGCGCGTCTGGATAATCCTCTCTGCCTCGTTCAGAATATCACTATTCTGGACCGCGTCGATACATGCCTGCCGAATCAGAAAATTAACGAAATGCTCACGATCTGCGTCCGTGATGCGGTTTACAACCCCGCTATTCGAAAAAAGGTGTCGTATTCCTGAAGATTCACCCCAAGCAACCGCCGCTCGAGCCGCCTTATCGACCGGCGAATTCATTGAGCTCATTGGCTTGCCAATGAAAAAGCGAAAGGCCGCCATTCCCGCGACCGCCAGAATCACCAGGCCCGCGGAATACTTGAAGTAACGATGGATCTGTCCGCCTCCTACTCGTTGTCGTCGATAACACATCAAAGTTGTTTTCAATTAAGAGAAGCCAGCCTTTGATCTTGCCTTCACCGTTACGCGGTGTTCACTCCCCCCAAACAAAACAAACTGTGAAAGCATTCGAAATCTATCAGAAAATCGACCCTTCTCTCGTAAGCGACATGTTTCTCTGGATCCGGGAAAATGACCGTCAACTTTATAAATCGGCGATCGCCACACTCACCGCAAACCGGAAGCTCCGCCCCGTTTTCGTCGAGAAAAAATCGATCGCAGATCAGATTACCTGGCTTCACAAAACTCTGAAACTTAAAACCAGCGACACCATCGGCGAGCATCTCTTTCAGGTTTACTTCATGAAGGGGCAACAAGAACTTCTCATCGGATTTTGTGACAGCATGGGCATCGAACACGACGGCAAAGGCTCTGTCGAAGGCTCTCTTCCGGACAGTCTTGATGATGAAAAACTCAAGGCCACCATCGATTCTCTCGTCGGAGCGCACGACCCCAAACTGGTCACACTGTATCTCCGGGTCTTCAACTTACAGACCCAGGATGGATGGGAGAATCTCGCCGGGGTCCTTGAAAGCGACGAAAGACTCACACTCGTTTAAGCCGCATCCAAAAGTCTGCGAATCACGGTGAGAGCATGGTCCAACTCCCCCTCCGAAATCAAGAAGGGTGGGGTAAATGAAAGGACGTTTCCCTGCGGTCCGTCCGCAAGAAAAAGAAGACCCTCAGCCAAAAGCGAGGCCAGCAAACCTCCGGCGGGACGGTCCAACTCCATTCCCCACATCATGCCACGGCCACGGATTTCGCGAACCGCAGTGTGATCAAAGGACTGGAGCGCGCTTGAGAGCCTGGCCGATACAACTTCCACCAGCTCGATGGTTTCTTGCCTCTCGAGAATCTCCAGTGACTTCAAGGCCATGGCACAACCCACCGGGTGCCCCAGAAAGGTGCTGGTATGTAGGGCTTCCCCGGGACTCTCGGGCCATTTATCCATGACCTCTGATTTCCCCACGCATGCAGAGATGGGAAACCCCCCGCTCATTGCTTTTCCGACGCAAATCAAATCGGGAATCACCCCTTCCCATTCACAAGCAAACCATTTTCCCGAGCGGTGAAAACCGGTGTAAATTTCATCAAAGATCAATAGAGCCCCATGCGCGTCACACCAATCCCTGAGCGCAGACAAAAAACCGGCTGGAGGAAGCACTTTTCCGCCACGTCCCTGGATTGGCTCAACTAAAACCGCGCCAATGGCGTCGTCATCCGGCAGCTTGAAGGAACCGTAATCCACGCGCTTGGTCACTCCGGCGAGCTGATCCACAAAGGGCCCCCTGAATTTTTCCAGATCAGTGCCGAGCAAGCTCCCGTAACCAAGTCCGTGGTAGCCATTGGCAAAGGCCATCACCCCCCGCTTGCCGGTCGCAAGCCGTGCCGTCTTGAGCGCTGTTTCCACCGCTTCAAATCCTGAATTTGAAAGCACCACCTTTCCCGGTCCCGCCCCCCATCTCTCGAAGGTTAATCTCGAAAGCCGCGCGCACATATCCACCTTCAAGGCCGTTGGGTGAACATCGCCCATGCCATGAAGCAGTTGATCACATTGCGCCTTCATGGCCGCAACGATCTCGGGATGTCGATGCCCGAGCCCGGAAACCCCAAAGGCACTGGTGAAATCCAGGAAGCGATTCCCATCGGCATCCCACACATTCACCCCTTGCGCTCTCTCCCAAAAAACCGGCCACGACTCATCCACATAAGTCACATTGCGACTTTCGTGCTTGCGAAGCCTCACCGCCAGGTCCTGCGAGCAGGGACCGGGAATGACCGTTTTAATTTCAGGAATCATGAGGTGTGCATCAAAATCGAAAGAATCGCCCCGATGGCGGAAGTAGCGATTAAAAAGATCCCCAGGCCTCCAATCGCATAATCACGCTTTAAAATCACCGGCCGATGAGGTGAGGAGGATCTGGGGAACACCAAAAATGCGTAAGCAGCTCCAGTAATCAATCCCCCAAAATGAGCAGCATTATCGATAAACTTGAAACCCAGTGTTCCGATCACGATCACGGAAACAAGAATGCCAGCTAACCTCCGGCGCGCCGGTCTCGGCACGAGCGGGCGGTGAAGCGTTTCAAATACAAGGAGAAATCCAAGCAACCCGCATACCACACCGGAGATTCCCACTGAAGTCTGGGTCGGAAACCAGGAAACAGTCGCCCACCCCGCACCGATGATGCTGAGAAAAAAGGCGGCTGCGAGATGCGGCCAGCGGGCAAGAATTTCAACGCGTCGTCCCAAATACCAAAGCGCGCTCATATTCAGGATAAAGTGAATCAGATTGCCGTGGAGAAACGCCGCGGTAAAAAGCCGCCATTTTTCTCCGGCGAAATAACGGGCCTTAACCAGACCGGCTTCGGCAATTCCGAGTTCCAGGGTTGCGAACTGTACCCCACCGACCAGCACCACAAACACAAGAAACAAGACTGAAAAGGGCGTCCGCTGGTTTTCCATCCAAAGTTCGAACCGAGCTTCGGGGACCTGATCTCCAATGAGCTCCCCCGTTAAGAGCTTCGCAAAATTACGCCCCTTCCGGGCCTCCCTCCACGGGCGGGCGGTGAAATAAAGGAACCCGAAAATCGTGAGGACAAGGAACTGAATTCCGGGAAAGCCGAATGGGGTAATCCCCTGAAAATGTGAGTAGCCGCCATAAAGAACCGCAAGACCGGTGAAGACCACAGAACGCCGGGCGCTATCTTCATCTTCAGCGGCAAAAATGAGACGCCGTTTTTTTAAAGCGGGCGCTAAACTGGGAATCTCTTCGGGAGCGACCAGCCTTTCACTTTCAGGGGTCCAAACCCAATCCAGCCTCCCTTGCCCTGTTTTGAGATAGGCTTTGAGATCAGCAAGCGATTCAAACGAGCGACTCTGCGTCGAGCCATTAATCGCCCCAAATGGGCCGGAATCCGGCTTGACTGGAAACGCATCCTTGCGGGCCCAAGCTGGTGAAGCTGGCTCGCTCATCTCATCGGACGCAATAAATTACTCACCCACCGGCACACCACCTTCGGGGGTTTCGGTCGCTTCGGCAGGTGTCTCGGCCCCTTCAGCAGGTGTCCCGGTCTCTTCAGCAGGTGTCTCGGTCCCTTCAGCAGGTATCTCGGTCGCTTCGGCGGGTGTCCCGGTCCCTTCAGCAGGTGTCTCGGTCCCTTCGGCGGGTATCTCGGTCCCTTCAGCAGGTGTCTCGGCCCCCTCAGCAGGTGTCCCGGTCGCATCGGAAGGTGTCCCGGTCGCATCGACAGGTGTCCCGGTCGCATCGACAGGTGTCCCGGTCGCATCGGCGGGCGTATCGATGATTCCTTCACCGGAATTTTCGAGAAGAGAACTTCCTCCTTCGTTGCTTTCAACTGGAGCATTTGCAACCGAACCGCCATCAGATGCGTAGTTCTTACCCTCGATGGAGTTTCTCTTTCCCATCAGGATCGCGAGTACTAACGAGAAGATGAAGAAAAGGGTGCCGAGATAGACAGTTCCTTTCTGAAGAACGTCAGTCGTTTTAGCACCGAAAGCAGCATCAGTCATACCGGCACCGAAAGCAGCGCCGAGGCCTTCCTGCTTCGGTCGTTGCATGAGGATCACGAGAATCAGCAAAAGACTCACGACGACGTGAGCGATAACCACAAGTGTGATGGAGATGTCTAGCATGGGAAGGCGGGACTCTATCGGCTCAACCCGAGTTGTAAAGAGGGAGTTTTCAGCAAATTCGCCAACTTTATCTAACCATTCCTAATGAATTTGGCCAGTCAACCGTCTCCCTAGTTTGTCGATTTAATGATTTCGTTTTTCAGATTGAGCACGTGGCGGAGTGGAATGATCCGCTCATTCGAGATCCCGAAGGCCATAATCGTGACGCATTCATCCTTCTTTATCAGGTGGGCCGCGCCGCCATTCATGATGATGTGGCCGGTCCCGGGATCTCCCGCCTGAACGTAGGTTTCGAGACGATTCCCTGATGTCATGGAGGTCACAAGAACCCGCTCACCCTCCCAGAGCCCGGCCGCCTCCATGAGATCAGAGGGGATTTCGATACTCCCTTCATAATCAATATCGGCCTGCTTGATGATAGCCCGGTGGAGCTTGGACTTTAGTTGAATGCGCTGCATGGCTATGACGAAACGAGGAATGCCTGCCGCGGTCAAGCGGTGAAAAACTCCAAGATTGAAAAAATACCACCTGTCTCTAAACTTTCCTCTAGACAATGAAGATGTTGATCCAAATCATTTTCGGCTTTGCCGGGAGTCTATTGCCCGCTCAGGAGACCGAACCGGCTATTCCTCCGCTGGTGGAAAAGAAAGCGCTCCAATGGATGCAACATCCGGATGCCTACAAACGAGCCGCCGCATACCGGACCTTCCAGCTGTACGGTGACGAGGGTGGCTCCATCTACCGGCGCACTCTCGAAAAAGCGCGGACCCTCCACGGCAAAAAATTAGCCGACGTCCTCGGCAATGAACGCTCAAATCCCTTTTCGGATCTTCCCGCGATCGCAGAAGAACTCAAGACCGAACGCACGCGGATCTACAAACTCATCAAAACCGATTACAAAAAGCAGCCGGACAAAATTGCGATGCTTCGCCGCGAGACCGAATCGCTGCAAAAGCTCAATGATCGCGCTCGCAAAATCGCAGAGAAAGATCCCGAATCCCTCGACAACTCAGTCAAAGCCATCGCCACTGCTCTCGCCGAGGTCACCCGCGAGGTCAACATCATCGACAAGACCGAATTCGACCGTAACAAGCTCGATCTCGATGATGCGCTCATGTCGATCTACGAAGGTGAAGTCTACCTCAAGAACCGAAAAGCCGTTGCCGGGATTCGCCAAGAAATGGAAACGCTGGCTGCGGCTCGGCGCGACAATGATGCCTGTGAATGGGCCAACGTATTGCAGAAGGACTTCACACACCATTTGAACGAATTTCGGTCGCTCTTTGCTCTCTTCCCACTCCGCATGGAAGACAAGCTCTCGGATGCCGCTGTCGGACACTCAAAAGACATGGCTTCCATGGGATTCTTCGCCCACCAGTCTCCCATCCCTGAAAAAAAATCGCCGGGTGACCGGGCTCGCCTGGCCGGCTTCAAACATGCTTGGTCCGGCGAAAATATCTTCATGGGGTCATCTTCACCGATCGCAGCTTACAACGCTTGGTTCGGCTCCGACGGACACCGCTTCATCATGTTTACAAACGGTCCAAATCTCATCGGGATCGGCCCGCATGGGAAACACTGGACCATGATGACCGGAAGAAAGTAATCCTCTCTATTAACGTGAGCATCGAAAAAAGGCTTAACTACAAATTCAAGAGCGAGTCGCTTTTGAAAGAGGCTCTATCCCACCCCAGCCTTTCGTCGGAAATCCGTCCGGCACCACCAGACAATCAACGTCTCGAATACCTTGGCGACGCTGTCGTCGAGCTCGTCGTAAGCTCCCATCTCTACCACCACTTCCCTGAATTTCAGGAAGGTATTCTCACCCAGCTGCGCGCTTCGGTCGTCTCGAAACCCGCACTCGCCACAGCAGCACGCGCCATCGACTTGGGTAGCGCACTTTTCATGAGCAACGGCGAAGCCGGGAGCGGTGGCCGTGATCGTGATTCCAACCTCGCCGACGCCCTCGAAGCCATCCTTGGTGCGGTCTATCTTGATGGCGGCCTTGAGTCAGCCCGGGAGGTGGCTCTTCAACTACTCGGGGCCCAACTCAGGGCGCTAAACCCAAAACAAGCACAAGGAAACTCCAAAGGCGAACTTCAGGAAATCCTACAGCAACTGAACCCGGAATCTCCCGTTTACAAGGTTGTCTCGGAAGAAGGCCCTCCCCATGACCGCACCTTCGTCTGTGAGGTTACCTGGAGAGGCCAGACCTTGGGACAAGGGCGCGGCCCAAGCAAAAAATCGGCCGAAGCAGAAGCCGCACTTGCCGCACTTTCCACTCAATTTTGGAGCACTAGGAAAGAATCTTTTTGATGACTCTCCTTGGCTCCACTCCGGTCAATCGTTCATCGAGCCCCTGATGCCTGAGCGTGAAGCGCTCATGGTCAATACCGAGGCAATGCAGGGCCGTGGCATTGATCTCGTTGATGTGAACCTTGTCCTTCACCGGGTTATAGGAAAACTCGTCGGTCTCACCAATCTCGGTCCCACCTTTGATTCCTCCGCCAGCCATCCACATGCAGAAATTTTTCGGGTGATGATCTCTCCCGTAAGTTTCACGAGTCAGCTTTCCTTGCGAATAAATGGTCCGCCCAAATTCGCCACCCCAGATTACCAGGGTTTCATCCAACATCCCCCGCTGCTTGAGGTCCCTGATCAATCCGGCGCAAGCCTGATCAGTGTCCAGACATTGGTTCCCAAGTTCCTTGGGAAGGTTCCCGTGGGAATCCCAACCACGGTGCATGATTTGCACCACACGCACGCCCTTCTCCACCAACCGACGTGCAAGAAGCGCAGTTGAGGCGAAGGAACCCGGCGTTTTTACTCGGTCCCCATAAAGCCCCAGAGTCGAATCCTTTTCCTGACTCAGATCTGTTAGCTCTGGCACGCTGGCCTGCATTCTGAATGCCATTTCGTATTGCGAAATCCGGGTCCGGATATCTGGATCCCCGAACTTTGCAAACCCCCGCTGATTCAGCTTCCCCAGAGCATCGAGCATCGACCGTCGGTCCCTGCGATCAACTCCCGGGGGGTTCTCAAGATATAACACCGGATCACTACCGGATCTCAAAACAACCCCACTGTTCCTCCCGGGCAAAAAACCAGGTCCCCACATCCTGCTGAAAAGCGCCTGGGCGTTTGAGCCGTTGGGAAAGTTGGGAGTCAGAGCGACAAAAGCGGGAAGATCTTCTGTCTCGGCACCCAGTCCGTAAGAAATCCAGGACCCCATGCTCGGCTTCCCCGGGACTTCACTTCCAGTCATCACAAATGTGCAGGCCGGATCATGATTAATTGCGTTGGTGTGCACTGCTTTCACCACCGCGATATCATCCACGATTCCTGCGGTATGTGGTAGCAGTTCACTCACCCATCGACCACACTCGCCATGCTGGGCGAATTTGAATTTCGAGGGCGCCACCGGAAAACGCCCCTGCCCACTCGTCATGGTCGTAATCCGATTCCCCAAGAAATCCTTGGGCAGGTCTTTGTTGAATTGCTTGTGCAACTCCGGCTTATAATCCCAGGTATCTAGCTGCGAAGGACCACCATTCATGTGCAGATAAATCACAGCCTTGGCCTTTCCCGCAAAGTGCGGAAGCCCCTCCAAACCGGGGTGCACCGAGGAACCGGCTTGGGCCACTCCGCGCGAAGCCATCATTGACGCCAGCGCCACCCCGCCAAGTCGCATCCCGCTATCACCAAAAAACTGGCGGCGGGTTTGCAAAAGTTGATTCTCAAAAAATGGATGCATGTCAGTCGGATCAGTTGCGGACGATCGCCTCGTCCATGTTTAAAACAAGATTGGCCACCAAGGACCACGCGGCCAATCCGGCCGGGTCAAGATCTTTTGCTGGCTCGGATTCGCCAAAGGAAATGGCTTTCATCGCCTCCTCCGGAGCGCCTTGGTATTTGGCGCGGTGCTTTTCAAAAAAGCCGGCGACGATTTCCTTTTCCTCAACCCCGGGAAGCCTGGAAAGAACACTCCTGAAAATGAAGTCGATCCTCGCACCGCGATCGCCCGCACTCTGCATGGCTCGTTGAGCCAACCCACGGGCAGCCTCGAAGTACTGGACGTCGTTCATCAACTGCAGAGCCTGCAACGGGGTGTTGCTTCGCTCGCGCTTCAAACAAAATTGCTCGCGAGCCGGAGCATCGAAGTTGGAAAACATCGGATGAGGCGCAGTCCGCTTGAAGAAAGTATAAACCGACCTCCGGTAAAGGTCCGCCCCATTTCCTCGTTTGTAAAAACGAGTGTTCGATCCTCCAAATGCCACCGGCTCCCAAATATTGGGCGGCTGGTAAGGCATGACGCCACGACCTCCCATCTTGAATTCAATCAAACCACTCACAAACAAGGCATGGTCGCGAAGCTGCTCGGCATCGAGACGAAACCTCGGGCCACGGGCCAGGCGCCGGTTTTCAGGATCACTGTCCCACCGTGGACTGGCAGCGGAACTCTCCTGCCGAAAAGTCTTCGTCATCACCAACTCACGCATGAGAGCTTTGACATCCCAGCCATTTTTCTGAAAACGCAGAGCCAAGTAGTCCAATAACCTGGGATGACTTGGCACCTCTCCCTGGGTTCCAAAATCATGGCTTGTTTTCACAAGACCAGTTCCAAATATCTGCTGCCAAAAACGATTCACCGTCACCCGGGAGGTCAATGGATTCCCAGGCGAGACCAGCCACTTGGCGAGATCGAGACGTGTTGCCCGCTCCCCCGACTTTACCAACGCGGGCAGAACCTCCGGAGTCCCGGGCTCCACCTTTTCGCCCGGCTGATTGTATTCCCCACGCTTCATCACGTAACTCTGGCGGGGCTTGGCTAAATCACGATACACAAAGGTCGACGGCACCGACTTCTCGTAGTTCGCCCTCTCGCCCTCAATCGAGACCAACTCGGCTCGCTTCGCATCGGCTTCTTTCCCCAGAGTCCCGCAGACCCGGGCCAGATAGTAATCCTTCAAAAGAGCCAACTCGGATGGTTTTCGTGCCTTTTCCACCCCCTCCTGAATCCATGTCTTCAAGGGCTCGGGAACACCGTTCACCTGTCTGGCTTTCCGCCACGCCAAAAACGATGCCTTGGGATCAGTCGAGGGATCTTCGCGCCCGAGAACTCCAAAGCGATCAAAATAAGCTGTCCCGCCATGTACAGTGAAAGCAAAGCCAACCACTTGCATCCCTGCCTTTAGCCCCATCTTTGCCCCGGGAACTTCCAACCTGACCCACTTGCCCTTCTCCGGCAAGGAACCTGCAACGTATCGCTCGCTGGTACCCTTTTTACCGAAATCAATAATATCCGCCCCCCAAATCGCCCGATGACTCCACCCCGAAGTGTGGAACTGAATCATCACCTCCTCCGGTGTATCCTTGGGATCCAAGTAAACGTGAAGGAAGAACCTCGCCTGTGGCGGAACTGTCAGCGGGGCAGCCCCCGATTGATAATAATCCTGGGCCATCTCATTTCCTCCCCGCTTCAGCGCCTTCTTCCCGCTGAATACAGGCTCACCGACCAGCGTCAGGGGATGCCCGGAGCTCCCCACGGTCGCCCCAGCCGGAAAACCATCTTCGAACCAAATCGCTTCCGTTTCTTCAACCAAACCCGACGATCCCTTCCCCGCTGGATCCTGATACGAACTCCACGACGGAAGCTTCTTCATCTCTTCGACCACGGCCCCGGACCGCGCATCAAACTCCGCCATTTTGGCATCGTAGTCACCGGATTTCACTTTGATTACTGGCGCGGTCAGCAACTCGTTTCCATCCATTGCCGGATCGGCATTGGAATTAAAAAAAGCATAAAGAGAATAAAAGTCTTTTTGAGAAATCGGATCGTACTTGTGATCGTGACAAACCGCACATTGAGCCGTCAACCCAAGCCAGACTTGCGCCGTCGTGCTTGCCCGATCCACTGCATATCGAAAAATAAACTCCTGCTTAATACTACCACCTTCACCCGTCGTGACATTACAGCGATTAAAGCCAGTTGCCACCATTTGATCCACCCCCGGATCTGGCAACAAGTCACCAGCCAACTGCTCGATCGTGAAATCATCATACGGAAGGTTCTCATTGAATGACTGAATCACCCAATCGCGATACGCCCACATCTGACGCTCGTTATCCAGATGCATTCCGTGGGTATCACCATAACGAGCGGCATCCAGCCAGTGACGCGCCATTTCTTCCCCGTAACGCGGTGATGCCAGATAGCGATCGACCATTCGCTCATACGCGCCCTCCAATTGATCGCCCAAAAATCGATCAACATCCTCAATGGCCGGAGGCAATCCTGTCAGTGCAAAACTCACTCTCCGAATCAAGGTTTCCCGATCGGCCTCGGAAGACATTTGCCAACCATACTTCTCTAAGGCCGATGCCACAAATCGATCGATTTCACTTCCCTGCCCGGCCGGAACGATCGGCATCACCGGCGCTTCAAATGCCCAATGCCTCTCGTAGGAAGCCCCTTCTTCAATCCATCGCTTGATCAAGGTTTTCTCTTGAACGCTCAGTGTCTTATGTGAATCAGGCGGAGGCATCACCTCATCTTCATCGTCCGAAATAATCCTAAGCCACGACTCGCTCTCATCCGGCTTCCCCGGCACCAGCGCAGAATTCCCGCGTTGCTTTTTCCGATACGCACCCTCCGGCGTATCCAACCGCAATTTGGCCTCCCGTGCCTCCTCGTCCATTCCGTGACACGCGAAACACTTATCCGAAAGAATCGGGCGGATGTCTTTGTTAAACTTCAAGGCCTCGGCTCCCTTCGCGAGAAGAGCCAACCCCAATAGCAAAACAGAGCTCTGGTATTTCATGCCTCAAGTTAACAAAAACATCTCTTCTCGAAAGCCCGAAAAATGAAACTCGCAGCCGTCCTCGCACTCGCCTAACTTGCCCCGAGGAAGGACCTCACCAAACTGCCCAGATCCCACCAGACAGCAACCTTTACTTCAGACGCCAATTTCCTAAAACAGCCCTTCGAGCTCAAAAACCTCATCCACGACATCCCCGTCAATGCCGGACCAGCTGAATCGAACGGCATTTTTTGACCATGGAAGCACCGCACTCACCGTCCAAGATAATATGATCTATGCCATTGCCCACTCTCCGCTTCGCTTTCACCAGGCTAGAAAAATCCTCGTCAGTAACAATACCCCTCTATCGCAAAAATAAGGAAACGCCCCACCTGCGTGGATCGGAAGAGGCCCGACCAATAATTAACTCTCACGAAAAAGGGCATACACAGGTGAATCCAACCAACCGCGTTCGGGATGATGGTAAAATTTTTCCATGATTCCTTCAGGTTTGAATCCCACTTTCTCAAGAGCCCGACTACAGGCCAGATTTTTTGAATCGCACATCGCCGACACCTCTTAGATCCAAAGGATCTGGGTCAACCAATCACAAACGGCACTCACCGCCTCTGCTCCGTATCCCCTCCCCTAATGATCATTATGAAACATGATCCCAAGCACTGCGGTGAGATAGGGCTGGGTGAAGGTGACCGTCACATCACACAAAACGAGGCCGTCTTCATTGGTCGCCAGGAAAACCAAGCGTTTGGATTTCAAAAACCCTCTTGGATATCACGAAGCTTTTAGATATTTGCTCGACTCCGAATTCGAGAATGGATCGGAGATTTCAAAATCATAGTTTCTTGAGTCCTCATAAATCTCATACTAAGCCCACCAGTCACTTGATTCGACCGGGCGTAATTCCAAGCGCGCCATCTCAAACCGAAGCGAAGGCTCCCTCGCCAGACCACAAGTCTCTGCCGGCACAATCAGAAACCTCAAACACTGCAGATACGAAACAAATTTCCCTTTTTAAAAACGAGAAATTCCCATCTCTCGTTCACAAAAACAAATGTAACGGTGAAGTTTCTCTTTCATCTCCGCAAATCTCTCAGTTTAAAATTCTGATCTCGTGGGCTTGCAAGATCTTCTCGATTCCTGACGTCGTCCGCAACAGCAGCTCGCCACGCGGAGAAACACCTACAACCCGGCCTGTTTTGGAAATTCCTCCTGCATCCAATCGCACATCATTTCCGGAAAGGACACAACGGGCCAACCACGCTTCAAGCAACTCCTCAAAACCAGACCCAATCTGAGTAAGCCGCAATTCCAGACGGCTTAGACAGGTCACAAGAACCTCTTCCCTCGAAATATCCCCGGCCAACTCAATAGCAAGAGAGGTCGCGGGATGGGCCAACCCTGCCGGAAAGACCTTCACATTCACATTCACCCCGACTCCTACCACCGCGAATCCGGAGTCAGCCTCAACCAGAATTCCGCAAATCTTTTTGCCTCCAACCCAGACGTCATTGGGCCATTTCAACCCCGCAGACACGCCAAACGAATCAAGCGCTTCTGCAATTGCCAGACCCGCTGCCAGCGCAAGACGCGACCACAGTGCCGGAGATTCTTTAGGCCTGACGATCAAGGTAAAAGCCAACCCCTCTTCGGCCGGGCAAGCCCAAGACTGACCCCGCCGCCCACGCCCAGAGATTTGGCGCTCGGTCAGGATCACGCTGAGATCGGAAGCTCCCTTCATCGCAATTTTTCGGGCCTCGTCGTTCGTCGAGCCACACTCAGCCAAAAAAATGATCCGCTCAGCCCACTTCACCGAGAGGTCATGGAGGGCCTTCCCATCCCACTCATCATCACCTGTCATCCGAAATATCCACAAATTCCAGAGAGAGATCAAGCGCCACCGCCGAATGCGTTACGGCTCCGACCGAAATAAAATTCACTCCGGTTTTTGCAATCTCCGCGACCGTTTCCAAATTTACGCCACCACTCGCTTCCATCAAAGGCCCCCTCCCGTCACGCATTTCAACCGCCGCACGCAAAGATTCATTGTCCATGTTATCGAGCAAGATGTAATCCACCCCGTCTACTTTCAAAAACGCTTCAACCTGATCAAGTCGGTCGGCCTCCAATTCCACTTCCACCCCGGGCTTGTCAATCCTCAGCTGATTGATCGCCGTCTGCAAAGCCTCGATTCCGCCCTCGGCAACAAGATGATTGTCTTTCACCATCGCCCGATCGTAGAGTCCCATTCGATGGTTCGTTCCACCACCGGCAACGACAGCAGCCTTCTCAAGAACCCGCCAACCCGGTGTGGTTTTTCGGGTATCCAAAATCTTTGCCCCGGTTCCATCAATCAGCTCGACAAATTGGCGGGTCTTGGTCGCCACACCCGAAAGCCGCTGGAGGAAATTTAAAGCCACCCGCTCAGCGGTCAGAAGCGAACGGGCTTTGCCAAGAACTTCCATAACATAAGCTCTTGGACTTACATGATTTCCACTCTCCAAGAGAACCTTAACCGAAGTCTTTTTGTCGACCCGCTTGAAAATCTCTGCGGCAATTTCGACCCCCGCTACCACTCCATCGGCCTTCGCTACGATCAATCCGCGGGCCTCCCGGTGCTCTTGCACAAAATAGTTCGAAGTCACATCTCCGGGGCCTATATCTTCGGCAAGCGCCAGATCGATTAAAGTAGAAGTTCCTTCGTCCACTCCAAAAGAATAGCGCGCGGCACTGTTCATGCCAGCGTTTTGGAGGTGTTTTGTGACTGGCATCCTGCCACAATCGGGCCACAGTACACCTGGTTCAAATGTCGTCCATTTTTTCAAAACTCCCCGCAACCTTGGTCGTCGGCCTTGCGACCACCCTCGTATCCTGCGAGGCCCTTAAAGGGCCTCAGGCGATCGGCTCAGTAAAACTCGATCTCCCCGGAGCCTTTTCCAAAGCTGAATCTGGGCAAAATGCCAAGATCTCAACCGGTTGGCTCGCTGAATTCAAAGATTCCCGCATGACCAAGGTCGTGAGGGACGCCCTTACCCATAACCAGGGGCTCAAGGCTGCAGCCTTCCGGCTGAAGGCCGCCCGGGAAGGAACCATCATTGGACGTGCCGCTCGCCTCCCATCTATCAACGCCGCGACCTCGTACCGCGAAACAAACGGCCGGAATATCTCCGCGAGCGAGAACTACTCCATCTCTCTAAACGCGGTCTGGGAACCGGACCTTTGGGGGCGGCTCCGCAACCTTGACTACGCCAGCCGCGCGGACTTCGCTGCTTCGGTGGCCGATTTTCGGGGCGCCCGTCTTTCGCTCGCGGCAAACACTGCGCAGGCCTGGTGCAACCTGGTAACCTCCGAACAACAGCTCGCTCTCGCCAAAACCAACGTCGCTTCATTCAGCCAAGCTCTTATCGTAGTGGAGCGCCGTTACAAGGCCAACACCCTGCGCTCTGTCGATGTTCAATTCGCCCGCAACAACGTCGCCAACTCCAAGCGAAGCCTGAGCGTTCGGCAGCTCGACCGGGACAACGCCGCCCGAAACCTGGAAGTCCTTCTCGGGCGCTATCCCGCGGCCTCCATTCAATCACCGACCGAGCTTCCCTTTCTTTCGGAAAGCATTCCCGTCGGACTGCCGTCCAACCTCCTCGAACGCAGACCAGATCTCGAAGCTGCCCGAGCCCGCCTCTTTGCATCGGCCCAAGAAGCGGAGGCCGCACGAAAAAACCTCCTACCAAATCTCCGCCTTACCGGCGGTGCCTCAAATAGCTCGAATACCCTCCGCCGTGCCTTCGATCCAAATTTCCTGGTCTACACCGTCGCTTCCTCGCTCGCCCAAACCGTTTATCAAGGTGGCGCCCTCTCCGCACGGGCACGGGCCGTGCTTAATCGGAACCGTGCCGCCATCGAAGACTACACCCAGCTTGCCCTGCTGGCCTTTCGCGAGGTCGAATCAGCAATTGAGACCGATCGCTCACTTGCCGAGCAGGAGCGATACCTGAGGCAAGAAGTCAAGCAATCGCAGCTCGCTGTCAAACGCGCCCTTTCCGACATCAGCCTCGGAATTGACGGGGCTTCATTTCTGGAATACCTCGAAGCCCAGCGCCGCGCAGAAGCTGCCGGCATCTCATTGATTCGTCTCAAGAACCAACGTCTCCAAAACCGCATCGACCTCCACCTCGCCCTTGGTGGCGATTACTCGACGAAGTAAGAGAGCCTTCAACTACTTCTCGCTCACCGCGAGCCTGAAAAAGAACCCTTCATTGAGCTCCGGATCAAACGGTTGGGCACTACGGTAGGTAACGAGGGACAGCCCATCGTTACTGTTAACTTGAGAGACAATAACAATGGCGCTTTGATCGCTCAACCAATTGGTCAGGTCCGACCCTATCTGGAGCACGACACTGACATCATCAGCGGTGATTTTTCGCCTAAAAAAATCACGAGAAAATTATTGGTGATCTCGTTGACCGAAAAATTCTGCACCCCAACTTCCATCACGGATCCTCCCTCGCCTCCATCCGTGTCATTCTTTCCAAGGGCATGCTCGATGCTATTTGCGATGCCATCTTGATCCAAATCAGCCATGGGATCACCATGATCAGGAGTCGCGCCCATTCCCTGCACCAGGACAAGGCTATAGCTGGGAACGCCCGACTCACCCAGCCAGGGGAAAGCATCGCCATAGGTGAAATCCTGAATGGTCGCCCCAAAGGCGATCGCGAGATGGACCGGATCACGAAGTCAGCCCGGTCCCACTCCGTGCACGGGCAGTGACCACCATGGTTGAGTTCACTTCAATCGAAGGACTTGTGGAAGCCGAGGCAGACACTCCACCGCCGGGAAGGCGTGGATCCGTGCCGTCCTTGGTATAATAAATTGTGCCGCCTCCTCCTGAAAAGGAAACGGTCGTGCCTAACGAAACCAATCCGGGAGACACGGTGAACTGCGGTTTCCCGGTATATTGTCCATCGTATTAACTTGTCCGCGTTGAAAGCCAGTTTTTCAAAACGTTCACCGGATTCGGAAGCCCCAATCAGAGCATTCGTCGGCGTACCCGGCTTTGCTGATGTCAGCATCAGCGACCCCATTCCCAAGGGGAGTGATAGTAATTTCACTGACGAAAACATTTTTGCCCTTATTGGTAACGAATCGTCTCGTGAGGAATCCAACAGCTTCGCCCTGTAGGACTCTGGCATCATGTTTGGGGAAGATAACGAGCTTGGCCTCGGAGGAACCGAAGTTTACATCACCGACCCGGTCGACGGCCTCGTCAGAGGAAGCATTGTCGTCCCAATCGATCTTGATCTGAGCGTCGTCTTTCCCTCGGCAATCCAACTCGATAAGGTCCCCGAACCAAGCTCTGCTATTTTGCTCGCCTTTTCTCTGGCGATTCCTTTTTGCTTCCGGAGGTCGCGAACACGCTAATTTATAAAAAAGCAAAAACTCGCCTTGACGCCGCATGACAATAACGCAAGTTATTTGCAATTATGAAAACCTTTCCTATCCTGGCTCTTTTGACGAGCCCCCTGCTTGCAGACATCAGTCTTGATCCCACCTTTCATTTCAATGGCGTCATCGGCGACACCTCGGCTGACTCGTTCAGCGAGATCGGGGGCCATGCCCACGATCCCAATGACAATTTCGCTGTTCAGGGTTTTGAGCCGGGACTGAACCTCCGGGTCGATGATTGGCTCGCCGGCTTCACCAATATTAATGTTTTTACCGACTCGAATCACGAGGTCGACTGGGAACTCGAGGAAGCATTCCTGAAGTTCAAGAATCTCCCAGGAGGCTTTGAACTCCGGGGCGGGCGCATGCTTGCCCGGATTGGGCTCCAAAACAACCAACACCTTCACGCCTGGACGCTCGTCAATTCCAACCTCACTACTTCCCAGTTTTTGGGCGAAGAAGGCCTCATGAGTGAGGGAATCGAGCTGACCTGGCGAAAGGACTTCGACCAGGGATTCTTCGCAATCTCGACCAACTTCAGCAACACTGCCTCCCATCATCATCACGCCGACGAAGATGACCATGGAGATCACGAGGACGAGGATGATCACGGGGACGAAGAAGATCATGAGCATGAGCACGAACACTCGTCCGAGGACGCCTTCATGGAAGACAACGTCTTCGTGACCCGCGTTCTCTTCGGCTACAACCAAAGCGATTTCCATCAGCACCGCCTTGGAATCAACACCGCTTGGGGTGAAAACGGATACGGCCGCGACACCTACATGCACTCGATTGACTACGTTTACACCTGGCGTGAAAACGGACTTGAACTAGGTGGGCGAGAGTTCTCGGTCGGTGCCGAGTATTTCTATCGCGATGTGGAATGGATCGGCGAAGAAGATTCCACGCTACAGGGGGCAGCTTCTCAACAAAGCTTCATGGCCTTCGCCAACTACCGTTTTCACCAACAATGGATCGCCGGCATCCGCTATGAATACCTCGAAGGAGCCATTGGCGGTGCCGACATCCACATGGGCGAAACCGAATACGCCTTTGAATCCTCCGGGCGTGAGCGAATCACCCTCGCCCTGACCCGCGAGTTCCGCTACACCGACATCATGCTTTCCACCATCCGCCTGCAATATTCCCACGATAATCTTGAGGAGGAGAGTGCCGATTCCATCTGGCTGCAATTCGGCTTCAACTTTGGTGGCCCCGAAGTCCGGTAGTCGATTTCCCGTCAGACCGGGATTTCTTTGATTTGCGATTGAAAAAAACCTCGCGGGGCCTTCTCCTCCCGGCCTCATGAACGTTTCGCTCAACTGGCTCAAAGAACGCCTCGATTTCGGCTCCCGCTCCCTCGAAGAAGTCTGCGACCTCCTCACCTTTGCCGGCATCGAAATCGAAGGACTCCAAGAGATGGGCGTCAAGAGCGGCCAGATTGTGGTCGCCGAGATTAAGGAAGCGGTTCAACATCCGGATGCCGACCGCCTCAAAGTCACCCAGGTGGATGCCGGTGAAGGCTCGCTACGCCAAATCGTCTGCGGTGCCACCAACTACAAGGTCGGCGACAAAGTCCCCTGCTGCCTCCCTGGCGCGGCCCTCCCCGGCGGATTCAAAATTAGTGCAACCAAAATGCGTGGGGTCGAATCCAAGGGAATGCTCGCCGCTGGATCCGAGATCGGCCTTACCGACAAAGAAGACGGCCTCCTTATCCTCGACCCTGATTTTAAGATCGGCACTCCCGTCAAAGAGCTCTTTGATTCCGACACTCTCATCGAAGTCGAAATCACCCCAAACCGCCCCGACCTTCTCTCCCACTCCGGCCTAGCCCGCGAACTTGCAGCACTGCTTCACACCAAAACCAAGCCGGTCGAAAAATCACACAAAACTGAGATTGAAGAAGACTCCGCTGTTGTCACCGTCGATTCAGCGACCTGCCCGTTCTACTCTGTCCTGAGTATCAAAGGTGTCAAAGTCGCTCCAAGCCCGGATTGGCTCGCCAAGAAGCTTAAAGCAATCGGCCTCCGACCCATCAACAATATCGTTGATATCACCAACTACGTGCTCCACGAGATCGGGCAGCCGCTTCACGCCTTCGATGCGGGCAAGGTCGATGGAGCTATTCACGTCCGCCAGGCTTTCGATGGAGAAGCTTTGAAAGCGCTCGACGAAGAAACCTACGATCTCAAAGACATCGACTGCGTCATCTCCGACCAATCCGGCACTCCGCTCGCCCTTGCCGGAGTGATGGGCGGGCTCGACAGCGGAGTGACTGACTCCACCACCGACATCCTCCTCGAGTCTGCATATTTCACCACTTCCGAGATTCGCCGCACCTCACGGCGCCTCTTTTTAACGTCAGATTCCTCCTATCGTTTCGAGCGCGGAGTCGACCCACAACAAGTCCTGCCTGCCTCGGCCCTGGCCGCAGCCCTCATTCTTGAAATCGCCGGAGGGGAAGTCGTGGGCAAAACCGTGACCGCCGGACGACTCCCCGGAGCTCTTCCCGCAGTTGAACTCGATGTCGACCGCATGCTACAGCTTATGGACAACAGCATCTCGCTGGAAGACGCCGGAGCCATCCTGACCCGCCTCGGTCTTTCTTCATCCGATCTCAAGACCTGGGAAATTCCAAGCTGGCGCGGCGATCTCGAGCGCTCGGCCGATCTCGTCGAAGAGATCGCCCGTACCCATGGGCTCGAAAAGGTCCCTTCCCGTGCCGGCGGAACAGCCGTCGACGAAAGTAAGATAGACCACGATTACGATCGGCTCCTCGATCTCAAAAAGAGCATCGTCGCCCTCGGATTTTACGAGACACAGACCATCAAGCTCATCGCCGAAAACCAACTCCAAGACTGTCTTCCGCTTCGACCTCTGCAAGAGGGCGACCTCGTCACGGTCGCCCGTCCTCTCAGCGAAGATCACGCCATCCTCCGCCCTGCACTCACTCCCGGACTTCTTGCCACAGCCGAAAACAATCTACGCCAGGGGGCCAAGACCTTACGCTTCTTCGAGGCCGGCCGCCAATTCCGGAACGTCGGCGGCGGTAAAGCTACCGATCTCGAAGCCAATTCCATCGCCCTTCTACTAGGCGGTGAAGCCAGCCCCCTTTCGTGGACACGAGGTGAGAACCGCATGCTAGACTCTTACGACCTCAAAGCCGCCATCCAGGCCGTGCTTGGAAATCGCTCGATTCAATTCACGACCCGTGCTCGCGATGGCTTCCTTCTCGCCGGCGACATCCAACTTGGGGGCAAACCAATTGGCACCTTTGCCCAAGTCATGCCATCCCGCGCCCGGGAGATTGGCTTCCGAGCTCCCATCTACCTTGCTGAACTCGATCAGAAAAAGATTCTTGAAATCAAACGAGATATGTTTCAGGTCGAGCCCCTTCCGCAATTTCCGGGATCCAGCCGCGACATCGCAATGGAACTCCCCATCAAAACCAGCAATGCCGAAATTGAGAAAGTCCTCTCCAAACATAGCGACCCCCTGCTGGTATCGGCAATCTGCTTCGATCAATTCCACGATCCATCCGGCGAGAAAATGCCCGCTGACAAGCGCTCCATTGCTTATTCATTCGGCTACCGATCCGAGCAAGGTACGATGAAACAGAAGGAAATCGACACCGCCCACGACAAGCTTAGAGCCCACCTACAGAGGTCACTTCCGGTTACCTTTCGTTAAGTTAAATCAACAGGCTTCAAAAAAGCCCCCGTTTGCATCTCGAGCGGAGGCTTTCTAGTAAAAGAAATTCTGTGGAGCGTCCTACTCGCTGTAGCGGTAGTGCCCCTTGATGGTATAATCGAAGAGCTTCTTCTCCCACTCGGGACCATCACCAATATTGTGGACCACCCACTTCTCGGTCTTTTTGGCACCCGGGCCAGGAACAATGATTCCGATGTGCTTGTTACCATCGAGCAACTGCCAAATGACAATATCACCGAAGCTGTAGTCCTCTGGATCCTGGCTCACACCCAGAACCTGACCCTTGCGAGTGAAGAAACGCTGAAGGTTCTGAACCCGCCGATGATCAATATTGGTATCCGGCTCTTTGGAACCAAAGATCTGGGGATAAGAATAGAAGTTCTCTTTAATATCGGCGTGAACACGCACTTGGAGGTCGATATCGAGGCTCCGATAGGCCCGAACGATCAAATCCTCGGCTTTCCCACGAGTCGGAGCGATATCACCGTTGGGAAAACCAATCTTGAAGTAAGAACCATCGTAGTTGACTTGAGCCTGTGTCCGTTCAAGAGCCGCAGCCGCCAATCGGGATCCAAAATCGCCATCAGATTCTAGAGTTGTAATGGCCTCGCGAACATTCGCGGGTGAAGTAAGGTCAGTCTGGGCCCGGAGAAACGGAATCAACGGGCGAAGAAAAAAACCACCCAAAACAATCGCAAACGCGACAAGAAGCCACCCACCCAGTGAGCTTCTGCGCTTTCTTTTCATCGGAGCAGCTCCGATATACTCGATTGGTCTCATTTAACTTCTATTAACTATTGCAAATTGTCATGTTTCGATATGCGTGGCGAGCGAAAACTTGTCGTTCTCCTTGAGAAAGTAGATATTTTTTCATCCTGTTGCATTAATGGAACAAATTCCGGTCATTTTTGCAGCAAAAACCCCGACCTTCGACGAGCTTCATCAACGCGGTGTGCAGATTCTTACGGATTGGTCGGGTTCGCAAATCACAAAATTATCAAAGTTTCTTTTCTGGGTCGATCCCACTCACTTCTACTTTCTGGCCAGCCAGAAAGGCACTTCGGGAATGAACCATCCGGACAGTCGACTGGGGCAATATCAAGCCGAGCTTTGGAAATATGACGTCGCTGAATTCTTCCTCCTTTCGTCTGATAAAAGCCGATACCTCGAGTTCAATCTCGCTCCAAATGGCGGATGGTGGTCGAGCGCCTTTACCGCGCCTCTCCAAGCAGCCCCCGGCGAACCATCCCCAATTCCCGACGTCAAAACGTCAGCGGAAGCGACCAGCGAAGGGTGGCAGGCCCGCGCA
>Ga0213866_10000156_pt1 | contig 57136 bp, 53 predicted proteins | sample PICome_11_FD_160079 | JGI IMG/M metagenome (GOLD analysis project Ga0213866, IMG submission 160079) | Coastal seawater microbial communities near Pivers Island, North Carolina, United States - PICO284 | ecosystem: Environmental > Aquatic > Marine > Coastal | place: USA: North Carolina...
GTGTTCTTGCATGTGCAATTAATCGATAATTAATTGCACTTAATTAGTGAATTTCATTCAATTTATTTAGTTGTAAAAGTACCACTAAACCCCTGAATTGAGGTAAAGACTATTATACAGATATGTGACTGAGAGTCAAATAAAAAGCCATGTCTTTAAGACATGGCTTTGGAGGGATTTGAATATCCCTAAAATTACACATGAAATCACTCAGATTCTATGACGCATCCATGATGATCCACCTTTAAACCCTTATATTTTCTATCCTTTCTATTTTCCATCAATAGTTCCATGAGATCTGCCAGATCTGCCTCGGGATCTTCTTGTATATCAACAATAGAGGTAACAACAGTAGGTGCGATATCATTCATATTTTAATTATTTGGAGTTGGAGTTTCGGTCATATCAGAAATCATGCATTCGGCAGGATCACTGTATTTTACTGCAGTTTTTTGAGAGATTTCACAGATGACAGACGGTGTTTCAGTTGTATCATTGACACCGAGCATATTGGTAAAATCTTCATCAACAACAAGACTTTCAAATGAATCATTTGGTATTTTCATTTTATCGATTCTTAAAGAACAATTTAAAATCAGCCCTCTGTGGAGGACTGACTTGTACTTGCAAATAGTTTTGTAAACACGAGTTAAACCTCCACCGATTTAAGGATCTTAATGAGTGTTAGTTTTCGCATTGTGTTTGTCATTGCTATTTATTTTAAATGTTTGAGATTTTTTAGTCAAATAAAAAAGCTGCGTCCGAAGACGCAGCTTTACGATAAAGATCGCTAATCCCTACATATTATGCTCATCCAAAAAACAAACGACCCTACACAAAAATTCAACTAATTCCCCTTTTTAAAACTAACAAGCAAAGGTGCTGCGATAAAAATAGAAGAATAAGCTCCTACAAAAACTCCGGCTATTAGAGCAAGTGCAAAATCCTTTGTAGACTCTGCTCCAATAAAATATAGTGCCAACAATGCAAGTAAAGTAGTCAATGATGTATTTATAGAACGAGCCATTGTCTCTCTCAAACTCTTCCCTACTATCTCTGTAAAATTCTTTTCTCTATAACTATCACTTTTATCTTTTAGATTTTCTCTAACACGATCTAAAATAACGATTGTGTCATTTATTGAATATCCCAAAATAACCAAAAGAGCTGTCACAAAGAGCGTATTTATTTCAGTACCAAACATATGACCAAGTAATCCAAAGAATCCAATTGCAATTATAATATCATGTACCAAAGCAATAATTGCCACGAAACCATATTTCCAAGAAGAAACAGGAGTCGAAACACCTCTAAAAGTATAAGCAATGAATACAATGATTATTAAGCTCAATACGATTAGTGCCACAACTGTCTTTATCTTCAACTCATCTCCAAGTGTTGGACCTACAGTATTAAATCTATCGATAGTCAAAGGATTGTTTCCATTCACAGACAGTTCAGATTCCATCGAATTTTTTACATCATCAGAAATAGTTTTTGTCTTTAAAATATACCCAGTCCTTCCAGTCTCTTTTAGTTGATATTCACCCAAGTCATAGTTAGACAAAATTGATTCAACCTGACTTTTTTCCAAAACATCACTCGAATACGTAAACTCCAATATAGAACCTCCTGTAAAATCAATTCCAAACTTTAGCCCAAAAACTCCAATAAGAACAATAGAAGCGATGACCAAAATCATTGAGATTGTATAAAATATTTTTCTATGTATTGTAATCCACATATTATTTTTTTAGTTTAAAAAATCCTGTTCCAAACAACTTCACCAAGAATCCCTCACTTCTATCATTTGAAAAAGCCAAAAGGAAAGTTCTGGAAATAATAACTGCTGTAACCATAGACACGAGTACACCTACTCCAAAAACAAGTGCGAACCCTTTAACCAGAGATGTACCTGAAAGCCAAAACAATATAACAGCAGAGATAATACTAGACAAGTTACCGTCTCTAATTGAAAGCCAAGCTCTGTTGAAACCTTCTTCTATAGAATTTCTAAGAGTATTTCCTTTAGAAATTTCTTCTTTCATTCTCTCAAAAATTAGGATATTTGCGTCAACCGCCATTCCAAGAGACAGGATAAATCCCGCTAATCCAGAAGATGTAAGCACAACTGGAATTAATTTAAATATTGCCAACATCAAAACTATGTACATAAGCAAAGAAACCGATGCAATTAGACCTGGTAATCTATACCAAACAATCAAGAACAGGAAGATTATAGAAAATGCTGCAATCAAGGCCTTAACTCCACTCTCAAGAGTAGCTTTTCCAAGTGAAGCTCCGATTGTCTGAGTTTCGATAAGGTGAATCGGCAAAGGCAGTGCTCCAAAGTTCAGATCACGGACCAAATCCCTGGCTTCTTCCAAATCAAATTGTCCGCTAATCTGAGCATTTCCACCAACAATCTCTTGTCGTATAACTGGTGCAGAAATTATTTGCCCGTCTAAGAAAATAGCTAATACATTTCCAACATTGTCGCGTGTAATTTCAGAGAAAAGTTTTGTGCCTTCTGAATTAAATTCAATATTTATTTGTGGCTCTTGAGTTAGGTTATCAAAAATAAGTGAAGCTCTTTTTAAATCACCTCCAGTAAGACCTGTTGGTACATAAAGTTCAGAAACCTTTTTAGCAACTTCTGTCTTGTCTTCAATGAGAGATATTTCTTGTATTTGAGCAATTGCTTCCGCATCAGATCGAGCAATTCTAAATTCCAACAATGGAGTCTTTCCAATTAAATCTATTGCTTCTGTAACATCGGTAATTCCAGGAAGCTCTACAATTAGACGATTATCACTTTCACCATCACCAAAAATACTTCCAATCTCGGTCTGAACAATTGGTTCTGAAACTCCAAAAAGGTTAACTCTTCTTTCGATAGTCTGTCTTAGAGACTCCATTGCATTTGAAACCTCAGAATCTAGTATGGATGAAGTATCCGCACTATAAGTAAGATGAGTTCCTCCATCCAAATCTAACCCATACTGGAATGGAAATGAAGAATCTAGGTTAACTTCACTCGAATACACAAAATAACCAGTGTAAACACCCGCAAGTACTATCAGTAAAGCTATTATTCTGGTCTTCATGTTATTTGGACATTATACGTAAAAACTAGAAAAAAGGAAGATTTTTAAAATATTCACACAAAAATCAATTCTGTAAATATTTGAGATTTTATGAAAAATAAAAAATGCCCAGCATGTCGGACATTAAAGATTAAACTAAATTGAGGTTTCCCACACAGGCTTTCGGTATATTACAGGACCTTTTCTCCCTCTACGAATCGCAAACTTACGGTCTTTCTCTCTGAAAAAGAGAACCGTTCCAGTACGGATATTACCGTCACTGGAAAAGAACTTTACTTTTTTTGGTAGCTCCTTGCCTTCAACCCAGTGTCTGAAAAGATAATTTTCTCTGAGACAAATTCTTCTAACCACTTCTTCCGCAGTCGTCTTGGGAAGGATTCTTTTATTAGACACACCTTTTTTATTTTCTCCCACCAAAGCAGTACCGGGAATATTATCTTCTTCAGATATTTTATTTTTCTTTTCTTCTTTCTGTTTGAGGTTCTTCTTACGGTTCCTGTACATCAGGAACGCAACGACGATATTGATCGCAATTAATATCCAAAGAATTAAGATGGGACTAATTTTCATAATGAACTTTAAAATTCCATCGCCACATTTCACATGTGCACAGAGCTCGATTTTCACGAGATTGAATGAGTTATCCTCAGGATGGATTTACTTAAAAGTAAAATAACATTTTTATACAAAAAGTCAAGTACTGAGAAAAATGAGCCTTTAAAATATAGCTTATTTGCCCTTTTGAGAGGCAATTGTTTTTATGGTCTGCAGAGAAATTTTAATATCCAACAGAAAAGATCTGTTCTTGATATAGTACAAATCGTATGAAAGTTTCTCTTTTGTAGCTATAACATCGGCACCGTGATGTGGATGATTTTCTTGATACATTTGCGCCCAACCAGAAAGTCCTGGTTTTATAAGATGCCTTACGTTGTAATACGGAACTTGTTCTTTATAAACATTCACCAGATCTGGTCTTTCCGGCCTTGGGCCAATAAGAGACATGTCCCCTCTTAGAACATTCCATAGCTGTGGCAGCTCATCTATTCTTGTTCTTCTCAAAATATTTCCAAATTTTGTGACTGACTTCTCTCCTCCATCTTTTTCTGTAAGAGTTCTAAATTTTATTAACTTTATAAGTTGATTATTTTTTCCAATACGAATATCTCTATAAAATAAATCTCCTCCATCTGAAATTTTAGTTCCTATAAAAACAATTGGGTAAAAAATCAGAGAGGGCACAAAAAGAATTGCAGATAAAACAGTATCCATTAGTCGTTTTGTAGTGTCATACATAACATGAGGCTTTGATCTGACATTTTCCAAAAACCATCCATGTTTTACCAGAGAAAGAGGGACTCTTCCAAAAATATGCTCATACACATCGTGCATATCAATAAAGGTTATATTTGAAAACATTAGATTATAGAAATGCGAGAGTAGAGGAATTACACTATCGTCTCGTGTGTCGATAATTACAGTCTGTATGTTATTTTCATAAACAGGATTTACAATATCTTCCTGTACATCTATGGTCTCGGTGCAATCTAGATTTATAGAATGAGTAATAGTGTATCCATATCGTCCTGTATTTATTTCCTCTCGAAGCTCTTTCATCTCTTCTCCTCTAGCGATAAGCAGTGCATTGTATTTTGATTTTGGTGCAAAAAATTGAGCAATTCCAAGTCTCCATATCACAAGCAACAAAAGAGAAACTATTAGGTATATAAACAAGTTTGTCTTTGGGGCAATTCCAAAAAATGGGATTAAATAGAAGAATAATACACCTATTGTTACGTTGACTATTTGTGACTGAAGGAGTGTTGCGGGTAAAACCCTCCTCATCATTGAATTATATCTCTCATATAATCCTGCAATAAAAAACACAACAACCCATGAGACAAAAAGGATAGAGAAAGGAGCAATATGTTGTACTAATATTTCAGAGGTTAAATTAGAACCGTATCTTAAATTTAAGGTCACAAATAAAGAAATATAGAAAAATACAATATCTCCTACAAGTAAAAATAGAGGTTCTCTGTTGTGATTAATTATCATATACTTATATGGTCTACATTATCACACACTTATGCTTACGCAAGAAGAATCAAACAAGAAAAAAATATTCTATATTATAACAAAATCCAACTGGGGTGGAGCTCAAAAATACGTATTTGACCTTGCCACATCACTTCCAAAAGACAAATTTGAGTGCGTCTTAATGCATGGCGGAAACGGCGAACTAGTAGATAGGATTAAAGACTTTGGAGTAAAGACAATTCAAATTCCCGACCTTGAAAGAGACATATCGATTACAAAAGAAGTGAAGGCTTTATTTTTTCTAATTAAAACTTTTCTAAAAGAAAAACCAGATATTATTCATCTAAATAGCTCTAAAATTAGCGGTCTCGGATCCTTTGCTGGAAGGATAACTGGAGTTAAAAACATTATATTTACTGCGCACGGATGGCCTTTCAATGAAGATCGCAGGATGTTTGAAAAAACTCTAATCAAAATCTTTACTTATTTTACAGTCTTTCTGTCTCATAAAATAATCACATTGTCTGATTTTGAATTGAATCAGGTCTCTACCTGGAGCACTAGCAAGATCAATAGAATTTATCTTGGAATAAAAGATAAAAATTTTAAAGATAGAAGTCAGGCTAGAAGTATTTTAATACAAAGAGAACCTAGACTAATGCATCTTCAAAACAAAGATTGGGTAGGAACAATCGGAGAACTTCACCGAAATAAAGGGTACCAATACGCGATCGAAGCAATTAAAAAAACTGTCGATGATTTAATTTACATAATCATTGGAGACGGAGAGGAATTACAAAATATTAGAAAATTAATAAAAGATCATTCTCTTGAGAATAAAGTATTTCTTCTTGGTGCAATAAAAGATGCAGGTCAAATAATAAAAGCTTTTGATTTATTTTTACTACCATCTATAAAAGAAGGTTTGCCTTATGTTTTAATTGAATCAAGAACAGCTCAAGTCCCTATTGTATCGACAAATGTAGGAGGAATCCCTGAAATCACAAAAAGCATACCAAGTCTAATAGTAAATCCAAAAGATTCACTAGCACTTTCAAATTCAATCAAAGTACTCCTAAATGAAGACAATAAAAAATGGCCCGAAAAAGATACGGCTTTTTCTTTTGAGACAATGCTTGAGAAAACTATCTCTCTATACAACAACTAAACCCCCAAGAACTCATTCTTCAAAACACTTTTGTGTGTAGCTCTACTATATCTGCGCATTCCCATCAAAATACCAAGTCCTGCAAATGTTACCAAGAGATGGGATCCACCATAACTCATAAAAGGCACAGTAATACCAGTCACAGGAAGAAGGCCGATATTCATTCCGATATGAATTATCATATGACTCATCAATAAAATAGAAAGCCCTATCCCGTAAAATGTTTCAAAGTTTGTGGCTCCGTACATCGCATTTAATAAAATTCTCCATATCACAATTCCATATGCAATAAATAAGATCATTGATCCAATGAATCCCCATTCCTCAGAGAAAGCAGCAAAAATAAAGTCGGTTTGATATTCTGGTAAAAACCTAAGTCTTGATTGTGTTCCATACCCTAACCCTTTCCCCCAAAGTTGGCCAGAGCCAACTGTTACAGTAGACTGGTAAGCATTGTATCCTGCACCTTGAATATCCTCGAGGGGATGTATAAAAGAAAGAATTCTGTCTTTTTGATAATCCTGAAAGACAGAGACCCACAAAAAAGCAACGCCACTTATGGCAATAAGGCTCAAAATAGCTAGGTGCTTTTTTGAAATACCAGAAACCATTACCATCCCAAACCAGATTAGAAAAATAATAATTGCAGAACCAAAATCAGGCTGTACCAAAATCAAAAGAAACAAGATTCCTGAATATGCACCTGAAACCAAAATATGTCTTATATTTTTAATCTCGACATATCTTCTAGAAAAATATTTTGCCAGAAGAATAATCAGAATAAGCTTCACAAACTCTGCAGGCTGAAAAGAAAGGGCTCCAAAACTAAGCCAACTCTTTGCACCTTTCCACACAGAACCAACTAAAAATAGAGAGGTTAATAATCCTACCGATATTCCAAAGAGCCACACTATAACAGAAGTTCGTCTTAGAAATTTAAAATCAATATTACTGAAAATAAAGAAAATTATTATTGAAACAATAAGCCAAACACTTTGTCTTTGAAAATATACATTGCTTGATACGAATGAATTCATAGTAACAAATCCTGCCCCAACAATTGGAATTATTGCCACAAAAAGCACCCAGTCCATGTTCTGAGCTGTTTTTTTAATTATATTAAAAATTGTTTTCATATAGAGGAATGATCTCTAGTCTAGAAATCGGAACATCAAAAGAATTAGGCCAAGTAAATACAATCGGCTCACTAGCTCCGCCCACAATCTGATCAATTATTGTACTAGAAGACCCTATCGCATTATCCTTAGAATCGTACAAAATAACTATGGTTTTTATATTTTTTACTGGATAAATAGATATATTTTGAAGAACGGCTTCCACTCTTGGTTCATTTCCCTCTTTCAGTTCCTCATCTTTCACAATAAGCACTGGTTCAAGCGGGGCCTTCTTCTCAAAAACAAAATCATCTGTAAAATCAAAAGTTACTCTCTTGGCCCTAAGTTTGTTTGTAAATAAACCATTTTCTATTATTGGAATAATTGCTTTTGGCTGAATATCTATTCTCCCATTTCTTTCATACAAAAGAGTGTTGTCTTCATCAAAGAGTCTGAAAGTATATTTTGCGTTCATTATTCCGGCATCGATATTTGGATTTTCTATATAAGCTATTGTGTTATAGAGACCCGGAGCAATTTCAAAAAGCCTGGTCCACAACACAATCGGATCAAATGTTTCTGCATTACAAACAAGCTCACAAGCACCACCACAATCAATTCCTGTTTCTATTCCATTTTGTTTTCCATCAAAACAAGTTGGCTTTTTATATATAATTTTATAGGCAATAAAAATTGTTGGTATCAACGCTATTAGAAACGTTAATATTATTATTGTATTTCTTCTTTTTGATCCCCAAGACATAAAGCTATTGTAGCAAATCAACAGCTTTTATAAACCTAAGCAAAACTGATAAATAGGATTACTATAGTGGCAATAAACACTCCTGATAAAATCATCAAAGCTTTTATTACTTTCTTATATTTAATTTCTCTAGGCTTCTCTATTTCTTTTGAATTCTTACTTAATGCCTCGTACATAATATTGTTATATATAACAATCATTGGAGATAGCACTATTAGTTCCACAAATGGACTACTGATAGAAATCATAAAATCTGGAAGAATTCCCGGAAGATAGAAAGTTAGCATATTTACCAAGATTGTAGCCAGAACTATTATAAGAGTTGTTAAAAATCCCAAAACTATCAACCTTATAGCTACAGAAAAAAGATTTGATCTAATTAAGTGGGCACTGTGAACAAGTGCATCAATCCCCTTTTTATCATCTATCATCAAGGCATACATAGAAAATACAAAGTAGAAAGATAAAATAAGTCCTGGAATTATGAGTAGAACAAAACCTGAAAATACAACCAGAAATTGAATTATTCCTACAAGAACGAAAGGAATTAAAAATTTTAATCCATCCTTATAAACATCTATCCAATGTGGAGTAATTGTTTTAAAAGTAGGTACTTTTTTGATAAAACCTATAGTTGCAACGATGTTCAAGAAAGCCTGTAAAATAAACACTATAGCCAGAGCCGCTCCTATAAATTTAGCATTTGTTCCAAAATATCCATTACTTGTGTCATTTACTGAATCAAAAAAAACAAGCGGGACCATTAAAATGGCTGGAATAAAGAATATATTAAAAATTGTCTTGAAATTCTTCTTGTACCATAAAACAGTCTCTTTTATGAGACTTTTGATTGTTGGGATTGAATTGATCTTGTCGTTCTGTGTTTCAGACACTACTTCTATCTCTCGGACAGTTGTTTCCATATAATTTCATTATTCAGTAATAGATTCACTATAACAGAAAGTCTGTATAGTACAATACTTCATAAAGAATCTTTTTTATTTGCTTCAATGCTCTAAACTGGCGACTACCTACTTTCCCCAAAAGAGTATCATCGGCTCAAGCGGGCTTAACTTCTGTGTTCGGAATGAGAACAGGTGTTTCCCCGCCGATATATCACCAGATTAGAAAATTGAATATTGTGGTAAAAAATTAAAGTAAAAAATTGTGGCTTCTAAATTTCCTAATAGGATCGAGCAATTAGTACACCTCGGCTAAACATATTGCTATGCGTACACCTAGTGCCTATCACCTAATCATCTCTTAGGGCTCTCAATCGTTTCTTTATCTTGAGGTGGGCTTCCCGCTTAGATGCTTTCAGCGGTTATCCCTTCCCGACATAGCTACCCGACAGTGCCGTTGGCACGACAGCCGGTACACCAGAGGTCAGTTCATTCCGGTCCTCTCGTACTAGGAACAACTCCTCTCAAGAATCAACGCCTGCAGTAGATAGGAGACCAACCTGTCTCACGCATATCATTCATCTATTACTAGATGTATGGACTATATCTTCACCCAACTCGTAAGTTGGGGGTTAACGTCTAGTCTCTACGGGCTCCACTCCTGTGGTTCCCTAGGTATTGTCCTTATAAAATATAAGGATTTTACCGATATTAGTTAACATTAACATATCATATTACTACGATACGCCGCCGTGAATTTGTCTCTTAAGAATATTCTTGAAATATTCTAACAAATGCATATTTCAATGCACTTTCTATTCATTTCAACGAAAAGACTATTTTATTTAAAAAATATAATATATAACTTCGATCAGGTTCAGATTATCACATACCAATAATTTAATATTGGTATGTGAACGGTCTGAACCCAGCTCGCGTAACTTTTTAATTGGCGAACAGCCAAACCCTTGGGACCTTCTCCAGCCCCAGGATAAGTTGAGCCGACATCGAGGTGCCGAACACCGCCGTCGCTATGGACGCTTAGGCGGTACCAGCCTGTTATCCCCAGGGTAACTTTTATCCGTTAATCTGCCTCTACATCTAATGTAAAAGGTAGGTTCACTATGCTCTACTTTCGTATCTGTTTGACTCGTATGTCTCACAGTCAAGCTCTCTTATGCCATTACACTATCGGCACGGTTTCCATTCGCGCCTAGAGAACCTTTAGACTCCTCCGTTACTTTTTAGGAGGATAGCGCCCCACTAAAACTACCCACCAGACACTGTCCCAATAAGGTTTTTCCATACTGGTTAGATTACATATTCTCAAAGGATGGTATTTCACTGACGACTCCACGAAAACCAAAATCTTCGCTTCAAAGTCTCCCATCTATACTGCGCAGAAAGAACATATAATCAATATCAAGCTGTAGTAAAGCTCCTGGGGTCTTTTCGTCTAACTGCAGGTAACCGGCATCTTCACCGGTACTGTATTTTCACCGAGCAAGTCCTCGAGACAGTTCCCCAGTCGTTACACCATTCGTGCGCGTCTGAATTTACCAGACAAGGAATTTCGCTACCTTAGGACGATTATAGTTATCGCCGACATTCACCAGGGCTTATATCATCCAGCCTCAAACCGAAGTTTAAGACCCCCAATATTTAACCTTCTGGCATTGGTCAGGTGTCACCCCCTATACATCCTCTTGCGAGTTCGCAGGGAGCTGTGTTTTTGGTAAACAGTCGCCAGGGATACTTTAGCTGCGGCCCAATTTTACTTGGGCAGACCTTATTCCGAAGGTACGGTCGCTTTTTTGCCGAGTTCCTTGAGGACATCTCACTCGTTCGCCTTGGTCTTCTCGACCTAACTACCTGTGTCGGTTTACGGTACGGTTTAATTATATCTAATCTTAGAAGCTTTTCTTGGAAGCATGCTCCTTTATATTTCCCACCCGTGGGTAGAATTTTTGCTCTAATTGGAGTAATGACTGCCGGATTTACCTAACAATCCTCCTCAAAGCACAAACGCAAATCCAATAATGCGCATAAAGTACAACACTCCGTCCCTCCATCGAAATATAATTAAGTCATGGAATATTAACCATGTGTCCATCGGATTCGACTTTCGTCATCTCCTTAGGCCCGACTAACCCTTCGCTGATTATCATTGCAAAGGAAACCTTAGTTTTTCGGCGTGCAGGGATCTCACCTGCATTGTGGTTACTTGTGCCAACATTCTTACTTCGTATCGCTCCACCATGGGTCACCCCTTTAGCTTCGGCGCAGATACGAATACTCTCCTACCGCTCATAGGTTTCATTGAGGAGTCGAAATAAATTTCGACAAAACTTAACTTTTTAGAAAAAGAAGCCGCGGGGAGAATTGAACTCCCGACCTTCTCTATGATCTAGAGACGCTCTGTCAACTGAGCTACGCGACTGTTTTTTAAAAAATAATAAAGAACAAAATCCTCAATGAAACCTACGAACCCTCATCTTCGGTACAATACTTAGCCCCGATTATCTGCGGCGCAGAATCTCTGAATGAGTGAGCTGTTACGCTTTCTTTAAAGGATGGCTGCTTCTAAGCCAACCTCCTCATTGTCAGAGAAATTCCACCTCCTTAAGTGCACTTAGTATTGATTTAGGGACCTTAGATTGAGATCTGGGCTGTTTCCCTTTTGACCACCGGAGCTTAGCCCCCGGAGTCTAACTGCTAGACTTTAGCTTTTGGTATTCGGAGTTTGATAGAGGAGACGAGGTTTCCCCCTGTTCTACTCTTCCAGTGCTCTACCCCCAAAAGGAACATCTAACGCCAACCCTAAAGCTGTTTCGGAGAGAACCAGCTATTACCAAGTTCGATTAGCTTTTCACTTCGTACCACAAGTCATCCGAACGAGTTGAACGACGTATCGGTTCGGGCCTCCATCTGTATTTCTACAAACTTCACCCTGCTCATGGTAAGCTCACTTGGCTTCGGGTCTTATGTATACTACGGACGCGCTATTCACACTCGGTTTCCCTAAAGCTTCGACCCGTAAGATCTTAGCTAAGCAGTATACACAAACTCGTTGGCTCATTCTTCAATAGGCACGCCATGACGGAATAAATTCCGCTCTGACTCCTTGTAGGCATATGGTTTCAGGTCTATTTCACCGCCCTCTCCGGGCTACTTTTCACCTTTCCCTCACGGTACTTGTTCACTATCGGTCTTGAAGAGTATTTAGCCTTACCGGTTAGTTCCGGCAGATTCACTCAGGCCATTCATGTCCTGAGCTACTCAAGAATACAGACAATAAAGATACTTTGTTTTCGTTTAAGGGACTATTACCCACTAGGGTTACTTTTTCCAAAGTATTCAACTAACAAAATATTTTTTTACTTTACTTGTGTAAACACAACGTCTGCATCTTACAACCCCGGTTCATGCAAGCATGAACCGGTTTGGGCTTCTTCCTTTTCGCTCGCCGCTACTTAGGAAATACCAGACGCCCCTCACTGTATCTATATAAATAGACACAGTGAGATGCGTCATAGTCTTGGTCTCTTTTCCTCCAGGTACTGAGATGTTTCACTTCCCTGGGTACGCTTCTTGAATCAAGTTCAAGATAACTGTCAAAGACAGCTGGGTTCCCCCATTCGGAGATCTTTGGATATAACGGTTGCTCGGCACCTCCCCAAAGCTTATCGCAGCTTAGCCACGTCCTTCATCGCCTCTTCAAACCTAGGCATCCACCATACGCCCTTAAATTTCCTATTAGGAAATTTAAAAACCACAATTTCTTACTTTAATTTAATTTTACCTGCTCCACCTACATTAGATAAAAGACCCACTAAGTCTAGGAAAATTAACTTTATTTTCCCTCTCTAATGCGATGGAATTAAATTGTCGAAGTTCGCGAGTGGACTTTCCAGGCCATGTGCCCAGTTCCACTCAATCCTTTATATCTTTTTTTGTATCAAATTTTGATACAAAGGATTGAGAAGAAAAACCGCCTGTTAGGGACGGTCTTAAGACTCTTTTAAGGTGAGAATTTAAGACCGTTCAACTCATTAATTCCCGTAACATACGTGAGAGCTATTATTGCAGATTAGGGTTTCAATGTCAAACATTTTCTGGATTATCTTTATTAGATTGTTTAAGTGTGTATATTCTACCTTTAAGTCCTGAATTTTAAAGGCCGTATTCTTCAACCTCAGCTCACGGCGTTGGACGGTTTCATATCTTGAATACGTCAAGTCTCCTCATACGGACTTTAAAATTCAGGACTTAAACACCCAATTTATCTACAACAACCTGATGAGGATAATCCAGAACATCTCTTATAAGTCTGTCGCAAATACCTAATCTATATTTAAAATCTTGAGTTGTAAAAATAGCGTACCTAATCTGTTTTCCTATTTCAGATTCAAGTGTAGATATAGAAGTCTTTAGCGGGCCTTCTTTTAGATTATCCCCCACAACAAGAAGATCTATTCGACTCTCCTCTTCTTGAATAAAAACTCCCGATGTAATAATTAACTTTATCTTCCCGTGACGAGAAATTCTTTTTACAACATTGCTTTCATTTTGTGCACTAACCACAAGTAAATTTCTAAGCGGAGTATTGTGAACAAATTCAGGATTCAACATAAATCCTTTTACTCTTTTCTTTTTACCAGACTTCATCTCCTTAAAAAAAGTCTTCTTCTTAAGCATTCCTATTCTGCTAAGTAACCCCAATTCTGAAGTCGCTGTTGTTCCTGCGACTTTAGCCCTCTTCATAACATCAGCCCTATCAAAAACCTGGATTGGATTAAGTAAAAACAATCTAAGTAATTTTACTCTTCCAGCACTGCCAAATAATTTATCGAAGATATCCATATTAGTTTAGTGTTATCATCATCACAAAAAAACTTATAGAAACTATGAAAATAAAGCCTGTTATAAACTTAAAAGAATTATTCTTATTCATGCTTAAATTATATCAGATTGTAATACTGTTTAAATATTTCCAAACAAGCTATTTTATAGTGTTCTTTGTACCCCAAGATCTACTTAGAAGATATGCTCTTTATAATGCCGTCGATTTCACTTTTCAAAGCTGGAAATTTAACCTTAGCTTCTTCTAGAACTTTTATTGCATCGTCTTTTTTTCCCAACATATCGTAAAGCGCCGCAAGAGATACCATAGGCTGTGGATCATTCGGTCTCTCTACTATAGAGTCATTTATAAATGCAAAGACTCTGTCATCAAGTCCTGATTCTACAGATTCCAAAATTAGACTTTCAAAAAGCTTATCATTCTTTGTTTGAGAAGCTAAAGTTATGTAGTACTTCCAAGCTACAGTATTTCTCTTATCAGCCTCGTAAGCTTCTTTTGCTTTAAGCAAAGCTTCGTCTATCTTCCCAGATTGTAATAATATTTTAGACTCTAATATTACAAAATCTTGCTTCATTGGAGAAAACTTAGCCCCCTCTCTTACTGTTATAAGAGCATTATCAATATCACCCACAATTGCAAAATATTGTGCTGCAACATAATAATGCAAAGCATTTTTTGGATCTTCTTCTATTTGTTTAAACATTTCAGTAGTACCCAGATCAACAAAAGAACTTAGAATGTCTCCTTTATACCCTGATCTTATAAGTGTCTGTATTGATGTAAGGAGCTGTTGTCTTACCTCGGTATCACCAAAAGTATTGTACGAAAGGGCTTTTTTATAATATTCATAATTTTGAGTTACTCCATTTGTATAAGGAGATTTTGGAACTCCCTCAGTATCTATCACAATGACAGGCATTGCTTTTATTAAAACTTTGGACTGTCTATAGGCTGGAATATTTACAGAATAATTAAAGTAAATAAATAAAACTGCAAAAGAAATTAGAATGGTATTTTTTAATCTATCGCCACACTTCTTTTTAAAGATATATTCTGAATTATAAGCTTCAAAGGCAATGAAAGATAATACGCTAAAGAATAGTATGTAACTAACGGTATTGTCGAAGACAAAAATATTATTTATAAAGTAAGCAGATATTAATCCAATCATTATGCTTTTTTGCGTAACATCCCATTTTTTGGCCTTAAACCAAATTGAATATAATGCAAAGAAAAATATTAAAATGTATGAGACTAATCCCAATATTCCACCAGTAATAAGCCAATCCAAAAAAACATTGTGTGAGCTATCAAACCACGGCTCTTGCCTATAAAGCTCTGGTTTATATTTTTCATTAAAAATATAATTGAAATTACCTTGACCGTATCCTGTAAGCGGATCATCTTTAAATCCTTCAATGGCAATTCCCCATATCAAGAATCTTGATTCCACTGTCGCGTCTTGCAATGAGATATTTGAGAATCTACTTAGTACCGGACTATTTTTAACAAAATCAGAATTTCTTAATGAAATGAAAATACCTATAAAAATTATAATAACCGCAATAGATGACACGGTTATCTTTTTAAGGGTCTTATTTTCTTTCTCAAAAATAGAAGTCAATAAAAACATTAGGGATATTCCTCCGATAACTCCGAGAATTGCTCCACGAGTCGCAGTGAAATACAATGTCATTAACTGCAATAGTACCGCGACTGTATACAGAGAGGCTTGGACTTTATCTTTATAATTTTTATATAAATAAAATATACCCAAAAATATATGAAATATTGTATAAGAAGCTAAATACGACGCATTACCAAATGTCCCATCCAATCTAACTCCTCCTTGGTGAATAGTAGCAAAACCAAGTAATTGAAATACTCCATAAAAAGACATTAAAGCACTAACAGCAAGAGATGTTTGCCAGAAACGATTCCATAATTTTTCTGTACTCAAAATAGTTCCTGAAATTATGAAATATATAAATAGATAGATTAATGTTATATATCCATCCATTCTCTCGAATCTAGAATAAAAACTATTTTCTGGATTAAGTCCTGCAATGTTAGCGATGAGAATAACTAACATAAAGAATGATACTGAATACAGAATCTGATTTTTCTTTGGAAGATAGCTAGAATCTTTACTCACTAAATAAAGCCAGGTTATTGTTAGTAAGAAAACAATGGCCCTAAAAGCAAACGCCTTACCAGCAATAAATGGAAATAATAGGCTATTTGAAACTACAAAAGGAATAAAAGTGACTAAAAAAACTAAAGATATGGCTGTTTTTCTTGATATATTTAACATTAAACAACTATATCAGAAAGATTTACGGAAAGGTAGTTGCGCAAATATACTCACAGTATTAACTTAACTCTTCCATAATACTCAATTTTTCATCTATAGAGCATTGCGATTTGAGTATTTTTAATACGTTTTCAGTCACATTTTCTGGGGTAATTTCATTGTACTCATTATCACTAATGAAAAATGATTTTAATAATTTATGATTTGGATAATATAAACTAATATTTTTACATTTCTTTACATCAAAATTAAATATCTCAAAAGGTATTCCGATAGATGCGTCAGGGTCTATAATTGTGTTTTCTGATAATTTAAATTCATTATTATCTTGTTCTACAGTAAACTCCCCTACATTTATTTCACTATTTGATTTATTTTTTATAATTAAACCACTTTCAATATAATCTAATTCTATTTCTGGATTTATTACTTTTATTTTCGTTCTAGTTACTGCTTTATTATTTTTATTGTAACCCTGTAAAATCAATGTGTAATTTCCAGGATACTTATAATAATGTTCGATTTCTTTTCCTTCTTTAGAAGACCCGTCACCAAGTGACCAGAAAAATTTATTTCTCGAATTAGAATTAGATATTGCTTTAAATTTTATAGGACTATTTAAAATAACACTTCTCTCTCTTCCAACACCTACCGATAATTCATTTTTTTCTTCTTCGAACGATAGCTCCACCTGGTCATTGTGAGATGATATATTTTTATTATCAGAAACACTATCTTCGGTCTCTTCATTTGATTCTTCTATTATAGGAGTATTTTTATTTTCAACTCCTGGTGTCATCTCTGAAGCAATCCAAACTCCATCATAAAATTGCAAAGTTGATCCATCTCCTTTTCCTCCAATTTCTGGATTATAATTTACCGAATCGATAATCTCGCCTGATAAAGAGAGCTCTATTGTCTCACCAGTATTATTTAAAGAAAATACACTATCAAATAAATTTCCAGAAAATTCTGGATGATCAATCATAAAAGATTCTGCATCTGAAGCGATAATTGCAAAATCTCCAGAGGACAAAGTGTTTACACCGCTAAATATATTTAGACCATGACTCTTACCGCTTTCGATTAAAAAATATTCTGACAAATCTACAGAGACTTCTCCTCCATTATAAACTTCAATCCACTCTCTTTTTGAATCTGTACCAGGAACATCATACATGAATTCATTTAACCTTACTTGTGCAAACGAAATCATTGGAAATAAAAATAATATAAATATTGTTGTGTATTTTTTCATTCACAAAGTATATAAAATTCGATATTAAATATTTATAAAAATAATATAAAAACAAAAAACCACCCCGAAGGGTGGTTTTTTGTGTAATTATACTTCTGACTTTTTTACTTAACTAATTGAATTAGTTTGTGTAATCAAGGTCAGCAATTCCTGTCTCAAATTCATCAAGACCGAATGTGTATAGGTTACCGAACGCTGTGTCAGCTGGTGCAGTTGTACCAGTTGCCCACTTAATTCCTGTTAGTTTAACAGCTGCGATTCCATCGTTTCCAGCAGTTAGAACAACATCGAGTGTAAACTTACGTGTAGACCCGTTGTCAATCTTGAATGCCTTAGCACCTGATGTTGAAACGTCTCCACTGTCTGAACCTGCTGCTGTAAGAACTGAGCTTACAGTTGTAGTTCCAGTTGTAGAGTCAGATGTTGTACCCCATGAGATACCATCTGGTAGAGCTGTTACTCCTGATGTAGGAGTTGCTGTAGCTACTACGTCTCCATCTAGGTAGATGTCTGAATCTCCGAATGCTGTAGCGTTAAATACCAATGTGTACTTAACTTTATCAGCTGATCCAGTTACAGAAGCATCTGCTGAACTTGTCTTTGCGTAACTTGCGCTAACTAGTTCAACTGATAGACCTTCTGTATAGAATGAGATATCTTCTCCTGTTGCTGATCCAGTTGGTGTAACTGCATCACCTTCAGAATCTTCAATATCCCAACTTCCTGTTACGTTTGAATCGATAGTAACATTTAGTCCGTCACCTTCAGCGAATGAAGATCCGTCTAGTTCGTTAATATCAAGTTCAATTGAGAACTCGTGAGTTCCAACTTCTAGATCAAGATCTAGACCGCTGAAAATGTATCGAGCTCCGTTTGCTGTAACAGTTGGAGTTGATTCAGACTCAATCTTGTCTCCATCTAGGAGTAGGTGAGCTGTATCAACGATTGTTGTGATGTCAGTTGCTGTGTTTCCTGAAGTTGTAGCAATCAAGATAGCAATGTCATCAACAAGAACATCTTGTTCGTCAACGTCAACTTCGAATACAAGAGCTTCGATACCCTTAGTTTCGTTGTTTCGATCAACTTCTAGTGATTGTGAATCTTCTGTTGAAGGTCCATCTCCCTCACTAATAACAACATCTCCTGCAGTAACAACTGTGATGTCAAATGACTTCCAGTTTGAAGATGTGCTGTTTGCAGTTCCTACGAACTGATCAATTCCAGCTCCATCAACAGCTCGAATACCATTGTCATCAATAGCTACTCGGTATGTTTGTGTAAGATCACTGTCATCAACAGTCTTAGTTTCTACAGAAAGACTCCATTGTGAGTTCTTTCCTTCTTTAACTATTTCTGAAAGACCTGCGAATCGGATTCTGTATGAATCGTCATCTGATTCACCATCAATGTCCTCGTCAGTTTCTTCTGACCAGTCTGATGAAGATGAAGCATCTACTGTCTTAACTTTGTCTCCATCTCTCATAAGAGTTACAGATTCAATGTTCTTCCAAGGCTTTTCATCAGCATCTCCATTTCCTCCAGCAATAGCTTCGAAGATGAAGTCAATTCTTTCAACCTTAAGGTCTGAGTCTTGTGCTTCGAATTCGAATCCTAGAACTTCTTCTTCAGATCCTTCGTCGATGTCAGTACTTGAAGGTGATCCAAGAACTGAGAAATCATTGAAATCTCCTTCTTTTCCTACAGTTGAAATTCCATCTGTACCTGAACTACTGTCTGAACCATCAGTTGTAGCTACACAACTTGATGAAACCTTAGTTCGTGTAATTGGTCCAAAGTATCCAACTGCTGGTGAGATAGCAACTGAAGCTTGGTAAGCAGCAAGTGCTGACTTAGTTAGACCTCCAAAGTATCCCTTTGAAACTCCAGCTGGAATTGTAAGGAATCCTTTACTTTCTAGGAAAGTTTGTAGGGCTGTAACTTCAGCTCCTGTACTCCCCATAGTCAAGTCCATTGTGAAAGGACCACAAGATGTAGAGTTTGAGCTTGTTCCTGCAAGTGTTTTTGCAAGATTAGCATCTGTGATCAAACCTGCGCTGATCAAGATACTTAGCAATTCATCTGCTGTAAGAGCAGATGCTGCTGGAACTGATGCTGTAACTGCGATTGCAATTGCAACAACAAGTCCGAAAACTTTAGTAATTGTTTTATTCATGTTCTGAATTTTTAGTTTAATCTTTCCGTAACTAGTAATTTTTCTGGAAAGAGATTATTAACGTTAATAATTTATAATATTAAATTTGTCTATGCCGACACATAAACAAAAGATCTAATTCGGTCAATCGTATAAGACTTCCGGAATACTTGTCGTCGGACAAGGAGAAAGAAAAACTTTCTCATAAACCACCAACCTCCAGATTCAAGACGTACATATATAAATGTATCTGTTCGACGCGAACCTAAAGAATTAGCTTCAAAAATTTTGTGGAGTTTCTGACATGCAATCGTAACTGAAACATATCTTCCTATTCAGTAAATAACTCAAACACCTCGTCTTAATAAACGAGGAATGTATATCTGATTTTCAAAGATCAGATATCTCTATTTGAGATACCCCCTTTCGACAAAAGTCTCCAGGCTATCACTTATTATAAACGCTTATTAACTAAGAGCAAATAAAGTGATGTGGGGATAACCTCAATTTACAAAGCAAAGCTTTATTTATTGAGTCATATCCCACCTAAATACTAGTACTTTTTAGTGCAAAAGTCAATGATTTTGTATATATTAAATATTATAAATTAAGCAATGGAATAAGTACTCCACCTTCTTTCACCCTCTCTTTTTATTAATCCTTTTTTAATTAATCCAATAAGATCTCTTTGGATAGTTTTTTCGCTGACACCATCAAAAGAATGGGTTATATCTTTTATAGAAATTGGTTGCTTATTTTTGACCATATCCATAATCTTTTCTTCTCTAGAAGTCTTGATTGGCTTATTATTAAAACTAGATGTTTTAATGGCCTTCTTATTTGGAATACTTGTATTTTTATAAAGGACATTCTGTTTATTATTTTTTTGTCCTTTATGAATATAGGTGTCTTTTTTAATTTCGACTGATTCAGTTTCTGTATTTTCAGATTCTATCTTGAAAAAGTTTTTATTAAGAATTACTTGTTTATCTCTAGAGTGACCACTTATTATAACTAGAACCTCTTTCTTCAATCTCTCTATTTCATCTTGAATAATTTCGTAATTCATATCAGAAATCATTCTTCCTCTATAAGCCAACAGAAGAAAAGATTCCAATTTTAATATTTCAGAATGTAGATCATTTTTAGAGATTCTGCCCTCATATAATTCAAAGACATTTGTAAGGATCTTATTAGTTGTATTTCTAAGTTCCCACTTAAGAGATTCTCTTGTATCAAAAAAATCTGTAATCAAGTATATGGCCAGAGATATTCTCTCAACCTTCTTGTATAAAAAATAAAAGACGCTGTCTTCATTTAGTGTTTTAATATCTTCTCTTTTTTGAATTTCGTATGACATAGTCCTTTATAAGATTCAGAGAATCTGTCCTATATGGCTCACACTAACGGACATTCTTTTTTTAGTCAAGAGACATCCATAAAAGACATTTTAAATCGATTTTCTATGCATGTCTTTTATAAAAGACATTTTATTATTAAGCCTTAATTTAAGGCTTATTTTCATTACAGACAATATAATAAGTGTCTCATCTTTTATATGTTATTATTATTGTCATAATAATAGATCCAATAGAAACATGGGAAGAAAAAAGAAAGTAGAAAAAGAAGAAGAGAAAGAGGGCTTTTTGTCATCCCTAAAAGAAGAGACTGTTGAAGGAGTTGTTGCCATACTTTTTATAGTATTTGCGATCTTTCTAACAATGGCATCTTTCAATAAGGCCGGTATCGTAGGTGAAAAGATTTATACTTTTTTCACTTTCTTATTTGGAATAGGATATTATCTTCTGCCCATAATTTTGATAGTCCTAGGAATATCATTCCTAAAATCTCTAAGACATAACCTAGCAATACCTAAAATAATAGGTGGTTCTTTTTTCTTATTATCAGGCCTTGGTCTCGCTAGCTTAGTCTTAAAAAAAGGCGGGGTCGTAGGAAATGCAATCTCAGGAACTTTAGTAAATCTTTTTGATTTTTGGGTTTCTTTTATTTTCCTCCTAGCTCTTATGACAATATCGATATTGATAGTATCTGATGTTGCTCTAAGAATTTCTTTAGTAGAAAAATTCCTAAAGAGAAATTCTGAAAACGAAGAAAGTTCAGATGAAGATGTTGAATTAAAAATAGCTAATTCTGGTGAAGAAGAAAATGAGGATGAAGAAAAGGAAGATGAGGAAGAATCTGACTCTGAAGAAGATGATGTTCCGGTACAACATTCTGAACCTGCACCTAAAAAATCTAGTGGTCTTATATTTGTACCATCTGCACACTCATTAAAAGAATTTAAAGCTCCACCGCTATCAATCCTAGAAAAAGATTCTGGTAAGCCTGGCGTAGGAGACATAAAAGCAAATGCAAACATTATCAAAAGAACTCTTGGAAGTTTCGGTATAAATGTAGAAATGGATGAAATATCTATCGGACCATCTGTCACACGTTATGCATTAAAACCTGCAGAAGGAGTTAAGCTTGCTAGAATTGTCGCTCTTCAAAAAGATCTCTCTCTTGCACTTGCCGCTCACCCTCTACGAATAGAAGCACCTATCCCCGGAAAATCTTTGGTTGGTATAGAGATGCCAAATAGTACAAAGACAATGGTCGGGCTAGGTTCTCTACTTAGATATGATGCATTCATGAAATCAGATAAACCTCTAATGATTGCCCTAGGAAAAGGTGTAACAGGACAACCAGATTTCGCAAACATTGCAAAATCTCCTCACATGCTTATTGCTGGTGCAACTGGTTCTGGAAAATCTGTGACAATAAATGCACTTATCGTTTCTCTTTTGTATAGAAATCCACCAGAAATGCTTAAGTTCATAATGGTTGATCCAAAGAGAGTTGAACTTACACTCTATAATGGAATTCCGCATCTTCTAACTCCAGTTATTACAGATGCAAAGAAAGCTATTCTGTCATTGAAATGGGCAGCAAAAGAAATGGACCGACGATACGACGTCCTTGAAAAATACTCGGTAAGAGACCTGCAGTCTTATCATGAAAACGTTCTAAATCCAGCCTTAGCAGAAGCAAAGAAATCTGGATATACAGATGACCTTCCAGAAACAATGCCTTATATAGTTGTATTTATTGATGAACTTGCTGATATCATGCAGGCTTATCCAAGAGAACTTGAGTCGGCTATCGTGAGATTAGCTCAAATGAGTCGTGCTGTAGGAATTCACCTTGTTCTATCTACCCAAAGACCGAGTGTTAACGTTATTACTGGTCTTATTAAAGCAAACATCCCTACTCGTATTGCACTTCAAGTTGCGTCTCAAATAGATTCGAGAACAATTCTAGATATGCCAGGAGCAGAAAAACTACTTGGTGCAGGAGATATGCTTTATCTTTCAGGTGAAATGTCTCAGCCAACCAGACTCCAATCTGCCTTTATCACAGAAACAGAGGTTAAGAAGCTTGTTGATTACCTAAAGAAAGAATATGCAGATGAATTACCTGATACGGATTTGGACCTAGATCCAAATAGTTCATCAAATTCTGATGATATTTTTGCAGATACTGGCGGAAATGATGATGGAGAAGATGAAGATGACCTATACCTAGAAGCAAAACAACTTGTTATATCAGCAGGAAAAGCTAGTACGTCTTATCTACAGAGAAGACTGCGTGTTGGATATGCAAGAGCAGCTAGACTAATAGATATATTAGAAGATAAGGGTGTGGTCGGTCCTGCAGATGGTTCTAAGCCTAGAGAAGTATATAGCCAAGGAAAAGAAAGCTCTTCTGAGTCTATCGAATCTGAAGATGTATCTGAAGAATCAGATGATGAAGATGAGTACAATTAAGAAATGAACCCAGTATTTATAACAAAAATATCTATAACAGGTATTGTCTTGATAGTCCTTAGTCTATTTATCTTCAATAATTCAAAAATATTCTTTGAAGGACCTCAAATAGAGATCACTTCCCCGTTAAATGGATTTTCTACAGATAATCCGGTCATAGAAATAAAAGGAAGTGCTAAAAATATATCCTTTATAAGTCTTGACGACCATCCAATTTTCATTGATGAAGAGGGAAATTTTCGTGAAAAATTGCTCCTTAATCCAGGTATAAGTATAATTAAGTTGTATGCACGAGATAAGTTTGAACGCGAAACAAAATTAATCCTGCAATATACATATACAGGAACAGCTACATCTTTACCCAATACAGAAATAGAACCAGTTATTGAAGATGAGATTGTCGCAACAAGCACTGAGGAAACAACAGAAGAACAAGATTAAAACTTTTTTATTATTATTTTAAACAAAATACGTAGAATAGACCTATGGCTAAAAAAACAACACCAAAAAAATCAGATTCATCGATAGAAGATACATTGAAAGATATCCAAACTAAATTTGGAGAAGAGGCAATTATAAAACTTGGAGATAAGCCGAAAGTTGGAATAGATGCTATTCCAACAGGATCTATTGGATTAGATGAGGCGCTTGGGGTTGGTGGTCTTCCTCGAGGCAGAATCATTGAAATATTTGGACCAGAATCATCTGGTAAGACTACGCTTTCACTACATGCAATTGCTGAAGCTCAAAAGAAAGACGGTATATGTGCTTTTATCGATGCAGAACATGCACTAGATCCAGAATATGCGGCGAGAATTGGAGTAAATCTAGATCATCTTCTGGTATCTCAACCTGATAACGGAGAGCAGGCTTTGGAAATCGTAGAAAGTTTAGTTCGATCAGGAAAATTAGACATAATTGTAGTAGACTCTGTAGCAGCACTTACACCAAAAGACGAGATTGAAGGAGATATGGGAGCTCACCACGTTGGTAAACAAGCGAGATTGATGTCCCAAGCTCTGAGAAAACTAACAGCAATCGTTGCGAAAAGTAAAACTGTTGTGATTTTCATAAATCAAATCCGTATGCAAATAGGAGTAATGTTTGGTAATCCAGAAACTACTCCAGGAGGTAAAGCATTGAAATTCTATACTTCTGTACGACTTGATATACGAAGAATAGCTCAGATCAAGAAAGGAGATGAAATAATGGGAGGACGAGTAAGGGTCAAAGTGGTTAAAAACAAAGTTGCTGCTCCATTCAAATCAACAGAATTTGATCTAATGTATAACGAGGGAATTTCTAGAGAAGGAGAAATAATAGCTCTTGGAGAAAAATATGACGTTATCCAAAAATCTGGAGCTTCATATTCTTATGGAGAAACTAAACTGGCAAGAGGCTACGACGCAACCAGAACAATGCTGAGGGAGGATTCTAAGTTATCAAGCACAATTCTTAAAGAGATTCAAAAAAAGATTAAGGAAGATAAATAAGACTTGATACTCCCCTTTCTTTCATATAAGATATCTCTATCATGTTAAATTACAACGAAGTTAGAGAGAGAAAATACATAGTAATTGGTGATGAACCGTACGAAGTATTGGAGTCTCATGTATTCAGAAAGCAACAAAGGAAACCGGTTAATCAAACCAAGCTTAGAAGCCTCATAACAGGTTCTATAAGGGCTGAAACTTTTCACTCTGCAGACACAATAAAAGAAGCTGATATTTCCAAAGGAAAAGTAACTTTTCTTTATAAAAAACAAGATAGACAGTCTGGAAAGATGGAGTATTTCTTCTTTCATGGCAAAAACAGAGGAGACAGATTTTCTCTAAGTATTGACCAAATTGGAGATCAGGAAAAATTTATAAAAGAAGGACAGGTTTTAGATTCTCTAATATTTAACGATGAAGTGATTGGAGTTTCACTTCCTCTTAAAGTAGAGCTAAAGGTTGTAGAGGCTTCACCAGCAGTTAAAGGAAATACTGCCAATAATGCAAACAAGCAAGTGACACTAGAATCAGGAGCAATTATAAACGTACCTCTATTTATAAAAGAAGGAGATGTTGTATCAGTAAAAGTATCTACTGGAGAATATTCTGAAAGAGTGAGTAATTAATTAAAATAAAAAAGCCCTCATTTTTGTACTCTATCCGTAATAAGTACAAAAATGAGGGCTTTTTTATTTTATCTAGTTAGCTACGAACGGTAGAAGCCCCATTATTCTAGCTCTCTTGATAGCATTTGAAACTCGTCTTTGATTCTTGGCTGTGATACCAGTTCTTCGACGTGTCAAAATACGTCCGTGAGGATTTGTGAATTTCTTCAAAACAGCGATATCTTTATAATCGATGTGTGAAATATTGTTTTCTGCGAAATAATCGTATGACATATGTGTGCAAAACTATATATTAGATTGGTAATTTATGCAAGTAATACTTGTTAGAAAGGAATATCGTCTGGATTAATCTCATCTTCAGGATAATCAATAGGTCCTTCGTCTGCAGGAGGCGGAGTATTGTTACTTGAAGTACTTTGAGGAGCCCCTTGTGGTGCTGAACCACCGCTTTTTGGCCCAAATTGAACCCTGTCTGCGACAACCTCTGTTCTATACTTCTTTACACCGTCTTGCTCCCAACTCCTTGTCTGCATCCTTCCTTCGACAAATACACCGTTTCCTTTTTTAAGGTATTGAGCAGCTGTTTCAGCTTGGCGTCCGAAGACGACGATATTGTGATAATCGACGTTTTCTTGCTTGTTCCCGTCTTTATCTTTGTAAACTCGATTTGTAGCTACTGAAAAAGTAGTAACTGCAATTCCTGATGGTAATGCTTTTTGTTCTGGATCTCGGGTTAAATTCCCGTAAATGAATGCTTTGTTTATATACATGTATCTATAATTTCAAATATAGAACACGAAGTCAATTGACAATTTTAGTTTTTATTTAGACTCTTCAACAAGAGTATCAATTGCCTCGTCAATTTCCTCTGTATTTTCTTCTGAATCATCTTCAACTGCTTCATCTTCTGTTTTAGAAGAATCTTCTTTTTCTTCCTTTTTATCAACTGAATCTTCTGATTCTTCTGTTTTTTCTCCGCTAATTTCTTTTGCAATAGAACTTGCTGGGATATTTCCCTCTTCTGTTGCATTTATAATCATAAATCGAAGCATTGAAGGCATGAATTCTAGTTCATTTTTAAGCTCTTCAATTACATCTGGAAAAGCATTGAACTTTACCCAACCAAAATATGCTTGATTGTATCGAATTCGCTTTGAATCAATGTTTTTAATCATTGTGTAAGCAAGGTCGATAAGTGCAGGATTGCTTTCTGAAACAATCGCTCCGTTATGTTTAGTGATAATACTTTTTAGGTTAATAAACTCTTTATCAAGCTCGCCTTCGGCAATACTTGAAACAAGGTTAAAACCAAGCTCATAAAGCTTGATGTCCTCGTCATGGTTTTGAATTTCTGTTTCTGACATGGCGATAAGAGTAACATATAAGTGGTTTTTTGACAAATTACAATCTCAAGTGTATGTTTTTGAGGAATCGAACAAAAACCATGAAAATTAAATATAAAAACAATCGTGCATCTAGAGGCATTACGCTTCTCCAACTAATCGGAGTTGTTTCACTCTGTTCCCTGCTCATAATGGCACCTGTGTTAACCCTCATGGGTACTTTCTCCAATAAATCTTCTGACGCTTTAACGTCTAAAGATTCTAACAAAATAATATCTGGCACTGTAAAAGATGTCAGATATTACGGAGTAAATACCCGGCATTTTGTTGAAGTTAAATTTAGTGATGGAAGGGCGATGTCTTTTAGGGTTACTAAACTTAAAGAGTTCAAAATAGGAGTCTTAAATAAAATTGAACTGAGACCAGCAAACTCTTTTGAATCTGATGATTCCTACTATCTAATCGATGTTGTCTTTGAAGAAACCGTAATTCCTGACGGCTCTGTCGGAATAGAGGCAAACAGCCACTACGAACCTTTAATCGAGAAAATCGATACAAAGTAATCACCTTCGGGTGATTTTTTATTTCAAAGATTTTACGTCGAACACATCTTCTAAAATAGAATTAAATATCACCTCTTCCTCTTCTGGAGATATAATTCCTTCAATATTTAGAATTTCATTAACAAGCTCGTCGGTGAAACCTCCATTAAATGGAGCGATTTTTTTTCTTTTTATCAAAATAGTATCTTCTCCGTCAGGAATTATATAAATATAAACACCACACCCTTCGGCACCTAATGTTATTTTATAGACATCACTTCCTCTGAAAGAAATTTTATCTATAAAACCGGGATCTAGCTTGAATTGATTATTTTCATCCAAATAAGTTTCTGGTGAGTAGGAAAATTCCTCATAGACAACATCAACATATCCTTTGTCTAACTTTTTTATATCAACATCTAGGTCTGTAAAATTATCCAGCCACGGATAATCGTCTTTAAAATTACAGAAGTCTAAGTGTCTGTATGGTACGGAGTGGATGATTTTTGTATTGTTGTCATCTATTTTTTCTATTTCAATATTAGAAAAAAGTTTTGTTTTTGTGAATTCAAATTCTTCTATCTTAACATCTTCACCCTTATCATAAATTGGTTTTTTATCTTGAAAAAATGAGATTTTTATAAACAAAATAAAAATTATAAAAACGAAAATAATACCTATAGATAATTTCTTGTTTTTTAATTTTTTGAAATCCTCTTTTTCGATTTTTTCAGGAAGAGCGTGGTCTTCAGAAATATTGCCATTTTCAGAGATACTCTCGGTTTCCAAAGGTTCTTTATTAGAATTTACCATACATTAATACTATCAAATTTAGAGTATTCTTTACTTCAACCCAAAAAACTCCTGTGCATTTTTCAAAAGTTGCTCTCTCACCTCTTCCTCCTCAATTCCCTTTATCTCTGCAATTTTTTTCACAACTTCCCTTACGTTAATTGGCTCGTTTCTTTGTCCTCGAAATGGTACAGGTGTAACGTACGGACAATCAGTCTCGCTAAACATTTTTTCAAGCGGCACAAATTCTACAAGTTCTTTATAATCTTTTGCGAAAGTTATAACTCCCGTAAATGACATTCTAAAACCTAAATCCAAAATCTCTTTTGCTTGCTCCAAGTTTCCTGCGAAAAAATGAAAATTACCTCGGAGTTTTTCGCCGTGAATTTTTTTATACTCTTGCAAAATTTCCAAAGTATCGGGATATGCTTCTCTACAATGAATCATAAGTGGTACATCGAGCTCTACAGCAAGCTCTATTTGTTTTCGGAAAGCATCTTTTTGTCGAGCGACGTATTCTTCTTTATCTCCTTCAACTCTAAAATAATCTAGTCCGCATTCTCCTATTCCTACAACTTTTCCATTTTCTCCGAGCTTTTTATAAAAATCATAATCAAAATCTTCGCCACGAGATGTAAAAGCTTTCCCCTCTTCTCCAATTTCGTCCACATCATGAAAACTTTTATTTACATGCACTGGATGTAAGCCAATAATCGCAAACATGTTTTCATTTTCTTCTGCGAGCTTTACGGCTTCTTCTGAAGTTTTTTGCATTGTCCCTACATTTATCATTCCGACTTCGGATTCTTTTGCGCGAGAAATGACCTCGTCGCGATCGTCGTCGTAGGCTTTGAAATTTATGTGGGCGTGGATGTCGATGTATTTCATTTTTCTATCTTATCAAATTTAACACAAAGATATTATTTTAATAGACTCTCAAATCAATATAATTGACTATGTGTCCCTATATTAATAAGTATAATTTCATTCGAAGTTTCTAGATAATGCACACGCACGTCGCTAGAGATATTTATACTCCTAACTCCTTTCAATTTTCCTGATAAAGCGTGATTATTTAAAGAGTAATGAAATCTATCATGTTGAAAGATTTTAAACTTCTCTTTAAATTGAATTTGTGTTTTTCTTGATTGCTTACTTATAGATTTTTTAAAATTTTTATGAAATACAATGCGCATAATATTATATTTCCAAAGCTTTAAATAAATCTTCAGCACTCTCAAAAGGACCCTCTAAATTCTTACCCTTTTTTATATCATCTTTAGTTTTAAGTAGAGTTGTCTCTGTTTTTTTATTCAATTTAGGCTGTACATTAAAAGAGATTCTTCTTTCCCGAACAAAGGATTTTAAAGATGCATTAATAATACTACTCAGAGAAAATCCAAGTTCGCTTGCCAATTTAGAAGCTTCTTCTTTTACTTCTTTATCTATCTTTATACTGGTTGTAGTCTTCATAATACAAAGTATATACTAAGTATTATTTATGTCAATTCTCAAATTTAGATATTTTTTAGAATTTTTTTATACATCTCCACCAAATATTCTCCTGAATTATCTCTGACGAAAAAGTTGAAAGCTGGCTGGGTGTTTATTTCTAAAAGGACTTTTTTGCCGTCTTTAGTTTCTGAGATGTCTATTCCGAGGTATTCGAAGTTTTTTAAATCTTTACTTGAAGATAGAAATTGTGAGATTTCAGTTTTTTTCTCTTGGTCATCTATAAAAATAGCTTGGCTTTTTTCATTGTGAAAAGGACTCATGTTTAAGTTCTTTTCTTCGCACTTTTTCTCATACAATAAAATAATTTCTTCTTTGAACCAGATTACGCGATATTCTTTTTCTATTTCAATATATTCTTGAACCAAAGCTATATAGTCATAATTTTGTTGATTTTGATTAAAAATATTTTGGAAGGATTTTTTAGTAGATTCCCTATCATCGCATTTATAAACATGAATCCCCATTCGTCCGCGATTCATTTTTACTACCACAGGATAATTAAAATTTTCTTCAACATTGTCTAAAATTTCTTCCAGATTTTTATACTGAATATAACTAGAATACTTCTGATCGCAATCAGGATTTATATAAGCTATATTTTTTGGCATTTGAATCTGATTCTCCAATAGTTTATGTGTGAAATCTTTGTCGCGGGCAATGGTATCTAAACTTCCATTATTGAATGGCATTCGACCATTCACAAAAAACTCTCCGCTTATTTTTAGGAAGTTTCCGTTTTTATCTAAAATCTCATATGGCACAGAGAGCTCCTCGCAAGCTTTTACAAGATACTTTGTATTTACTATTTGATTCATATTAGTCGAGTCTGGCAAAAATCGGTGTTTCTGGCTTTTTATTTTCTTTGATTGAGTTTTGAATCTTCTTTGATGTCTCGGGTAAAATTGGAGAAAGCAAAATAGAAACTTCATAAAGCTTTTGAACCAATTCTTTTATAATCTCAATTCCTTTTTCTTTGTCTTCTTTAATCACTTTAAAAGGCTGAGTATTTTGAATTTGCTCATCTATTTCTCCTATTTTCTTCCAAATAAAATCTGTTGCGACTTGTAAGTTAAAAACTTCAAATGCGTCGGTATAATTTTTTGGAAAATCTATTTCAGAAACCTCTACTCCCTCAGGAATATTATCTTCTGACATTTTCAAAATTCTATTTGTAAGATTTCCAATACCGTTTGCTAGGTGCGCATTGTAGCTTTCCTCAAATCGCTCAATAGTAAAATCGCTGTCTTCGAAAGGATGAAGCTCACGCACGACAAAATACCGTAGAGCATCTGTGCCGTACTTTTCTACTATGTCTTGAGGATCTATAACATTCCCAATAGATTTAGACATTTTTTGCCCTCCTGAAGTCAAGAATCCATCGACCACAATGTCGCGTGTTGGTGGAAGTCCACAAGCCAAAAGCATTGCTTGCCAACGCGCTCCTTGATGCTGAAGATTATCCTTTCCACAATACTGCACTGGCGTTCCATTCTTCCAATATTTTTCAAATTTTTCAGAATCCTCCGGCCAACCAAGTGTAGAAATATAGTTTGTAAGCGCATCGAACCAAACATACATTACATGATCTTCGTCTCCTGGTACTGGCACTCCCCAAGGCATTTTTTCTTTAAGCCTAGAAATACTAAAGTCCTCTAAGCCATTTGTGACCATTTGTTTTATTTCATTCACTCTATTTTCTGGATAAACACTTACTGCACCTGATTCATATAATTTCAGAAGATCATCTCCAAACTCTGAATATTTGAAAAAGTAATTTTCTTCTTCGAGCATTTCTGGCTTTTGAGTTGGATGATTTGGACAATTCCCCTCTATTAATTCTTTTTCTGTAACAAACATTTCGCACCCCACACAATACAGTCCACTATATTTTTTCTTATAAATAAATCCACGCTCGTCACACAACTTCCAAAAAGCCTGGGCTGAACTTTTGTGATACTCGTCTGTTGTTCTAGTAAATGCATCAAAAGAAACATTTAGACTTTCTTTTAAATTTTTAAAATGATCTGCATTTTCGTCTACAAACTTTTGTGTATCTTTTCCAAGCTCTTTTGCTTTTTGAAAAATCTTGATACCGTGCTCATCTGTCCCTGTATTAAAAAATACATCATATCCTTGCGATCTTTTAAATCGAGCTATTACATCTGCACGAATAATCTCGGTAGCAAAACCAACGTGAGGCCTTGAATTAACATAAGGCAATGTTGTGGTTATATAAAAGAATTTCCCATTATTTTTTGAGCTATTTTCCATATTAAATTGAGTTTATATAAGAATCATCCAAAAGTCTACTTTCTGTTCTTTTCAGCTTTTTTACTTTCTTCTAATTTACTTCTTTCAATGTCGCCTATAAATTCCATAAATGCAGCAGCGACAGGAACTCCTATTAAAATCCCTAGAAATCCAGCAATTTTTGCTCCGATTATAAGAGATAGAATTGCAATAAGTGCCGGTATGCCTACAATTTTTCGCACAACAAGAGGGTGAATTAGCTGGCTTTCAAATTGTTGAATGATTAAATAAAGTCCAATTGTAAGAAGTCCGAGAGCTGGTCCTCCTTCGATAACAGCAAAAGCTGTTGCGGGAACTGCCGATAGAAGTGGTCCAAATATTGGTATAAGTTCAAATACCGCAGCAATAACTGCCAAAAACAGAGCATTCGGTACTCCTAAAATACTAAGCCCTAGAAAAGTAAGTATTCCAACAATTATTCCAAGAACGAGCTGTCCTTGCATCCAAAGAGCAATTTTTTCTTGTGATCTTCTCCATAAATCCAAAACATATTTTTCATTATTTATAGGAGTAACAATACGCAAAAAGCTGGCAACTCCACCCTCTTGAACTGCAAGATAGAATGATATTACTACAATAAGTACAAAGCTAAGAATTCCTCCAAAAACAGTGCTTGCAGTAGAGAATAATCCTAGAGTTGCTCCAGAAACAGTCGAGGTTATTTGAGAAAATATATTTGATGCCGGAGCTGAATTTGCAAAAGTGTTTATAAAATTATTGAATCCTGGAATCAGTACAAATTCTTCAGAAGAAAAAGTGTCGATATATTCTGGAAGAGAGCTGATTAGATTCTGAATATCATTTATAAGAGTTGGTAAGAATAAATAAAATCCTGCAATAAGAGCGACTATGACTATCAGGTAGACCAAAATAACCGCAACAACTCTAGGCACTCTGCGTTTTATAAGAAATCTGGCACCCGGTTCAATAGACGACGCTATTACAACTGAAGTAATTATAACCAAAATCAGGTCTCTGATCATATATATAAGATATGCTGCAAGAAATACAAAAAGTATTTTCACAACTCCACCAGCCGTGACTGATATTAAAATTGGTTGATCAGATTTATTACTCATTGTTTATATAATATCACATGAGTTTTAAAAGAGAATGTGTTTTGAATCTACTTGACTATTTTTTTAAATAAGATAGTCTACTGACAAATGAAAGGACCAGTACTTTTTAGCAATCCGGAGTTCAACTGTTTGGCCAATAACTCTGCATTCCAAGTGGAATACAGAGGGATTCGGTTTCAGACGGCAGAACATGCATACCAATACTCCAGGTTTTATAATGATAATTGGGAGTTTGGAAAAACTGACAAGGTAGGAGCACTTCTGCTGAATTCAGTCTCAGTCAATGTTGCAATGAGCATAGCATTTGTGCATCAGGATTCCACTTTACCTGGCATGAAAGGTTACACTAATCAAGCATACCGAACCATGCTGAGTATTTTGAAATGCAAATCAGAACAGCACTCAGATGTTAGGAATATTCTCCCTAAAACAAGACCTCGATTATTGATAAATGACATCCCACATCTAATTAAAGATGATGATGAAATTTGGGGACAGGGAGAATATGGTAACGGAAAAAATATGCTCGGGCAAGTTTGGATGGATATCAGAGTCTAATCATAAAACCCGCACAAGGCGCACTATTTGCGCTTTTTTATTTACTCAATTTTTCCTTTATAAAAGAAAGTACGTCTTTTGCTTCTATAGTTTCTTGTTCTCCTGTATCTCTGTCGCGCACTGTTATTGGGCTTCCCTCTTTTTCTAGAGTTTCAAAATCAATAGTCACACAAAGTGGTGTTCCGATTTCATCTTGCCGGCGATATCTTTTTCCAACGTTTCCATTGTCATCAAAAGTAATTTGCGGAATTTCTTTTCTAATTTCGTCATATATTTCTCGTGCTCTTTTTACAAGTTCTGGTTTGTTTTTAAGAAGAGGAAATACTGCAACTTTCACAGGAGCGATGCTTGGCTTGAATTTTAAATACACTCGCACGTCGCTTCCCAAATCATCTTCGGTATAAGCCTCCGACAAAATAGCCAAAATAGTACGATCTAAACCAAAAGTAGGCTCAATAACATGTGGGATAAATCTCTCTCCTGTTTGATCATCAAAATAATCTAATTTTTGCTTGCTTGATTGCGCATGATTTTTTAAATCAAAATCAGAACGATATGCCAAACCATACAATTCTTTCTTTCCAAATGGAAAATCATACTCAAAATCTATAGTCTTGTCTGAATAATGAGCGCGGTCTTCTGCAGGAACATCTAGCTCGTGCACTTTGTCTCTCGAAAGTCCAATATCATCAATCCAAGTCCACATGCTTTCTTGCCACAAATCAAAGTGTTTCTCCCACTCATTTTGCCTAACAAAATATTCGATTTCCATTTGCTCGAATTCGCGAGTTCGGAAAGTAAAATCTCTAGGAGCTATTTCATTTCTAAAAGCTTTTCCAATCTGTCCAATTACAAAAGGAAGTCTTGGGTGAAAAGTATCTAAAACATTTTTGAAATTTGTAAAAATTCCCTGCGCTGTTTCTGGTCGTAGGTATACAGTAGAGCTTTCATCATCATTTGCTCCAACTTTTGTAGTAAACATCATATTAAATTGTCTAACGTCTCCCAATTTATTTCCGTCTGGACTCAGGACTTTATTTTCAATAATTGCTTTATTCATTGCAGAAACATCCATTCCTGTAGGATCGATTTTAGCTTCTTCCAAAAGATGATCGGCTCGATATCTTTTCTTTGTTTCTAAATCTTCAACTAGTGGATCGTTGAAACCATCGACGTGACCAACGGCTTTCCAGACTTCGGGATTCATTATAATAGAAGCATCAACTGCAAACATATCTTCTCGTGCATGCACAAATTTATTCATCCAAAGCTGTTTGATATTTTCCTTGAGCAAGACTCCCAAAGGACCATAATCATAAGTACCAGCAAGTCCGCCATATATTTCTGAACCTGGATAAATAAAACCACGTCTTTTTGCCAGCGAAACGATTTTTTCCATTTTGTCTGAGTCTTTCATAGAAACTAAAATATACGTTATTTTTAATAAAAAATCTATTGATTTCCTATTACATTTGAATTATTTTCATTTCCACCAATCTGCTCTGTTGTTTGAGATCCTTTTGGTGCACTTATTGATTTATCAGTAAAGGTATCAATTGCGGTGAATGTTGGATTGGTTACAAGCACAGGTGATTGCCCTATTTGACTAATACTTGGCAAAAGAATAACTTGGAAAGATATTTCTCTGTCTGCCAATGTATAACCAGTATGTTCAGATACGGAACCAACGTTCCAAGTAACTTGTCTTGATACAGGATCAAAAGATACTTTTTCTGATGAAGGACTAACTATATTATTCCAAGAAACATAATTTGGTAACGTAGCAACCATTTTCCCATTTGTAAGTTTATTTGAGGAATTCTTAAGTTTCCAATTTATTGTGTAGCTAGTTTCTTTTTCTGCTTGCGGAGGAAGAGGACCTGAAAGATACTGAACACTAGTATCGACATCTACGACAGACATAAATCTGATAGTGCGAATTGTCTTATTTGTAATTTCTTCAGGGACGTCATTTTCTGAAATACGTCGTCCACTAACCTCTGCATCTAAAATAATTTCTGGATTTCTAAAAAGTTTTGTTTGATTAGCAAGATTTTGTGAAATGACACTGAAAGCCAGAGAACCACTTCTTCCTGTTACAACTTCCTCTAGATTTGGATTTGTACTCTTGTCCCATTCGATAGTATTTTCAATCGAATTGTAATATCCTCCTGTTACCTGAACTCCAGATTCATTTAGAACTTCCCCATCTAATTTAATCTTTACTTTTACATCATTTAGATTTGTAGGTGTATTGTTTACATAAGTTACGATACCGCTTACAGACTGTCTTTCATTTCTAACTACCAATGCATCGGAAGATCCATCAAGAGTGACGTTGATTTGCAAGAATGGTCTTTTTATAAAAACAGCTTGAACAAAAGTAGTGAAGAGTACTGCTAATTTATCTGGTTCTTCCAAGTCAGCAATACCGGAATTGAATTTGAAAATACGCTCTTCGTTGTCTTGTCCTTCTAAAATTCCAGATATTGTAAGCCTCTTCTTTTCTTTTGGTCCAAGAGAGCCCAGATTCCAATTATTATTTCCTCCGGATGTTTCCTGATTTGAATCAAGAAGCCTAAAACCAAAAGGATATTGTGCCTCAACAATAATATTCTCTAGTTTTTTATTTGAATTTGAAATTACATCTATGTTGAAAGTGATAGTCTGATCAGGATTTATTTCTTTTACACTGTCTACAATCAAACGAATCGGTGACGATTGCAAAACAACATCAAAAATCTTTTTCTTTTCATAAACAGCATTTGAATCTTCTGTTCTATACTCCAGCCTGACTTCAATCTCTTTCTCATCACCTTCTTCACCAAAAAGTGCAACAGATTTTGTACGCCTAACGATACTTCCTGCCTCTATAACACCAAGACCTTCTCTGTCTCTTGTTACATCTGTTCTCAAATCTTCGGTACTTTTTGTTCCATCTGGATATTCTATAACCAAATCAACAAGTGAAAGTGGAACTTGGTTGTTGTTTTGAATAATAATATCAAGAGAAAGTTCTTCTCCACCACCAACAGAGACAGGACTTATTACTGTTATATCTACATTTCCACCGTCTGAAGATGGAAGACCTGTATACAAAACATAACCTCCATAAGCCAAGGCCCCCAAGAAAAATACAAAAGCAACAAGAGCTATTTTTGTAAAAATACTCATTCCTGTATTTTCTTCAACATCTTCATCTTGAGTTGGATCAACTCCTCCCGGCCATTCCTGCGTTACGCCATAATCTTTTTCTTTCAATTCTTTTCGAGGCTTTTCATTGAATTTAACATTCGGAGAATATAGCTTTTCTTCTAAAGAATCTATCTTGCTCTTTGGTGGTTGATTGTTTGGTGTAGGTTCCATTATGTGAAATTATATCACAACTGACTTTCTCGTAGAGCCCTATTTATCTCCATCAAAACATCTTTTCGGTCTTCTTCCATTTTGGAAATTATTTCGTTGTCCCACTTATTTTCTAGGGTAAAGAATGAAATATTTTTAGTGTCGCCAATGTATCCGAGGTGATTTAGTATACGCAAGACGAGGACACATTCTATGTTCAAGAGCTGGTCTTCTCTTATTTCTTTGTTTTTTAAATATGAATATGCTTGAAGGATGGATTCGTAAAGTTTTTCTTCTGGCTCTTCTCCTTGAACAAGTCTTTCTATAAGTGAAAAAACTCTGGCCAATACTAGAAATTGTTTTTCTGGCATTTCTGCTTTTGCTTGTTCTATGAATTGCGCATTTGTCAGGCGCCAAATTCCTTTTCCACGAACGAGCACTGCTTGAATATGAGAATAAGGTTGCACAGCAAAACGCAATTTTGATTTTAAATATCTGATGCCTGTGGCTTTAGCACGAATGAGGCCGAGATCTTTTGTATATAAAGTAATATATGAATCTGCTTCACCGAGGTAGGAGGTGTTGAGGACGAAAGCGTCGGTGGTGTAGAGGTGGTGCATGGGGGTATTATAGCAATTTTTGGATGGGTTTTTATGTGGAAATAAAAAACCTCGCGTAGTAATAAACCATGCGAGGCAATGAGTGAAGTATTTGATACTTGTGATCTGCATCATCTTTCGATAATTGCAGACATGAAATTATCTCCTAATCTACTGCTTAGGCTTATCCAACCCCAATGAGCATTTCCATTTTCCCAATAGAAACAAGGAACATATTCAACAAGAAGGTCCATGGGAGCACATTCGATGTCATAAAAATCTCGAATAATTGTATCCCAAAAAATGACATAGAGAACTTTTCCATTCTTCTCTTTCTTCCAGTCTACTGGGCACAGTTCAGGATTTCGAAATAGATGATCTAAAACATTCATATTTAAAGATCCACATTCCATGCTCTCAACCTCCTCACGAAGATCATTTGCTTCAATTTCACTATTCCCTTTTTGTCTGTCAGACAAAAAGAGGTTTACTCTTTCTTCTCCAACATATAAATATCCATCTTCTCGAAGTTCAACTTCAACTATCCCTTTACCCTCATGTTTAATTGTAAAAAATAAATCATTTTTGGAAAAAAGTCTGGATGGTGATTCTCCAAGATCTACTAAACCTTCGAGGCATTGTATTTGTTCTTTCATAATCAATCGCTTTTCTATCTATGGTATATATCTACTAGATTTATTTGTCAATTGATATTTTTATATTGCCCTCCAATATTTTCACCTCCTCTCCTTCATTCTCCTCAAAAACAATCTCTTTCACCGAGGTAGGAGGTGTTGAGGACGAAGGTATCAGTGGTGTAGAGGTGGTGCATGGAGGTATTATAGCAACTTATTTATTTGTGATTTATGTTGACAATATACTAATACTGGGTTAGTGTATTTCCGAATAGAGAAATTATGAAAAAAACACTAAAGTTGAATTCTGAATCTGATCCCTCTGATGCACTTGACCTTCCAGAAGGAAGATTGGTGTTGTCGATGTTTCAAGCATCATTCAGTCCTGAAGATGTACTAGAATGTGCTCAACTAATCGTAGATAAAGGAGATGTTGATGTAACCTTTGTATCCCAAGCTGGCATCATCGCCTACGCTGGAAACAATCTTGGTTTTGGTACAGGCGAAGGATACAAAACCGTATAAGAGACACTAGTGTCTCTTTTTTTATACCCAAAGAACTATCGATTGATAGAAGTTTTTAATACAAGGTTTAGTATTTTCACCTCCTCCCCTTCATTCTCATCAAAAACAATCTCTGAAACATTCGCACTATTTTTTATCTCATCTTCAAATTCCATTACAAAATCTTTTCCGTTTGGAGAAACAGTAAGCTTTATGAGGTCATTCATTTCAAGCTTTGCATTTTTTCGCATGCTTTGGACAGAACGAATAAAATCGCGGAGTGCTCCCTCTTTCTTTAGTTCTTCGGTTAGGTTTGTGTCTAGAGAAACTTCTTTTCCGAGTTCTTTTTTGAAAATTATTTCTTTTACATTCACCTCGTCTTTTATTATTTCGAAAAATTCTTCTGGGATTTCTATTCCGATAGAAAGCGATTGTAGTGGTTGGCGGATTTTGATTCCGACTTCGGCTCTTTTTTCTAGAGATTTTGAAACTAGATCACGCACAGTGTTCATTGTCTCTACTACTTTCTCATCTGGCTTTTCCATTTTTGGCCAATTCAAAAGGTGCACACTTTCGTTTTCGTCTGTGTATTTTTTACCTGAAACTCTTTGATAGATATCTTCTGCAACAAAAGGTACAAATGGTGCAATTACTTTTGAAAGTTCTATCAAAATATATTTTGTAGTTTGAAGCGCTTGCTCTTTATCTTCTCCTTCATTTTTAAATCGATCTCGAGAACGTCGTACGTACCAAGTAGACAGGTCGTCGATGAAATTCATAATTGGTCGAGAAGCTTTGTCTAATTCAAAATTATCCAAACCTTTACTGATTTCTGATTCAAGTTCTGAAAGTCTTTGAACAATCCAAATATCCAAAACATTTTTACTATCCGCACTAGCTACTACATCCTCCCTTTCATACATCTCATAAAAAGCGCAAACATTATCCAGGCGATTTATTATTTTTTTCATCATTTCGTCTACTCCTTTTTCTGTGAAATTTAAATCTTCTGACTTTACTGCAGGAGATGACATCATAAAATACCGCAATGCATCTGCACCGTATTTATTTAAGACATTTTCTATCGGAGGATAATTTTTTAGGCTCTTACTCATCTTTCGTCCATCTTCCGCAAGAATAAGTCCATTTACTACTACATTTTTAAATGGGGCTTTTCCAAATAGCCCAACACCAAGCACTAAGAGCGTATAAAACCATCCACGAGTCTGATCCAACCCTTCTGCGATGAAGTCCGCAGGAAAACCTTTTGATTTTTTAAATAAACCTGATTTTGGATCGAAAGCATCTTTTTTGAATGGGTAGTGATTGCTCGCAAAAGGCATCGAACCAGAATCAATCCAAGTATCAAATACATCAGGAATTCTAGTGAAAGTTTTTCCGTCTTTCTCGTATTTTACTTCGTCTATGTATGGTCGGTGAAAATCTAATTCATATTCCCTGTTATGTGGAAGATACGAGAATTCCAAATCTTTTATTTTTCCTGTTTCTAGATAACTATCTCCTGTCTTTTTTATCTCACTTGTTTGCTTAGAAGTCATCCCATCTTTCAAAGCATCAAGCATCCAAACAGTGTATTCGTGAGACAAAATAAGGATATTTTTATCTTTATACTTTTGATCTATTTCATAAATAAAGTCCCCTATCCGTTTTTTCATATCAGAAAGATTCTCTCCACCTTCTGGAGTTTTTTCAAATCTCTCTAAGACTGTTTGGAAAAATTCACGATATTCTTTATTTGTTTTTCCATTAAAAATACCGACTTGAATTTCTTTTAGGCGATCGTCTGTGATTATTTGTTCATCAGAAAGGTCGAGCTCTTTTTTCAAAATCTTTGCTGTTTCTTGAGTCCTTGAAAGTGGAGAGACGAAAATAAAGTCGGGTTTGTTATTTTTCAAACTATTTGCAGCTTCTTTCACTTCAGAAATTCCTTTTTCAGTAAGTGAACTTTTTACAGAATCATCAGAACTAACAAAACCGCCGACATTGCTTTCTGCTTCTCCATGTCGCATCACCCTGTATGTATTTGTACTTTTTGTTCTGTCTTTTATATCCGCAACAGATCCAAGCACATCCACATCTCCATCTTCTGATTTCCAAATAGGAATAGGAGTCCCCCAGAAACGACTTCTAGAAATTGACCAGTCTTTTGCTTCTTTTAACCAATTACCAAATCGCGACTTCCCAACTTGTTCTGGAACCCATTTTACTCCCTCATTTGCTTTCACTAAATCGTCTTTCAGATCGGTGACTTTAATAAACCAAGATGACATCGCATAGTTTAGAAGTGGAGCATCTGTACGCCAACAATGCGGATATGAGTGGGTGATTTTCTTTTTTGAAAACAAAACGCCCTTTCCAGCTAAAACTTTTATAACCTCAATGTCTGTTTGCTGATGATTATCTTTTGGTTTTGCCTGAAGGCCTGCAAAGTCAGTAACTTCTGATTTGATTGTCCCATCCATTTTTACATGTTGAACAAAAGGTAAGCTTTCTCTTTTAGCCAATCCTAGATCTTCTTCTCCAAAAGCAGGTGCGATGTGTACGATTCCTGTTCCTTCATTTGTTTCTACAAAAGTATCTGAGTATATTTTCCAGCCATTTTCTCTATTATCCAGAGATTCGTCTTTTGAATAATAATCAAAAAGTGGTTTGTATGATTTACCGACAAGTTCGCTTCCTTTTATTTCTCTTATTATTTTATATGTTCCCTCTTCAAAATTTTCAGAAACTTTTTCTTTAGCTAGAATAAATCTGACAGTTCCGGCGTCTCCCTCATCTTCTTTTTCCAAAACGACATAATCAATGTCTGCACCAACTGCAAGTGCGACGTTTCCAGGAAGAGTCCACGGAGTTGTAGTCCAAGCCAATACAAAAGTTTTGGGTTCATCTATTAGTTCGAATTCTGCAGTCACAGAAATGTCCACGATATCTTTGTATCCTTGATTTACTTCAAAGTTTGAAAGTGGAGTCTCAAGTGGTGGCGAAACATGCATCACTTTAAAACTTTCATACACTAAACCTTTTTTATGAAATTCTTTAAATCCCCACCAGACTGATTCTGTAAAAGTGGAGTCCATAGAAGTGTAATTATTTTCCATGTCCACCCAACGCCCAGTTTGCGGAATTAAACTTTTCCAAATATCGTCATATCGAAAAACACTGTCGCGTGCAGCTTGATTAAATTTTTCTACACCAAAATCTTCAATATCTTTTTTTGTTGCGAGATTGTTTTCTTCTTGAATAAGTTTTTCAATCGGAAGTCCATGAGTGTCCCACCCCCATTTTCTAGCAACTCTTTTACCTTTCATTGTCTGATACCTTGGAATGACGTCTTTTATTGTTCCAGGCAAAAGGTGTCCGTAGTGAGGCAATCCTGTCGCAAAAGGAGGTCCATCATAAAAAACATATTCTCCATTTGGAGCTGGTTTTTCAAGACTTTTTTTGAAAGTCTGACTTTTATTCCAAAAATTCAATACCTTTGCTTCTGTCTTTGGGACATTACTTTTTTCTGGGGATTCCATAATATACTTAAATATACAGTTATTTAGGCGTTTTTCAAGACTGATAATAAAAACAATAATAAAAAAGAGTGATCCTAAGATCACTCATATTGTCCATTTTTCAGGATATAAAAAAATTTTTTAATCAAGATTGCCGGCCAGAAAATTGAGTCGGTGAAAATATTATGATATTCAAACGCTTCTTGAATTTGTATACGCCTGAACTCCCTAATTACAATCCTTGCTCCCTTTTCTTCGCATCTCCTTCTGTTTAGCTTCTCGGTGCGATCTCTAATTTTTACCAAATGTTCTTTTGAAAATCTGATATATAAAATGAGAGATATCATTAAGTAGATAACCGCTCCGTAAATTACGCAGTCATTTACGTACTGGGTGAGGCTTTTATCGAGCCCTGAAAATTGATTTAAAAGATCTGTCATTTCTAGACACTACCACATAAAATGTCATTTGTAAATAAATGATCAGTACTCTACATCCTCTCCGGAACTTTGATTCCCAAAACTTCTAGGCCATTTTTAATCACAACTTGCGTTGCTTTTGTCATCATTAATTTAATTGGTGAATGCGGATCTTTCTCATCGACGATTTGTTGCTGTGCATAAAAAGAATTGAAAGCACTGGCGACTTCTGTAATGTAATTTACTACATGTTGTGGAGCATTTTCCATTTCTGCTCGCAAAACTATTTCTGGAAATTGATAAAGCATTCTTCCAAGATTATTCATTTCAAAAGAATCTTTATTTTCATCAGAGCTCATCTCTGTTTTAATTCCTTCTTTATCAGCCTTTTCCAAAATAGATTTTGTCCTGACATATGTATATTGCAAATACGGACCACTGTCTCCTTCAAAGGAAGCCCAACGCTCACGATCGTATATAATGTCTTTCCCAGGAGCTTGTTTTAAGATTTGATATTTAATTGCACCAACTGCAATTATCTCTTGAGTTTTTGAATCATCAATTCTCTCAGCAATTACCTCTTCTAAATCTGCAATAAATTCGCGCGCTGTTATAACATCCCCTGTTCGTGAAGACATTTTCCCTGAAGGAAGTTTCATCATGCCGTGTGAAATGTGATTTGTTTTTTTCTCTAAATCAGGATAAATCTGCTTCATTGCAGCTTTTAAAACTTTGAAGTATTCGTCGATTTCTTTTGCGGTAATTACAAAAGATTGATCATATGGAAATTTGTCGTATTTTTTCTGAGCGAGTCCAAGCTCTTTTGCTTCATATGTCGGCAAACCTTGTGAGTTTATAAAAACTCTAGTGTGTAAGCCATATTTTTCTCCAGGGAAAATCACAGCTCCGTCACTTTTTTCAAAAATCTTTTCAGCCAAACCTTTTTCTACAACTTTAAGACCTGAAATTCCAGTTTCACTTTCAAAGAAATAAAAATCAAAACGTGTACCAAGTCTTTTATACTCTTCTTCAAAGCCTTCGAGACTCCACTCTTTTCCTTTGTCATAATAAATATTTAGCTCTGGATCACTTCTATCAAAAACTTTTTTATTTATTTCTTTTATTTCTTCTGCGACTTCCTCACTTTCTTTTGCCATTTTTGATCCATAAGAATATGCATCTCCAAGAAATTTTATCTTATCTGTAAGCTCGTCTGTGTCATGTGGAAAAATTTCTTTATGCTGGATCATCCCCCAAATAGCAGTCGCCACATGAAGTCCAACATCTCCCTGATAACAAGCACGCTTTACCTCTGCTCCATTCCACTCCCCCAAACGCGATAGAGATTCTCCGATTGTATTTGTCATCAAATGCCCGATATGAAACTGCTTGAAAGGATTTGGATCTGTGTATTCGTAAATATATTTCTGTCCCTCTAGAGTTTTATTTTTTCCATAATCATCTCCTTCTTTTACAATCTTTTCTATCTCATTCAAGAAAAAAATTTTCTTTAAATAAAAATTAATAAATCCCAGACCCGCAACTTCTATTTTTTTTATATCTGCCAAATCCTCGTCCAACAGAGCTTGAGCTATTTTGTCTGCAACGTTACGCGGACTATCTCCAACTTTCTGCGCCAATACAAGAGCTACGTTTGTAGAATAATCTCCATTGTCCAGATGCGGATGTTCAATAGCAAAATCAACTTTCGGAAGCCCGAGAGTATCAATAGCACCTAATATATAAGAGTAAATCTTGTCTTCCATAGCAAAATCGTAGCATTTTAATCTAGAACAACAAAGCCGAAATGGCTTTTATAACTTTTTGATGATCATCTCTGGTCTTCTCTATGTATATTGCAAGATTATCTAATTCTCTTTTTTCAATTTTCAAATCTAATTTATTAATCGTACACAGTGTAATAAAGCACAATACAGCAGCCCTCTTATTCCCATCGGTAAAAGGATGGTCTTTAATTAAAAAATACAAATAAGCTGTTATTTTCAGTTCATTTGTTTCGTATATTTGTCTGTCATAAAATCTACCATTTATACTTCCGACAATTGAATCTATTTTATTTCTAGATTCTTTTGTCAAAGGAAAGTATTTTCCACTATACCGAAGTAGTAGTTCGTATATTTGGCAGACGTCGTTCGATTTCAGTTGTAGAAATTTCTTTTTTTCCTTCGTCATATTCTTTAAGAGAATTAATAACCTCAATATTTTTTTGAAGTTCCTGCTTAGATATCTCCTCTATATTTTTCTTTTTCTTGAATAAGTTGAACATATTTAAATGTTATATCTTCAGGGTTTAAAAAGCAAACTGATTACCTAATACATGAGAATATGATGAGAAACAAGGATGTTTTTATACAGAACTATTTTAATATATTTCTCGATAGCCCATAAGCATTCCCATGACTCAACAACCCCAAATACGATTGCACTGCTTCCTCTTTATAATCCACTTCCTCCAATCTCCGAAACATCCTTCTTTTTATACTTGTGCGCAATACTTTGTGATGTGAAAATTAATACACCCTAGAAAATCAACTCCTGACGCAAAAGTTTTAAAGCTGTGATCGTATAATGATATTCGCCTAATAACACATACTATTTTCAAAAGAAAAGCCCCGCACCAATCCGAAGATTGAGCGGGGCTAAGGGCAAAGTATCTAAGAGCTATGTCAAAGTGACAAAGCTCCAAGTACTAAGGTTACTTGCGAGAAACGAATATGAAGACAGTGTCACCGTCCCACTCGTTGTCTCGGTGACCGTTGACGCCGCGAAGCCAACGCTCATCAGCAACATAACCCACATAGAAGATGCGGAGTAATCCATGCGAGTCGGCAATGGGTTCCATCGCGACACGAATCCATTCGCCGTTGGGCTGATCAAGATACTGCAACCGAAGTTGTGGTCCCACCTCTGCGGGGCAGAGTTCGTAGCCCTTTGAGCGAATTGCTTTGTTGATTTCGTGGCTGACTGACCGATCCTTGCCCGTCAGTTCTTTGACGGTTGCCACATGAAGTGTAACTTCCGTTTCGTATTCGGCGAGAGTAATATTACCGAAGATGTCGTTACCCCAGTTACTGATATGATTTCCGTTGTCTTTGAGGGACGAACGGAGTGAATCAGTAGACTTATGGGTTCCGAGTTTAATGGTCTTGAAGACTGGAAACCCAACAACTTCTTTGGATGGACACAGAGCTTCTTCAAGAACCTTTGAGAGACCCCGAGGGTTTTCAATCCAGCCCTGTTTGATGTCAGAAGACATTTCAGGGAGGGAACGGGTGACCTGAGCTACAAACTCGCGGTCTTGATTAATGGCTTTTTCTGTACTCACAGCTTTTTCCTTTCGTTTTGGTTTTGCTTGACTAGCCGTCGTAGTAGTCACAGCTTCAAAAATCCAATTTAGTTTAGATACTTAAAGCTGTGACTATTTTGTATTTCGCACCACAAGAGTACTTCTTGTTTTCTAATTCACTCTGTTCATAAGAAAACAATGTCGCAAGTATTTTAAAGTGCTTTAAAAGCTTGTATTTGACGTTATTTTCACCTCAAATTACATCTTTTACTAATTTCTAGTATATCATTATTTAACTACTTTGTCAACCTCTATTTTTACCACCCTCTTCACCTCCTCAAGCGGAGCATTTGCGTCCACGGTCACTACATTTGGAAAATTCTTAGCAAAATCCAAAAAACCAGCGCGGGTTTTTTCATAGTATTCTACTGGTTGATCGTGGAAATGTGATTTTTCTCTGTCACGATTGTCTATCCTTCTTTTTCCTTCTTTTGCGTCGACGTCTAAATAAATATACAAATCGGGTTTTGTATCTCCGAGGAAAAGCTCACGCACACTAAGTGCAATATCTTTTAAGTCTCCACATTCTTGTGCAAAAAGTTGATACGACCAAGTTGTCGAATCGAATCTATCGCTGACGACGGAAATTCCTTCCTCTATTTTCGGTCGAATTGTTTTTACTATATGATCTCTGCGCGATGCCCAAACCAAAGCAAATTGTGTGTACCCGTCCGCATCTCGTGCATTTTCAGACATCATTACCGTGCGAATGTCCTCGCTCAAAATAGAACCGCCTGGCTCACGAGTATAATGAAAATCCGGATATATTTCCTTAAGATAATTAATTATTGTACTTTTTCCGCAACCACCATTTCCGTCTATTACAATAAATTTCCCTTTGTTCATATCTTAACTGTATTATTTTGAGCCTCCTCTTTATTGGATGTATTTAATTTCTTGGGTGCATCTAAATCATCTATAGAAAATCCTAAATCTGAAAATATTTCATTTCTCAGATAAATGCTTCCTGCAAATAAAATACTTGATATATCAGAGCCTGTATTGAATGCCCCGTCTTTTAGATTAGCCAAAATTTCTGGGTAATGTTTTGGTAAATCATTCATAATGTCTTCAATTACAACATTTGCATCATAAGGATTGTCTGGATTTTTCTCTTTTACTAATCTTAGTAATTCAGACTTTTTTTCATCAATAATTTCTTTTATTCCGCTTTCATTTAGAATATTTCTCCCTCTGTTGTTTAATTGCCTCGGGGAATTGGAAGGGGCTATTTCGTCCTTCCATAATATTTCCATCTTGCTTTCCATAGAGATAAATCTGTCTCTGAAATCTCCGATGGATTCTTTTATAGTTTTTTGTATCTCCTCTTTTCCTTTCCAGATTATTCCAAGTAGTGCAAAGAAAAATACCACAGTCCCTATAAAAAGAACCTTTGCGTCGACATTAAAGATAATAGAGGTGTTTTGTATCATATTATCATTATACACATTTCTGATAAGGAAAATATAAAATTATTCTAAATCTTTTTGGAGGCCAGAAATATAGAGTTTCTACTACTTCTCCCCCTTCAAAGCTGCATCAATTCTCTCCGCAATCTTCACAAAATCTTTTTCTATTTTTCCTCGAGTTGTCTCTGCTGGTGAACCAATACGAATTCCTGAGGGATCAAAAGGTCCGCGCTCATCAAATGGAATTGTATTTTTATTTACAATAATTCCAACTTTCTCAAGTCTCTCTTCTGCCTCTTTTCCAGTAATTCCTTTTCCGTCCATCCAAGTATCTACCAAAAGTAAATGCGAATCAGTTCCGCCAGAAACTATTCTCCAACCTCTTTTCTTCAATTCATCTGACATTGCTTTGGCATTTAAGACAATTTGCTTTGCGTATTTTTTAAAAGCAGAAGTTTGTGCTTCTTTTAGAGCCACTGCTACTGCGCCGATTTGATCTATGTGTGGTCCACCTTGAAGTCCTGGGAAAACTGCTTTGTCTATTTTCTCTGGAATTTTCCTGTCGTCTATTCGAGAAAAAATAAGTCCGCTCCTTGGTCCACGCAAAGTTTTGTGAGTTGTGCTAGTGACAACATCTGCATATTTGAAAGGATTTGAGTAAAGTCCTGCAGCAACAAGTCCTGCAACATGAGACATATCTACCATCAGTATCGCTCCGCAAGCATCTGCAATTTCTCTAAACTTTTTAAAATCAATCTTGCGAGGATATGCCGTATATCCAGCGACAATGATATCTGGTAGTTCTTTCATGGCTAATTTCAAAAGCACGTCGTAGTCCAGTCGCTCAGTCTCTTTATCAACTCCATAAGGAATTTGTTTGAAAAATTTTCCAGTGATAGAAACTTTGTGTCCATGGGTAAGGTGTCCACCGTGCGACAAATCCATTCCCATTATCTTTCCATTATGTTTTAGGAGCCCAAAATAAACCGCCAAGTTTGCTGGCGATCCAGAAAGTGCTTGAACGTTTACGTGCCATTGCTTCTCATTTAGTTTAAAAGTTTCGAGCGCCCTTTCAATTGCTAAATTTTCTATTTCATCTACGATTTCATTTCCTCCATAATATCTCGCTCCGGAATACCCTTCTGCATATTTATTATTTAAAACAGAACCAAGTACGGCCTGCACATCTTTTGATACATAATTTTCCGAAGGAATAAGATTTACTACTTCTTGTTGTCTTTTAGCTTCTCTTTCAATGAGTTTTTGAATTTTCTTGTCTTGCATGTTAAATAAAGTTAGATGGTGGTAATAGTAAGGGTCTCATTGTGTGTAGTTAAATCATGGTGTTTATTTTCTCATCTTAGCATATTTGAGAGTGTATTCTAATATTGTTGACAAAATACAAATAGTCAGTATTATGTTCTGTGGACTAATAAAAACATGTTTACTACAATATTGTTGTCCTTTCAATTTCAGGCAGACTATTTATCACGTGTTTACTACGCGGTCATTGTCTGCCTTTAATTCTGAGAGAATATCGAGCACCTGTTTACTAAACGACGAGTTTCTCTCATTCTTTAAGGAAACTACTAGTCAATTGTTTACTACCCAGTTTTTGTTTCCTTCATTTTGCACTAATATGAAAATGTTCACTGCAGTCAGTTTGTGCAATTAATTTGAGACTAATATTCGAATGTTCACTGTGGTGGCACTGTCTCAATCACTCCACCTCGCTCCGGCGCGGTGGTTTTTATTTGACAAAAAAGCTGTATATTGTATTGTACAACACGGACTAATATGTAACTGTTTACTTTGATTACGTTGTCCTTTCAATTTCAAGCAGACTATGAATAAAGTGTCTCACTAGAAGTCTTTTGTCTGCCTTTAATTCTGAGAGAATATCGATCACCTGTTTACTAAACGACGAGTTTCTCTCATTCTTTAAGGAAACTAAACACCAGCTGTATACTACGTATCGGATGTTTCCTTCATTTTGCACTAATGTGAAGATGTTAACTACAACGATTTTGTGCAATTAATCTGAGACTAGGAAACAATTGTTTACTATAGTGGTTCTGTCTCACTCCACCTCGCTCATGCGCGGTGGTTTTTTATTACAAATCTTACTAGATATCTTGCTTGACAATACTATCTAAAGGTTGTAATGTTCTCTCGAACGCTGACTAAAAGCAAATTGTTTACTACCAAGAAAATGTCAGCACAATAAAACCTGTCCTTCGGGACTACAAAACAAAGGCAAAGAAGATGCCAGAGTACATAGAAAATAAAAGATACATTGGAATTCGCCACAGAGTAAAAAGAACTACTAAGGGCGAATCTCGACCAACGCAAGTTGCAATCGACCGTGGAGATGGAGACATCCTCACGCTGGAGCTTGCTACCGAACAAGACGAGTTGGATTTCATCCTGGGAGTTCATCCTACAAAATGGAAAGAGTGTCGGAAAAGTAAAGTTCCTAAGGAAACATGGAAAGATCACATCATTCCTACAAAAAAGAGAGGGGTTGTGAAAATTCCTGCTTCCTATGAAGGGCTACAGGATGGTGATGATGTTTTGATGATTCTGGGCGGATCTGGAAACATGTTAGCCTATGCTATTTCCAAAATTAGAACAGATGAGGAAGGAATTGGTTTGGGCGAAGATCGAAATGTCAGAATGCTTCGAACACCTCCGCATGTCTTGAAGCAAGCAAGAGTCTTGCAAGACTCAGATGACAAGGATCTCGATCCTGCTCGTTTGATCCAGATCTACAAAGAAAACGGGTCTCTGTTTTACGAAGTCGGCCCGAAAGAGCGTCGACACATTTTGGTGCAAACACTTTATCGTGAAAAGACAGATGCTATGCGAGCACGTATTGCGTGCGAGCAACGTCTCTGTCAGCGCAGTATTGGGGAGACTTTCAAGATGCTCGACACTTCAGGTGTCACAAGTATCGATGATGGTCTAAAAAGGCTGAAAGCGAACGACACTACTCTGACGGCCCTGAAGAAAGAGGAAGCCAGAATCTCTAGAGAGCTTGAGAAAGCACTCGAACAGCATTCTGTCTACATGAAAATCTTCAAACCCATTGAAGGTGTTGGGCCGTCTATCGCAGCGAGAATCATCTCGACTGTTCCGGACATCGACTTGTTTGAAAGCTCTGCGAAACTTAAGGCATTCTTCGGAGTGCATGTTTTGGGAGATGGACGGCAAGTACGCAAACGCTCTGGAGCCAAATGCAATTGGAACCCGAGCGCTCGACAAGGCCTTTTTCTTCTCGCAGATCAGTTCGTTAAAAGGAAAGATTCAGTCTGGGGTATCAAGCTTCTGGAGAATAAAGAGGTTCTTCGTCTAAAATATCCTGAGAAATCGGATGTTACGGAGAACTGGCTTCCAATGAGTCAGGTGCTCTTGCCAGAGAAAGGCCCGCGATTTATTGCGCGGTTTGATCGGGCTGGAAACCATTCGGCGGAAGGTTCTGAATATGTGCGAGTATCGAGAGACTTTACTCCTCTTGAAGGAGAAAGAGAGATGTACACAGTTCATGACAATGTTCTCAGTGTCCTCTCTGTCGACAACTTGGTCAAAAAGGGATTCAAAAACAGATACTCTAAAGGACACATCCACAAGATGGCCATCTGGAAAACCCTGAATCAATTTGTCGAATGGCTCTTTGATGAATGGAAGAAAGTCGATCAGTCGACTGTTGTATCCGAGCATGAAGAAGCTGCTTGATTTAAGGAGACTCAACTGAGTTTGTTTACTATGAGTTGGGTGTCTCCAACCGCAATACCCAAAGGGTATTGCGGTTTTTTTATTTCCGAATTTGTTTTAATATTAAATTCTAATAACAGTTGACATGATTTGGTTTAACTGTTACTATCAGCAACGAGCTAACAACATGATGTTTACTTTAATGTTTTTGTTCATTTCAAGCAGACTACGAATAAAATGTTTTACTAGAGGTCGTTTGTCTGCCTTTAATTTTGAGAGACTATGATCGATCTGTTTACTTGCGGACTCTTGTCTCTTGTTCTTTAAGGAAACTACTGATCAGCTGTTTACTACCCAGTTTTTGTTTCCTTCATTTTGCACTAATATGAAAATGTTCACTGCAGTCAGTTTGTGCAATTAATTTGAGACTAGAAGGTGCCTGTTTACTACAGTGTCGCTGTCTCACTCCACCCCGCTCCGGCGCGGTGGTTTTTTATTACAAAAAATATATTTTGTAATATTTACATACACAAAAATGTATGATATCTTTTTGTGAGATTGGAAAACTAAATATGCAAGAAGAAAAACCAAGTACTGAAGAAACTGACCGAAAGAGCTCTGAGGAAGTCTTTGAGAGACTAAAATCAAAAATTTCTTTTGGGAAAGGTCAGATAACAGTATTCACCTTTTTCAGGATGATTGCATCTGTGAGGAGGTGGGATTCTCCGAGTTCCAGTTTTTTCAGAGGAACTTATTCATATGAAGAGGAGCAAGAAGCATTCCGTAAGGCAAAACAAAATCAGAGTTGGCGCTATGGATGACCTGCTATCTACCTCGCGCGGTCGCGCGGAATGATCTTTACTCTGCAAATACATGAAATTATATGTCAATTGAGCAGAGCTCAACGTGACATAAGTAACACATTAGTAGATACGTCTTATTACGAAAAACTTGCTAGTGAAAATGGTCGAGCATCTCTAGAGAAAATGTTCTGGGATACTCAAAAACACCTCGAAGCTTCGTAACCTTACACCACCCCGATCCTGCGCGGTGGTTTTTTATTTTAAATTTTTAATAAAAAACCTCATCATTTCTGACAAGGTTCGCATTTACTTATTTTACTCAAACTGCCTCCCCACAACATTCCCTTCCGCTTCTTTATTAAAAAGAACCTCACTTCCCTCAAGCAAATAGACATTTTTAATCCCAGCTTTTATCATCTCTCCCCAACAACTCTCGCAACACCACCAATGTCCCCATAGATACAGATCTGCTCCAGAGAGTTTGTCACCATTGCCTACCTCTTTTGCATCCAAAATTGCAGATGGTTCGCTGTGATTTTTGGGATGGCACCCTTCGCAGAGTTCGTAACCTTCTCCTGATTTTGCACCTTGTTTTATTCGCTCACATTCGTTTATCTCGTGATACCGACTTCCATTTGCGCCAATTCCTAAAAATTCTCCTTCTTTTACAACCACTGCAGCACCTGGCATAACTTTGTCCAGAGAGTTTTCCTTGGCGAATTTTTTAGCCATTTCCATCCAAATATTTTCTAGAGGGACATAGAGGATTTCCCTGCCTTCTGGCAGATATGGGTATTTTATTTTATTCCTTGAATCTTTCATGAACAAAGTATATCAAATAAAAAAGCCCTCTTTGTACGGGGCTTTGATTAAATTATTCTTTTATGAATCCAGGGAGATATGTATCTGAAATAATATTTCTCAAAGAACTCATTAAACCACAACGAAATACTAAGTCGATTTGTGTTCTATAAAAATATATAAAACATTTCTCTCCATTTGGATTTACCCAGTATGCAAATGTCCTGTATGTACTCCACAAAGCAAACGGCATTTGCATCATCACGCTAATTAGATGATATGGACTAGCAGGAATCAGGTTTTTTTCTTCATACCAATTTTCAATTACTTCAATGGGGCATTGCTTTAAAAAAACTATTTCTTGTCCACACAAGACTGGTTCCAAACATATCAAATTACTATCAGGCGGCTTAATAAAATCAATATCCATCAATGGAAGATACAGAGATCGATAATATTGGGTAGGGATATTTTGACTTACTTCTTTTTCGAAAAGAAAATCAACATATCCTCGTCCTTTCAAAATTTCTGGATCTATCCACTGTTCAACCTCAATAATCTTTCTTGTCGCAGGTATTCTGATCGGTGTCGTCATATTTATTTAATGTTCATCCACTATAATTAGTGGAATTCTGAAAAAAGACTAACACGGATATTTTACATAGTCCACTTTAAAGGCCTTGTCTTGGTAGCTATAATAAAAATACAAATATGGCAAAATTCGACAAAATATACCACGACCTGATAGAGCAAATAATGAAAAAAGGTATCAAGGAACACTCTGAAAGAACTGGTCTTGAAACCTCTGCAATCCCTGGACTTCACTTTTCTATCAAACCAGAAAAAGACGGCTTCCCTCTTTTAACTACTAGAAAAATTCCAGTAAAACTTTTTGTTGCGGAGCAAGCTTGGTTTATTATGGGAGCTCGAAAGCCTGCGGACTTTTTGCGAGAGTACACAAAAATCTGGGATATTTTTACAAATCCAAATGATGTTGTGACTGTGGCGTACGGATACAGATGGCGAAAACATTTTGGACGAGATCAAATAAAAGCACTTATTGATTTACTTACAAAAGAACCTTCATCACGACACGGAGTAGTGATGGCTTGGGATCCTGCCCAAGACGGACTTTCACTTTTCAAAAAAGCCAACGTTCCCTGCCCTTTTACTTTCACTGTAAATATAATTGGTGGGAAATTGCATATGCACAATATTGTGCGTTCAAACGACATGATACTTGGATTTCCTCATGACGTTGCCGGATTTTGTTTGCTCCAATATATCTTGGCGCAAAAGCTTGGCGTTGGTGTGGGGACTTATTCTCACTCTATTTCAAATGCGCACATTTACAGCAATCACTACAATGGGGCAAAAGAAATTTTAAAAAGAAAAACTTCTCATAAAAAAATTACCCTAAGACTACCAGAAAACACTTTTGACCGATGCGAGAAAAAAGATAGAGAAATTGTGCCTGAAATAGTGAGTCAATTGAATAAACAATACAAACCCGGAAAAGTTATTAAAGGATTAAAAATTGCACTATAATATGAAAACTTTTATCATCGCAGCTCAGACGTTGGATGGATTTATTGCTCGAAAGAGTGCGGAGAGCTCTTTTGATTGGACAAGTAAGGAGGATAAGGAATTTTTTATATCGAAGACAAAAGAAGCTGGAGTTGTGGTGATGGGGCGAAATACATTTGAAACAATTGGAAAACCTCTTGCTGGGCGGCTTACTATTGTAATGTCTCGTTCGAAAAAAGTGGAGATAGATGGAGTCGAGAGTACAGATGAAACACCGGAAATGCTTTTATCTCGCTTAGAAAAAGAAGGGGTAAATGAAGTGGCTATCGCAGGTGGAGCTTCTATTTACACAGCTTTCCTAAAAGCAGGACTGGTGGACAAGATATTTCTGACTATTGAAAGTCATGTATTTGGAGATGGGATAAAATTATTTAATGAAACGCATGATCAAAAATTAGAGCTCATTTCAAATACAAAGATTGGAGAAAATACACTATTACTGGAATACAACGTAATCAAATAACATGGCTATACTTACCAAAAAACAAATCATCGAACGAATCAAGGAAAAAAATATTATATTTGATCCTGCACTCGATAAATTTCAAGCACAAGCACACGCTATAGATATGCGACTTGGTTATACTTTTCTCATTCCAAAGCAATGGCGACTGACAAATAAAGGTCGCGAAGCCATGAACATCGACCACTTCGATGATAAGCGTCCAGAATATTTTGATATTATCGAGCTTGAGAAAGGTCAGACTTTTGATCTTTTACCAGGAGAATATGTAATAGTCTCTACACTAGAGTCTGTGAAGATACCAGATGATTTAATGGCGATACTTTATCCTCGTTCTTCTACAAATAGAAAAGGTTTGTCGGTGGACCTAACTGGGATTGTAGATTCTGGATACGAAGGACAGCTAGCAATTCCTGTGCGCAACAACACCGCTTCTCAGAATATAAAACTTTATCCTGGAGAAAGATTTTGTCAGATTGTATTTGAAAGACTTGATGAAAAAGCAGTTATCACAGAAAGTCGATATCATAAAAAAGATATTATTGAAGGTTTTATAAAACACAATCCAAAAGGAAAGAATAAGGATTCTGTAGAAATGAATTTAATTAAGAAAGGAGATATTCGGGAGCTTAAGAAGAAGCATGGTTTGAAATAAGTTTTTATTAAATCAGTGCATAGGTTTTAATAAACTCCCTAGCAAATTTGATAAATTCTTTTTTATCCTCATATTCTTTAAATACGAAGTTTTTATTTTTATCACACTCTGCTCCTAGTACAAGCCTCGTTACATGTGCGCCTTTCTTTGCCAAAGCAAGTGTTGGTATTTTATGTTTTTCTATAGCAGTACCGAGCTCCCATCCAAGTCCAGTAGATGGATATGTGCAGTCTGCGATGAAAATATCTGCATTTGCTACGCAGTTGTGGATGTCGTGGCTGTAGATGTCTTGTGCGGATTGTTGTGCATCAAAATTTTGGGGATCACTGAAAAATTTTAAAATCTCGACTCCTTCTATTTTTTCTATTTCATCTCGAACTTCTTTTATTAAATCTCTGTGTTCTTGGCTAGCATGTGTGAGTGATGTTCCGATATATATTTTCATTTTTAGATTATAACAAAAAAAGAGGCGCCCTTCGGGCGCCTCTTTTTTATCTACTTAAATCAAATTATTTAACTTCAATACCCATTGATCGTGCTGTCCCTTCAATGATTTTCATCGCAGCTTGCACATCATTTGCATTTAAATCTTCCATCTTCTCTTCAGCAATTTCTTGAATAAGAGCTTTTGAAATTGTTCCGGCCTTTTTTGTAAGATTTTCACCAGAACCCTTAGTAATTCCTGCCTTCTTTAGAATAAGCCTCGAAGCAGGTGAAGTCTTGTATTTGATGTCAAAACTTTTGTCTTCATAAACTGTAAGCTCTACAGGAACAACATCCCCCATTCGATCTTTTGTGTCAGCGTTGAATTGAGTAGTAAATTGCCCAATATTAACACCCGCTTGTCCAAGAGATGGTCCAAGTGGTGGTGCAGGAGTTGCTTTACCTCCTGGGATTTGTAGTTTTAGTACTTTGAAAATATTCTTTGCCATAGTGGTTGTATATTACAGGATTAATCCGAAAACGCAAACTAAATCTTCTTAACTTGCAAGAAATCAAGCTCGATAGGTGTTTCTCGACCAAACATCGAAACAAGTACTTTTACTTTACCTCTTTCTGTATCTACGAGCTCTACCTTTCCATCTAAGTCCTTGAAAGGACCATCTGCAATAGTTACAGAGTCTCCAACCTCCATATCAATAGCATGCTTTGTAGTATCTGTATTCATTCGACTAAATAGCTCATCTAGTTCTTTCTTTGAAAGAGGTACAGGATATACTCCAGAACCAACGAAACCTGTAACACGCGGAGTGTTTCGTACAACGTACCAAGAGTCATCAGTTACGATCATATCTACAAGAATGTACCCAGGGTAGATCTTGTCTTCTACTTCTACTCGCTTTCCTCCCTTTATCTTTATGCTTTTTTCAGTAGGAACAACCACATTGAAAATCCGATCTTCCATTCCTAGTGATTCGATACGTTGTTTTAGGTTTCTCTCAACTGCTTGCTCGTATCCTGCATATGTATGGATTGCGTACCAATTACGCTCTCGTTTTAATTGTTGTTTTGCCATGTGAATTTAATTAAATAAAGTATTTGCTAA
>Ga0213866_10000157_pt1 | contig 57013 bp, 82 predicted proteins | sample PICome_11_FD_160079 | JGI IMG/M metagenome (GOLD analysis project Ga0213866, IMG submission 160079) | Coastal seawater microbial communities near Pivers Island, North Carolina, United States - PICO284 | ecosystem: Environmental > Aquatic > Marine > Coastal | place: USA: North Carolina...
CTCCAACACCTCGGCGTGATAGCGGATCGCATCGGCACGGAAGTCGCCGTGGCTCTCGTACGGGCCGTTCTCGTTGGCTTCGCTCAGCGCCTCGGACGCCCACTCGCAAGTCGACTTGTACATGCCCTCGTCGTTGCCGAAGTGCAGAGCGACCGCCCACGTCTGACGGTTCTTCCAGCCGTTGTACCCGTCGGCGTTGCTCAGCATCAGGTCGTCGGGCGTCTGTCGGTCGATGGTGTTGTTGTTGTTGTTGTTGGTTGCTTCCATGTAGGACACCATAACTCCCCTCGACACTTAACACAACACCGTGGGGCTATTTATTTCAGAACAGCGGGCGGCACCCGTAGTCGGGTTCGTCCACTAATAGTGGGTAAGGGAACTTACGTATTATGCAAGGAGTATAGACAAGTAGTGTATAAGTGTGCGTATACACAGGATAACTAGCAGATACGATAGTTGTAGAGAGATGCCTTAACTTCTAAAAGGATGTATAAAGGTCTTACTCACTCTTCGTCGTCTTTCTGATCTCCTGCAATGTAAGCCCCAAGCGCCACCATACCGGCAGCGAGTCCACCGCCAGCAAGCATAGCCTGGGAGCTTCCGTCGCTCTCTGCGATTGCTACAGCACCTGCCAGGAGTCCAGCAGCAACTATGAGTAGCGGGGCAGAGAACTTCATTAGACAGGCATGTTCACAACGTCACCGGGGAAGAACGTACGGCCACTGCCACCGTTCCAATCGGCAAACGTGTCGAACAGTTGAGTGCTGGGCCAGGCTGTCGTACCCGTAAGACGCCGAATGATTGAAGCAACACCCTCGCCGTCTTGGACGGTCGTGCGGGTACCCTTCACACCTGGCGTGTCAACAAATACCGGCTTGTTTGCCGTGGAATACGAGTTGAACTTAGAGGAGTCGAGTTTGCCGTTCTCGGCACCGTTACCATAAACAACCGTTGCTACGCTCCAAGGAGAGTCGCCTTTCTTAACGTACCACTGGGCAGTATCCAGTTGCTCAACACCTTCCGCCGGGGGCGGCTTAGGAAGCTCTGGTTCCGGCTCGGGAGCAGGCTCAGGAGCCGGTGGTGGCGGAGTCTCGTCGGCATATGCCAACCAGCAGTCGCCACGAAACTTGTCCATGTCCCACAGTGCGCCACCCTTGGCGTACTTGGAGTTGCCCGCTGGATCATACTTGCGGCTCGTCCATTCAAAGTGGGCGACGATATCGCCCCACGACAGACCGAGCTTCGTGACGAGAATATGGCACAGCTTGGTGTAGGCGACCTGCTGGACCTCGGGCCACTGCTCACCAGTTCCAGAATTAGCCGCCTCGATGGAGAGCATGTACCGGTTACCTGCGTCCTTCGGGATAGTGCCCTTAGAGGTCTTGTACGGACCACCCTTTCCTTGCGTGTTCGTGGCCCCAGCGGCGCAGACAGTCACGGTTCCGGTGCGATCCAGGTACAAGGCCCCGATTGGCTTAGCGTCAGCATTCTTCAACATGTAGTTCAAGTCATTAGCGGGCGACGTATTAGAAGCGGTATGGTGAACTCCGATAGCCCATACGGCGTCATATCCGCCTGATGAGCGTGAGCGAGTCTCCCAACCGGGATACTCCTCGACGTTCAAGCCACCTTCACGCAGCCAAGTAGGAAGGTTCAAAAGCCAGGTACTCATTGTGGCACATCCAGTTTCTCACCGTAGATAGCCTTGAGAGCCTCTAGCGGTGTGTTGTTAGCGAATACTTCAGCAAGCTCTTCAAGGCGTTCCCAGTTGATTGGGGGATCGCCGTCAGCGTCTTGCTCATCTGCATCAGCAAAGTTAGCGAAGTCGTCATCGGTGACAGGGGAAGGAGTTTCTTCTCGTCGTTTCATAAAGAACAGTGTAACACAATTACAGCTATGAGAACTGAATCTAGGTCAAAAGTCTCTAATTGATCTAACGCGGGATAACCGGTCATTATTTCGCCAAATGACGCGCCCTATTTCCCCCTATTGGCTGCTTGCTGTGCAAGCTACCACTTTTCCTTGGAACTCCAGTAAGCAGCCGACATCTTACCCTTCTTGATGTTCTTGCCGTGTCGGGCCTTAAAGGATGCACGCTTCTTCTTTGTAGCCTCTGACTCGCCCGCCTTTGGCTTACCGGCAGTCTTAGCACCTTGCTCACCAAAACGGATGAGCTTGACGGTCTCCCCCTCTTTAGCGAGGACAGCATGTGACTTAGTTGGATGACCGGGGGTCTTCTTAGGCTTGTTGTAACCAGAGAAGGTAATACCTCCCCGAGTATACTTAGATGTCTTGCCGTCACTCATGATGTCGTTGGGTTTCCACTATAGCTACCGTACACCGGCTTATAAGACTCACCAGTCGAAGGTGTTTGGGGCGCTGCCATTTGAGGAGTAGCAGGTTGAGGAGTAGCAGGTTGGGAACCTCCACCGCCGACTCCACTCATAATAGACCGAGCACCCATACGACCACCAATTTGGGCGGTCTTTGAGGCTGTCGATGATGCTACTGAACGGGTAGCTGTAGAAGCTGCCCCCCTCGCAGCGGCACCTGCACCTGCACGAGCAGCGGTTCCTGCAATGAGTCTTGCTCCAATAGCGGCTACAGCGGGTAATGCCATGATCTAGCTTCTTTCTGAGTCGGGTGAAGATTTACCTACCATATTAACACTCTCAATGCAATGATGTCCACTTTTCTTGGGTATCTGCTCTACTTCTTACCCCTGTTACGGGCGCGATTAGTGGAGGGGTCCTCAGCTACGAGCTTGCCCTCTTTGGTGTGGCTCATGTCTGGACCACCCTTCCCATCAATGCCCCGCTTACGACGTTCAGTACGACGCTCAGCTTTCTTGTCCTTGACAGACTCCTTCTTATCGTATTCCTTCATGTACTCCGCTTTCTTCTTGCGGGCGTCAGGGTTGTCCTGATAGTATTTTGCTGTCTTTCGGGGTTTGGCTACCTTTCGGTTGTCAGCCATAGTTATTCTCCTTATCTAGTTTGTCGATCACGTTAGTCCCCGGTTCTCAAGCTCAGTCCACAGGGCGACAATCGCATCTACACACATGCGAACCTCCTCTGCTGAGTTGCCGGTCGCATTGTCTAACGAGCTACTACCTCGCCATGCGTCGAATGACTGGCCGAGTGCCATGATGCTGTTGTCAAAGTATCGAACAGCCTCTTCGTTGCTCAGCTTCTGTGCTCTCTTGTACGCTGCGGGGTCGATAGAGCGTGTAATTCTCATCCCCACTGTCGAATCTCCTCAGGCGAGTCGGACAGCTCTCTGCCGTCTAGCTGGTCCAGGCGGCTCTTCCCCTTTCCTGTAAGGATGCCGATTTGCAGTATGTACTTCTTCCTTCGGAACTGAATACCTTGCCCTCTCCAGAAGGGGGCAGAGTTCTGGCGCATGAATGCTCGACAGAGCCGGGGGTCATCGTCCCAACCAGTATCCCTGACAAGCCAGTAGACGCGGAGCCACGTGATGGCCTGGAGCTTGTTCATGGTGTTGTAGAACAGTAAGTAAATGTTGAATGAAATGGACGCCACCAATAGGGCGATCAAGATAAAAGTAGTCATTTTGTGAACCTTTCAATTATACACCGTTAAAGAATTGAGCCTCTTCTTGTGCCGTAGCACGTCGATAAGGAAAATGGTTAAGGGTCGAGTTAATGTAGCGACCTTTGGAGTCGGTACTATGGAAACCGTCCCACACAGAGACAGGCACGTTACTGTAGATCCAGGGAGTAGCGTACTTGATGAAGCGGACACGGATGTCCTTAGTATCATAGTCGTACTGGTATGCAAGGACTCTGGAGCTATCGGGAAAGTACCACTTTGTGGATGTTAGAGCGTGACCGCCGTCTTGACCATCAGAAGACTGCTGGTGTCCAGCGATAGTGTCACCACTACCAGAGAGTGTATTCCCGCTAGTGTTGGCAAACAGCGTCCTACTAAGGACCTCATCCTCGGTCGATGTCGATGGGTCTGCAATAGACTTCCACCTTTCCCGACCCCAATCACCTAGACCGTTCTTACGTGCTGACACCCCTACAGTATACCATTAGTCTGTAAGAATAACAATAGCTAACGTTAGCTATACCTTCTTCTTACGCTTTTTCATGGGGCCGGTCAATGGCAGTTCTTCCAGGGGCTGAACTGCCATCGTGTCGGAAGGCATGGGTGAAATGTTCTCGTACGTCGAGACCTTGAGGGTTCCCTTGCTAACGACCTTAGTTTCGTTCGGATCACCCTTGTACATATAGTTTGAGCGACTAATCGTTGCCACAACATCGAACGGGTAAGTACCGTCCTTGAGCCACTCTGTGTTAAACTCGTTCATCGAGAGGAGAATACCCCCCTCCCACGTCAGCTCATGGGGGATGATGTATTTCTTACCCTCGTAGAGCATCGTAGCTGCGGCAGACTCAGGCTTACGCACACGGTGCGTCCACGAGTCCTTGACGATGATTAACCGTTCCCAGACTTCACCTCGATTGATATGGTAACGAGTAGTCTTAGCAGCCATCCTGATAGCTTACCACACAGTCACATCGTGGGGGGCTGAGAAAACTTGCACGTCTAAGGTTGCAAAGCTGAGACGGGTCCGCTATAGTACCTCTCACCGAACAACTGAGCCGGGGTTAAGAACCCCAGGTGTGGCTAACCTGAGAAAGCCTGACAAGGTGTAAAGCCCCCCGCTTCGTTAGCGTGAGGAACCCCCGTTAGATGGTGTATCTTAACCAACCCCTTAACACGGGTGAACCTAGACCAACGGTGACGACACAGAGTGTCGAGCCTGAACATTCAGGCTGTCTATAAAACTACCGGAACTGAAGTGAAAGCATCTCAGTGGTAAGCATAACTATGTCTACAGTTATGGTGAGCATGTGTTCTCTACTCGCTTCCGCTCGCAGAGATAGAGAAAGATCACTGTTAATCTCTCTCACTGACTGAGCGGGAGCGAAGGAAGCAACATGGTCAACACTTTAGGTTTATGCACCCTTATGTCCATTTTCAGGTTGACTTTGTATACCCTTCCAGGTATACTGTGGGTACAAGACTACGAAGGAGATAATGACATGGAAAAGCTGTTCAGCTAAGATGGGGACGATGATGGCAGACGACAAAGTTAACAGTCTGATGGGACTGTCAGTCCCTGACCTGTCTGACTCAGAACGCCTTGACTTAGCCAAGGTTAAACATGTTTTACTTAATATGTCCCCGCAAGAACTATCTGAGTTTATGAAAGGAACACCAGATGAGTAACGTAGAAGAGGTAGTGAAGGTAGACGAAGGGCTTTACGTACTGCGGGAAGGTGAGGATGCCCTCTCCCTCTCAGGTAAACTGTACGGCAGCCGGATGCATCACCAACGTCTCAGGGACGCTAACCCTACATCTGAATGGTTAGCGGGGGACACTATTAAGGTCCCAGGTAAGGCGGGTCGCGTAACCGTCTACACAGACGAGACCACTGATCTCCTTATACGCCGCATGTTCCCAGGGCACCCGGTGTATATTCACAAGCCTCTACTTCTCAAGTGGAACCCTGATCCAATGCCAGGCGATGCCGTGTTCGTCCCTGAGCGATGAAGTTCAAGGAGTCTGCCCTCGCTCACCAGTACCTAGACGGTCTCGTAGGTGTTGAGATTGGGGGCGCAGCCCACAACCCATTTGGACTTGATACTATCAACGTAGACGTTACTAAGCCAGGTAGCCCCCACAGGATTATGTACGACAAGTCTCAGATTGACCTGTGCGGAGAAGCTCTGCCCGTAGACGTGGTTGCCCCCGGTAACCTGTTACCTTTCGATAACAAGTCGTACGACTTTGTACTCGCATCGCATGTTATTGAGCACCTCTTCGACCCCCTCGGTGCTTTAGAAGAATGGTCTAGAGTAGCCAGGAAGTACCTGTTTATCATTTGTCCCCATCCTGATTCCCTCCCTAGCGACGTGGGTAAACCTCTAACTACTCCAGAAGACACCCTCCTTCGGCACGAGATGCATGTTCGTAAAAGCCACCCAGTACATGGGGATGGTTGGGAACCCGAGGATCTAGGTATCGATGAACACTGGTCGAGGTGGACACCTCCCCTGTTCAAACAGATGCTCAACCATGCGGGGCTTTGGGACGTTGTTGATATCCAGGACCCAGACGATAAGGTTGGTAACGGGTTTACGGTAGTAGTAGACCTAGACGCTAAGACTGTTCCGCATCACCACTAGCTTGAGCTTCGTCAAACGCTGCTAGAGCGTTGCCGATGTGACGTTCCTTCATACTATTGAACTGTCCGTCTGATAGGTTACGATCCATCTTTCGACTCGGGCTGGCTGCTTCTCGCAGCTTGCGGCGGTACGCCTGCTCCTTTTCGATGCGGTCGTCTTCGCTAATGTAGTTCATCCTTGTGCCCGCCCCCGATCGTCGTAGCGCTGTTCTATAATGGTGCGGAACTGAGGTCCCATGCCTATCCTGCGCCCGACCAATGCACCCCCGGTGGAGGTGGAGAGGGGTAGAGGTTCCTGATAAGGTCTATTCTTAACTGAGACAGCCGACCGGAAAGGTACCTTACCCTCGTTACCTTTCTCTATACGCTTGTAAGCGAAATCCTGAGCCATAGGAGTGCTCCCAGGGTCATCTAGTACGTCCCTCTCCCAGGAGGTTACTGCGGTGCGCGGGGCGATGATGCTCTTCTTGAATCCAGGAGTCTCTTCGGTGTCTTCAAGGTTATCCCCTTCGATGTAATTATGGTACTGGATGGGCCTTCCCTGGTGTAGCGCTCGGGCACCCGCCTGCGCCCTAGCCGTCCCATTTTGCCACTCAAGGGAGTCATAATTATCCCTGGGGGCCATATCGCCCGCAGACTCTACGATGGACTCCGGTATTTCGTCCTCGTACTCTCCACTCTCTAGGCGGGCACCGTACTCGGCAGCGTTAGCCTCCCGGTCAGTGAACACACCGGGAGCCTTCTTCTTGGTCAGGCGGCGAGCGTAGACGCTAGCTGTGTCTCCAGACGGCTTGCTCACATCGTCAAACAAGTCGTAGTTGTCGTACGCTTCGCCCAGGTACTGAGCACGGCTCTTGGCACGCTGGGAGGTGCCGTCACCACCGAGGGGGAGCGCCCCTGCACGGTCAGCAGCTTGGCCCCTGGTCCCGTAGTGAGCCATGGGGGCGTTCCCGAAGTCAGAACGCCCAGAGCCGTGGTAGATCGGGTTCTCCGTCGCTAGCCACTCGTCCATACTCTTCTGTCCAGGGCGTTTAGCGGCAGTCTGGTACTCAGACGAGTCGAACAACGATAGCTGCTGAGAAAGGTTATCCTTCATAGTCCTATATATTCAACTTTAACTGACCAGGGACTTGTTGTTTATGCCCTGGTAGCTCACGCTCCACCGTCTCCACCGTCTCCCATATCTCCACCGTCTCCCATATCTCCACCTTCATAGTAGCTGGTCGGGAACCGGTCTAGGGCTTCCATCGGGTAACCCATCATGTTATCAAATGCGTTGCTGGGTCCACTTACCTTGTAACGTTCTCCTACTTTCCCCTCAGCGAAGCCCTCGGGCAGAGGCTCCAGGACGTGAGGGTTCGCAGTTGGGAACTGGTTATCGTAACCGTCCCCATCCACACCGCCTCCACGAGCAGAGTCCAAAAGCGTATCAGGAGCGTTGGCGTTACCATCACTCATAACGTCTGCGGGGTGACGGGCTGCACCCATGTTTCCCTGGTTCGGGTAGATCTGCCGGGACCCTTGTGGGTACTTGAAGTCTTTGGAGTTTGAGAATTGATGGTCTGAAAGCATAGAGATATCATATCACAACCCATCTCCAAATAATTGCAAGATTAACTTATTACTACCTCGCTGTGTGTTTGAAAACGTCAATCCTAGCCGATAGAATAGCTTGTCCTATGACACTTACAGACTCCTCTCTCGCTACCCCGCCCGCCCTCACAGACGAAGTTATCACCTCGTTTATGGATGACAAGATCCTTGCAGAGGATCTTCCTGCCCCCCAGTGGGGGCCGGTTGGTCGGGAGGTTTTTGAGAGAAGTTACTCTAGGGACATCATCGATCCCTCGGGCCTGGTGGTGGATAACTGGACCTGGCAGGTCCCCGAGTCTCGTACCACCGAGTTGTGGGGTGACACCGTGCGTCGTGTTGTCAGTGGAAACATTGGGTACGCAGACGACATGGGGATTAATACCAGCCCGTGTGAGGTGTTGGACCTGTTCCGCATGATCTACGATTTCAAGATCGTCCCCGCAGGTCGTCATCTGTGGATGACTGGCGTACCGGGTGCGGCCCTCAAGAACTGTCACCGCGCAGGCTGGAGCAAGGATATTACAGACCACTTCCGATTCCTGGCTATACAGCTTTTCCAGGGTGGCGGTGTCGGTGCAAACTACTCCAAGTTCTATCGTGAGCGTGGTGGTAACGTCGTCGGTAATGTGGACGTTCGTGTCACCATTTCGGAGAGCCACGATGACTACGCATCAGTCAAGTCGTCTGCTGACGGTATGTGGATTGGGGACGAAGACTTCAACGTGCTTCCGTTCGTAGTTGAGGACACCCGAGAGGGTTGGGTTGACGCATGGGTTGAGCTTATTCGCCTGTACCACACCCCAGGAGATCACCATGTTGTGTTTGACCTGACAGAAGTTCGTCCACATGGTGCCCCTCTCCGTGCGTTCGGTGGTAGGGCATCCGGCCCATCGCCTCTTGCAGGCTCACTCGTTTCTATTTCGGCTATCCTTGAAAAGGTTGAAACTGACACCCTTATGTCGGCCATCGACGCCATGGTCATCGACCACTACATCGCTTCTGCAATCGTCGCAGGCGGTACCCGCCGCAGCGCCCGTATGTCACAGCTTAACTGGAATGACCCAGAAGTATTCGACTTCATCAAGCATAAGCGCAATGATCCCTCGGTCTCGTGGAGCACTAATATCTCTGTTGTTCTGGACGATGACTTCCACGCAGCCCTTGAGGGTGGAGACGCTCACGCTTCCGAGGTTCTCCACGCTATCGCAGAAGGTATGGCCGCTGACGGCGAGCCGGGTATCTACAACCTATCTCTCGCTCAGGTAGGAGAGAAGCGGGACGTGGGTGCCACCAACCCTTGTGGAGAGGCCATCTTAGAAGAGCATTACGACCCTGAGACAGGTGAAGGCTCTGCCAGCGGTGAGTCGTGCAACCTGGGATCGGTGGACATGGATGCCATCGGAAACAACCATACGGAGACTATTGAGGCATTCCGCCTAATGTCACGATTCCTGTACCGTGCAACGCTCGCCCCCATCTATGACGCTGACCAGGCTGAGATTGAGTTCCGCAACCGCCGTCTCGGTGTGGGCATCATGGGCTTCCAGGGTTGGTGCGCCAGCCATGGTATCAAGCTGACCGAGTTCCCTGACAGCGAAGATCTAATGAACAAGATGGTAGAGTATCGTCTTGCGTGTCGTGACGCCGCCGATACCCTGGCTGAGGAGCTTGGTCTCCCTGCGCCGATCAAGGTTACAGCTATTGCCCCGACTGGCTCTATTGCACAGCTACGGGGTACTACGGCAGGGCTTCACCCAGTGTACGCCCGGTACTTCATCCGTCGTATCCAGTACGCTGACACCGCCCCCACGCTTCAGGAGATGATCGACGCCGGATACCCTATTGAGGATTCCATTTACGCTGCCCATACCAAGGTCGTATCTATCCCTGTTAAAGACATCATCCTCGACCGCCATGCGGAGGAACTCATCGAGCAGTCCGACGAGGTTGGTGTCGGTAGCTTCCTGGCAGTTCAGGCATCTCTACAGGACACCTTCTGTGGGGGGCTTGATGGTCAAGCTATTTCTGCTACGGCCCAGATCCCGCCAGACACTAACCCTGACCTCCTTACAGAGACACTATACGAGTACGTTCACCGTATTAAGGGTGCCACTGTGTTCCCTGCTCTCAGCCGCCCCCAGCAGCCCATTACTTCAGTGTCTAAGGGTGACTGGGCTATTGCTCTTCTGGAATTGAGTAACTCATCTACTACCACTCTTCACGGAGACTCCAACGACGGTGATTGCGTTGGGGGAGCTTGTCCCATCCGGTAAAGTCCCACTGGTGTAATCGTTACCATATTTGGACCATCATTTTCCCGTTCTAAGAGCTGAATAGGAAAATGATGGTCTAGGGGATATCAGGGATATAAACTTGATGGTTTAATTGTCGCGGTCGAGGTGTACCCCTGATATCCCTTTAGAGGGGATATGATATCCCTTCTAATTATCGCTAAAAAGTGTACCCTGCTCACCTTGTGACTTTTGTCTTTTGCCTAGGACCGACCTTAGGGTGCGCCTAAGCGATCGTCGCTTAACTTGACTGGGGTGTCTATACGACGGAATTGGAGACCCTTTTTCTTCATGTAGAAGAGTCTCACACACTACTGTATTATCGGCCCCTGGCCCAGCCCCCGCCGACAAAGTTAGCTACAACAGACTCATCCTTATAGGAACGTCTGGAGATAACACCGCAGCACTGTGGGGGGCTTTCACGGTCCTCACCATTAAGAGTCTTAGAACACTCTTTACACCTGAATGCGTAGTTAGCCATCAGGACTTATCCTCTTTGTCAGGATCAGCTTCTCCTCCGAACATGCTGCTAATCCCTTCCTTCTTATTGGTAAGGTTTTCACCACACACCTGACAATGCTTAGCAGGGGGACCTGTCATACGTGTGATGGTGCGTACGCTTGGGTGCTTACATACTCCAGTCACGACGGCACCTTCACTGACTTCTTAACACCGTGCGTTGGCACTTTATTAAAGGTGAACTTGGTCCAGATGAAACCGCACTCAGGGCACTCGTCCCCGTTGATCGCTTTCTTACCTGATCCAGGGCACTCTGTAGGGAAGTTGTAGTTGTCGTAAATCATGGGGCGTAGCCTACCATATAATTAGTCTTTTGGCAACTCAATCTTCTGAGTAACTGCCCCCTGGTTCTCAGCACTCGACATTGCCGAGGAGAACTGGTAGGAGCTAATGTTGGGGGCCATGTCTTTGAAAGACCCTGTATGAGGCTCTCTGAAAGGTACAGACCCTTCCTTACCGGAGTCGATACGCTGTCGGGCGTATCTCTTTGCATCCTCTGATGCCCGAGGGGCCTTTAACACATCCCGCTCCCAGGAGGTAGTTGCCTCGGGGGGCGCTACGTACGAAGGCATTGAGGAGCCTCCATCCTCGTACTCGTTCTTATATGATATGGAATGGCCCTGTTGCATATCTTTCATACCCTGTCTAGCGGTACGGGCACCCGGCTCATTCCTATCAAATAGTGCTTCGTTCCCCCCATCACCGTGTACACCATAATCAGGACGTAGCACTCCAGCACTGCCCTCGGTAGACGGAGGAATACTTGCCCCCTCTTCCCACCGGAAGCCAACCTCAGCAGCATTAGCTTGCTGGTCAGACATTGGAAGGTTCTTAGATATCCCCATAGAGGGGTCTTCACGAGGAGTCTGGTCGATCAACCGCCGAGCGTAAATACGCCCTTCATGCTCCGTTTTGACCGGCGTCATCGGATCATCCGACTTCACCCCGTAGTACCTGTTGTTGTCAGATGCACTATGAGCAATGCTGGAAGACATGTCCTCGATACGCGCAAGGGCCTGGTCTTTGGTACCAAAATGATGTACAGGTGCCTTAGTCCAGTCTGAGCGCATGGAGCCGTGGTAGACAGGGTTAGTCTTGTCCACCCAGTCATCCATTGACAGCTCTCCTAATTCAGGGGGTGGGCTGTTGTAGTCGTCCTTGTCGAAGAGGGTGAGCTGCTCAAACTGGTCTTTATTCAGAGTCATGTACACATCATACCACGTCGTACCCTGTTGTCAAACCACTACCGCTAGGTGTAGGGGTACGGATCGGTCGAAGATCCTTTAGACCTAGCCTCTTTAATGTCGTTGTGGTGTACAACCGGGATGAGGGTGTCGGGGGCGATGTCCATAGACGCTGCAATACGGTGGTGGCCCCCCACTATTTGAGGCTTACCCTTCATCCCCTTTGTCTGACCTAGATGCACCGGGTTCTTTACTCCTTCGGATTTGATCTTAGAGTGTAGGGTGTTACCAAAGCTGTAATAGTTGTCAACCCTGTCGTTGTACTCTTGATCGACACGGTTATCAAACGATTCCAGTGCCTCATCGTACGTGTTGGTACCTCCAGTACGGTATTCAGGGTAGCCGTCACGATCGCCCACGTGGTCGTGAGCATCGGTGTAGCCAGGCTCCATTTCCTTTACCTGCTCAGTACCCCCAATGGCGTGCATATAGTCCGATTTCCTCATTTGGGACTCTTCTAACTTTCGGCTCCATAGCTCCTCGTCAGTCTCTTCCCCAGGGTTGTACTTATAGGGAAAGGTAGTGCCCCCCTCTCGTGGGGGCTTGGAAAACCCGCTATGGGTATAGTTAGGGTCTCCTTTAGTGTTGTGAGAACGGAACGTCCCCGAGGTGTCGCCCATCCATCCACGAACATGATCGTAGTACCCGTGTTCGTTTTTCTGCATACGATCTCCGTCCAGGGGCTGGTACTTACTCGTAATCTCTTTGGGGGTCATAAACATTTTGAGCTGCTCGCCGCCCGTTGCCGAGGTACTAGGACTAACTCGTCTCATTTGCTGTCTCCTGAAAGATGTGATACCCGTCTTTGGTGCGCCGTTCGCTCGGGAATACGAACCCTACATGTCTCTTCACTTCAAAGCCCTCACGGTCGATGGGCAGTGTATTGGACTCAGGCATGTAGACCCGAGGGTCACCGTCCTTGGCATACTTCTTCGACTTCTCGATGTCGATATGGAGCGCAGGGTGGACCTCGTACTCGCTCTTGGGACCGACCTCGTAGACACTGGCAAACAACCGGCCCTGACCTTCACGTGGCTCCGCAGCCCCCTTGAGACCAAAGTAGCTCGCTGTGGATGTGCTATCGGCCCCGAACGCTGCCCTCTCACCTTTCATATGAATGGTGTCAGGAGTAGGGTCAACAGTGTCGCCTGGGGAGAACCCATGTCCGCTGCCGTGGTACACAGGACCGTCAGGCTGCATGGCGAACTGGGAAGAAAGATTATCTTTCATCCTTGTGACCTTCTCGGTAGCCGCCCCCCGTATCTACGGTAGAGTACGTGAACTGGGTATCGTTAATAACACTCATCAAGCGCGCCCCTATGGTGTGAGTGAGTAGACATGTATAGAGTATAGCTTACCTATCAAGACGCCGACTGCGAAACCATTTTCTCAGAGGTATAATTATCAGCGTAGGTATAACAATAGGTATAACAATAGGTACAGGACCTATAACGGTCAGGTATCCAGCGACAACTGTTCCTGTTCCTGTTTCTGAGTCTGTCGAGCGTCACTCTTGCGCCCGAGGATAGACCGCACCGTATTGCGGCCCCTGTTTACTTCCCCTGGAGAAACAACTTCTCCACCAGACCAGTCTCCCTTCGGTGCCCTCCAGAAACCTACCGAATTCGTGGCGTGTCTCTCAAAGCCCTTATCAACGGCCCCCTTATCTTTCAGTCTACCCACCAGATTGTCCGAGTGTTCACTCAGGTCCGTGTCTGGAGTGAGCGAGTAGCCTCTCTTCATTGCGTCATTTTGGGCAATTCCTAGGAGGTTCATGCCAGCGACCTTAGCAGAGGTGGTGTTCGTACCTCCCATGCTCACTACGGTTGCCGAACCGGGGGAGTTGAAGTGGTCAAAGAGCTTTTGTTGGCCTTGTTCCGGCTGTACGATCTTCGACGGAATACCCGACGTGTCCCAAGTGTCCGACACCACTTCATCCTCATCGTTCCAGTTTCTATAAACGTCCGCAGGGGGGCGATAGCTTACAACCACGTGGCTGTCCATATCATGCTCATCGGGGGCGATATTAGACGGTTGGGGGCGTGAGTCCGACGAAGCGTGGTTGTAGTGTATTTCTCCAACCGAATTCCATCGGCTAGCGTCCCGAACATAGGCACCTTTTTTAATGGTCATACCCTTATCATACCACTTTGGGGGCCTATTGGACCACTTTTTGGGTGTGGGTGCCGTGTGTTACCTACCCACTTATCCACAGGTTATCCCCAATTTATGGTGGGGGGGGTGTGGATAACCTGACCCCCCTTATCCCCAGCCTCTATCCCCATGTTATACACAGGGGGGGGCGATACGTGGAGTGGTGTGACCATTGTCACGTGACAGTTGTCACACCGACAAGGTTATCCACAATCACCGACGACTTATCCACACCCTGTGGATAAAGGTGTGGATAACACACCCCATGTGACCATGGTCACATCCTCTGAGTCCGCCTGTGTTGCGTTCTAAGGCGTCGACCCCCCTCTGCGCCCCCGTCATACCAAAATGAGATTCTAAGAGCTTAGGGGGCAACGTTTTTCTGTGGATAACTCCAACGGCCCATATGCCATAAGGCTCAGATCAGATCCTGAAATAATGGACGCCTCACAGGGTTATCCACAGCCCATGGTGTGACATTTGTCACACCATTTCATGTGACATTTGTCACACCGTTTCATGTGACATTTGTCACACCGTACCCCTGGAACCGCCCCCCACTTGATCAGATAGTTAGGCCTACTTAACATGGACAGTTAGGACTTGCTATCACATGGTAGGAAACACACCCGATATGGGATATGAACCATTGCTAACCTGAGAATGATCCCGTCTGATAGCTAACGAGAACCGTTCTCAGATCTATTCCTCTATAGAATCATTCTCAATAAGTTGGGGGGCGATGTTGGGGGGCGATGTGACGAATGTCACACGCCCATGACGAGGAACGGCACCCCCCATGGGCTATCTTGATTCACGTCGCCGCAGGACTGCGACCGAAGGCCAGTAGCTCCCGGCGACGGGGGCGAGGGCCGGGGATTCTTGACAACACAGCACCCCCGCTCGGGCGAGATCGGCCAGCCACCAGGCCCGCCACCAACCGCGCCGTGCGAGCACCACGCTCGCCGGTAGCCACACTCGCCGCCACCGTTGCACACGCACCGGACACGGGCACCGGGCGGGGGGCGAAGAAACGACACGACGGCGACACGCAGTCCAGGGTTCCTCCTGCACACGCACCTGAGCCGCTCGGAACCACGCCCGTAAGGGCCGCAGCATCGCAACCCCCGCACCCTGGTCGTCCCAGGGCCGGGGGGCGCAGCTTGCAGGGGGACGAACGGCGAGACGGCAGCGTGTGCGGGTTCCCAGGAACGCACCGTAGATCACCCTCTACACGCAGGCGTGACAGGCACCGACCACACTCAGACGAGCAAGAGATCGGAGCCTGCTAGGGCCGTCGTACTGCAGCGTAAACGTGGGGGATGACGCCTCTCAGACCGGCAACGGTCAGGCCACTACGAACCACGCACTGGAGCCACGGCAAGGCTCAAGGGATGACGACGCTGCGAGCACTCCCCCCGACACCGGACAACCCGGTGGGGGGTGTTGCTCAGGGTTCTCGACTCCGGTCGAGCACCCTGAGGAGCACTGCTCCATACCCATCAACGCCTAGGAAGGACATGCATCCATGACCACCACCACCACCTCCGCAGTCATCGACGGCGGCGCACTCGCAGCCGAGGCCGACCGCATCAGCCACCACCCGGCGATCGTTGAGATGGCCCACGGGCTCATCGCCACCGGCCAGCACCGGGACATCATGTTCGCAGCGCCCGACGCCCTGCCGTTTGATTTCATCAACGCAGCCAACCGCGAGGCGAACCGCCGCGGCGTCGGCCAATTGCGGATCGGCGCACCGGCCCGAGCCGTCCGGGCGGCGCTGTTCGACATCGTGTTCCCCCGCTGACCGACCGACCACCATGTTCATCCGCCAACAACAAGGAGACACCACCATGACCACACCCCACGCACAGGAGGCCGCCGCTTACCGAGCAGAGCTGCAGGCCCGCCAGACGATTGCGGCGGGATTCCCCCGATCCCCCCACAAGCCGTCGTGCCCGAGCGACGTGAGCACCATCAGACGCATACGTCCAGGTCTCTACGAGACGGTCGACCACGCCAGCCCCCGGCACGCCTGCACGATCGAGGAGATTCGCCCAGGGCACGAGTGCCATGAGCACCTGGGCACTGGCTGGATGCTCTATGACGCCCTCAGCAGGCCGGTGTGTATGTTCGACACGCTGCGCGAGGCCGCCACTTACCACGCAGATTCCACCACCACCTGATACCCACCTGATACCCACTGTCATACCCACCTGATAGGGTGACACTTTCAATCCACCACCAACGTCTCGAAAGGACACAACAGCATGGCTTCATCCGCAGACCTCACGAAGGGCGACGACGTATTCGTCAACGCCGGACCATTCAAGGGCATGACCGGCACGGTTATCGACCCTAAGGCCGTCCCTGACGGTCTCCCCAACCAGCGAAAGGTTCTGGTCTCGATCGAAGGCGAAGAGACCTACATCCTCCCCCGCCTCCTCGACCTGGGGGCGGGCGTCGCACCGGCACCGGCAGCGCTGACCGTGGCCGATATCACCGACGCCACCCCCGGTGCCACGCTCACCGTGGCCGAGCCGATCACGGACCCGATGGACCCGGCCCTCGACCGGTTCCGGCCAGACCCGAAGGTCGTCCAGGGCTACATCAATCGCACCGTGCCTGGGGGCATGACTGACGTGGACTTCCTGCTGGCTCTGCGGGAGGATCGTGACACCAACGGGTACTCCCCGAACATCGCCATGGTGGGCGATACCCAGTCCGGCAAGACCATGCTGGTTCAGGTGTTGGCAGTCCTCGCCGCCGAGCGTGACGGTCTCCCTAAGCCGTACCCGATCTTCACGATTCAGGGCAGCATCGGCGTCACGAATATGGACATGTTCGGCATGACCACGGCGGTTGTGGTCGACGGTCGAGAAACACTGGTCTGGATGGAGGGTCTCGTACCCCTGGCTGCACGGTGCGGGGGCATCCTCTACCTGGACGAGATCAACGCCGTGCCCCCGGCGCAGGCCGTGGCCCTGCACCCCCTGATGGACGGTCGTCGTCAGTTCGTCAACACTCAGAAGGCAGTACCGGACGGTCACGGTGGCTACGCCCCCGAGGTGGTCACCGCCCACCAGAATCTCTGGACCATCACGACGATCAACCCAGAGTACAAGGGCACCCAGAACCTGGGCGATGCCTTCAAGGCTCGGTCCCGCTGGATTCCCTGGGATTACGACGACGCCACCGAGCGTCGCCTCATCAAGTCCGCAACGGTGCGGACGCTGGGCAGCCTGCTCCGGTCAGCCCGTAGCCGCAATGCCATCACGACGGCGGTCGGCACCAGTGCCCTCCAGCGGTTCAACATGGACGTGGCGACCTACGGCACTGAGACGGCAATATGGTCGTTCCTGGCGATGTTCCCGCTGCGGGAACGCCCAAGTGTCGAGACCATCATCGAGGATGGAGGAATCACGGCCATGCTTGAGGCTGAGTATCCGATACCGACCAGCGGACTCGTTAAGAGGGAAGACCCCGCAGAAGCGGTGGGCACGTCAGCCGTCGACCCCTTCTGATTCACTGACGACAGGTGTGGGGGGCGCACTGCCCCCCGCACCTGATACCCTACTGATACCCTACTGATACCAACACCCCTACCGAGGAGATCACCACCACCATGAGCAAGAGCAAAGCAAAGCCAAGAGGACTCGCCCCAGCCCCGCAGAAGGGGATCTCTAAAGAGATCGCCGCCGACCGGCGTAGGGCGCAGGCCGCTGACCGCCGTCAGCGGGAGAAGAAGAAAGAGATGGAACAAGCCGCCGCACGGCAGCGACTCAGCCAGCGCCAGGGGTCGAAGCCCAGCGAGGAGCAGCTTCTGCTCTCCCACATTCAGAGTATCGTTGCGCCCGCCCAGACCGCCCTCCTTCGGGCGTGGGGGTACGACATCACCGTACGTGGTGGCTGCAAGGAATACGGCAATGGTCAGACCGTTGCCTGGACTGACTTCAAGACCGTCTACGTCGGGGCGGGTCGAGACCTCGTGATGCCACGAGACGGTCAGGACAAGTTCGACCGTATCGTCTCCGCTGTAGCGTCCCTCAAGGGTGTGTATCAGCACGAGTTTGGGCACGTTCGCTTCACCGTTCCATTCAATATCCTCAGGAAGTCCACCGCCAGCGAGCTTGGTGACAACCCCCTGACCGCTTACCACCAGCAGACCTGGAACCTCCTGGAAGATCAGCGTATGGAGTCGGCGGTTGTGGCATCGGTGCCTAGCATCGCTGAGTACTTCAAGGTGATGGTATCGGACATCGTACTGGCCGGGGAGATGAACGACCGTGCTTGGATGTTCATCGCTGGGCGTAAGTACATGAGCGCCGCCCTACGTCAGGCCGCTCGTGACCTATTCGCAGCCCAGCACGGCGACGCCGCCGCCACCAGGTGGGAGGAGATTGTCGCCGCCTACAAGGCAGCGACGACCAACATCGACCTGGCTGAGACGGTCATCCTCGCCAAGACGTTCCTCGATGACCTAGGTGTTGACAGCAACCGGAGCGTGGGCGAGCACCGGGCCGCAGACGACGGTCGTCGTCGCTTCGCTAGTAACGAGGAACCGGCCAAGGGCGCAGACCCCGATGCCGGTGCCACCGACCACGACGAAGACGCTGACGGCGTAGACGCTGACGGCGACGACACTGACGGCGACGACACTGACAGTGCAGCCGGTGCCGGTGCCACCGTCGACGGCGACGACGGCGAAGGCGACGACACTGACGCTATCGCCCAGGGCGGTGGCGAGAACATCACCGACGACGAGGCTCAAACTACTGATACCGATAACCCTTCCAATGGTGTCGGTAGCGGTGACAGTCTCAAGTCGCTCGCAGAGCAGGAGCGCCGTGAGGCTCAAGAGGAAGTAGCAGAGCACCACGACGTGCAGGCGATGGCGTACAGCGTCAACGAAGCATCAAGCACTGGTCAGGGTTCGGATTACCCGGTATACACCGGGCTCAAGCGGGATTTCGACGCCGACGTAGTTTCCTCCTGCGAACAGAATGCCACGGCAATAGTTGAAGGGTTCAACAGTTTCATGGCTGCACGCTCGCCCCATATGATGGGCGGTCAAGAGACCGGTTACCTCGACCCCTTGGCATACCGTACTCGTGAGGTCGGCAGCCGTAGCTACCGTCGAGATATGGACGGTGAGGTAAACCAGACCCTCGACATGCACCTTTCGGTGCTGGTCGATAATAGCGGGTCAATGATCGGCGCTCCGATGGACGAGGCAAGCCAAGCTATCTACACGCTGCATACAGCGGCCAATGAGATCGGGCTGCCCACCAACTTCCTCCTCTGGTCAAGCCACAGGCAGGTATACCAGGTTGCTACCGGAGACCCCGAGCCAGTCCACTACGAGACCGGGGGCGGTACCCACCCTGATGAAGCCGTTAAGGACAGTATGAACCACTGCGAGGATTCGGTCAGCAATCACCTCGTGGTCATCGTCACGGACGGTTCATGGGGCGACGAGTCAAGGTATTCGATCCTGAGTACCGAGCGCCGGGACAACACGAAGTACCTCTTGATATGTATCGGAAACTCGACCCCTCCCGATGGTCACTCCTACGCTGACGCTACGGTGACTATCAGCAGCGCCTCGCAGATGGGTCCGGTCATCGAGTCTGCGTTGCACGCCTTGGTTGGCTAAGGCAGTTGGTCGGGGAGCGTTTGTGGTGGGCGCTCCCCGGCACAACGTCATGGCATTACCTGCCAGGTAATGCCATGACGTTGTGCTTCTGATATCCCCCTGATACCCTTCTTGTTCCACCTAATACCTTAAGGAGTAGCTATGACCACCAAGCAAGACGCCTTCATCACCAAGCTCGTGAGCGAGCGACTCACAGCACTGGGCATGGCTGATCTCAGTGAAGCCATGGCGACGATACCCCTCGTCGCTATGTCATCCAAGGACAAGTCGGCACTGATCGACAAGCTCCTCAAGTGTCAGATCGACGGCGACGAGTCAGGTTGGTGCCCCAACCGTGCCAGTGACAAGCAGATCAGCTTCATCCAGAAGCTGATCGGGTCGTGTGATCGTACCGACGAACGCACCAACGCAACGTGCGAGACTTTCGAGATGTTGATCGATACCAAGCAGATGAACAAGGCTGCTGCTTCGGGGGCGATTGATACCCTCAAAGGTTTGCCCAAAGCTATGACGGCGACTGTCGAGCAGTCCGGTGGTCCTAGCAGCGAAGGCTTCTTCGCCAGGGGCGACGACATATGGAAGGTCAAGGCAACCAGGGTCGGCAAACTCTGGGCGCACCGTAAAGTTGAGTCGGGCTGGGAGTTTGACCGTGATGCCTCCTTCTCGCTGACAGACTCCGACAGGATCACAGTCGAGCAGGCAGCGGCGTACGGTCACCGAACCGGCAACTGCCTGATCTGCTCACGAGAGTTGACCGATCCGTCGAGTGTCGAGCGAGGAATAGGCCCGGTCTGCATCACAAAGATATGACCTGTAGCGGGAGCGGGCTTGACAGCCCGCTCCCCGTGAACTACTATGACAATTCCACCACCAAACGATTAGGATCTGATATGAACTTGAACGATATGCTCTCCGATATCGGTGTTTCACCGACGACAACCCCCGCCCCGTCGACGCCCGCCGTGCGTCCTGGTGACACGACCATCCCGCTGTACGACTTCCAGCGTGAGGCCGTCGAACACGCCCTGAGGTCGAACACTGACCAGTACGGATACATCGGCCTGGAGATGGGCCTGGGCAAGACCCCCTGCGGCATCAGCATCGCTGTAGGTTGCAAGGACGCAGGCATCACGCCCACGCTCATCATCGTCCCCCCGAGCCTCCGTATCAACTGGGTACGTGAGATCAAGAAGTTCGCCCCCGGCCTCAAGGGTTACGTCTTGAAGGGGACCAAGCCTCACGACGTTCCGGCTGACGCCGACGTGCTCGTGATGGGCGACAGCAGTGTCATGGCTTGGCACGAGTCACTCATCGGTCAGGTGGGGGCGCTCGTGGTCGATGAGGCTCACCGGTTCAAGAACCGTGAGTCCAAGCGCTCTAAGGCTCTCGATACCCTATCCAAAAGCATTACAGGGCCACGAGTGCTCATGTCCGGTACGCCGATGCCCAACGGTCGCCACGCCGAGCTTGCCAAGCAGATCGACGTGCTTGGCAACGGCGCATGGTCTGATATCGGTGGTATCGGAAACTTCTGGCAGAACTATGCTCCCCAGACAGACTCGTGGGGCGGTCGTGGCAACAACGACAGCGAGGGTCTGCACAAGCGTATGACCAACTCGTGGTTCTTCCGCAGGCTTCGTGACGACGTTATCGAGATGCCCAACAAGGGCCGCACGTCTCTCGCCCTGGAAGGTAAAGGTAAGGCCGTCTCAAAGTACAAGCGTATGCACGAAGACATCATCTCGTTCCTCGCTGACAACAACGACGGCAAGGTGACCGCTGGGCAGAAGCGTGCAGAGGCTCTCATTCGGCTCACGTCGCTCCGTAAGGCGGCGGGAGAGGCCAAGGTGGAGTCAGCAGTCACTCACATCAAAGAGCTGTTAGACAGCGAACCAGGCGGAGTGTTCGTTGTTGCCGAGCACGGTGACGTGATGGACGGGCTTGTCGACGGTCTGTCGAAGTACAATGCCACGACGGTTCGGGGCGGTATGAGCGACACGGCCAAGGCCGAGGCGGTCGATAGCTTCAACTCCGGTACAAGCCGGGTGCTCGTTGGTCAGATCACAGCGGCTGGCGTCGGCCTCACCCTTCACGGCGACGGTCGTAACCACCGGGTCGTCGTCGTGCAGCTTCCTTGGACTCCTGCGGACCTCAAGCAGGCCGAGGACCGTCTGCACCGTATCGGCCAGACCAAGGACGTGCATGTCGAGATTGCCTTGTGCGCCATCGACAACATCTGGACCATCGATGAGCGGCTGTGGGGAATCCTGGAGGCTAAGAACTTCAACACCACCTCAGCTATCGACGGCGACGGTGAGTACCTGTTGTCAAACGCTCAGGACTCCCTACTCGACACCTACCGATGATTACTCGTAAGGGTTGCGGCACCCGTAGCCCTTTGGTAAGGTGTAACCACACAACAACAACAACAACAACCGACCTAGGAGGTCACGATGTCAGAAGAAATACGAACCAACTCCAGGGGTGAAGTTATCATCCCATTCAATCGCCCTGGCGCTCCAGAGATCGATCTTGCAGAGCTTATGGAGGCTTTGCGAGACCATAAGAACCGTGGCTAAGTACACGGTTCGACAGGCTTGGAGCACGTCCGACCGTCAGAGGTTCTCTGATGGTGACGTGCTCCGAGCCTCCGCTCGCCCAGGGCGTAGAGACCTCGGTCCCTCTAAAGATGAGTGGGACTATGACGACAACGAAACCGACAACGGTAAGGACATTATAAAATGATTGGCGACATGGAGCTACAAGAACTACAGGAACTAATCGACCAAGATGCTGAGGATCTCGGAATCTATGATATCGACTTCGATGATATCGATGATATCGAAGATTACGAGTGGGATATGTCATCGGAAGAACCAGACGTGGAGATGGATCTGGTCGACGGTCTCACCGAGCTTATCGACGGCATGTTCGTAGAAAGCCGGTACTGATATGGGTATGAATTCTGCTGAGAAACAGGAGCAGATGCGTAAGAATCGTCAAAAGCACTTCTACAAGTGCGAGGCGGGGCATACCATGGGCGCTCCCCGCCCCCAGACACACTGCCGGGTATGCGTACACGGCGTCCCTTGTACCGCCGCCCTTAAGAAGCTGCGATGATCTACATATTGTTTGCTATGGGATTCCTATTGGTATGGGTTGTGTCTGCGATCAGATCTCTCTGGTTCGCCGTGATGCACACCTTACAAGGTGAGGGCAGCGAGTTGTTCACCGACGACGTGGCAGATGATAACGACGAAGAGTCGTGTTGTCGATAACCTAAATACCCTATACACTGACTACCAACCCAGAAAGGCAGGTGAGTTATTATGCAAACGTTTATTCCCGAAGGGCAAGACATTGCAGCCGGATTCAGTTCTCTTGATTACCGGAGGCTCGGCAAGCAACGTGTAGAGACCTGGCAGATCCTCAATGTTCTGCGGGGAGTAGACAACGAAGGCAATCCCAAAGACCACAAGGGCTGGGTCAATCACCCGGCCACCAAGATGTGGCGGGGTCATCCCGGTGGCCTCGCCATGTACGGTCTTCTCAACTGCAACGAGTGGACACGTCGTGGTTACAATGACACTATGACCCCCCGCTTCCAAGCAGTGCTCGATACGTTAGACGTGACGTTCCCTGAGTGGTTCACCAACGACTCTCGTATCGGGCAGATTGCCCTTACACACCAGTCCAACCTCATCCGTAAGGACGAGGATCATTACAAGCCCCTGTGGCCGAACGTACCCAACAACCTTGAGTACGACTGGCCCGTTAGTTAAAGCACAAGCTGACCCGATACCGAGGAGACACCATGACCGTGCTGACATTCCCAATCTGCGCCCCCGAGCGATGCGGGTGCGGAAACGCCGCGACCACCATTACCTTCAATGGGAAGCACCACCTGCCGAGCTGCCAGCCATGCGCGCAGTCGCTGAAGATAAAGGGATCGCCACGGCCTTCGCCGTCGTGATGACTGGTACTGACCCAGCTTCGGCTGGGCGCTGCGATGAGTCTCTCAGCCGAGAGCGGGACCGAAAGGACCGACAAAGGCTTCCGTGGTTGGTGGGCCTTGATTGAGGCTGAGAGATTCATCGGAGCGACCGCTCCACCTGACCGATCTTGAAAGGATCACAAAATGAACGACGATACTCTCCCCCCGCCGCCCCAGGCAGTTACCCAAGAGGATGTTATGCAGAATCTCCCGATTCTCGAAATCCTCATTAATACCATCGATGGCGATAGTCACGCTTACGTCGGTCGGCTGGTGGTCAATACCCAAGAGGGATGGGCGCAAGTTCTAGTCAGCGAAGACGGCCAGCCCCTCTCCGTTGTAATGTTCGTGCTTGACAAGGTTGTCAAGATCACGTCCCAAGAACTATCCTAACTCCCCTCGTAATTAACAGAAAGGCACACACGCTATGTGGTACGCATTCCTTATCTTTATGGTAGTCGGCTCGCTTGCCGCCGTCGCAATGTTCATCATCGGGGGGATCTCCCTCGTCACAGAAGGTCGGAGCCTCTCTCTTCGGCCCACACTCAACCAGTACGCTTACTACCTGGCTGATTCGTACAATGCGTACTTTAACGCAGGGCGCATCACTGAGTGGACGCCATACATCGATGAGGATATCAACCTGTGGTGGACTGGATGGGTAGCCAGCCAGTCCAAGAAGGACAGGAAGGTAGCCGTCACTTATGCCGGTTATCTCTACGATCACTTCAACGATGCACAGAGGTGCAACCAGCGTATCAATAAGTACGGTAAGCCCTTTAAGAACGTTTGGGGTAGATAAGTAACCGTGCCACATATCATCCTGAGCATGATGTTAAACTGCTCGCACAAGGGACTGCGGCCCGACCGGGCCGCTCAAACAACCAAGGAGAAAGCAATGCCCCAAAAAACACCAACCCTGTACGACATCTTTGATGCCGAGACCGGCGAGATGATTCTTGTGGCGGAAACCTACGCCGACGCACGGTTCATTCTTGGCGACCGCTTCGATACGACGACACGTTCGTTGTCTCTCAGCCTGCCGGACACCGACGACCTTCCTGCCGAGAAGTTCACGAAGCGGGTTCGCAACAAGCGCGAAGATCCCAGGGTGATTGAAGCAATCACCCGAAATCTCAAAGGTCAGCGCCGAGCAGGTACCTGACCGACCGCCCCAACCAACCAGAGAAAGAAGAAGAAAGTGACAGACGAGGAGGAAACTATGACCACTCAAGATGATTATTCGGACATCCCGACCATGTGGCAGTGGCGGTTTGTGCTGCTTCGTGACGGAACTTTGAGACTGTATGAAACCTATTGGAACGGGGATCGCCTCCTCGCATATAGAGATGAAAGCCAGCTTTTTGATGCACACGACGCCGACCGGGGCGAGCGCTTCTTTGGCGGTGATGCTTTCGCCGTCGTCAGTAGGGCGATGGAGCTTCCCGTTCTGCACGTCGATCAACTCCCACCTAATGAGTTGAAAGATTCCACGATGGCAAAGATACTTCGTCGTGTGTGCAAGACGGTGGCGTGAGCGGGCTGATGGTTGAGTTGCTGATCGAAGCTGCCCCCTCGGAGGTTTACAGGGATCTAAGAAGCTCTAGCCATAGATCAGCACCTCGTCTGATATCCCGGCTCTTAACCCTATCGAATACCTCGTCAGACTTCTCCTGACGGTATGACAGATCGGTGTATTTCTTGATCGCTCTGATCCAGTCCTTGGGCTTGTACGCAATATCGAAAGAGCCACCCCAGGATGTCCTGAGAGCCTCGTAGGAGGGGCTGTAGGAGCTTATAAAGGGTATCCCGCAGGCTGCGTACTCAAGACCCTTAATGTCGCTCTTAGCGTGATTGAAGGGGATGTCACGCAAGGGGATGATCCCTAGCTGCATAGACATCAGATTAGGGTAGTACTCTGGTAAGCACCAAGATACCTTCTCAACCACATCTTCGGGCAAGCCCACTCTGTGGGCGAACGTCTCTGCCTGGGGATTATGTGGGTTGTCTCCACCATGGTACATCTGGTAGTCGTCCGTAAACTGACGGAGGATACCTCTCATCAACTCAAGGTCTCCGCTACGGTGAGCAGTAGAACCGACCCAGCCCAGCTTGGGGGCAGTCACGTCCTGCTCGACTCGTGTAAACCTATCGATATCAACGTAGTTAGGTATGATCTCGGTGGGCAGCGAGAACTTAGAAGCACTCATGTCAGCGATCCAGGGAGTAGACGCCACAACCATTGACGACGCCAGTATCGACCGGGTGTAGTGGTCAGTGTTCCTAGCTTTGTTGTACTTAGGGTGTGCCCCTTTCCATGCAGCGTTACGGTGGTCGAGCGCCCAGTACCAATCATCTATATCCTGGATAACAACCATACCGGAGTTGACGGAGTGCCTACAGTCGTTAGCGATACCGTCGTTCATAAGACGCTGAGTGATAAGGATATCGGGGGTGTACAGTCTCTTAGTGATATCGCACTCGACTCCTAAGAACCCCTTATTTGAGTACAGGGTTCCGTATACAACGTTGTACTCCTCCTTAAAGTAAGGAATATACTGACCAATCCTCGCCCAGCCAGATCCACCCCAACTAGGGGTTTTACCCCCAGGACTGTCTTGGCAGCTTCTAAAATCTCCACTAGCTATGCCTAAAGTTTTCATACTACGCCTTTGTTATGTGTTTACGGATACTGGAACGGATATCAGGGATATTGAGCCGTCTCTCTGGCTCTGGTAATAACATATCACCTGGAGGAGGAAGTAGGTTAATCTTCTCTGGATCTAGCCTCTTACTCGGATTGAACGGTATACCCTCTCTACGCTCCTTCGGGGTGCGGCCTCCCCACATACCGTGCTCTTCATCGGCTCCTAAAGCGTCACACGCCTCTCTCTGTGTGCAGTTACCACAAACCAGACGCCCTATGTCATAGTATTTAGACTCGGGGGCGGTTCTCTCCTCGCTGAATATCGGAGGAAAGAACAGATCAACATGAACGTCTTTGCACAGAGCTTTGCTGTCATCCAGTAGGTCAGCCATATCAGTCCTCCCTTAGGATAAGCTGTCGAAGGTATGCGATACGGGCAACCTGTCGAGGGTCATTCTCCGCCCTCAATATGTTGTCCAGTACGGTCAACTGCTCGATACGTGCATCGTTTGATACCTCATCATCTAGCACGTCGTCTACTACGTCATCCGCTACCAAACGGAGGACCGGGCTACCGGGAGACTTAGAAGACTTGTGGTCGTCCTGCACATACTTAATGAAGTCATCATCGTCTAGGTTACGTTTTGCACGGTCACGGAGGTTAAAGGCTGGGTGTGTACTTTCGTCCCCACCAAACACTTGTTCGATACCAGCAGACCCTTCCTGTATAGCTATGATGATGTCCTCTTTGTCAATACCTGTGATATGGGATATCTTTTCCAGCAGACCCATAATCTGATGGTCTTCCATATCATCGCTGAAACCCTGTCCGTACGCAGTGATGATGAGCTTGCGGAAGATATCTATCATACCCTCGTCCTCGGGGATATCGACTTTGGGGTCTCTGTCGTATCCCTCTGACCTATCGATACTGAACATGATATGGTCAGCCCCCAGAGTGGTAAGGTCATCATCTAAGATTCCCTTGATATTATTCCATTGAATGTTCTGTACGTCTTGCAACCACTCCTCAAATGCATCATCATCATCATCATTGAAGTCGTATGGATCTACATCGAAGTCCTCTGGCTCTCCGTAGTCCTCATCATCCATCATATTATGCTCCTTATATTTGGTCTGTTTTGGTTATGTATCAATGGGGGGGTCATCGAGAAGGTCAGCCTCGATGATGGCCTGGTCTAGCTCGTTGGCGGTCATAGGGGTGGAAAGCTGATTAGCCTTATCTGCGATATCTGATCCGAATATCTTACTGAGCACGCCCCCACTACCCTTTGCCTCGACCTCCATACGGAACACATCACGAGTGTCTTGGATGTCCTTAAAGTCCTTCACGAGCCTGAAGAGGCGGTCCATCTCAGCCGATAGCTCGGCATCGATACCTTGACCCTCTACGTCCTCTGCGAACTTAGCGAACATAACTCGACTCGCTTGCATCTCCACCATGGCGGTGAGTAGGGACTGGAGTTGGGACTTGCTCTTAAGCTCCATAGGTAGGTCATACGCACAATCCATATGTTCCTCAAAACGAGGACAACGGGGAGCTAAATAGCAACTATCACATTGCCTCACACTCTTGCTACTGAGGGCTACTACGCTCTCTTCATGTGGGCGTAAATCGTAGGTTTCATCACCGTTTGCGCCCTTTTTGGCCTCGGTGGAAAGTACCTTATCTAGACCAAATACCGGTAGCAATTCCCGGTCACTCTCGTGCCTACTTTCTGGCCCATAGGTAGCAATAGTACTATGGTTAGAAACCGTGTTATCGGGTTTCGCAGAATCGGGGGGTATAGTTGCTATGTTGCCCTCTGAGGGGTGTTCAGACCCCTCATCGAGTTCACCTGCCGAGGGGTCATAGGCCGCAGAACTGGGGGTATCGTAGGTCCTTTTCTCCCACTCCAACCACGACATTACGGCCATCTTAGCCACCTCTTTAACGTCATCTTCCATGACGGCATCGAAGTCCACCCCAAGACGGGTGATATCATTACGGTGCTTCTGTCGTACCTGCTGCTTCTTAGCTGCAGGGTATCGCCGTAGTCCATGACCATCCCATATCTGGGTTTCGCCATACCTTACAACACTCTTCCACGACGTTACGATAGCCACATCCCAGTCGACTGACTCTATGATGTCGACCTTACCGGTGATGACAACCATAAAGGCGTTCCACCTCTGCTTCAATTGCTTGATACGTTTGGTCGTGGATGACGTGATAGCCCTATCGGATATCGCCACCCGCCCGTATCGCTCACAGAGGTGAGCCAGTCTTTCGATGTCTTCTGGATCGTTCCAGATAGGGATGTACTTATCCCCTAACCACTCACCGTTGTAGTCGGGGCGACCGATAACCGAGGTGATATCGCCCCCGTGTTGACGGATGAAGCTATCGAAACCGTCGATATCAGAGTCATCATCGCTGGTATATAGGTACACATCCTCGGTACCGAAATACTCCTTGATCTCCAGCTCCTTACGCTTCGGCACTGCGAAGTGTGTGAGGTTCATAGCTACCGACTGAGCGTTGTTATCCTTGAGAACGTTTCTATAGGTACCCTTCTCGGCACCTGCGAGGACTACCTTCATTCTTTACTCCAGTCTCGCTCTGCTCGTTCTAGCTTCTGTTTCTGTACTTCCTCAACTAACGTTTCCCACGATCTGGGGGAGGCTGAGAGGTTCTTCCATTCAGGACGAACGGTGTAGGGGTCTGCGAGCAGTAGAGCGGTCATACCCAGCTTCATACAGTGCTCGACTGTGGAGGGGTCAACGTCAACGTACCAGTTGGTCATTGATGACCCTGCCGATGTAGCCAGTGTAAACACCTTCTCTGCTTTGATCTCGGGGGCGGTGGCGTAGAGTACGTCATAGATCGCCGCCTTGACCCCATTGACCTTCATCCAGGTCTCAAGTACAAACGTGTCATCACACTCGTCTATAACCACAGCCAGACGACCGTGTAGAGACTCATGCAAGATCCTCCAGAGGGCCATGCCCCCTGTACGTGGGACACGTTGTACGATTTCACTAGCGGGCTGGGCAATAACATCAAAGTTAACGACAATCATTCTGTCTCCTCCACAGGTTCAAGGAAGTGCCACGATACGTAACCGCACCATAGCCATAGTGTGAGCCTTCCTAGATGGTGACGGTTGCCCCAGCGCTTAAGAACTCGGGTAATTGTGGGAGCCTTCTTCGTGGTAATAGCAAGGACCTCATAGACGCACCCCACTACCAGAACAGCGTTCATAGCTTCCTGGGTACTGATGGTGCGTCTCACTTCCAAGTGACCTTACGGTTACTGTAGTGTTCGACATAGCTATGGTATGGACAGAAATCGCAGACATACGACCACTCCTCTTTGGGGATACCGATAGTACGTCCGATCGCTTTCTTCTTATCACGGTAATCCGAGCAGCCGACGCCATAACCAAACCCGTAGGTGGGGCGGTTGTGTAGGTTGTAACAACCCATGGCGTCTTCTTTGTAGTTCTCACGCTCGTTGCGGATAAACTCCTCCAGCTTATTATCGTGGACAGCCTGCTTAAGAGCACCCTCATCGATAAGCGCAAGCTCTGCGTCTGAGATGTTAAATAACTGGGCAGCGTGAACGTCACCAGCCCTGGGGTACTTCATCTTATGAGTATCACAAGCGTCGATCAACTCGTGATCGTGAAGGGATTGGGGATCGTTTTCTGTCGCATAGTCATTGAGCTTGTCTACAGTTTTGCAGGTGTTGCAGATGAGCAATCGGGCCATTAGTTTCTCCTGTTATTGTTACGGATTGTGAACGTATTATGTGTATTCTACCACTTATCAGGTAGTAAATCTATCCATGGGTCCTAGGTACTCGGGGCGGTCGTCGTTACCCTTACCACGAGCCTGGAAGGTGGCGAGAGCGGAGGCGTGCCAGAGTACGCTCACGATATGGGGGGTACCCGTTTCCTCATCGATATCCTCACCGTTCCAGAACTGCCAGAGGTGGCGCTGGAGAGCACCGAACGAGAGGGACCAGTTATATCCTCGCTCCCAGTTACGATCGGCATACTTTTCTGCTCCCCGACCGTACGCTTCTGCGAGCATCCATATCGCTTCTTGTGGAATCAGATCAAAGCGAGCTAGTTTTTGTCCTTTCTCTCCTCCGGTGTTGGGATCTACGATGCGTACTTCGGACATTTATTACTCCTCCTGCTGAAGGAGCAATTATACCTGAAGGGGAGACTAAAAGCAATACCTGTATAAAGAAAGTGGCCCCTTACTGGTGACAAGAGAGAGAGAAACACACACCAGTAAGGGGCCGAAAGTGTTAGGTATGGGTAACCTAACAGACCACGTTTATATATGATTAGCCTTTGATCGTAGTAATACGCTTCCCTGCGAGAGCCTTCGCCCGCTGCGAAACAGTGTCGTCATAGAGAACGTCGTGACGGGCGTCTTTTGCGAGGTAAGCGGAGAGGTCATCGTTCGGGGTGCCACCACGATCAGGGGCGACCTTCTTCACGTAACCATCAGTGATCCCTTCCTGGAGATCAGAGTTCATACTACGAGATTCGTTAACAGCCATATCTATATCCTATCATAATGGTTAAGGGTTTGGGGGCTTACTGCTTATTAACGCTGTTGGGCTTCGGCGTGTCGGGCACGGGTTCCGTACACTCTTGCGTCTGTAATATCCTGTGCGTCTTTAGCGTTGTTCTTTGAGCTTGGACGTTCTGGCGGCTCGGGGAAGGTCCTACCGTTGTCAGAATCGTCCCCAGAGTCTTTAACACGTGCTGGAGGCTCCAACATACTTGTCACCTGCTCTTTAGCATCTTCCCCGACCTCCTTAGGGTTCTTGGAGGTGTTGTCTAACTCGCTCCAGTAGTTAGCACCTGCACCACCCGGCTTACCGGAAATGGGGTCAGGTCGATTAGGGCGCTGACGGTACTGGGGCTGACGCAGCCCTGCGCCGTAAGTGAATCCTTGCAGCTTATTCGCCTGTGGGTTGTAGTTAGGGTTGTTAGACATTGTTATTTCCTATCTTCTCTAAGTTTGTTGAGTGCTCCAAGATTGGCACCCGACTGCTTTTGACCAGCCTTAGGGCCAGCCTTAGGGGCCACCACGCTCTTCGCACCCTGTTTAGCCTCATTGACTTGATTCTTCCAGGCTTCAATACCTTGCCTTGCCCGGTCAGGGTCGTCTCCTTCTTCCACTGTAGATGACACTTTGCCGAAAGATGGCACTTTGCCGAGAGATGGCACTTTGCCGAAGGCGTCTGTAGGTGTCTCGTCTGTAGGTTCATCGTCTGAAGCTGTTACGTGTCCATACAGAAGAGCGTTGGTGAGAGTTTCGGTGCTGGGTAGAGATCTAGCTAACCTATTACCAAGGCCGGGTGCTTCTGGTTTCCACTGCTTACCGGACCAGTCCGCTACACCACCAGACGTGGTGTTAACGACATGAGAGGGCCTACCCGGTCCCGCATCTTCCCAGGTACGTTGCCATACACCAGTGTTGGGGTTACCACTTCCTGAGAGGGGCTGACCTGCTCGGTACGGGTTAAACTTACCATCCATTAGTAAACTCCTTCGCTCATTGCGTTGCGGGCAGATCCGCCCCATTTGGTATCAGAGTAATCCGATATGATACTCGGCTGTACGACGACCCCACTCACCCATGAACGGTTAGAGGGTGCAAGACGGTCTGCACTCAGTACGTCGTGGATGCCTGCCTGAGAGGTTGTGAACCCACGTCGCTCGGCGTGAAGGACAACAGGAGCTACGGGGCGAATCTGTCTGATAGCCTCGGCGGGGGCGTATGCAATCTGCAACGACTCATCAACCAGGAACTCTTCCCTGCTCTGAAAGGGTGCTTTAGACTGTTGTCGGGGGGCTTGGTCACGTAGATTCATTACTTCCAACTCGGCGCTAGGTTCTGGAGTGCAGTACGACGCTGCGGATCGATATGGCCCATATCTTCTACACGAGGCAGGCCACTCGGGATACCACGGGGGCCGACTTTACCATCATTAGTAAGTCGAACAGGCTCAGCACCTGGGGGTGCCCACTTGGCCCCTGACACCTGACGTTCTAACCCTGTCATAAGGTTAAACTCATCAGGCCATAGGTAATCACCTTGGTTGATACGCTCACCCTTGTGAACTCCTCGGCTGTATGTACGCTTGTTTTGGCGCATGACACCATCGAGGAGCTTGTCCTGGCGACGTGTCGTGGAGCCGTGGATACCGATATAACCATCTGGGTACTGGGCATCAGGTGTTGCCCCGAAAGCTGCCAAGCGCCGGTCTTTAGCGTCACGGAAGCTAGGAGTGGGGCCGATAGCACCGTCATTGGGGAGTTCTTCCCCACCCTGCCACTGTGAAAAGGATGTACTCATACCCTTTGACCCCCATTAGAGAATCCCGCAGCCATGGCGAAGGCTTGGAAACTACTTCCACGCCCTCCTCCTAGGTGGGATACGGGGCGTGGTCCATCTTGTTCGTCCTCGATTACCGGTTGACTGGTAGCTTGTCGATCAGCCATACTTCGCATACCTTGAAGTGTTTTACGGGCACGGTCGGCCTCGGGAGAGAACATGCAGTAAGTATATCAGATACTGTAGTCAGGAGTCCATGTAATCGCTGAAATTGGCTTACCAGAATCACCTTCGATATCATCAAATCCAATGATATAACTAAGGTCGATACCTCTAGGGGCCACGAAACCACGAGCGATAGCGCAAGCCTTGGTAGCCTGGTTGACGGCAGCCGCTCCGATTGCTCGGATCTTCGGCTTGCCCCCTCCTACTACTGCTCGTGCAATAACTGATGCAATAGCGCCAGCATTACTGTCGCCCCGCACTCGGATAACGTCGTCTACATTCGTATTCTTTTTAGTCATTTCTAATCCTTCTGATATGCGAGTTGTGTACTTGGTCTAAGTATACCAGACTACTTGTCCAGGAGTCCGTTTTCACGCATAACCAGGATCATACTGTTTAGAACCTCGACTGGCATGATTGCGACCCAATCTTCCCCGACGTTACGGGAGCCCGCCTTCTTTGCGACAACAGCACCGTAGTCGTGGCCGTTGTTTGCCATCTCTTCTCTCAGTTCCTTGATATGGCTATGGACGTTAGAGATAGCTCCCTGCCCGCCTTTGACCTCGACTGTGAAGTTAGTACCGTCCTGGAGACGTACGTCCCCTCGGTCATTGATACCAGACAGGGTGAGACGGTCTGCATGGGGCCACCCGTTGGCCCGTAGGTAGTCTCGTACACGGTTCTCTGCGTCGGTACCAGTCTGTTTAGGCTTGTTGGTCATGGGGCCACCCTATTACGACTCACGTAAGACGAATACGTTAGGGGGAAGTCTTCTGAGAAGTAGCTCTCCATCATGTTGGCTACCTGCTCAATCTCGTACTGAGGATACGAGGGGTAGGCGGCGGTGTCGTCGTGGACCCTCAGGCTTAAGAAGTTCATTAGGGAGCGGGCGTTGCAGGTGACATACGCTGAGGACATGATGTTCAGGGGGAGCACCATACGAGCTACCTCCCGAGCCACCCCCTCCGAAAGGAGGTCCCTGTAATGCCCATACGAGTGAGCACTCGCAATCTCCATGATGGCTTTCATCTCCTCGCTAACGTGATCGCCATCCTCAGCGTGAGTGATATCGTAGTGACCAGGCTTACCCTCCTGATACCTAGCTCGGGAAGGGATGTAGAACTCGGGCTTGAGTTCCCGGTACCGGGCTGACTCCTCGTTGTAGGAGAACCCTACCCGATGTCGCATGAACTCACGCCACACAAAGATCGGTGCCTTTATACGAAAGGTCATAGAGGTATGCTCAAAGGGGGAGCCGTGACGATTACGCATGAGGAAGTCAATAAAAGAAGACATTGACTCAGGATCTATCTCACCAATAAGGTCACCTCTAACAGACACTTTGGCAGCATTAACGATGGACTCGTCGTCTCCCATAGAGTTAAATAGAGATACTTCGGGAGAGGTAACAAAGCTAACAGCTTCCATTTCACAGTTCCTTATCTAGGGATTAACCTTACCTAGTAGACATTATATAGGTTAAATAGAGGAATCCCTCCATCATTACGATTAAATCATGGAGTTCCTGGGAAGATAGATCCTTCCAGGAACCAGAGAACTCCTCGGGCACTCCTGGTAACCACCGAGCTAGTTGGTATCGCTCTTCCCTCGATAGCTTGAGATCGTCCTTTAGTGCCATGGCCTTTTTAAAGCGCCTCTGCCAAGTAGCGTCGTACGCCTTCTGTTCTTCTTCCTGGGTTAGCTCTCTCTTTATAACTTTACGCATTGTCTGCCCCTCCATTCCAGCAGTAATCTTTGTATGTACAGAACCGGCATTGTTTAGACTTCATAAAACCTTCGGGTATAGGGGGTGCAACCTTATCCTCAATCGAGTCGAGGACGGCTGTAGCCCCGTCAAGCATCGGCTGAACAACGTCTTTATCTAGGGTAACGTGGAACTCTTTAACGTCCTGGCTCGCCTTGAACTCATAGATAACGATACCCTTTTCCAAACCTAAGCAGTACATATACAAGTAGAGTTGGCGTAAGTGGGGCGCAAACGGACGCTTGATAGCTTTCCATAAATCATCCAACTTCATCTCACCACTCTCATAGCCTGCGTACAAACCAGGAGCATCCCACCTAATAGTACCGAGGCCGATGGACTTAATCTCTACCAGGGCATCGCCCTGGTCGTCTTTAATCCAACCATCGGTGTTACCAATGATGTGATGTTTGCGGTTGTAGATACTGACCTCAAGGTACTTGAACTTGTCCTCAGCACGGCACTCGGGACAGGTCGTCGGTGATTGAGCCGTGAACTTATGCCCACAGGACTCACACTTCCAGTCTCCCCATAGAATCCCTGCACGACGCATCCACTCTTGCCACTTGTCATGGATATCGTGCCCCGTACGAAAGATGTTCATACGCTTGAGGCTCACAGATGAAGGGTTAGACTCAGGAGCTTCTGTGATCTTGAAGTAAGTACTTCGGGGGCACCAGTCGGTCTTAGCGAGATCGCTGGGGTGTAGGTGTGCCGTATCACGACTGGCGTTACGGTCCTCCATCTCATCCAGCATAACGTTCTCAACGACAGGTATAATCCTCTGGTTACCTTTGGATGAGAATCGCTTTTTGTAGCTCTCTACCTTGTGCCAGTTCTTTAGGGGATCGTTACTCATTCTGTCTCCTCCGTACCTATCAGGTCTAGAAAGTCGTCCTCTGGCATTGTCACGTAGCTATGGGAGCCGAACTCAAAAACGTAGAGAGGAAGGCGACCTTCCTTGTAAGCCCTTTTGGAGAGGTCCCTGAGATCCGAATGACGTATAGTACAGGTCTTAGCGTCGTCTTTCATCTTAGTCTTGGCCTCCACCATGTACTCATCAGTACGAACGTCGGCTTTGCGGACCCACCCTGCGCCTGACATGGCATTCACGGAGCCTCCCAGGGTCTTTGCAAGACGCTTCTCCTGCTTCTGGCTCTTTATCTGCTCAGGACTTGGCATCGTTGCCCCCTGTACGTACTGCGCTGCGGAGGGTTATCCATAGGGCGGCGAACTCTTCTTTGGCTTCGTGGGGGGCTAGTTTGCCAACACCATCAACGGTGCGGCGAGCTTTCTCTTCTTGCTCATATACGAACAAGTCAGCACGCCGTACTAGATCCCAACGACGAGTCCAAGCGTGACGCAGATTGATGCTCTCTGCGATGTGCCATTCCACAATGGCGACCATCATATCCCTCTCAATATCCTCGTAATCTACTCCCCCAATCGTAACGAGGTGCTTCCAGGGACGAGGGATGTCCAGGAGGTACGCTTCTGTGGCGTCGTGGATGAGTCCAAGCAACTGAACGTCGGGGGGAGCGCCCCAGTCTTTCAATGTCTCAGACACCCGTACCGAGTGCTCTGCCACTGAGTAGAACTTGCTAAGGTGACCAGAAAACCGGCTGAGGTTAGACAGGGCAGTGGAGATATCAGTCATGTTGAAGATCCATGTATCGGGGTCTGAAACATCAAAGTTTATCCCAGTCTGGGTACGGATGTGGCTACCTTCCTTGGGGGCGACTACAGGAGGGGGTTGATGTAGATCGAACTGCCGTTGTCCTTGTTCTGTTCGTTCGATGATTGTCTTATCCATGATGTACTCCTCCTTTAAGTGGTGAGGACATCTTATCAAGCGGATTGATCAACGTCAACCTCCTCTAAGGACTGCTCTGAGTCCTCTTCTGACAAATCAAAGTTGCGGAAGGTATCAACGTTCTTAGACAGGATCTTCATAGCAGCTTCCTTGATACGAGAACAAAGTGCCTCATCCTCAGCTACTGCAACGTATAGGTCGTCTTTGGACTTACCGATACGCTCCCCCTCAAACTTGTAACGTCCCTCAAATAGTTCAAGAGCCAGGGCCACAGTAACAACGTCTTTCGCTAGGTCGAACTGACCCAGGCCGAACCCTGACTTACTGTCTGCGAAGTAGAAGTCGACCTCTGCTGTCTGCTGGGGGCGATACGTCTTGTTCTTAAAACAACGCATCTTGATGGTCTGGCCGACACGAGACTCGATAGACGAGGCATCCTTGAGCCACTCGTCTCGACGTACCTCGATACGGATGAAGTAAAAGTAGTTCTTAGCCTTACCGCCTGGAGTGGTGCGGGGGTCGCCAAACATAACGCCAATACTGTCTCGCCATTGGTTAATGGCGATCAGAGTACAATCACGTTCTCCCTCAGAGCGACGTTGTGCAGCAGCGCACTTGCGGAAGAACTTACCCAGGAGACGGGCACCTACGGCCATACCTGCCTGGTCCATGGACTTCTCAACCTCATCACTAGGTACGAGGGCCGGGATCGAGTCGATGACGACCATATCAACTGCATGGTTCTCGACGGACTTGAGCACCAGCTCCAGGGCTGTCTCCATCTCGTTAGTCTCGACCACCCATAACCTATCGATATCGATACCAAACGATGCCGCATAGTCAGGGACGTACTCCTCAGCAGCTACCCAGAGGGCGAGGAACTCAGGATCTTCTCGCATGTTATGGGCAATAGTCTGGTATGCGATAGCCGTCTTGCCCGACGACTCATTACCTACAATCTCGTTCCACTGGTTAGCGGCGAACCCTCCACCCATAGCCAGGTCGTAGTCCAGAATGCCAGTGCTAAGGTGTGGTACATCCTGCCGAGCCGTACTGCCCCGCATAAGGACTCCAGCCCCCAGCTTCTTGTTCACGTCTGCTGCTAGTTCATCAATAGTCTTAAAGTTATCGCTCATATTGTGCTTCCTTCGTTGTCATTCATATGTTCACACCACCGGACGGTAGCATGTTGAGGGTCACGACCAGTTTGCTTGGTCACCCTGTTGGTAAGCGCCGTTATAACCGCACTCAAAACAGTGAGAGCGGGGGGCGTGACCCGCTACACGGGAGCTACCACCGGAGTAGTTAGTGTACCCCGTAAGGCTCCCACACTCGGGACAGCTAAGACCTCCCTCTCTCCTATGGGCTTCCCCACCCTCCCATAGACGGAGAGCTTCACCCATGCTGACCTGCTCACTATCATGCCTATTGGGGTCAAGTACCTTCTGGCGACCGGGAGCGGCCTGGGGAGATGGGGTTTGTTGAGGAGTAGGTTGGGGCTGCACAGGCTCAGGTTGGGACCGTACAGGCTCAGGAACGCTCTGAGGCCTCTCTCGTACCGTGATACCAAACTGAGGCTGAGGCTTATCACTTCCTAGCTTCTTGGCCCACCAATCATTCGCCATCTTTCTTTCCTTTCTGTGTAATGGTCTGTTCCAGTTTATCAATAATATGACGCTCGTCGCTACTTAGCGCACCGACATCCATGAGGACATCAGGGATATCGGGGTCATCGACCCAATCGACTACGCCAGAATCGATAAGCTCGTACAGTACAGCACCTACGAAAGAGATAAGCTCACTGTGCCGTTCATCGAGAGCCTCCCTAGAGAGGCGGTGAGTGGGGTCCATGAGACGTGCCATCCACCACGATAGGTCCATGATATCATCGATACCACCTGACCTCGACAACTTGAGCCAGTGTTGTACAGAGTCCCGTATTTCGTACGCTACTCCATCGTCGGCGGGGCTTAGGTATCCCATAGCCTCAGCAATCTCTGCACCACGTCCAGCGGGGTTGAGGTTCATGTAGAACCTACGTTGCCGGATAGCTAGTTCAGCGGATTCACCATCGTACTTATAATTATCTTTGGACATAATGTCTCCTCATTTGGCTTCGGCCCAGGATAGGGCATGACCTGCTTCGACTTCCAAAGGAACACCCATGAGAGTGCGCCCGTTACCCATAGCTGTCTCGATACGAGGCTTCCAGTCGAAAACCTCATCACTCGGTACAGATACTACCACCTCATCGTGGACTTGTACAAGCATACGATGAGTAGGAAAGGGCAGTATACCATCGATATTGACAATTGCCTCTTTCATAATCTCAGCAGCAGTACCTTGTACTACAGCGTTGATCGCCTGACGTTCTGCCCTTGAACGCTTACGCCAGGAGTCGGAGTCATTACCTTCTGTAAGGATGTCTGGAACCCTACGTCGTCGTCCATATAGGGTCTCGACGTACCCCTTAGAGCGAGCAGTGTCCAGTACGTTACGTTTCCAGTCAGTCATCCCGGCATACGCCGAGTTGTACTTATCGATGACTTCCTGTGCCTGCTCCTCTGTGAGATGACCCTGCGTAGACTCCACCAACTTCTTTGCAAAGCCTCCATATCCCATAAGGAAGTTCGGGGTCTTTCCAAATATCTGTCGCTCCTCTCCTGATACCTCGTCCTTACCCAGGATCAGCTTGGCTGTCTCCTCGTGAAGGTCGATATCAGGGTTGGCAAAGATACGTAGAAGCTCCTGGTCCTGGCTGAACATACCCATGATACGCATTTCGATCTGCGAGTAGTCAGCCACGATAAGGGTCTCTCCCTCTCCTGCGGTAAACAGGGAGCGAATCTTCGTATCACGAGGGATGTTCTGTAGGTTCGGCCCGCTAGACGCGAATCGACCTGTGGCCGTGCGATGGAAGTGGAACTGGGGATGCAGTCTGCTCTTGTGGAGCATGGGTGTCAGCCCCTCAACGTACGTAGACTTGAGTTTCTTAAGCTCAGAGTAGTCAATGAGATGCTGGATCACCTCGTGCTTACCCTTGAGCTTACCCAGGGTGTCTCTGTCTGTTGAGGGCTTGCCCCCGGCTGTCAGCTTGACAGGCTTAAGACCTAGCCCCTTGATATAGTCAGACGGATACCCCTTACCTATACGAGTTTTGTTGAATAGTAGAGTAGCCAGATCGTTGTTGGAGTCAGGGTTGAAACCAGGGAACGAGTGGAAGCTAATCTCTCGCAAGCATTTATTGATATCCATATCCAAATCCTTACCCACATTGGTCATCCTGCGGGTATTGACGTGGATGCCGTTCATCTCCATCTGTGCGACAGGGCGGATACAGTCAATGTCGAGCATGAGAGCCTTATGGAGACCCTCTACTTTGCAAATCTTGTTGTACATCTTGCGGTACAGAAGCCATGCCCAGCGAACATCTCTATGCACATACGCCGTCGCCTTACTGAACGCCTCTGACGTGATGGTTGCACCGATCTTACCGTCTGCTGCATAGGGGTCGTGCCCTGCGAAGTTCTCTTTGATGATGCTGCCGAGGTCGTACCTCATCAGGTTCTCATCGAGAATATGCATAAGGATAAGGGTATCGATATACCTACCAGTAGGAAGTTGACCTCCGTAATACTTGGCGATGCTCTTGCAGTCGAACTTGATGTTCTGGTTAACCTTGACAATGTTCTCGTCAAAGAACAGAGGCTCAAGAGCTTTGAACACTGTCTCCTGGTCTAGCTGAGTCGGGGGAGGTGTGAATACCGCTGGGATATGGTACTTCGACTTCCGTAATGATTCCTTACCTGAGGAGAGGATGTCTCTGTAACCAGGGGGCGGGACGGTGCTACCATCTCCCCTGACCTCCTCAACGAGGATCTCACCGTTAGGGTGCCCCATGGGGACTGCCCATGACATACCCTCGGTAGCCAGACCGATCCAGAATACGTCGTTACGTAAAGGATCGAGAGCCATGTTACTCGTCCAACGGTCCTCGATAGCCTGACGGCTGCGGGCGATAACGCTGGGGTGAGTGGACTTGAGGGAGGCTTGCTTCTCCTCCCAATCTTGCTCTACCTGAGCAAGGACCTCGCTGTTCTTGTGGATGTTCCCACGAGTCTCAACGTCGAAGGAGAACTCTCCTACGCCTTTTATGTACTCAACAAGTTCTTCTAGTTCCTCGACAGTAGAGACGTAGGGGGCACGGACGAGACCACCACTCGCCCGTACCCCCCTTGCCTGCCGTGACCCGTCAAGACTAGGGGTCACGGCCCCCATCAGGCCCCCAAATCCTCGCTGGCGATCGTCGCCAGGGTCTTTCGGGAGGGGATGGGAATGATGCTCTCGTCGTACATCTTGAGGCGAAGTTCCTCAAGTGATGTGTCGTTGAGAGGTTCAATCAACGGCCACTCTTCCGCAAGATCACGCTCACGCACCATCTGGTGTGCTCGCTGGGAAGTTGGACCTGAACCCGTACGGGAGATTGCCCAGTAGTGCTTACTGAGGGGACCCTGAGTCGGATGATTGTGGAAGTTCTTGAGTGAATCGATGTCACGAGGACCAACCTCATAACTACGAAGCAACGGACCATCCTCAGTCATCAGAGCTACGTTGAACGCAAACCGTGCGCTCGGACGGTGGCCCGCTGCACACAGCGGGCAACCTTGCTCATGTACTCCATCGATGCAGGTAAAGGACTTTTGCCCCTGACGCTCGTTGATCCAGTGCTGACGATAGTGAGCATAGGGATCATCCTGCAAGAAGCGTACAAGGACGGGATCTGCCGTAACCTTAACACGCTGTGCGTATGGACTGTCCTGCTGCTTAACGGTATCAACACTGCCCCAGCCTCCACGGAATACCTTGCGGGCGCTCTGCTTAGCTGCAATGTCTTCGGATGAAGCAGACCCATCGTCAGTACTACCCGTACTGCCTGCGGTGTCCGCCACTACTACGTCGTCAAAACGACCCATCTTGTTACCTTCTTTCTTTGTCATTATCGCTGATATTTGGTTAACGCTTGGGATAATAGCGCTTTATGTATGTCCTAAACCCCGGCCAATTGGCCTTTGAGGGGGTCAGGATGTATGAGTTGTACGCCTTAACCAGAAACATAACCTGCTCCTGGCTATAAAGCCGCTTGCCCTGTACTGCTTTACCGGGCACTTGCTCACCCCTGGGCTTTGACGTACGGTAGGTGGCCTTTGGAAGCCACCCCTTTGACTCCCACGAGCGGATGGTAACGGGCTTGTTACCGAGAGCCTCAGACAGCGCACCAATGGTGTACATCTTCTTGGTCTCTCGTTCCTTGCCCACTACCATCTTCTTGTAGGGTAAAGACCCTAACACAGAAGACACCTCTTTGTCAAGAGTCTCCTGACTATTCCTGGGAGGGGTATTACCTGGGAAGGAGGGTGCCGGTGTGGGATCTTGTTTAAGTGACTCCCCGTCTGGCATCTCAAACCCAGGCTCGCTTGCAGCGAGTTTGTAGAATCTATCGAGGGCAGGGTCTTTCATAGCTCTGGCCTCGGCACAGGCAAATTGTTGACAAAGAAGTCAGCCTGTTTTACTGCGCCCCGACGTGTACGGGCCGTGAACTCAAAGAAACTGTTAAGGCAGGGAACTACCGCTACCCATTTCAGAAAGCCGTCGTGCATTACAGTGTAACGGTCTTCTGGTTCGTGTGTCTCGTCGGATGTGTTCACTTCGGCTCCTCAACCTGCTCCAATAGATTCTCAGTATACCATGTGATGGTATTGTTTGCAACTTAGTAGTCGTTGTACTTGTCCTCTACGGGCGTTTGGAACGCAAACGTAGGCTTAGGGGCAACGTACAACTCCTTGAGCTTGGACTCAAAGTCAGTGTCCTCTCTGTTATCAAAGGCATATGACATGAGTTTATCCTCGTCAAGCACTTCGATCGTAGAGGACACCTTGTCCCAGAAGCCCTCTTCCTTGGCCCACTCGGTGGCAGCATCCCTATCAAGGCGGGGTTCCCCCTGCCTACGCTGTACCTGGAGTGACCAGGGACCGACCTGCGCCCACGTGTGGCCCACATCGTCTGGCGTGCCCGCATTCTGGACGTAGAGCATGAGTTCATTCTTCTCTTCGGCAGCCATCTTCTCAAGCACCTTAATGTGGTGCTTATGCTGCACGTAGTCCTCAACCAACTTCTTCAAGTTATCCATGTTTAGCCTTTCTAATGCTTACGATAGGGACGTTCCGATAGAGGACGTTATCAGGAAGGTCCTCACGAGAGAAGCGCGAGTCTGCTGGAAGAGCCTGTCGGTATCGGTTGACAGCACGAGCGGTGTCCCATATCATAATGTTATGGACACGCCACTGGTTGTCAATGATACGGTTCCACCGACGCATCTTCCAGCGGAGCCAGAACGGGGCGCGGTACTTACGGGGGTAACCTCCCACAGGCTCTAGGGGCCGGGAGTACGGATGGGGGGCATTATCTAGATGTAGGGTACGGTCAAGTGGGCGCATTTCTTAGTTCCTTAATAGTGAGAGTACATATTACACCCTGAGGGTGTAAACACAACGTCACACCATAGATTCCTTCATAAATGTACTTAAATTATCCAGCGTGAGAGAGAAACCCTGTTCCATATCATGGTGCTTACCGTCGATGAACGCTTCGTTAGTCTTCAGCTTCTCCTGAAGCATCTGGTACTGGCGCTCCTCAATACTGCCAGCCATCACAAATGTAGCAATGGTGACGTGGGGCCACTGGGACGACAGTCGAATGATGCGTGCCTCCCGCTGCTCTAGCTTACCCGAGGACCAGGGAAGGTCATATGATATAAGGTAGTTAGCCTGGGGGAGATCGACACCGTACCCTCCCGCATCACTCGATAGAAACAGCCTGGTGTTTGGATCGCTTTGAAACTTGTTCTTGTTATCCTGCTTCTCGTCTGCCGTCATACCGCCCATGAACAGGACGCTGTTTGTAATCTTACGGGTGGCCTCCTGTATCAGCCTCAGGTTCTCCTTAAAGAACGAGAAGAGAACGACCTTGTTGTCAGGAGACTCCTCTAGTACCTCTGTTATGTAATCTACCACGGCGTCTAGTTTGGGGGCGGCGGAAACACCGTCCATGATACCGGCGTTTACGATAGTGTTAGCGTACTCGCTCCCGTGCTTTGTGTCAGGGTTAGCGTACTCGCCAGAGGACCAGCGAACTAGAGCAGGGTTATCGCAAAGCATACGCAGGGTAGTAAGCCGGGTCATCACTTCGCCCTGCTCCTCCCCGCCGTCCCCATCGTTGTTATAGTGGTCCCACAGGGAGAATCCACTACCCCCTTTACGGAGCGCTTTAGAGAGAGTGTCAACGAGATCTGACTGGATACGTCGATATACCGCTGCACCTTTGGTATCAAAGGGTACTGGTATCACCTGATGGATGATATTGGGCAGTTGGTCCGCTATATCCTCGCGTGTCTTCCTGACCATACACTCTTTCATGGTCTTGTGCATCTTGTCGAGGTTCCGATACCGGGCGGGCTTACCCCAATGGTCACGGACGATGAACGTACGGTCGAACTGCTCAAAGCTACCTAGTACGTCCTTGTCTACGAACTCCATGATACTGAACAGTTCTTCGGGGCGATTCTCAATAGGCTGTCCGGTAAGAGCGAACCTAAAGGGGACGGTCTTTCCTAGGCGCTTCATCAATTTAGACCTCTTGGCCGACCTGTTCTTGATGATCGTGGACTCATCAATGACGATAGCTTGAATCTGTCCTATCAACTTGTAGTCGTTGAGGAGGGTCTCGGGATTGACAATGACATAGCGAGCATCGCCCGATGTCCTCCACTGTCGTTCACGCTTCTTCTTAGTACCGTCAATAACCATGGTACGTCCGTTAGTGAACTTCTTGATCTCGTCCCTCCACTGTAGCTTGAGAGATGCGGGGACGACGATCAGAGCACGGTCGATATCCCCCTCCTCGTACATCTGCTCGATAGCCCCGAGAGTCGTAGGGGTCTTTCCGGCACCCATGGTCATAGCGAGCATCATCTGGCCTCTCTCGACCATACGGTCCACAGCATCTTGTTGGTACTTACGCAAACTGCCGATAAACACTGCTGATCCTCCTCATTCCGTCCATAATCTGTCCATCTGTCATGTCCCCTAAGTCTTTGGGGTCGTCTTTGTCATAGATCCAGTAACGGAGACCTTTTCGAGGGGATATGTACTTGGCAACTCTATTGGTCTCTTTATATCCAGCGATATCGTTATCAAGGGCTAACACGACCGTATCAAAGGTACGTTCTAATAGGCGAGCCTGGTCAGAGGAAACGTTAGCACCGAAGGAAGACACCGCGCTGAACTCAGAGCCTCCGTACACGGAATGGAAGCGAACGACATCGAGGGGGGATTCCAGTAGGATACCGATAGGGTTAACCGCTCTTTCAATACCAAACAGCGTATCCTTCTTGTGTACTCCCTGGGGGAAGTTGTTGACCCACCCTGACTTCTTCTGTTGGTAGCCCCTTAGCTCTCCTAGGGGGGAGACGATAGGTGTGAGGACCGCCTTGATATCTGAGTCCCAACGTACACCATGACGTAGTGCCACGTCTGGATCTACTTTACGTAAGTTGATAATAGACTGCGGGAGCTTGTCAAACTCAGCGTACTTGAGCCAGTCCAGGGTCACAGGAGCCTCATAGACATCCTCTTCAGGCTCAAGCCTGCTCACACCCTTCTGGATCATGCCACTTTGGATACGCCACAGTTGACTGGGGTCGTCGGTAAGCTCATTGATTAGCTGATACAGACTCCCTCTAGCACCACATGTAAAACAGTGGAACAGGTAGCTATCTGTGTTGATATAGAAGGTGTAGCGGGTGGACTCTCTACCCTTGAACTTGTGGTGAACGGGGCAGCGGCATTGAACCTCGTCCCCCGTCACCTTGTGGACTTCTACATCTAGATCCTCTAGTACCTCTACTAAGTCTCCTGCCCTGCTCACGGTACGAACCCTTCACTCTCAAGCTCACTGGCATCCTCACCCTGGTGTAGCTCTGTGAAGTTCATCGATTTCCAGTCCCAAGCGACGTGGACTTCGCCTCGGGGGGCGGTTCTAGCCTCCACAACACGGATAATGCTCTGGTCATCAGCGTCTGGGTTGCGCTCTACACCGAGAACAAGGTCGGCGTCCTGCACGAATGACGAGGTGTAACCGATGGAATCGGCTGTAATGGCTCGTGTCTTTTTGTTACCGAGCTTCCAGGATAGGACCTGGGTGGTGAGGATAACGGGTATATCCCACTTCTGAGCGAGGCGCTTCATGGAGCGGGTGATGTTCGTGAGAGCTTGAGGTGACCCCTTTGGCTCTCCGTTATCGTCGTCCATCAAGTACCCACCGTCTACGTAGAGAGCGTCAGGGCGAAACTCTTGCACCTTGGCGTCCAAAGCACTAACGGTGGTCAGGGACGTAGAGTCCTCAGACATAATGAAAGGGTGCATGTTTTTAGCCAACAACATCTGACGTTCAATGCGGTCCATCTCAGCATTAGAAAGGTTGCCAGTAAGGATATTGTTATAGTCAACCTTGGCTCGGAGTGCGTCCCACCGAGACAACTGCTCCTGCACCGACATCTCAAACGATACGAACAAAGGGGTCCGACCCGAATAGTGAGCAGCGTTTGCCATAATCAACTCAAACAGAGACTTACCACGCTTAGGCTCACCCACAAGGACCACGAACTGCTGGGGACGAAAGCCCTGAGTGATCTGGTCGAGGCCGTGGAAGCCGGTGGGGATACCCCTTAGAGCGTTCGGATTGTCACGCATCTCGTTGTATTTAGCAAGACGCTCTTCCCAGTCCTGAATGATGTCGAAGTCTCTGAGCTTGCTGGTCTGCTTTGTAGCCTCGGTAAGCCCCGATTGGATAGTCGAGATGGCCTTCTCAACGTCGCCGTTATCAAGTTCACCAGAAGAGCGTGTGAGCACGTCTGCGATGGTTCTAAACTTGTACTGGACCATCATCTCGTCTACAAGACCCGACCAGGATTCTGCGGAAGCATCGTCAAGAAGGATGGAACCATGAGCCTTTGCGAAAGCTCTGTCAGTGGGGACGGAGCCGTGCTCCTGGTTGTAAGCTAATATCCACTCGTAGACCGGACGGTACGTGGTTGTGAAGTGCTCCGCACGTAGCCCGAACTTGATAGTCGATTCCAAGGACTGTTCATCGATTACTTTGCTGATGATTAGCGATTCTAGCGATGCTGACATTTAGTATCCAAACTTTCCATCGGGGTTGACTACCGTGGCACGATGCCATCCGATTGCCTTAGCGTCCTCTTCGTAAGGGGTGAAGAGGGTGTGAATCTCACGGTTGTAGCGCATGTCGTCTGACAGGTCTTCTAATTTGTCGTAAGAGTATACCCGGCAATCAGCCCCTTTCCTCGCCAGGTAGTTCTCAATGTGCTCAACCATGAAGTCATCATAGTACGTGTACACGTCAACCGCAATTCCTAACTGGTTCCTGAGGTGTATCAGGGAGCGAAGTGGCATCTCGTTGATACGCCATAGAGACATCGTACGCTTAACCCAGTCGTCAGCCTCAACGTAATCGTGTTTCTTGAGTATCCTGGATAGGAGACCCGGTTGTTTTACCGGCTCCTGCTCTACGTTTACGACTAAACCCTCAAACCAGCAGGCGATACGACTATGTATAGTTACACCGATGTCGCCCTTCTCCATTAGAGGGTTTCCAATTCAAAAGAGGCCAACGGACTGCTTAGTCTATCTCCAAACCGTGCCTTGATATCCGTAACGGAGAGGGAAGTGGTGATAACGGTCGTGAGCATTGCGTCATACCTAGAACGTATGAGGGTGCCGATCTCGTGAGCGGCGAACTCCGTCTTGCGGGTTCCCTCAAGATCATCGAGGAGCAGAACATCATACGAAGCTCGGATGTGTTTGAGAGCGTAGGGATCGTTGTATTCGTCTGACAAGATGCCGTCCCCATCCTCTTCAAAGCTATTCTTAATCATATCAACATAAGCATCAGCCGTAATCATACGAGCCGAAGCACCGTGCTCGGTGATGAGGTCCTCTACTAATCGGATCGCAGTAGTGGTTTTACCAGACCCGGCACGTCCTGAGAGGATGAGACTTGCTCCCTCCTCGTACTCGTCTACGAAGTCGTCTAAGTCATGGGATACATCTCTTGACTCTCTGAGGGGGCGTCCTTTAACACTCCCAAGGAAGTGAGACATGCGATCACCTTCGGAAAGGTGTGACCACCACTTCTTACTCTTCCACTGTTGAGGCGTTTTCATCCTGCGATCTCCTCATACTCCTTAACGTTCTGACGTTTTGATAGGTACGCAATAATGTACTGAGAGAGTGTGTCCCGCTGGGGTCTAATACCTCGGGGAGCGGGGACTGGGCTGACTAGCTCCTTAGGCAGGGCACACCACTCAATCAGTGCGAGGTGCGGCTCGACATCAGACTTGTCGTACGGCTTACCTGCCATATTGTACTTAACCACGCTTTCCAGCGAGGACAACAAAGCATACGTGTACACGAACGACTTGTCGGCAGACAGGATCTCCGCAATAACCTCTGGATATCTAAAACACTCGTTACAGGCTAACAGCACGGCCCGTCTCTTGTCTTTCACCTCGCTGAGAGCCTCAGACTTGCCCATGCCCTCTAACAGCCAGTGGAAGATGGGATGCTCCTCGGGACTGACAGTGACGGCTACCCCGGCCAAGCAAGCGTCCATAACCTCCCGAGAGAGGAATGCTCGTGCAGGCTTATTACTATCTGAGGCGATGCTTTGAAAGAAAACGTCAACCGATGTTCGTAGAGAAATGTCGGTATAACCTGCCTTGGCGAGACGTATGAAGGTATACCCGAGGAGGTTCTTGTCCTCCTGATCGACTACCTTAGTCATGTCCCCCATCGATTTATGGTAAGAGAAATAATCGATAAGGTCTTTGATATTCCTACGGAAGAATACGGGGCGGGGGCGGGGGTTTTCCCAGTCCGTGGCATCGCCATCGTTATCCGGCCAATCGTCCCAATCACCCACTACTTAGCCCCTTCATCGAGCATCCCTTGATCTTGTAACACCTCAATCGTAGCAGTTGAGGTCGAGGCTAGGAGGATAAGGAGATCACGGAGGGGTTTCAAAGCCTCGTCAATGATACTCTCATTGACCTGGGGAGCGGGTTTGTCTGTGATTCCTACAACCTCTAATGCGTCCTTGACAGCATTATCAACCTGTCGTGGACCCGGCCCCATGATGGACGTACCACTATCTGGGAAAAGCTCAGCAATGATCGCTGACTTAGTAGTTCCTGTGGCCCCGATACGGGCACCGTAACGTTTCACAGCATGTGCAGTCATAGTGTCAAGCTCCATCTTAGTGAAGGAGCGGTCGTCGTCCGGTTCGGAGTCCTCTACGACAACCTCTGAGGAAGGTGATTCCTGGGGAACCACTACGTCTTCCTCGTCTACCAAGATGATAGGCTCAAGGCCGTTGGTAAGCTCAAGGTATCTGACCTCTTCACCTGTCACGTTAAAGGCGTTCATTAGCATGTCCTCAGTCTCCTGATCCTCTCCCCACATCAGAAGTACCTGGTCAACGTCCGACACTGTGGACGACAACTTGTTCCGTGTCTTACGGATATCGACGTGTTCAAGCCCTTTCAGGAGAGGGACTACTTTGTCCCCGTCCTCGTACATAAGGACGGTAGGGACTTCAAAGTCAAGCAGGTAGTCCCACAGGGAGCCTTCGTCCACGGTCATAGATGAACTCCCCCATGCGACCTTGACAGAATCCCCTTCTTTGAGAGAGTCCTTGAGACCAGCGACGATGACCTCTTTCGGTGTGTTAGCTCCTCGTCCGATGATGGCATATGTACCCATTGTTGAGTCCTTCCTGTAGTGAGTGACAGGTACTCTACCACCTAATCTCTACAGATGCAACACCTAGCACCAATTAGTCGGGGCTTGGGGGCAGATCGCTCAGCACTGCGGCGTAGTCCAGAACATCGTACTTGTCTAGCTCCGTGATAGGTAGGACTTCTTCACGGATTGTATCGAGGAACCCGTTAGTCCTCTCCCACTGATCGGAGTAGAGAGAACGTGACTCGTGACGCCCACCTTCCCATCGATAGTCAGATATCGTGTCGTTATCATCCTTGAACCAACCACCACGAATAACATCACCATCAAAGTAGGGTCCGATATGATTGAGTTCCAGTAGATAGTACGAGTTAAGATTCTCGTTATTCATCTGATCCCAGTCTTTGACCCCGTACTGAACGTAAACCTCGCCCCCTGGGAAGTCATAGGGCACATCTATCTCAAAATAGTGAACACCGTCGACCTTAATCGGGTATAGGCACAGGGCGGGTCCACCATCGGGGGTAATCACAGGCGAACCATCCAAGTTCATACACCTTGCCCACAACACATTGTCTAAGTTAGACCCCCCGGCATGGATGCTAAACACCACCTTATCCAGTGCCACTACGTTGACGGGGGACGTAATGGTGACAGCGGAAGTGGCTTCATCATCGTCCCCAAGTAAAAGGTCACCGGGTGACCTGTGGGTCACCTCTTCATCCGAGCGACCATCGTTAAATGGGATATTACGTGGGTTGAGAATGTGGTTAACACGAGATGAGTAGAGTGTCAGAGTTTTGTTATCAACGTCTATACCTACGTCCCGTTCAGTAAGAGATTCTAAGAATAAGGAGGTTCCGAACTCCGTACCCTTAGTCCTACGGAAAAGCCCTAGGTTGTTCATCATCTGTCGCTGACGAATGGTTCCAAGGTCGCTCTGCTTGAGGCTAGCTCCGAAGTGCTCTGCGACGGCATCTAGTGTCTCAGGTCCTGTGATATCAGGATCGACGGCAATCATATTGTGGTCGATAATCGTACGCATACGATCCATCTCATACCCTATGATAGATAAGAACTTAAACAGGGGGCCGATCTTGCCACCGGGTGGAAGCGTCCCGTACTCAGGACAGGTGACTTTATCGGGCGAGTCCCCATCACCAACTTCGATAACGGTAGTGTCGGGGGCGGTACCCTGAGCCTCGTCAGCCATTCTGTAATGATTAGGGATACGGCTGTACAGTCCCATAGTAGACCCGTAATCCTTAGGAACAATTACAGCAAGAGAAGCTACACGTTCGTAGAACCCAGCCCATTCTTTCGGGTCGGAATAGTCTTCTCCACCAGTGTCCTTAGAAACCCTAGTTGCGTCTGGATTATTACGGTAGTTGACGAACAAGGAGTAGTAAGCCCACCTACCTTCCCTACGTCCGTCGTGCGTGAAGGATGTAGTAACAATGGTGTCTTCCTTAAATCTGTAGCCCTCGCTAAGTACCTCACCGTTAGAGATCGTCTCGGGGGCACCCTGGTCGGAGTAGACCAGCATGTACCCTACCGCTCGCGGATTTACATCCTTAAGAGCATCAATAGACTCAAAAGGAACGCCCCACTTAAGCTGTACACGACCTGTGGCGTACGGCTCACCAGATGCCGGATTAGGATAACCGTAGGTAGTGGTGTTTACCTCAAAGTAACTGTCTGTAGCACCCCCATATGGGGGCAGCCGCAGACCGCCTGCCTTTAACTGGTTATCGACATCAAGCCTTTCAAGCTCACGTTGAGGATCGTCGGGGAAGCCTGAGGCTGAGGCTGAGAGTGAGGGGTCATACCTTACATACGAACCCTGGTCATCCATTACCCGGCGAAGCTGGAAAGCTATACGTGCCATCAGCTACCCTCTGTATCCCGATCTACCGATGAGATACCGCCCGTACCATTAACTACGATTCTGCCCTTTTTCGGGAGTTTGATGTCACTGATTTGGATCTCCTGCAAGACATCAAGTTCATCATCCTCACCAATGATATCGGGTGCGTCGACAGCGAAGTCTCTATCGCTAAACCTCTGGACGGTAACGTAGTCAACCCCATCTACACCCAGAGCAAACTGATACACCTGACCTAAGTGCATCTTCTGACCGAAGAACACGTTATCAAACATGAACAAACGGTCTAAGTTTTCCTCGACATCCCGTTTAACCCAGTCAGTAACGAAGCGGGGGTTAACGTGTACGACCATTTCAATGTCGATGGCGGTCCAATCAACCTTATCTGCTACCTCTATGTCTACCCCAAGGAGGGCACGGGGGGCAATTGATTCTATAATCGCATCCGCAAGGAGAGGCGAGACAGCATGGTATGATGAAGGGACGACTGTCCCGTCCTCATCGATAGTGTCCGAATTGTTGAGGTAATTACTATCGAAGCTATGGGGGTGCAACTTTACCACACCGCTCTCTCCTTGAGCCAATGGTGGGGTGTATTCCACCGCTACCTTACTGACTCCTGGAACCTGGGTTGTCAAAGCCACAAAGTCCTTCTTAGTAACGGCACGGTTCTGAGAGGCAATGGTGTTCGGGATGTTAGCCTTCATCGACGCTATGGACTCTTCGTCCTGCCCCCCAATAAACGTATCGGAGCCACGGATCTCCATTCCGATAATGGGAGATGAGTACCAGGACAAGAACTCACTGGACTTGGCAGGGTAGTTACCGGCACTACCCTTACAAGTAGCATACGTAGCCGTAATCTTGGTGCCTGTGAAGGGTGCTACACCGTTAATCGAACTACCGAAGTGGATCTCCGTGTAACCGTCTGAGTTGGTACGGGTACTAAACACGCGGTCCCCAGCGTTTGCGTTAATCAGACGATCAACGTGCTGATAGATAACGGGGCGATCTTCAGCCTCATATACACGGACAACAATAGAGGAAATTACTACACCCTTTTTCGGGAGGGTGTAACTCTGGCGGTCCCTGCCCGACGCTGAGGCAGTGAGAACTCGCTCTTGGATAATCTCCCCCTCTGCAACCAGAATCTTGGATGCACCCTCTGGGGGGATAGTGAAGTTACCCGTAGAGTATACGTTGTTAGACTTTCCATCATGCTGGAGAATAAAGCGGGTGTACATGGGAACGTCCACAGACTCTTCTAGGTTGTTAAACAAAGTAATAGAAGACGTAGCACCGACCCGGTTGCTTGGGAGGTAATCAAACAGGTTGGCGTGAGCCAAGACTGACTCTCTCATCTGCGCTGTGGGGAGGAAAGCCTCACCCGCTCCACGATCGATGTAGTAGTGCATGGAGTCACCTGCGTACGCCCATAAGTCAATAAGCTGCATCATAAAGTCTGACGGGTCGCGGTCGGTCCACTCGGGGAGAGCGAGACTGGCACGAGCCAGTAGATCGTTTTTGATTGTGGTGTACGTTCTAGAGGTGTAGTTAAATGCCATCGGTCAGGGCGCTCTCTTCGTTAAAGGGTGTGGGAAGGTTTAGTGTAAGCCTAGCTACCGCCGAAAGGGGGGTAGAGTATAAAACAGTGATGCTCACTACACCTGGTTCCGGCTTAGTAAACAACACGTCACGGACGGTTACGGAGGATACGTTTCTGGATATAGAAGAGATTAGGTCTACCTTATAGTCTGCCTGCTCCAATTCGCCAAAGGTATCAAATAAATTAGCCCAGACATTTCCCCCATAACCGGGTCTGGTAGGACGTTCGTTAGATGAGGTTATCAAAACATCAGTAATCTTCTGTTTGATAATCGTATCAAAGGTTCTAGTAGTAGACGTTGACCCGTCTTCGACGGAGAATGGTGTTTTAATACTTTTCATAATCTGTAATCTCCGTTCTCGTACAGTATACCATGATTCTGGGGGTTTTACACGGGCGGGTGCATGGCATATAGGTCAGCCGAGGCACCAGACGGCGACCTTGCCCGAGTAAGCCTGCGAGGCTTTAGATTGAAGGATCATGTAGTTCGCTGACGAGTCGTCGCGGACACCGAACCCCTGGAACACGCCGGACATCACATGGTCCCACACGCTGTTCGGGATGTCGAAGTCGGAAGGGTTGTTCACAGTCCAGCCGATCGTCCCCACGAACTGCTGTCGGGTGACCGGCTCCAGATGCGTCTCGGACGACGGCGGAACATAAGTGAAGCCGTGGACGCCGACGTACACGTTACGAGCCTGCGAAACACCGCCAGACTGCTGACGGAAGATCGCGATCTTCTTCCCCGTCACATCGACGTGGGTGCCGCAATGAGAGCCGGACGCCTTCAACCCGTTGTAGATCGTGTTCGCCCCGTATGTCCAGATGCCGTTGTACTTCTTGCTCGGGTCGCTGTAATAGCCCTGGATCGGCTTCCCAGCGTTAGACGACACGATGTTGAACCGGTTGCCCTGCCAGTGCGCCGAGTCGGTTGCGTAGAACTCGATGAAGTTCGGCTTCAACGTGTAGTACGCCGAGAACGACGGCGCACGCTCGTTGCCGTACACGTCGCGAGTGTAGAAGCCGACATAGATGGTCTTGCCAGCGACGAACGCATCAGACGTGCCCCAGTTGTACGAATACGACGTTGAGTTGTTGACACGAGTCCAGGCGTACCCAGTGCCGTACACCTTGCCATCGACACGGAACACCGGCTTGACTTCGTAGTTGTCGCTGCTCGCCGTCGTGTACCGAACCGTCATCCGTCCGTACGACGACTCAGGCTTGAACGACGTGATCGTCGGATGTGCAGGCGGCGTGCTGTCCCACAGCGGCGTGGCCGACTTCGTGACATAACTGGACGACCCGGCACCATTCGTGGCCCTCACCCGCATGTAACGGGCACCGGAACCGGAAGAACCAAAGTCGTAAACGTAGCCAGACGACTGATTACCTCGGTTCGTCCAGGACGAGTTGTTCGTTGACGTTTGCACTTGATAGCTCGTCGGTGCGTCGTGCGTGCTGTCGTTTGTCGGCGCAGACCAGGTGAGCTTCAACTCGCCAACTGTCGAAGTTGCAGTAGCCGACACATTTCTCGGCACGTTCGGCGCATACAACCATACCGGCGTTGCTGATGCCGAGACATATGCGGAGGCACCGCCAGCCGACAGTGTGCGAACCCTCATCGACTTACTGCCAGACGAACCCGAGAACGTGTGATAGCTCGGTGATGTCGTGTCGCTCACGTTGACCCATTCGCTATCGTTCGCTTGCACTTGATAGCCGGTACGGCTGCCAGCCGGATGATCCCACGACAACTTGAGTTCACCCTTCGTACTGGTCGCCTCGGCAGTCACATTGGTCGGCACATTCGCCGGGATCGCAGACGTAGCCGAGTTGGAGTACGGGCCATGATTGCCTGAGATGACCGCCCGCACTTGATACGACTCAACGGTGCCTTCCTGGCCGTTAGTGTCGGTGTATGACGTAGTGCCTCTCGCCAGATACGCAAGCGACGAATCGCCACGCACCACCTGAATCTGATCGTGATGCCCGACATCCGAAACAGACCAAGCGAGAGCCACGTTGACGCCGCCTGTTGGTGCTGCTGTCAGCGACGACGGAGCTTGCGCCAGGGTTAATACATTGGATATTGCTTCCGTGTTGCCGTAATCACCCGGTAGGTTAGCTTTAACTGTGTAACCGGCCTTACCGTCCTGAGGGTTGGTGTCCTTAAAGGATGTGACCGCCGTATTGGTTGTAATCACAGTCCCGTCTACGTTATATACGTTGTAAGAGGTAGCTTGGGGGACGGCATCCCAGTTCACCGTAACGTCACTATCAACCCCCTCGTTCGACACAGTAGCAACGGGGGGGTTCGGGAACGTACCAGCGGCTATAGCGTCCCATACGAGGACCCATGCCCCATCCTTAAATACCCATGCCTTTTTAGCATCTTTCCAAGAACCGCTAACATATGCAGACGGCTTTTTCCAAGACTTCCAGCCCCCAACGTACACGTTGGTCTTGTTAGGGTAAACGTCGTTAAGAGATGACATACTTAGACCTGGATATGGATATCGCCTTCTTCTCCTCCGCTAGGAGGAGTACCCGTACTAGCTGTAACGGTAACAACGCGGTTACCTTCCACAGTAGCTGAGCCATCAACCTGTAGATTCTGCGTCCATGTGTCTCTTGCCGTAAGATTACCTTCAACAAGGAGGTCCCCCATAAGCGCACCACCGTCTAACGAAAGGTAGAGAGCCTCGTGGTTATGACCGCCCCCGTTATTAACGATCTCGTCGCCATCTAAAGAAGTAGTATTACCGTCCCATAGGAGTTGACCTTCTTCCCAATCGGCGGGGGGATCGTCGGGATCACCCGTTAGAACATGCTCGCCATCAAACGTGCCTCCGCCTCCACCTACTCCACCGGATACGGGTATGATATCATCGCCTTGCTTTAACCATAGTCCCATATCAGGCTCCTTCCAGCTCTTCGATGCGTGCAGATAGTTCTTTGATCTTGACAAGCATAGCTGCCATGACCTCGTTGACTGTGACTAGGTTATCGCTGGAAGCGAGTGCGTCCTCGTCGTTAATCTCCGGCAGGACGGCAGTATCGGCACGGTCTAATACGGCAGGGGCGTCAATATCATTAGGGATACCAAACCGTATATTAGGGGCGATAACTTGACCAGGGATCTCCACTACCTTGTCCTCACGGAACCTAGCCACGGATGATTCGGGTTTACCGTCTCCAACCCTTACGTCGAAGTAGTTTCGGAGTACAGGCTGGTCTACGTTGATCTCCTCGTAGGAGTATGATGAGAGTAGTCGAACAAGAGCATCTACGTTGGGGTTCTCCGTACGGTCTATGGAGAAACCTCTTTCAGCGCTACCTTTAATAGTGACATCCGATGAGTAAAGGTACTCTACACCTTCGACGGGAATGGGCTCTACAAAGGTAACATCCCCATAAATGTCTCCATTGATATCTACCGTACCTTCTAATGTGGTATCGCCTCCGATACTGATATGGCCCCCTATCGAGGCGTCGCCCTCAACCGTTAGGTCACGACCGATCCGTGTGCCACCGGAGTGCCACTTTTGGGATTCGTACTCTCCCAGCTTTATCACCGCTGTACCAGCGGTGTTCGGGTCCTGGCCCCCATAAAGGGCTAACCGAGCACTATTGTCATCATCTGATGACCTAATGACTACCCCTGAGCGGGGGTTGATGTTATTCTTAAGTGCATAGATTCGGGAAGGGTTGAGGACTCCAGCCGAAGAAGAGAAGGACAGGTCACCTATCATAGTCCCTCCGGTGATACGGATATAGTCGTCATGTGAGTGGGGGCCGTCTATATCATTACTACCGTTCACACCATCGTACAAAAGCTGGCCCTCTTCCCATACAGCAAGGATATCAGGGTCCGTGGGGTCGCCTTCTAGAACTACCCACTCGTCATGGTCGTGATCTCCTGTAGCATTCGGACCCGAAGTAACCAGGACAGCATTGCCATTCTCGTCCTTCATCCATAGTCCCATATCAGTTATCCTTCTTAGTAGTAGTAGTATCTTTCTTCTTGAGAAGGAGATCCTTATCCTCCACTGTTTCGATGCGGGCGGTCAGCGCCTCAATACGCTCTAGAGCCTCAGTGAGACGACGTGACAGAGCACCGACTGCACCGAGGGCGGTTGCAGCTACCTGCTCCAGCT
>Ga0213866_10000159_pt1 | contig 56903 bp, 76 predicted proteins | sample PICome_11_FD_160079 | JGI IMG/M metagenome (GOLD analysis project Ga0213866, IMG submission 160079) | Coastal seawater microbial communities near Pivers Island, North Carolina, United States - PICO284 | ecosystem: Environmental > Aquatic > Marine > Coastal | place: USA: North Carolina...
AGGCAAAGGAAGATTTCATTATGTATCCACAGACGAAATTTACGGAACACTAGGAGCAACAGGAAAATTTTCGGAAAATACTCCGTTTGATCCTAATAGTCCTTATAGTGCAAGTAAAGCAAGTGGTAACTTCTTTGTAAATGCTTATTCTGAAACATACAAACTTAATGTAATTACAACGAGTTGTTCTAACAATTATGGTCCTCATCAACATCGTGAGAAATTAATTCCAACGATTGTTCGTACTGCACTTGCTGGAAAAGATATTCCGATTTATGGAAAAGGAGATAATGTTCGTGATTGGTTGTTTGTTGAAGATCATTGCATTGCAATTGATGAAGTATTTCACAACGGAAAAACCGGTGAAATCTACAATGTAGGTGGAAATAAAGAACTCAATAATCTTGAACTTGCAAATAAAATCTGTAATATTCTTGATGAATTAAAACCTAAGAAAACAAAATACTCAGAACAACTTACTTTTGTTGAAGATCGGAAAGGACACGATTTTCGTTATGCAGTTGATTTTAGTAAAATTCACAATGAATTAAATTGGAATCCAACAAAGAATTTTGAAGGAAAACTTCGCGAAACAATAAAGTGGTGTATATCTAAATTGTAATATATATTATATTTATGTTAGATGGAATATACAATTGATTTACTAACTGTTATTTGTGGAAAAGATTATTGTTTTAAAAAATGGTTTAATTATATCCAAACTCTTTTAAAACAAAATAAAATCGACACATGGATAATAGTAAATAATTCACCAAGTAAATTTTTTGAAAATCTTAAGTTACAAATAGCAATAAACAAGGTCGACCTTTTAACAAAAATTGTGTATCTTGATGGACCTGGTAAATTTTATCCACCTGCTGGTATGGACTGGAGAGATCCGGAGATTTGTATTGGAAAGCATAGAAGCACAGGTTCATCGTTTACACTTGGTTTTAATGCAAGTTCTGCTGATTGTATTCTTACAATTGATGATGATATTATTCCACCTGAGGATGGATTCCAAAAATTGTTAAACTATAAGTTGAGACACAAAGAGTCAGTAGGAGTTATCGGTGGTCTATATTTTAATCACGGAGGATGGAATTCGGACAATCCTTGGAGAACTCGTTCTCAATTGAAAAGAACCGTTGTTGCATCTATTAGAAAAGAAGATTGGTTACCTGCAATGATTGATGATTATTGGAACAAAGGCATTGTAGAAAGTGGTTATTTGGGTACAGGATTTACATTGTATGATGGTGTTTATACGAGAAAGTGTTTACCAATGCAAACAATTAGAAATCATAAAAAAGGTACTATAATGGGTCCAGATGGACATTTATGTAAACAACTACGTGAACTTCATTGTAAACAAACATTTGTTGATTCGAGTATTTTATGTCAACATTATGAATCTGAAACTGAAGAGGCCGGACTGGGTGCTATTCAGTTTTTAAAAACATTAGAGACATCGTCTCCAATCGTTTTATGTGGTTCTTTTAAAAACTATCATCACCGAAGAGAAAATTATTTAAATGCAAAAAAAGTATCTGAAAAAATTAATTCAAAACTTATGGTCATTTGGATAGATGATTTAGTTGAGCAATGCGACTTTATCGATGAATCTAAAGATACAATTTTAAAAGTAAACTATGACAAAGAGAAAAATGATTTTATAAAAATAAAAGATGAGAAGAGAATAAAGCAAAAGATTTTAGATGAAATATATTTTCGTATTTTAAATGAAGGAGCAAATTATATATTTAATTTTATGGAAACAACGGATAAAGTAATTAGTTTTGCAAAAATAAATAAGATATTAAAAAATAAACCAAAAATTAGGATAAAAAAATGATTCACCATGAACATAGATGTATATTTATACATATCAATAAAACTGCGGGTACGAGTGTAGGTGATGCACTCGGTATGCTTCAAACTCATGTAAGTGCAAAGATGGTCTTTTCCGAGGACATTTTAGATGATGATCAAAATCGATGGTGGCAAGACTGGTTAAAAACAAAAAAACAAAATGAATTTAACTGGATTCCATTAAACGAGGTAAAAAACTATTGGGAAGATTATTACAAGTTTACAATTGTGAGAAATCCTTGGGATAGAATAGTTTCAGATTTTTCATTTTGTAAGAAGAAAAAATTTGTTTCAGATGATTATACAATAAGAGATGAAGTTACTGAAAACTTAGATAATTATGAAAGATGGAAGCAGCCGTGTTATGATTGGATTGAGTATGAAAATAAAAATTCTATGGATTTTGTCTTAAGATTTGAAAATTTACAAAATGATTTTGATCAGTTATGCAAAAATCTTGGAATTCAGACAAAAATTCTTCCTCATATAAATCCTACAAATCACAAACATTATACCGAATACTTTGACGATGAAACAAAATCTCTTGTTGCAGAAAAATACGCAAAGGACATTGAATTTTTTGGGTATAAATTTGGAGAATAGGAAATGAAATATCTTTATCACGCAGATAATAACTTGCAGTATGTATATTTTATTACACCAAAATGTGCGACTCGTACATTTTTCAATTTATTAAATTGTAATCCTGCAAAATATAGAAAATTTATTTCAGAATATAATGATTATTTTTCGTGGACATTCGTGAGAAATCCTTGGGATCGTCTAGTTTCTTCATACTTTAATAAAATAGTAGATAAATTTCAAAGTGGTCTTGTTTCGTGGAGGGGAAAGATTAAATCATTTGAGGAATTTATTTTGGAAATTGAAAAAAATGATGTAATTGATTTAAAGTGTGACAGACATATTCGTAGTCTACACACATTCTTTCCATCTAATGTAAATTTTGTAGGTAAATTTGAAAAACTCCAAGAAGACTTTAATTTAATTTGTGACAAAACTGGAATTCAGCAAAAAGAACTATTGGTTGAAAACAAATCAAGACATAATCACTATACAGAATATTATAATGATAAAACTCGTTTAATAGTTGCTGAGAAATATGCAAAAGACATTGAGCATTTTGGTTACAAATTTGGGGAATAAGAAATGATAAGTCATAAACATAAGTTTATTTTTATTCAAATTCCAAAGACTGCGTGTACATCTGTTCAAAATGCATTACGCAAATACGGATGTGGTGGTGTAGAACAATGTAAAGATGTTTGGAATAATGTTAGTTTCAAGCATATTAAGTATGGTGAACTAGAAAAAAAATTAAGTACGGATATCTTAAATTCATACTTTAAATTTACATTTGTCAGAAATCCATTTGATTGGTTGGTATCGAATTATCATTATTGCCGTGGACTTCACGTCCCTTACTTAAAACGAAACATTTCCGATAAAAATAAAAATATAATTTATGATGAAAATTCTAATTGTATACACGTAGTAAACGCAAATCGTAAAAAATTTAAAGCAATGAAGATTTCATCTATGGAATTTAAAGACTGGGTTCGTTGGTATGTTAAAAATATAAATGGAACTCAGTTCGAAATGTTGCAGAATAAAGACAAAAAAAATTGCATGGACATTGTGGGCAAGGCCGAGAACTTACAAAAAGACTTTGATTTAATATGTGAAAAAATTGGAATACCAAATTTAAAATTACCCCATGAAAACAAATCTAATCATGATCATTACACAACATATTACGATAGTAAAACACGGGATTTTGTTTTGAAAAATTATTATGAAGATTTAAATTACTTTAAATATAAATTTGAGGGTTAGAATTTTGAACAACAATACCATAGTTTTTAGTTGCACAGATAAGAATTACATGAAACTTGCCGTCTTTTGGGCAGAGTTTTTAGAAAGTTTAAAAATTTGTTATATAATTTATTGCGTTGATAATGAGAGTTTTGAATATCTTAAAAAAAATAAAATATCATGTGAAACTGTTAGAACAAGTGAAACATATAATTTTAAAAAAATTGATTTATTACGATTTGAATTAATAATAGATTTATTAAAAACATATGATAGTGTTGTATATTCTGATTTAGATGCAATTTGGTTGGAAAATCCACTTCAAAAAATAAATTATCAAAATTGTGATGCTAATTTGTCTACTGCAACGCATATTCATGCGTGTCCTTGGCGAGTAAGAGATATTTGGGGATTTACATTTTGTACGGGATGGATGCAATATAAAAGGACAATGCGTGAGTTAATTTCATATTTCGTAAAAAATTATACTTCATTTAAGGGAAACGGTCAGGCAAAATTTAATCACTTTTTATTTTCACTAAACCATGAATATAACGAACATACCCATTTTAATTTTTATTTTGATGGCAGTGTAAAGTATATAAACGATTTGAATCAATCAATAATTTCGAGAAGAAAACAAGAGTATTATTTAGAAAATAATGAAATAGATTTTTCGTCGGTGGAGCACCCAATATTAGGAACTGCACACGATCAACTGCAAAAAATAAAAGTTATTAAGGATATTTATATAAATGATAAGTGAAAACCCAAAATTTATTTTTGTTGGTCCACAAAAGACGGGATCAACATCTGTGGTAAAGTCACTTTTGCCATATTGTGAAATAGAACGAGAAATCAAACAGAGAAAAGAAAATTTCGATATAAAATTTAAAATTGGTACAAATGGTTGTCTTGGTAGTAAACATACACCCTTAGAAAAATACATTATAGAGTTTGAGAAATCAAACATAGATATAAATTCTTATCAAAAAATTGCAACTGTAAGAAATCCTTTTTCAAGATTAGTTTCTTACTACAATTGGAAGAGTAAAGTACATTCAAAATTTAATTTCGATGAGATACAACACTGGGGAAGAATTAAACCTTTGGTGAAATATATTTCTTACGAAGATAAAGTAAGGACCGACTTTTTAATAAAAACAGAAAATTTGACCGAAGATTTTGAAAGATTGTGTACTATATTAAAAATTTCCCCAGAACCAATTGACCACATAAATAAAACAAAAGAAGTAGATTATACAAAATATTATAATAACAAAACTAGAAAATATGTTGAAGAATTTTATTCAGATGATTTGAAAATGCTAGGTTACAAGTTTGGGGATTAAAACTAATTAAAATGAGATTTTTGACCTTAAAAAAGAATTCTGTATCAGATGGAATGTGTTCACAGCTGATGAGAAGGTTGCGAATTTGGGGATATTGTTTATTACATAAAGAAGCATTTACTTATGTTCATTCACAAATAACAAAGGTAGCACATGGTGTGAGTGCAGATGAAGTAGAAACTTTTTTTAACTTAGGATATGATGAAATTAGTATTGAAAAATGTAAAAGTGAAGATTTAGAATATAGAAGTGGACGATACGGAGACAATGTTGAATGCAGTAGGTATTTCAAACTAAATCCAGAAAAATACAATCTAGTCAGAGATGAACTTCTTGCCAAAATGAGTATTACAGGTAAACCAAAATTAGAGTTTGATTCTAAAAAAAATAAAATTGCTGTTCATATACGTCGTGGTGATATTTGCAATAACGATGAACTTTTTTCCAAAAAAGCCTGTTCGGATGAATATTACATAAAAGCAATTGAAAACGTTTTGCAACGTGAAACAAAAAAAGAATCTGAGATCTATATTTTTTCAGAAAATGTGTATAACAATAACGCACTCAAGGGTATTGACATTTTTAAAAAAATAAAAAATACTAAAAAGTTTAAATCAAAAATTTTTATTGACACTTGTCCATTTCATTCTTTGTGGCATATGATAAATTCGGATTATTTAGTAACAAGTCATGGTGCTTATAGTGAGTTTGCATCTATATTATGTAGAGGTAAGGTGCTCGTACCTGATAAAAGTGTAAATTCACAATATAATAGGTCTCTGTATAATAGTGAGTACATAAAAGTGGTAGATGATGTGAGTTTAGATGGATTAAATTATTTTTATGAGGAAAGTTGAAATGAAAATTGCAGTAATTATGTCAGGATATATTAAGAATTATGATCATTTGTTAAACTGGGGTGGGTTATTAAATTCACTTGAAGGTTTTGATTTTAAAATATTTGGATGTTGTTATGATAGGTATGTAAATGCTCGTACATGGGCATCTGATGTTGATTTAAGTAATTCACCTATGTTAGATTTTGATTTCGTTGATAAATTTTATACTAAAATAAAGTATGTATCTGAGGAATCATCTGAGCATTGTAATGAAAATCGTATATATAAGCAATGGAAAAATGTTAAAGATGGATTGAATTTATGTAAAGAATATGAAAAAGAAAATTCATTAAAATTTGATTTAATATTTCGTTCAAGACCCGATATAAATTTAAATTATTTAAATCCAAATGAACTAATAGAAATTTTTGAAAATTTCAATAATTCAGAATCATGGGATGTGGTATGGAAAAAAGATTGGGAAGTTTTAGGCAGGAATCAAATTATGACAAGGATACTGAGTCTTGTAGATTATTATCATGAATACCATAATCTACCTTGTTTTATTGAAAAGGCAGAAAAACATAAAAAAAGTGAAAACTATAAAAAAAGTGGAGTCAGGTTTTCAATGGAATCCGAGGCACTACTTCATTATCACATAAAAAACCAATGTCAGATTAATGGACTTAAATTTAAAAGAAAACATTGGTCTCGTATTCGTAGATCATACTTACATAAATCATATGACACATATAATAAAATGTTAGAAAATATTGAGATGTTTAATTCAAAATTTCCAAAAAATATAAAATGATAAGTCACAAATTAAAATTTATATTTGTCCATGTTCCAAAGACGGGTGGGGTATCTGTACAAAGTCAATTAAGGGAATATACAGAGGAGTGGTATGGTAGGCATAATCGTATAGGTTTTTACAATACTAAATCTCAAACAGATTTATGTGATTATTTCAAATTTACAATGGTAAGAAATCCTTGGTGCAGAATTGTTTCATGTTATCACTTTTTAAAAAAATCTGATGTAATTCCGAATGTGACATTTACAGAGTGGATTACTCAAAAAAAATGTGATTCTTTTAAAACTAGATGGGAATGTAAAAGTTCATTGGATTGGATTACAATCAAAGGACATAATAAAATGGATTTCGTAGGTAGATTTGAAAATTTAGAAAGTGACTTTAAAATAATTTGTGAAAGAATAGGAATTGATAATAAAAAACTACCCCATGTTAATAAGAGTAATCATAAAGATTATCAATCTTATTATGATAATACAACTCAGCAAATTGTCAAAAATAGGTATATTGATGAAATACTACAATTTGGTTATAGGTTTGAGAAATAATAATGAAAACTAAATTATCAATAGTTGTTAGTGGTAATAAAGATTATTTTACTAAGGAACCGTATGCCCCAATAAAAGCACTTCAAAGCTTTCGTAATAATTTTGGTGACAATGCAGATTACTTTTGTATATGCGATGATGATAGTGAAAGTATAAACGAAATCATACATAAGAATGGATTTAAATTATTACACTCTGACAAGTTAAAAAAATTTGACAAAGAGCATCATGGTCATCCTGGTGGAAATTTTCCGTCTGCTTGTTGTTATCTATTTTTAGCACACGAACTTATGTTTGAACTTGGGTATGAGTATACATTATGCGTAGATGGTGATGTATATTGTAATTCTGTATTTAAATTACCGAACAATCTAAAGTCATTTCATTTTGCCGGATTACACGAACCTCCTAAAAATGAAAATTCGGAAATTAATACAGGAATTATTTTCTTTAATAATAATAAGTGTGTGCAAGATAATTTGTTAAATGGGATAATGCATTTATATAAAAGTAATGAATATTCAAGTGACCAACAATTGTTTAATGATTTAATAAGTAAAGGTGAGTTTAAATTGCTTGAACTGCACTATACATATCATATAATCTTCAGAGTGGAGAAGATGATGAAAATGTCAGATTACGGATTAAAGATGTTCAATTGTAGATATGAAGATGCTAAAATGGTTCATTTCGTAAGAGGAAAACCGTGGTTAAACAGAAAAAATAGTAATTATCCTATTAAAAATCACTTTGCTTCTTTGTACAATAATTTAAAAATAGAAACATAACACACATATATATAAAAAGTGGATTCTAAACTTAAAAAATTTGAAAATATATTAGTTTTGCCCTGGGAAAGTAAGTACAAGTGGGTTAAACCAGTTGGTGGTCCAATTTACCCAGAATGGGACTCTCATGTAGATATAAGACATATACGATGTGGTGAAACTTGGGATACATACCCAACAGAACTACCAAACTTAGATAATATTGAAACTTATCATGGTGAAGTTTATTACGGTGGAAATTTAAAAGAGCATTTTGGTCATTTTATTCAGGAGTATTTAAGTAGATGTGTTAAATATAAAAATCTAATTAAACGAAATGTAAATGCAAAACTATGTTTGACTGGAGATTCAAATCAAACTTGGGATAAGATACCGTCTTATATAAAAGAAATTTTAAATTTTTTTGGATTTGACAAAACTAATGTATTATTGGTGAATAAACCTCTCATCTGTAAAAAATTATTTACAACACCACAAGAAGAATATTTGGGAAAAAAAGAATTTACCTCTCTTGATTATATAGATATTCTAGATAAAAATTTTAAACCTAAACCAAAAAAGGAAAGGTCTGGAATGTTCTTTATTTCTAGGAAAAATGTTTCGTATGATAAAGGAGGTCTGCTTGGTGAGTCGTACATAGAAGAATTATTAAAAAAACTAAATTATAAGATTATATATCCAGAAAAAATATCAGTACGAGAGCAAATTGAAATATATTCCTCCGCAAGTAAATTAATATTTGTTGAGGGTTCTGCTATACATGGTTTGCAATTACTTGGTCGTAATGAGGTAGATGTTACTATATTTTCAAGAAGAAAGGATGAAAAGTTTGCATTGGGTGAATTGAGTCCAAGAGTCTCAAAATTAAACTACATAGACGTGGACAGCACCGTTCATAGAATTTATAGGAGACGAGATAAAACAAAATTTCTTACCGCAACGGGAGGTGCAAAGTCGTTTGGTATACCAGCACAGGGTCAAACTAAAAACTTCTTAAGTAAAATATCAAGAGAGCAACAAGAAAAAATAAATTTTTCAATAGACGAACTGCATGAACGAATAATCCGTGATTACAAGAAGTATGTAAATTATTTAGATATATGAAAAATAAGCAAAAATATCCAGACTTTATTGGAGTGGGGTTTACGAAGTGTGGTACGACTGCATTTGCTCAAAATCTAAATCAACATCCAAATATTTCAATTCCCAAAAATGCCTTGACTAATAGATATGAATTTGATTTTTTTCGTCCGCCAAATCAGCATTCATCTAAAATACATCTTGGTATTGACTGGTATAAAAGTCATTTTTTGGATGATGGAAATGTGCATGGAGAGTTTTCACCTAACTATGCAATACAACATCACCTTACTGCAACAACTATAAAAAGATTTATTGATACTGATTTGAAAATAATTTTTTTGGTTAGGAATCCAGTCGACAGAATTTTTTCTTGGTATAATTTCTGTAAAGAATTATATCCAAAAGACTGGATGAATTTTGATGTAAACGAAAGTTTCATGGAAAATTTTAAAAATAATAAGTCATTTAAAGAGACAATCTACATTGATGTTATCAAAAGTTACGAAAAAGTATTTTCAAAAAATAATATCTTAGTTGTGGTTCAAGAAAAATTAATTTCAAATCCTAAACAAGAATTCAAAAAAATTTTTAAATACCTAAATGTTTCTGACTTTCCTATAATGAATAGAAAAGTAAATAAAACAAAGTATGTTGATGTATTAAACAATGATGATAGAAAATTTTGTATGGACTTCTATCGTAATAAAAATGAGGAATTGTTTGAATACTTGGGATATGAAATTTCAGAGTGGATTTGACATGAAAGATAAACTTTATATGGCAATTGATGAACCCCACTACGATGGTATGACTTCTCAACTTTACAGACAAGTAATGTTATGGGTGTACTGTAATCTAAACGATCTGAATTTTGTATATATACCTTTTAAAAAAATTGCACACAATTGCGATCCAACAGATGCTGAACAATTTTTTAATTTTGGCCAAGGTGAATTGAGAGAGCATGAAGTTGATGAAAAAATTAATTATTGCTTTGTACCTAAATTTGATACAGACATATCGTATGAAGATATATCTAAAAACTTGAATTACTTTGAAAATTTTTCTAATCAATTTTGGAATAAACTAAGAAAAACAAAAAAACCAAATCTTATTTATGATAAAAATTATGTCAATGTTGCAGTTCACGTAAGACGTGGTGATATATTAGAACATCAGAAAGATTTTGGGTGGAAGTTTCACTCAGATGAATATTTTATATCAACAATGTATAAATTAAAAAAACAAAATGAGAATATTAGATTTTATATTTTCTCAGAAGATGTGACTAGCAAATCATTAAAAAAATTTCCGAACTATTTTAAGAATTGCGATATTTTTAGTAAGTTTAAGAAAATTAATGATTTGGATATAAAACTGATAATTGATGGGTGTCCATATTTTGCACTTTGGCATCTTTTTAATTCTGACATTTTAATTGCAAGCAAAGGATGCTTTAGTGGATTACCGATATTATTTCATACAGGAAAAATTGTAGTGCCTCGGGGAAGAATATTTAGTAAGAAAAAAAACTTAACATATAGCATTGATCCAACTTCTGAACTTAACTTTAGTTATTATGAAAATAAAATATATAAAATTTGATTGTCCCGATGGAATTGGTAGTCAAATCATAATGTACGACAAAATTATTAGATTTTCAAAAAAATATAATTTGGTACCTGTAATTGATTTTTCTACTATGTGCTACTTTAGAGGAAAAAAGTTTGGTTTTGATAAAAGTATATTTGACAAATTATTTACAATTCACACTGACATTGTTTACGATCCTGATGTGGTTAATGAAATTGACGATGATAAAGTTTTAAAAATCAAAAATAAAAAAAAATTTATTTTAAATTGTGAAAGTGAATATGAAAGTTTACTAAATCATTTTTACAAATTTAAGTCCAAAGGTGGTGTTAAATTATTTCTAAAACCAAACATGGATTTAAAACCTTTATGCACCGAAATAAAAAATTGTACAGGAGTCCATATTAGATTTGGTAATGGAGAATTTGAAAATCATGGTTTTCATAGAAAAATTAATAAATTTTTACTTGATGAAAAATTAGATAATATCTTTTCAAAAAATAATTCATTTTATGTTTGCTCTGATACTAAATCCTTATTGGATGAAATAAAATTAAAATATGATAAAAAAATTATATTATATGATCGTATACATATGGATGCTGGACTCGGACCTGGACATAATGTAAAACCAAAGTACAAAGGTAACTTTAAAAAAGAAACAGAACATGAAATTTTAAGAGATGCAGTTGTAGAGATACTATTATTGGCCAAAACAAAAAAAGTATACCACACTGGAGGTTGTTTTCCGGAATATGCAATCAGAATGGGAGTAGCACATCAAAAATTATTTGAGTGGAAGTGGGAGAATTAATATTTATTTGTTATGGAAATGCATGAAAAGTTTTTTTATAGACTTGGGGATGGATGGAATATAGGTGGAACGGGTATTAAAAATAGGCCGATATATAAACGAACACTAGAAGAATATCCAAATACGATTTTGAGTGAGTATTTAAAGAGTGCCAGAAAAAAGCATGATGTGAAGTTGATGTCTCAGATTATTGACGAATATGTGCTAAAAAATAATATTCAATGCAATGACACTTGGAATTTTCACATAAGACTTGGTGATGTAATTGATAATTCAAAACATTCAGTAGATGCACATTTTAATAAATCTTTACCAAGTGAAGGTGATGGTTTGGGTGGTAGGTTTTATATTGAACCGAGAGAGTATTTTTTAAAAAAAATAAAAAAAGCAAAAAAAACTTTGAAATTAGAAAGTGTAACATTATATTCATCTTATCACGGTCTTTGTAAAAGTAATAAAAAAACAATTGATTATTTGAAAAAAGTAATAGATTTATTCAATGATAATGGTATCAAAGTTACAAAACAAATTAATAATTTAGATATAGATTTAGATTTTGTAACATTATGTAAGAGTAAATATTTTACTCATACAAATGGTGGGTTTTCGAGACTTGTAACGAGGATGGTAAATTATTATAATAATTGCATAATATAAACTTTTAAAATACTTATATTTGAGATGATTAAAACAGCAGTATACGCATATTGGGCAAAACCTTTTTTAGAAAAAGATTCATATAGTAATTTTGAACGCAAAAACGATTTGTTGGTATCGTTAAGATTGAGTGTAGAGCAATCACGCAAATTTTTTGATAAAATTGTTTTCTACGGAGATCACGAAGCAATTGCACAAATTTGTAACATTGTAAAATTTGATGAGGTGTATGATGATGTGGAGGAGTTGAACGAAAAAAATATACCAGGTTATTTTTACTCACTTCCAAAAGTAATTGCTTGTGAAAAAATGAAAGAACCCTTCGTTCTACTTGAAAATGATTTTTATTTGTGGGAAATTCCCGAGACGAGTAATTTCTTTAATGCACCTATAATTGTGGAGGATTTTCACGACACACCCATTGAATATTATGACGAAATTGATAGAATGAAATCATTTAATATGGCAACTCGTCCTAGATGGTATCGTTACGCAAAAAAAGGTAAATTTCAGGTACCAACAAAAGGTATTTATGGTGGCACAGATGTTAAATTCATAAATGATCATGCTTTGGAAGTAATGAGACTTGTAGATAATGAAGATAATATTCAAATTTTTCAAACTGAAGAAAATGATAAGTTTTTTAAGAATACCCATAAAATATATGATTTGTGGTATTGTGGTGCAAAATTAGATGGAAGTGATGTAAATACATTTACATTATCCAATTCAGATATAAAGTATACTCATTTGTATGCTGAAAAGAAAAACGATCCTGAAATTTCAATTAAGTTGTACAATCGTGTTCGTAAAGACTTACCTGACTTCATGAAAAAAATTGATACAGACGGAAACGGAGTTTACGATCCTGTTGAAAACTACGATTATTTTATTGAACCTACTCCTGGTATTAAAAATATTGAAGTTGGGAAAAAGAAACTTACTTTTGTTATGGCATTAATGAATCGTAAGCATCAAATAGAGAAAACTTTAATTAAAAATTTAGAAGATAACTGGGAAGATAGAGATGATGTAGAGTTCGTATTGATGGACGTAAGTAGTAAAGATGGTTTCCGTGAATGGTTGCAAGAACAAGACTTGGATAAGTACACTAAGTCAGGATATTTACGTTGCTTTGAAACGGATGTAATTGATACCTGGCACGCAAGCATTGGTAAAAATACTGCAACTCATCAAGCAAAAGGAAAAATTGTGGTGACACTAGATTGCGACAATTTTACAGGATTCAGAGGTGGACGTTTTGTAATAAAGCACTTTGAGGATAATAATTACAATTGCGTTGTACATCAATTTGATTGGAATCCAAAAAATGGTAACTTCGGTAGAATTGGAATTACAAAGCAAAAGTTTGATGAAATTGGTGGATATGATCAATCACTTTTACCTATGGGTTATCAAGACTGGGACATTATCAAAAGAGCAGAAGCAACTGGATGTAAATATGTTAATCCTGTGGATGCTGAGTATAATCAGGCAATTGAAAATGAAGGTGGAAAAGATTTAAGTATGGCAAATACGATTGATGAACACAAGAAAATGGGATGGACAGAAATGAATCGCATCAACAAATTAAAATGCCATCATAATTTATATCGCAAGAAGCACATTGCCAACAACGGATACTACGGAATTAGGTCAAATGTGCGAAATCTTTTTGATGCAGAGTAATATATATTTATGTGAAGAGTCACATAAAAGAAGTTGCATCGGTTGGAACATCTGCGTCATCTGATACGGAACCAGATTTCGGAAATTGGTTGGCAGGTGGTCAAGTAAGAGAACTTGGTAAAGAGATGAGTGGAGAGTGTGACCAGTGGTACTATAAAGGTGGCTATACTCAGACTGAATTTCCAAAAGCAGATCCTATTTGGTCGGGTAACTTTGATGATTTAACCGTGTTTAATATGGACCCTGGTATTTATAGAAAATCCGCACAATCTAGAATAAGAGTACCAAACTCATGGGTTAAGAAATCCAAACCAGGTGATGGTGTTTCTGTTGAAAAACCAAATACAACAAACAATATTGAATTTGAACATTTACCTGATGTTGATCCAATAGATGACTTTTCCAATGAAGTTCCAAAATATAAAGATTTCTTTTGACTATAATTCATTTTTATAATATTTATAATAGTAATGAATATTCCAATGATAATAGGTTTGACGGGTCTTGCTCGTTGTGGAAAAGATACATTCTGCAAATATGCAAGGCAACATTTAGATACTTTAAATTATACTTCACAACGACTTGCATTTGCAGACGAACTTAAAAAGGATGTAGACGCATTTTTAATTGAGAAACTAGGTATATCGGCATTTACAGAGGTTACCGCAGAAAAAGAAATTATTCGTCCTATGCTAACTACATGGGGAACTGAAATAATGCGTAAAAAAGATGATTTGCATTGGGTTAAAAAGGTAGAAGAAGTAATTGTTGAAAATCAAAAAAATAATGTCGTAAGCATTGTTACTGATTTAAGATTTCCAAATGAAATTGATTATATTCATAAAATCGGAGGAAAAGTAGTTCATTTAACAATGACGGGTAATAAACCAGCAAATGATTATGAAAAGAAAAACGATCCTTTGTTAAGAGATAATTCAGATTGCTTTGTTGTTTGGAAAAGATATGGTGATGATGCTTTACAAAAGTGTTTAAAGCACGTTAGAACTGCGTTAGAAGAATTATCCGAGTAATTATTATAATTTCATATAAATATAATATTTATGTTATATGAAGTATAACCCAAGAAAACGAAAAAGCACCAAAGAAGCACACGAAAATTCAACATTTCTAAATTCACGTGAAGCACGATGGTTGAGAGTTCTTGCGGAATTAATGGAAACGGAAACCCGTATGAAGAAAATGGGAGTTCGTAATACAATCGTATTCCAAGGAAGTGCAAGAATTAACGAAGAAGATGAAAAATTTAAGAAGAATGGATATGACCGATATTATACAGAGGCATATGAATTAAGTAAGCAACTCACCCAATGGTCTGAAGATACATTTTCAGAACGTGAAACAAAATTTTATATCAGCAGTGGTGCAGGTCCGGGAATCATGGAAGCAGCCAATAAAGGAGCACATGATGCAGGAGGACAATCTGTTGGTCTTGGTATCAAATTACCTTTTGAACAAACCAACAATGAATATGTTACACCTGAATTGGATTTTGTGTATCATTATTTCTTCACAAGAAAATATTGGTTTATGTATCAAGCAAAAGCATTGGTAATTTTTCCAGGTGGTTTTGGAACAATGGATGAACTATTTGAAGCACTTACTTTAATTCAATGTCAGAAAGTTAAGAAACCTGTTCCGACTGTTTTATACGGAAAAGATTTTTGGGAAAATGTAATCGGATGGAATAAGTTTGTAGAAGCAGGAACAATAAGCAAAAAAGATTTAAATTTATTCAAAATCGTTGATGATGTAGATACTGCTAAGACTTTCTTAATTGACGAAATAACCAAATATTATAAGTTACATTTTTAATGAGACTTTCTTGGAAGAATAGTTTTGTGTATATTTCAATTCACAAAACGGCAAGTGAAACAGTTCGTTCATTGCTTGATCCATATTCAGATATTAAGTCATGTGGTGAACGCAAAACCATTTGCTACCATCACATTCCTGCAAAAAAAATGAAGTATTATTTTGACGAACGATACTACAAAGCAAATCAAAAATATTGGGAGTGGGATAAGTGGTTTAAGTTTACCACCGTAAGAAATCCTTGGGCAAGAAAGTTGTCTACATTTTCTTATATCAAAAAACGTGCGGAAGAATTTAAAGTAGTAGATATGGGTTACGACAACTGGTTTCGTGAAAAGGCACTTAAAATCGATTCTGAGTGTGAAAATTTCAAAGAATATCTTAGAAAATATTGCAATCCAAATAAAACACGAAATCGTCAATTAGATTGGATACTTGATAACGATGGAAATAATATGTTAGATTTTGTTGGTAAAGTTGAGAACCTAGAGAATGATTTAAAATATGCTTTTAAACAAATTGGATTACCTGAACCAAAAATTGTTCACAATAATAAAAGTGATCATGCTCCTTACACAGATGCGTACAACGAACAATGGATGATTGATGTCGTGCGTGAAAGATACATTGACGATATAAATTATTTTAATTATGAGTTTGGGAATTAATTTAGTTTCTTGACTAAATAACTTGATTTGCTTATTATTTATACAAGTGAAAAATAAGAAGTTATTTACATCCGAAAGTGTTTCAAGTGGACATCCTGATAAGGTATGCGATCAAATAAGTGATGCAGTTCTTGATGCTTTTTTAAAACAAGATCCTAATGCAAGAGTTGCGTGTGAAACATTCGCAACAACTGGATTAGTAGTAATTGGTGGAGAAATTACTGCGGAAGGGTGGGTTAATTTTCAAGATATAGCACGTGAAGTATTATCAGATATAGGATACACAGACGAAAAATACGGAATAAGTGCAAACGGTTGCTCTGTATTATTTACTATTGATCGTCAAAGTGCAGATATTGCATTGGGAGTCAACGAAGGAGAAGGTGAACATAAAGAAGCAGGAGCAGGTGATCAAGGACTTATGTTCGGATATGCTTGCAATGAAACACCTGAACTTATGCCATTACCTATTATGTTGTCGCATCAAATTATCAAGAAGGTAGAAGAAGCACGACATTCCAAGAGCATTCCGTATCTTCGTCCTGATGCCAAATCACAGGTTACGGTGGAATACGATGAAAATGATAAACCAATTCGTGTAGATACAATCGTGCTATCAACTCAGCACGATGAAGACGTTACACAAGAAACAATCAAAGCAGATATTGAAGAATTGATTCGTGAAGTTGTAGACGAAAAGTATTTAATAGACACCAAGTTTCATATCAATCCAACTGGTCAATTCATTATTGGTGGACCACACGGAGATACAGGTCTTACTGGTCGTAAAATCATCGTTGATACTTACGGAGGAATGGCACGACACGGAGGTGGAGCATTTAGTGGCAAAGACCCAACAAAAGTAGATAGAAGTGCGGCCTATATGGCACGACACGTTGCTAAAACAATTGTAGCAAGTGGTATAGCAGAAAAATGCGAAGTTCAACTTGCTTATGCTATCGGAGTTGCGGAACCTGTAAGTGTTCGTGTTGATACATTCGGAACAAGCAATGTCAATGAAACTGATATTGAAAATGCAGTCACAGAAAATTTCAATTTAACTCCAAACGGAATCATTGAATTTCTTGGATTGCGTAATCCAATTTATCGCAAAACTTCTTTTCACGGACATTTTGGTCGTAACGATGTTTCTTGGGAAATGGTTGATGAAACAAAGAAACAAATTTTTTCTAAGTTAAGTTTGTAATGAGAATTTCTCACAAACATAAGTTTATATTTATTGCGATTCCTAAGACAGGAAGCACGGTAATTAGAAATCATCTTGATTCTTATTCGGATGTAAACGGAAATTCAGATAATAAATCTCCTTTTTATCATCATGTTAAGGCAGACACTTTAAAATCCTATTTCGTTGAAAATAAATTAGATTGGTCTTCATACTTTAAATTTTCTTTTTTAAGAAATCCTTATGCTCGTTTAGTTTCTCAATATTATTATTGGTTAAAAGTTGCAGACGGAGATATGGGGAATCACAATAAACAATTCTACGAAAATTGTAAACTTGTTAAAAAAAATACTAGAAACTTTAATGATTTTGTTTTAAATTCAGAATTTCAAGGAATGCATGAACATCCACAAATTTCATGGCTTACCGATGATATGAATTTTGTTGGAAAACTTGAGAACTTGCAAATAGACTTTAATAAAGTATGCAATGAAATTGGAATACCTAAAAAGATTTTACAGAAAACAAACAAAACAGACCATGCCCATTATACAGATTATTACACGGATTCTACTATATCATATGTAAAGAAAAAATATGCCGATGAAATAAATAAATTTAATTATAGTTTTGGAGAATAAATTATGTCAGACGAAAAAGAAAAAATATTATTATACGATGCAATCGATTCAAGCATCTTAAAAAGCATTCCAAATCCAAGCAAAGAACCTTACGAAATTAAAGTTAAGGTTCCTGAGTTTACATTTCTTGGTGTAAATGAACAACCAGATTTCGGTGTGCTTTACATCACAATTTACCCAACCAAGAAAATCATTGAACTTAAAAGTTTAAAGCAATATGCATATCAGTTGCGTAACATCGTTGTATCGTATGAACGGCTTATTAATGTTGTGTATGATCATTTAATGGAAGTGTATGCACCTGATCGTTTACGTTTGGTTTTGAAAAGCAATCCAAGAGGTGGTATCAGTAGTCGTTTGGTAATTGATAGTGATTGGTCAGCTCGTGGTGGAGACGAAAAATATCGTGATTGGGGATCAACTGATGATTCTTGGGAAGTGACGATGTAAATAAAAACATTTTTCTTGCATACTATTTATAATATGTATGCTAATCTCTCATAAAAATAAGTTTGTTTTTATAGCAATAAATAAAACCGGAACTACATCTATACATGATGCTTTAGGATGTTTGTCTGAAATCAAATCAGTAGGTGATTCACAATCTCCATTTTATTTTCATGCAACCGCAAAAAAAATAAAAAGTAAATTTAAAAAGAATAATTGGGATTGGGATTCTTACTTTAAATTTTCATTTGTTAGGAACCCGTGGGATCGTATGGTATCTGCATATTTCTATCGTGTAAAAATGGTAAAGAAATGGAATATAGCAAAACCCAAGGACAAGCATACTCAAGATGTTTATGAAAGTTTTCAAGTCCAATTACATTCCACTAATAATTTTAATGAGTGGTTAAAAAAATACATAGAACATAAGTCGGTTGCATTTCATCAGCATAAGTTTCTTTATGACAACGACGAAAAATTAGTAGATTTTGTTGGAAAGTTTGAAAATTTGAATAATGATTTTAATCATGCGATGAATAAAATAAAATGTGGACATATAAAATTACCTGTTCTGAATAGAACATCTAGAAAATCATACAAAGAATATTATACAGAAGAAACTAGGGATATGATAAAAAACTATTATGGAGAAGATGTAAAATTATTTGATTATTATTATGATAGTTAATTTTGACAAATATTTTATTGTTAAACCAGTAAATGGACTTGCAAATAGGTTACGAGTTTTATTATCATACGGAATTATTGCAAATAAACTAAAGATACCTTATTATGTACATTGGACACCCTCGGTTGGTTTTGATAATACAAATTTATTTGATATAATAAAATATCCAAATTTTAATTTGGTGACACAGACTGAGTGGGATACACTACGTCCATGTTCGTTTCAGATTGACAAAAAAATAGCAAATACGAGTGAATATAAAGTCTCGGTTAGTAATCAAAAAAAATTATTTGCAAAGTTTTTGTTAGATAAAAAGTTTAGTAAAATAACAGGTGAACTTTCTAACTTACCTAATTGGTCATTTAATACTGAATTGTTGAAAGTAATACCTGACCACAAAACTTTATACAAAGAGCAAATCAAAAAAATAAACGTATCTGATAATATAAAAAATAAATCACATACGACTTTGAAAATGTTTTGCTCAAACACATTAGGTGTTCATATACGACTTGGTGATTCATGTGACGAAAGAAACCCAAAACATAAATTACACAACAAAACTACATTTTCAGAAATTTTAGAAATATGCAAAAACCACTCTGGTAAGATTTTCATATCAACTGACGACAAAGATAGTTTGAATTTCTTTAAGGAAAATTTAAAAGAAAAAATAATTCATACAAATAAGGAGTTTGTAGATAGTAGGTATGGATTACAAAAGCAAGGTCAGGTTGATGCAATGATTGATTTATATTTGTTATCAAAAACTAAATTAATGCTTCCTACAAGTCCAAGTTCGTTTGGAAAATTTGCTTCTGATCTTGGGGGTGATTTGTATAATGAGTTTTTAAGTAAAAAAAATTATTATAATTTTCATAAATATCAAGATATAATAAAATGGTAGTTAAATATTTATAATATGATGAACTTTCAGGATAAAAAATTTTTAGCAATAGCACCTGTGAATGGTCTTGGAAATCGTCTTCGTGCATTGTGTTCATATAAAGTTCTTGCTGATTTTTTAAAGTTACCTTTGTACATATATTGGCACAAAACAAAAGGATTTGATGATACAAAACTGAAAGAACTCATTGATGTAGAAAATTTAAATGCTAAATTTTTAAATCAAGATGAGTGGGAAGAAATTCGTAAAAATTCTCGTCGTATTGATTGCTTAGTGTCTGGTGTTTACGAAAGAGATATAACAACCGCAGATTCTTCGGTAGATTATTCTGGAGATAAATCAGAAATAATTTCTAAAATTATGTCAGGTGACTTTTCAAGACTAAGTGTGCAAACAAGTAATAATTTTTTAATCTCCTTTTTTCAAGATTTTTCAAACGAGGAGTACACAAAATACAAATATGATTTTTGGAAAGTATATGCAGAAGTCGTGCGTAGTTTAGTATTAAGTAATGAAATTGTTAATCTTGCAAAAAAAACATTATCTTCTTTTAATGAAAACATAATAGGAGTTCATGTTCGGAGAGGAGATGCCACTAGCCGTGATAACCCAAATTGTTATAATTACGGAATTCATCCAAAGTATATTGATAAAGAAGTGGGTAAGTTGATTAGAAAAGATTCAACACTAAAATTATTTCTAGCAACTGATTCTGAAGAGGTGTATGAGAAATTAAAATCAAAATACAAAGATAAAATAATTACATATGATAAAACTTTCGTAGAAAGTGAATTCAATTCAGAAAAATCTGGTCAAATAGATGCAATGGTTGAGATGTATTTGTTGTCTAAAACTAAAAAACTTTATGCTACACAATGGAGTACTTTTTCTGAATTTGCAAAAACTATGGGGAATGTAGAAACTGATACTATTAGGTGTTCGTTGGGTAATACCAAGTCACTTAGAAGTCTTCCTAAGAGAGAGGGTATAAGTATTGTTTCTTGTTGTATGAATAGAAATGATAATTTATCAAAATCTTTAGAATCTTGGATAAATGTACCAGAGGTTGATGAAATAATAATTGTAGATTGGGGTTCTAAAATTCCTGTGTGGCAATTAATTCCAAAAAATACAAATGGAAAAAAAATTAAACTTGTATCTGCACCAGATGAAAAGACATGGATTTTAAGTCATGCTTTTAATTTGGCTGCTTCTTTTGTAACTAAAAAAAATATATTAAAATTAGATGCAGATATTATATTATCAAGTGAATTTTTCAAAAATTATTATTTAAATGGTGATAATTTTTATCATGGTACATGGACAACTGCTAAAAATACAAACGATGAAAGTTTGAATGGTCAATTATACTGTAAGACAAAAGACTTTTGGGATGTAAAGGGATATCATGAAGGCATTACAACATATGGATGGGATGATGATGATTTATACGAAAGAATCAAGAACCTTGGTAGAGATGAAAACTTTTTAAGTTCTGAATTTGTAAAACATTTATATACACCCGATACCAAACGACTTGAATCTCAACCTGAGTTTGAAGGCAAAACTGCAAATTTAGATTTACTTCGTGAATCAACCGAGAAAAACCGAGTGTGGTGTTTGGATAACCCGTGGGGAAGTGAAAGCAAGAATATAAACTGGAAGGTAGAGTTGATTGATTCTTATGTCTATGTATGTAGAAGATTTTGGTAGATTTTAATATTTATATTTGATGGAGGGAGATATACCGATTGTTTCAATAATTACATCGTTATACGATGGTGACAAATATATCTATAATTTTTTAAAAAATATAACAAGTCAGAGTATATTTCAGAAGTGTGAATTGATAATAATAGATGCAAACTCACCTGGAACTGAATCAAAAGTAATTCAATCATTTCAAAAGGACTATGATAATATTTTTTATGATAGGTTAGAAAGTGATCCTGGAATATATGGTGCGTGGAATATTGCTATCAAGAAATCACGTGGAAAGTATATAACAAATGCAAATTTAGATGATTTAAGATTAAATAATCACATTGAAAAATGCATCGAAGTCCTTGAAAAAAATAATCAAATTGATTTAGTATCAACTGGAGTCTATGTTTTAGATGAAAATAGTAATTTTGATTTTAACAAATTAGAAAAATACGAGACTTGGTTTACTGGTAATAGTGTGCCAACTTATTACAACGTAAATGATATGTTAATATTTAAGGGTAAATTTTGGGAATCTCACAACCCACCACACAATGCTCCTGTTTGGAGAAAAAATTTGCATTCAAGGTTTGGTTTTTTTAATGAGGGAGAATTTAAATACGCAGCCGATTTTGAATTTTGGTTAAGATGTTTAAATGGAGAATCAATTGCGATGCATTTAAATATTCCTCTTGCGGTTTATCGTGTTGTGAAAAATTCACATAATAGAAGAAACCGATATAATCATAACGAACTGATGGAAAAAATTGTTAGGATATATAAACCGACACCTCTGGTGAATAATATATTTAGTTTAGAAAATCAAGTAAATGTAAGTTATGGCAAACATAGAAGTGGTTGGAGTTATGTTATAGATAATCTGGCAAAACTTGGTAATAATGAAAAAGGACTTGTTTTTTCGTCATTCATAGAAAGAGATTTCGGTTGGGGGTTCTCTGGTCAAACTTGTCAAAACATGATAAGAAGAGGGTGGGTGGGTATTGCCCATGCACCACATAATTATCCTGAGTTTATTGGGGAAATAGTTAATCAATATCCTGAATATTATGTAAAGAAGTATAAATTCAAAAGTCTTTGGAAAAGATGTCGTGGTTTATTCACATTATCAGAATATGTTGCCAATGAGTGGAGACGATTACTTCCCAATGTCAAAATTGAGGTTCTTACCCATCCAACGGAAGTAGTTACAAACAAATTTACATTTACTAAATATCAACAAAACAATGATAAACAAATTTTACAAATTGGTTATTGGCTTAGAAAATTGGGTTCAATAATGAAAGTAGAAACCAATGGTATTAAAAAAACAATAATATCGCCTGAAATTTCTTATTTTATACCGCATATTTCAAAAATAGTAGAATCTTGCATTAGAAATGAATTAGATGAACCAAATTTTAAATTTACATATGGGCAGAAAAACTTTGGTAATAACAAACTTAAATTTGAAAAACTTTGTGATAAGTATAATGTCAACCTAATAGAAAAAGTATCAAATGAAAAATATGATAATTTGTTATCTGAGAATATTGTATTATTTGATTTTTATGACATATCTGCAAGTAATTTATTAGTAGAGTGTATTGTTAGAAACACTCCAATGATAATCAAAAGACACCCTGCGGTAATTGAGTATATCGGTGAAGAGTACCCTTTATATTTTGAAAATTTATCAGATGTATCTTCAATGATAACTTCCGAAAAAATAAAAAGTGCTTATGGGTACTTATGTGAACTTGATAAAAGTAGGTATACGATAAATAAATTTTTGAGAGATTTCATGGACAGTGAAATTGTTAAAAAAATTAGAGATAATTGAGATGAAACTATCATTTCTGACAAGTTGCATGGATCGTTTGCATCATTTGGATTTGACATACTTAAAAAATATGAAAAAAAGTATGCCAATGGGTCCAAGTAAAATAGATGTAGAATTTGTATTGTTAAACTATAATTCAAAAGATAAAATTGATGACTGGGTTTCTGCTAATAAAAAAGAATTTGAAAAAAATGCAGAGTTTAGATACATCAAAACAACAAAACCTAAGTTTTTTGATATGTCTGTCGTGAAAAATATTCTAGGAAAAAATGCTACGGGAACTCATCTGTGTTGGTTAGATGCAGATAATCTTACAGAAAATGGTTTTGTTGATTTTGTATATTCCAATTTTAAATTACATCCTAATTGTATATTGAATGTTCCTTATTCAGATGATACAAAGGGATTCGGAGGCAGAATAGTTTGTAGTAAACACCATTTTCTAAAAGTAAATGGATATGATGAATCATTTGTAGGTTGGGGTTACGAAGAAATTGATTTTGTAAATAGACTTTGTAAAACAGGATGCAAAAAAATATCAATACCAAAAAAGTATCTTGGTAAACTTGAACACAGTGAAGATGAAAGAGTTTCCAATTATGATCCAAGGTTTGTGAGTAAAATAAATCCTACTCATAAAAATTCTCATATGAAATATAAATCCAATTTAAGTAATTTTATGAGAAGCACAGCAAATATTAAAAAAAATAAACTCGTTGCAAATGAAAATATACCTTGGGGTGTATTATAAATTATAAAAACTAATATTTAAGATATTTATTATAATAATGGGAGCATCTTCAAAAGATAAAGGAAATGCATGGGAACTTGAAGTTGCAAAGTTTCTTGAAGAAAATTTTGAGGGTAAATTCAGTCGTGTTCCGAGATCAGGTGCCATGTTTGGTGGTGAAAACGCAGAGAATGCAAACGGAGAAAGGTCAGATGTTGTTGAAATACTTACTGGTGATATAATCACACCTAAAGATTTTCCTTTTACAATAGAAGCAAAGCATTACGAAGACTTTAAATTTTCTCATTTACTACATGGAGAAAATAAATTGCTTGACGGGTGGATTGAATCGGCTGAATCAGACGCAAAATTAGCAAAAAGACTTCCTATGATAATGTGTAAATTTAGTTACATTGGTAGTTATGTTGTTTTTGATTACAAAATTATTAAAACTAATGATGGTATTTGCCCAAGTACTTATTTTGAAAATCACTTAATATATAAACGAAAATGGATGATGATTTCATTCAGTGAATTTGTTAATTCTAAGAATGTAATTGTTGATATGGCAAGAATTCGTCTTAGGAATATGCAATGAAAGAAAAACTTTTTTCGTTGTTTTTGTATTTTCATATGTTCTTAGGAACACTAATAATATTGGGATTATTTGGTAATATTATTTATGTTTCAATTTGTAAATTTTTAGAATGGATAAATTAAAAATTTTTGCGAAATACCTTGGTTACGGTTTAATTGTATCAATCGTTGGTTTTTTAATGTGGTACATGGTTGCGTATATAATATTAGCAGTTCGTTTGTCTGATTTTTTTTTAAAATACTTGATATAATAAAATTATAAAAACTCGTATATACAATAGTTATTATAATATGAAGAAAGTACTATTTATCGGAAGTGGAGATATGTACCGTAGTAAATTTGCGGAAGCATATTTTAATAATATTGGCAAACTTGAGTGTTTATTTATGCTCAACACACACGGAATGGGTAGATACCCGAGTTCTCGTTATCCTAATGCCATTAGTACGAATGTAGATATTTCTGAATCGTGTGAACTTAATAAATTTTCAGAGGAAGTATGTAATGGATATTTGTTGTACGGAAATGATTGTTATACAAAAGAACATTCTTCTATATCAGACGATGATTTCAAATATTGCGATAAAATTATTGTTGTAAGTGAAAAAGAGCAAAAAGATTTTTTAGAAGATAACTATAAAAAATATATAGATAAAATGGTTTTTTGGAATATTAAACCAGTCAAAGGTGATAATAAAGTAAAACAAAAAGTGGTAAATAAAATTAAAAAGAAAGTCAAAGAATTGTATATGGAACTTAAAAAATAATTTTTTTTATTATTTATAAAAAGAGATGGTGATTGAAAAAGAGAGAATAAGCATTCGTGCATATGATAATCAGGATGCAAACGAGAGAATAGTAATAAACTATTCTTCTGTTACTTATGAAAATTCTTATAGTCAATGGAGTGCTGTAAGTAAATTTTTTGTTTTTTGTAAGGATTCACACTTCTATATAAATGTAGATTCGTGTGAAATTGAAACAGAGGTAGGAAGTGTACCGAGTACAATAGAAACTAGAAATTATTTAGTGCAAAAAATAGGAAGAGTGGGTCAACGAGAAATACTTTTTTCAACAAAATTTAAAAATAAATTTAAAATGCTTTTTGAAGATAGACTAAAAAGTTTAAGAATCATAGAAAATGACTATGAAATGAACAAAGTGAAAGGATCACTTTTTAAAAGAAATCATGTAATACTGGATTATTTGGAGTATATAGAAAAAATTTAATCTAACCTGGAGATAATAAAAAATGGCAGATGGTAAAAAAATCAGTGAATTAACAAAACTCAGCAATCTTGCAGATGCTGATGAATTTGTTGTAGTAAATAAGGATGTAACAAGTGGTGATGAGTCTGGAATTGGTGGTCAGACAAGCAGAATTACTTTTTCCGACCTTAAAAGTGAAATTGGAACTCAAGGACCACAAGGTCCTGCGGGTGGAGACGGAGCAGCCGGTAAAAGTGCTTATGATCTATGGATTGAAGCAGGAAATACAGGATCAATTGCTCAGTTTTTGGAATCTTTAAAAGGACCTTCCGGATCAGACGGAGCAGTCGGACCAACAGGACCAACTGGACCTAAAGGTGAAACAGGAGACTCTGCGTTCACCGTGACAAGTAGTGGTCAACTTTCTTTAGGTGATAATAAAGTAGGTATCGGTACAGATGATGCTCAAGCAACATTGCACATCAAAGATTCACGTCCTACATTAAGATTAACAGATTCAGCATCACCTGGAGTTGCAGATTATGAAATTGCAAATGACGATGATATTCTTTTTATTCGTTCAATTCCTGGTGAAAATATTTTAGTTATTGATAATAAAAATGTAGGTATAGGTGCTACTCCTAGTGCAGGTAGACTTCATGTAATTGGTGGAAATTCACCAACGGAAGGTTTTACTTTAGGTGGTAGAAAAGATGATGGTAAAGAGTTAACTACCATAAGATTTTTTCATGACGATACTGATCATGCACACATATCACGTGGTCTAGTAAAGACATTATCTTTAAGTAACGACGGTAAGGTAGGAATTGGCGTAGACGAACCTACCAGTAATCTTCATGTAAAATCTGATACTGGGGGAGCACACGTCACTATTGAGACAACTCAAAATACAGGTAGTACAGAGGCAATTTTGCATTTGAAAACTCCAACGAGTCATTATGGTTTGTTTGCAAATGATGGACATGATCAGTTTGGAATTGGTAATTATAGAAGTGGTGCTGAATCAAAGTATCCAATGAAAATAAACGGAAATGGTAATGTAACATTTGATGGTATTGTTAGTGCTGACGGATTTTCGGTAAACGGAAAAGATCTTACAGGTGCTGACTTAAGAGGTCCAGAAGGACCCGCAGGACCGGCCGGTAAAGACGGAACGAATGGAACAGATGGTGCAGTGGGTAGTTCAAATGCACATCTCGGTCTAATTCATGATAGTACAATTACTTTGAATGATTCAGAAAATCAAGTATTCAAGAAAACTGGATCAAATGGATGGAACGCATCAGTTCGTTCTTCTATTGGATACAATTCTGGATGTTCTTTGAGTTTTACTGCTAATATTAACAATAGAGCAGGAATGATTGGTATCAATACCGATCCAACAACAAACAATAATTACAATACAATTGATTTTGCATGGTATATGACTGGTAGTGGAGCCGCATACATTTATGAAAATGGTGCAAGCAAAGGATCATTCGGTTCATTTTCAGTGGGAAATATTTTTGTAATTACATACGATAATAATACCGTAAGATATTATTTGAATGGAACACTTAAACGTTCAGTTACCGTAGGAGCAGGAAAAACTTATTATTTAGATTCAAGTTTTCATACTGTAGATTCTCGTCCATACACAAGAACTCTTTCTTTTCATCCTATGGGTGCAGTCGGCACAAAAGGTGACAAAGGTGACAAAGGTGACACAGGAGAACGAGGAGTTCAAGGTGTAGCAGGACCTTCGGGACCAGTTGGTATTCAAGGACCTGCGGGACCAAGTGGGGAACCAGTATCAGTAACATCACCTGAAGTGCGATGGGATGCTTCTTCTTGGTCAACGGGTGGAACACTTAATCCAATTATAGGTGACAAACCACTTTATCTTGGTGGGGAAGATACCGATTTCGGTAAAGATTCTACAATTGTTTTAGACGGATCACGTGGTAAAGTATTTAACTTTCCAGCAAGAGGTGATCGTAGAAGTGGTGGAAATTATGTCCAAGCAGGTGATGTTTATGATAACATTTTTATGAGTGGTTCATTTACTATATCTTTCTGGGTACGAGTAAGAAAATATGAAACAACTACTGGTTCTAGTTCTGCCGGAAGATACGGAGCAATAATGTCCAAATGGTATACTGCACATCGCAATGGTACAAACAATTCATTTATTATTTACTCAAATGGAACATTTTATAGTTCTTACTCTGCACAAACGAACTTTACAAGTTCTTCAGATTATCCAAAATTAAATGAATGGTGTCATTTGTCGTATGTTTGTAACAAAGGAACAATGACGGTTTACAGAAATGGTAAAGAAGTACCAACTAAGTTTACAAAATGGTCAGAGGCTAGGAATCAATCAAACACGCACTTGTTTAACAATTCAAACAAACCACTTGAAGTTGGATCAATTCGTAACAATGGATCATATTCACTTGATGGTATGGTTGATGATATTCGTATTTTTGACCAACCTTTGGATGCCGGAGAAGTTTGGTTCACTTACAATGGAGTAGGTGGAGGTGGACTTGTTGGACCACAAGGACCACAAGGAGCAAAAGGAGCAACGGGTGCATCTGGACAACGAGGGCCAAAAGGAGATACTGGACCAAGAGGTTTGCAAGGACCACGTGGTGCAACTGGTGATGTTGGTGCTCCTGGTCCTAGAGGACCAAAAGGAGATACTGGTGAAAAAGGTGCTGACGGAGTTAGTGCAACACAGAATTATGCATCAAATAAACGTTGGGAAATTGCAAAAAATAAAAGTTCTTTTGCAGACGAAGGCACAGGTGGTGCATTTAATGTAAATGGTTCGGCTGCTGAGAATTATATTGATTGGGAAATTGGTCCCTTTGGTCGTAGAACAAAAGTTTGGAAAGCAAGAAACAATGATACTGCTTCTAACGCAGATGGTGGGTGGAATAAAACTATCACTGGTCTTAAAAAGAACGCCGCATATATGTCTGTTGTTTATGTTCGTCGTACAAGTAGCAATACAAGTGGTTATTTTTATCATGGATGTGCTCAAGGTACGCATACATTGAATCTAAGTGGTTCAGTAAATAAGAATCCTTATTTTAAACATTTCGTCATTTCAAATCTTCCATTAAACGTATGGTGTTTGTCTGTTGGGTATATTCATGCAAATAATGATTCTGATAAATCTTCATATGGAGGTGGTTTGTATAGAATTGATAATGGTAAGAAACTTATATCATATACTGACTATAAAATGGGAACCAGTGGTACACAAACACATCGTACGTATTTGTATTACTCTACAAGTCCTGCGGCTGCTCTTGATTGGACGTTGCCTGGATTTTATGAAGTATGCAGTGACTCACCGACATTAGGACAACTTCTTGGTGGAGGAGGAGTATTGGGTGGAGGAGAAAAAGGACCACAAGGACCTGCCGGAGCAAGAGGACCTGCGGGACCTGCTGGACCAATGCCTAACATCAGTGAAATCCAAAATCAGCAATTTGGTGTACTTAAAACAAATCGTTTGGACATGAATGGTGATATTGAAATGGATAGAAACGGAAGTTATTCCCGTACTATTAAATTCAATAGTACCTGTAATATAAATTCAAGTCCGCAGAATAATATGCATTATCGTTCTACTGGTGGCAAACACCACTTTACAAACGGAACAAATGGTGCTGGTACAATCGTGGTTGATAGATTAGAAGCAAATAAACTTGATTTATCTGCAATTTCATTCAGTGGTTCTACAAGTACATTTAAGGGAACATCAAATTGGTCAAATGTTACTATTGATGGAATGGGTGCAAAAGCATGGAGAGGTAATGGTTTTTATGTTCATCGTGCTGATAACAAAATGTATGCAGCTTGGGTAATGGATGCACTTGGATCAACACGATTTGGTGTTCATGCTCACTCTGGTGCCGGAATATACAAAGATTGGAAAAAGTATATTTTTGATAATCGTTTGATGATTGACACAAATCGAGGTTCAACTGTTGGATTGCACTCAACAATCAGAACTCATCAAGAAAACACTAACACACATCCTAATTCATTGCATATTCTTGCGAATCATGGTGACTTGGTTCTTGAAGCAAATAACATTCGTAAAGGTGTGAATCAAAACGCAACTGTAGGAAATCATGGTAGTGTTATTTTTAGAGCACATGGAATTCCTGTAATAGGTCATGTTGTAGATAATACGAATAGTAATAGTGCCAATTACAAAAAACAACGTGGTGATTACGTTTACGGAGGAACAACTGGTGCAAATGCATACAATCGTTACCGTCAAAAACACTTCCAAGGAAATGCACGTTCTGGTGTAGGTATGAAACTTATTGGAGGTGCGTTGATTCCAACATTCGGAGTTGTTGACCTTGGTGCTCCAGTCCATGCTCATCGTTTTGATACATTATGGTGTCGTAATGCTCCTGATGTTTATTCTGATAAACGAGCAAAAACAAAAATTGAATCAAGTGATCTCGGACTTGACTTCATTAATAAATTGAAACCTGTAAGTTACAAATATAAGGATGTAAAAATTCTTACTGAGAAACTTAAAAGTCTTGATGGAAATGAAGAAAACGAAGATAGAGATAAAGATGAAATGGAAGTTACCACAGAGTCTCACGGAAGAACTCACTACGGAATGATTGCACAAGACGTTGAAGAAGTTCTTGAAGGAAAAGACTTTGGTGGTTTCGTTGATCCAAATTATACATTGGATGATGAAGACGAAGGTAAAGGTGAACTTCACATGAGTCTTCGTTACGAAGAGTTCATTTCACCTATGATCAAAGCAATTCAAGAAGTTGACGACAAAATTGAAGACCTTGAGAAGTACAAAAAATTCAATGCGGATCGTGTTTCTAAATTAGAATCTAAGCACGAAACTCGCAACAAAAATTCTAATAAAGAAATCAAAGAGATTAAAGATTCTCAGAAGAAGATATTAGATGCTATAAGTGAAATTACAAAAAGGTTAGACAAAATAGAAAAGTCTAAATAATAGATTAAAGTTTGGGGTGGGGAACTAAAAAATCCCCACCCCTTTTTATAAGAGAACAAAATGGAATACGAAACAAAACTTCCCGAATACAATAAAAACGAAGAACTCGGATCACTTAGTCAAAGAATTGATTGGGGATTAAGACAACTTAATGTACCTTCTACTTGGAGTGTAACTAAAGGTGAAGGAATTACTGCAATGGTAATTGACACAGGGCATCCTGTGCATCCTGATATAGGAGATAATGCAATTAAAGGGAAGAACTGCATTTCTGGTGAACCAATAGAAGATGAAAATGGACACCAACTTCATTGCACAGGTATTATCAATGCAAAAGACAATGAAACTGGTATGGTAGGAGTTGCACCTGAAGCAAAATGTATTTCAGTAAAAGCATTAGCAAAAAATGGAAGTGGAACTTATTACGGATTAGCAGAAGCATTAGATTATGCAATTGAAATGAAACCTGATGTGGTAAGCATGAGTTTAGGAGGACCTGCTCCGTCATCAGTTTTACACGACAGAATCAAAACATTATATGAAATGAACATACCTGTTGTATGTGCGGCTGGAAACTCAGGAGACGGAGGAGTTAATTATCCGGCTGCTTTTGACGAAACAATCGCAGTTGCGGCTTATGACCGTTGGGGAAAAATTGCTAACTTTTCTTCTAAAGGAGAAAAAGTAGAATGGGCTGCACCTGGTGTAAACATTTATAGTACCTTTCTTAACAATGGATATGCAAGTTTAAGTGGAACTTCAATGGCTTGTCCATTTATTACAGGTGTTATTTGTTTGATGCTTGCAAAACATAAAAAACAAGAAGCAGAAACAGGTAAGAATGATTGCAAAACGGTTGCACAAATACGTGAGCATTTATTAAAATACACAAAAGATAAAGGTGAAGTAGGAAAAGACAACTCTTGGGGATATGGTGTAATTGATGTGGAAAAGATGATTAAAGACGGAGAAGAAGTATCAGAACCTACTCCAACACCAACTAATACTGTAACTAATACACCCACTAAAACACCAACACCTACTAATACAAAAACTCCAACCAAAACTCATACCAAAACACAAACTCCAACAAATACTCCTGATAAAGTAAAACCAAAACCAAAAAAGAATAAACTACCTTTGATTATTGGTGGAGTAGTTGCGGTGATTGGGATTATTGGAGCAGTAATTTATTTTGCGACAAAACAAGATGAAGTAATTATTCCGAATCCTCCATATATAAATGAACACGGAGAAATTGATTGGGATAAAAAATACGAACAGGAAATAAAATAATGGCAGAGGACATCAACAAACGAGTAGAAGCATTTGAGGCCGCACTTGATTTACTTGAACAACAAGTAGATTGGCAAAAAGATCATTTTCAAGAATTGTTCGAAGCAGATGAAAAGAAAAATACCGAAATTCATATCAAGTATGCAGAATTATCATCAGTTGTTGAACTAATTAAAGAACAATTAAAGTGGCAAAAAGACTTTGTAAATAATTTTGTAAGACAAGATACTTCTCTTGATAAAAAAATGGCAGACCGTGTAAATGAAATGTCACGATTAGTAGGATTAATGGCAGACAAACTTGATTTACAAAAAGATAAATTAGATTCATATATAAAAACTGGTGCGACTAAAAACAATAGCATGACGGATCGTCTAGGTAGTTTAAAAGACGACATTACGAAATTAAAGTCTGTAAAAGATATTGATGCAAAAAGAGAAATTAATGATGTAAAAGGTTCAGTTCGTAAAATGAAAAATGTAAATAAATTTCACGGAGATTACATTAAAAAACTTGAACGTAAAATAGAAAATAAACAAAACGCAATTAAAAAACGATTTAAGCAAATAGAGAAAAAAATAGATGAATCAAACTAACAAATTTATATCAACTGATTATTTAAATCAATCTGCTTTTGAAGCAAAGTATAATAGAAAAGCATATGCTTTTTGGTTGGTTGGTAATAGTGGAAGTGGAAAAAGCACTCTTGCAAAAGAGGTAGAAAAAAAACTTTTTGATGTTAATATTAAGGTAAAATGTTTGGACGGAGATAATATGAGAAACACTATCAATTCAGATTTAGATTTATCTATTGAATCTAGAAATGAAAATATAAGAAGAAGTGCAGAAATTTCCAAAATGTTTTTAGAAACTGGTATTAGTACATTAAATTGTTTTATTTCACCACTTGAAATATATCGTGAGCAAGCAAAAAAAATAATCGGAAATCGTTTTCGTTTAATTTATATAAAAGCATCTAATGATGAAGTAAAAAAACGAGATGTTAAGGGATTTTACAAAAATGATGCAGATGCAATGAACAAATCACTTAATATGTTTGTAAAACCAATTAATCCAGACTTGATAATTGATACCACAAATAAATCAATAAAATATTCTGCAAACATTTTGTATAATTTTGTATTAAATCAACCAATTTAAATATTTATAAATGAGATGAAAAAATGTAACTTAACACACCTAGAAGAACTTGAAGCAGAAAGCATTCATGTATTAAGAGAAACGGCTGCTCAGTTTTCAAGTTCAGCATTGCTTTTTAGTGGTGGTAAAGATAGTTTAGTCTGTCTTCACCTAATTGCAAAAGCATTTTATCCTGCCAACTCACCCTTTGTTGCTCTGCACGTTGATACAGGTCACAACTTTCCTGAGGTGATGGAATTTCGTGACAAAGTATTAAAGCAATACAATATGAAGTTATTTGATCGTAAAGTAGAAGATGCGATTGCAGAGGGTCTGATTCACGATGAAACAGGTGTAGGAGCAACCCGAAACGAATTGCAAATACCTGTGCTTCTTGATGCAATTGAGCATCACAAGTTTGATGCGTGTTTAGGTGGAGCAAGACGAGACGAAGAAAAAGCAAGAGCAAAAGAACGTTTCTTTTCGCATCGTGATGATTTTGGTCAATGGGACCCAAAAAACCAACGACCAGAAATTTGGGATGCGTTTAACGGAAAGAAAAATCAAGGTGAGCATTTCCGTGTATTTCCAATCAGCAATTGGACTGAACTAGATGTCTGGACATATTTGAAGCATGAAAATATTCCGTTGCCATCACTTTACTTTTCACATAAAAGAAAATGCTATGAACGTGACGGAGTTTGGTATGGTCATGCTGATTACATTAAATTAAAAGACGATGAAAAACTAGAAGAAAAAGTGGTTCGTTTTCGGTCAATTGGTGATGTAACAACAACTGGTGCTTGTTTGAGTACTGCAAACAACATTGATGATATTATTGCGGAAGTAGCAAGTGCTACTACAACTGAAAGAGGAACACGAGGAGACGATAAGAAATCTGAAACAAGTATGGAAGATCGTAAGCAACAAGGATATTTCTAAAATGGGTGATAACAAAGATAATAAAAAGAAGTCTGATAAAACGAAATCAGATAATAAACCAAATGTAAATAAGTTGCAGAACAATGAACTTCTTCGTCTTTCAACTGCTGGTAGTGTAGATGATGGTAAAAGTACATTAATTGGACGTTTGCTTTATGATACAAAAAGTGTAATGAAAGATCAATACGAAGCAGTTCGTGCTACAAGTAAAAAGAAAGGTGAAGAAGAAGTAAATCTTGCGTATCTCACAGACGGACTTAAAAGTGAACGTGAACAAGGAATTACAATTGATGTAGCATATCGTTACTTTAATACTGCGAATCGCAAGTTTATTATTTCAGATACACCTGGTCATGTTCAATATACTCGTAATATGGTAACAGGTGCAAGCAAAAGTAATGTCGCAATTATTTTGGTGGATGCACGAAAAGGAATTTCAGAGCAAACACGTAGACACTCTTTTATTGCAAGTCTTTTAAAGATACCTCATGTTATTTATGCGGTAAATAAAATGGACTTGATTGATTATGATCAAGAAAAGTTTAATAAAATAAAAAACGATTTAAAGAAATTTAGTGCAAAACTTCGTTGCAATGATATTCGTTTTATTCCTATATCAGCATTAAAAGGTGATAATGTAACAACCAAATCACAAAAAACAAAATGGTATAAAGGTGGTCATTTGCTTGGTATGCTTGAAAACATTGAAATCTTCTCAGACAACAATTTAGTGGACGCACGGTTTGATATTCAAACTGTAATTCGTCCTCATAGTGATGAGTGGCATGACTTTCGTGGATATGCGGGTAAAATCATAAGTGGTCGTTTTGAGAAAGGACAAAAAGTTCAAGTGCTTCCTAGTGGATTTGAAACTCGTATCAAAGATATGCGTGTGTATAAAGATTTAATAGATGAAGCCTGCACTCCTGCAAGCATTGTAATGCAACTTGAAGATGATATAGACGCAGGAAGAGGTGATATGATTGCACGGATTGATAATCTACCAAAGGTATCTCAGCAATTTGATGCAATGATTTGTTGGATGTCTGAGGATCAAATGCTTCCTCGTAAAAAATATTTACTTAAACACGGAAGCAACGAAGTAACTGCAATGATTACTAAAAAAGTTTATACACTTGACGTCAATACTTTCAGTAAAGCAGAAGATCAGTCATTAAAAATTGGTTTGAATGATATCGCAAGAATTAGTATCAAAACAAGTAAACCATTAAACTTTGATGACTTTGAAAGCAATCGTGCGAATGGAAGTTTCATTTTAATTGATACACAAACAAATGAAACGATTGCGGCCGGAATGATTAAGTGAATACAATTATAGTTACGGGAGGTTTGGGATACATCGGTAGTCATACCGTTGTAGAATTGCTAAACGAAGGATATGAAGTAGTTGTAATTGATAATTTGTCAAATTCTTCGGAGGATGTTATTGATGGTATTCGTGCAATCACGAAAAAAGGTGTTCACTTTTTTAATGTGGACATTCGTGATTATGATGAATTAGAAAAAGCATTTGGTTATTATCAACAAGACATAAAAGCAGTTGTGCATTTCGCTGCGTGTAAAAGTGTTGGTGAAAGTATGAAAGAACCAAGCAAATACTACGACAACAATGTTGCGGGTACAAACAATTTGCTTATGGTAATGAAATACTATAACATCAAGAATTTGATATTCAGTAGCAGTTGCACCGTTTATGGTCAGGCAGACGAACTTCCTATCACAGAAAAAACTCCGCAAAAACCTGCGGAAAGTGTTTATGGTCGTACCAAACAAATATGTGAACAAATGATAACTGATTTTCATATTGAACACGATTTTAATTCAACATTGCTTCGTTATTTTAATCCAATAGGAGCACACGAAAGTGCTTTAATTGGAGAACTACCAAACGGAGTACCTGATAATTTAATTCCGTATGTTACGCAAACTGCAATTGGTAAACGAAAAGAACTTACTGTATTTGGAACAGATTATGATACACCAGATGGAACTTGCATTCGTGATTATATCCACGTAGTAGATTTAGCAAAAGCACACGTTAAAGCAATTGTAGTATGCAACGAGAAAAAATTTAATGCTATTCCAATAAATTTGGGAACGGGTAATGGATATTCAGTAAAAGAGGTTCTTGATACATTTCAAAAAGAAAATGATATAGAACTTAATATAAAATATGGAAAACGAAGAGAAGGTGATATTACAAGTGCGTATGCAGATGCTTCTCTTGCATACGAATTATTGCAATGGAAGGCAGAATTAGGTTTAATTGAAATGGTGAAATCTGCTTGGAAGTGGGAGCAAAAATTATAAAAACTAATATTTATAATAAAAGACTTTATTAATTAATGGGAGAAAATCAAAATGATAACAAGTGAAGGTGATGCAGTAGTATCTTTTAAGGTGCGTGGTAATGTAGATTTATTCTTTGGAGTGCCACAAAAAAATAATCCTCAATCAATGTCAACAAATTTAGGTTTGCCTGATGTGGCAAACGATTCATATAAAATTGATGTATGGGAACAATCTTCAAGTGGGGCATTCGAAGGTGATCCAGTTTCTTATGAAAATGGAACTGATAAACAAGCAGAAATTCAAGACACAGAATGGAAAAGTCGTTTAAAGATTTCATTGACCGGAGAATCAACAGAAACAAGATACATTTATGTTCGTGGTGGTTATGGTTCTGATGGTGAAAGAAAACTTTGCTTTCCAGAAGTTAATTTTACAAAGTTTACAAACAATTCTTTTTTAAATCCACATAGAACTATTATTGTTAATAAAAATCCAGAAACAGGTAATTTGTCATTTACAACCGAAGATGATCCAACTGGATTTGATTTACGTGAAGCACACACTTTAAAATTAGTTTCAGGTAATGATTATAAGTTTAGAAAAGCAACAGACACATTTAAATTTGTAGTTGGAACAAAAACTTTGTCACATGAAAGTGATAGTGTTGTAACTGCTAATGCAGATGTAAACTGGGATTTGGATAACCAAGCACAAATGGGTGTTTTTACTGTTGGTACACTTGATAGTGAAATTGATCCAACATTATCAAACTTTTGGGACATGAAAACTGTCAATTTTATGGCAAGTCCAAATTTAAAAGACACTTACACATACGACAACATATATAAGATTGAAATTAATGACAATTTTATTATTCATGGTAAAGGTGATTTTGCATACAGAAAAAATTTATATAATATAGCAGGATACGAAACTAATGTTGTAAAAAAACCAACATCTAATAGTCTCTTGTTTACCTTCGCAGGATGCATGAATTTAACAAATAGTAATATTGTTGAAAATTTAGATGTAAGTGATGTAACTAGCATGAACGGAGCATTCATGAATACATTAAAACTTGATGTTACATTATGGCAATGGCAATCATTAAACAATAACACAGGTCTTGCTAATTTGACGAGTGCAAGAAGAATGTTTTATGGTTCTGGATTTAATCGTTCACTTGGAACATGGAAACCGGTTGCTTTAAAAAATGCAGAAAGAATGTTTAGTTATTCTAAATTTAATCAAGAAACAATAATATCTTGGGCATTGAATTTAACAACTGCGTTGAACAATGTAAGTCATATGTTTTCATTTTCAAGAATGAATCAACCTATGAACGATTTTGATGCGGTCATAAAAGGATGTGAAGGACTTGATACTATGTTTTTATACACCGATATGTCAAAAGGTAATTTACCTAACAATGTATTGTTAGAATCAACTTTAGAAGATGTTTCTACGACATTTAATTTTGACTCAGCAACTATTCAATTAAGTTCAACTGGTAGTCCTTCTGTAACCCTTAATAATTTAACATTCAATTCACAAGGATTTTTACCTGGATGGTTGGATATAGATGTACCCGTGGGAGGAGGATTTCAAGTCGTTATCGCAAAACAATCCGATAAAAACACTTCAAAACAAAGATATTTTCCTGATGAAAATGTATTAGGTTTTTCTACCGGTGGATATATAAATGAGGATACCAAATCATTATTTAATTCATGGACCGATTTAAAGAAAGTTGAGAATACTGATAATATTACATTCACAGGATTTGCAAATCTTGTTGATGTTGACTTAAAAGAAGAATCATTCTTAAATTGGCAAAATGAGGAATCGTTGGAAATTGGAATCTTGTTTGCAAAAAGTGAAGGTTTAAATATTCTTCCTCTTGGAGATGTAAAAATCACTAATGTTACTGTAAGACTTGCACCAACTCCAACTCCAACTGTTACTCATACTAATACATTTGATGATTTCAAATTTGCAGTAGAAGGAGTGAATATCGTTGATACATTAACAATAACAACTGACAATGATGATGTATCTGCTGATTTAAGTGAAATAAATCCATTATTTAATTCTAATACACTTCAGCATATTCATATAAAAGAATTAGACGAAAAACACATTGCACGTGTAAGATTTGATGGTGTTGCATCATTAAATTCAACAGATAAATGGAAATATAAAATCAAATTTGCAAATGGTACTGTGATGTCCGAGTGGAAACTCGTAGAGAGTGGTTCAACGGAAAATTTGTCACAAGGAGACCGAGTATTTTTGTATCTTGATTATTCTGATGTAAAAAAGAACTCTGAATTTCAATTTAGATTCAATGTTGAAAAGCAGAAAATAGGTGAAAATAGTTGGCAAAGCAGTGGCACAGATGGTCTTGGTCGTGTTGATGTAAAATACAATGTTGTATACAACCCACCCACACCGACTCCAACACCATCGGCATCTAAGTCCAAAACTCCAACTAAGACTCCGACTAAAACACAAGAATCAGTAGATTTCAATGCAATTGCTTCACAAATGCAAAATAGTAACGATAAAAACGATGATTACACAGATGTAACAGGAACGGTTGTTCACGTTGATTTGGTAAATGGATTTTATGGCATTGAGATAACTGATTCAGAAGATAAAATTGTTCCTGTGAATTTGCAATCTGAACTTGAAAATAATGTCGGTAAAACAATTGTATTTAGTGGATTTTCTGACAACAATGTCGTTGATTTATTTATGTGGGGTACTGCGGTATTTATTGAAAACCACAGAATAATGGAACCTGTAGGAACTGGATTTGATTTTATGGGTCTTGAAGCATTGGTAACCGTTTCAGATACCGCAACAGAATTGCCAACATTTTTATCAGTAACTTCATTTGATGAAAATAAACTAACTGCTAAATATAATTCTAATGATGATCTTACAATTGATTTAAAGATAGTAAGAGAGAATTATGATGGTCGTCCTGCGGATACTACCGAAAGTGATGTATTTGGTCAAACAATAATGACGGATATAAGTGATGGTTCTGGATGGAATCTTATTCGTGGTTTTGATGATCGTTTTGGAATGTTTCAAGATAATGTTGGTGGATTGCATAATTTAATTCGTGCGATTAATGCTGGATCACTAAGTGATTACAATCCATTAAATAACGAAGCAGAATTTAGTTTTTTCTCACAAAGTGGTGATGATTATTCTACATTTTTAAATGGATCAGACGGAATAAAACTTGCAATTGTTCTTAGAAAATGGAACAATTCAATTGGTATGGAAACAATCTTGGAAGAACATTTTGTTGAAGTAACTATTGAAGAAGGAAATCAGGGAGGTGGATCTGACGTAACCAATCTATCAGAAATTCTATTAAAAGATAATGTAGAGTTTCGTGCATCATTTGGTTCTATATCTGATGATAGTTCTCTTGAGGGTGAATTGTATTTAGAAAATCTATCAATTGATTTTGAAAAAGTAAGTGAATCATTCAAAGAAAACTGGGATTTAAATAACTATGATTTGTATTATATGGTCGTAGATTCGACACTTGATAATAGTATTACTGACGAGTTATACGATTTCTTCAAAGAAGGAAACCTTATACAAAATAGTGATGGAATATTCGCATTCGGCAGAAGTATATTTAATTCTACTTCAAGTGATGCTAAATTTACATTCCAAAATAATATCAATGAAACAATTGATGATGTTTTTGCGGAGGGAGAAAATTATGTAGGTACTTTACTTAAAGTAAAAAATGAAATGGATAATAAAGTTCATTCTAATATAACAGATTTCATGGACACTTTATCAGAAGATGCCGAAATAAGATTCGTTTTAGTTAATAACGATGATAATTTTTCCGGAGAAAGCAGATTTATTTCTTCTGCAAAGTATAGCATGAATTTACAAGCATATTATCCTCAATACATTTATGTTGAAAATGTTCAGTTTGTAATGGGTGAGGAATCACCGGATGGTTTTGGTGTATTTGAAGTTCAACCTGAAAAAGGAAATTTTCATAATAGTCAAACTTTAAGATATTATACAAGTGTATTTGGATCTAAAAAGTATGCAATTTATTACGAAAATAATTCAAGTCAATGGAGATTTTGGGATCATCCAAGTCTTGGTTCTGATGCACCGTCATTAAATATTACAAGTGATTCATTGGAGTTTAATGATAATTGGATTAAGGTTTCTTTGGAAGTACCTGCAAGTGCTTGGAATACTCCAACACCAACTCGTACTAGAACAAAAACACCTACAAGTTCATCGGCAAGTCCATTGACATCAAACGATTTGGGATATTTTGTTATCGGTAAATTTGAAACACAAGAAGGAGTAGAAATAGCAACAACTGGAATCTATGATTATCATTCTTCATTTAATGATGGTAGTCAATATGTTTATACATTTAAATCAAATATAGATGATCATGTATTAAAAGTTCATTATATAGATCATTCCGGTTCAGACCCTTCATTTTTTAATAAAAATTATGGAGGTGGAAATAGTGAATATATGATCACACTACACACATCAGAAAGTTCTAGTGATGATTTGATAGGTACTTTTGTAGGAAGTCATAAAACTGATTCTATAAGTGAGACAAAAACGTTAATTCGTGATAGTGCTATGGAGGGAGTGTTGTCTATGGCATATGTAGGAAAAAACACAAAAAGAACAGAACTTCATCCAACTGAAACAAATGTTATAGATTATTCGGATGATTATGGATGGTCTTTGAATAGATTACCTATTCTTTCTACTGATAGAGTTTTAGTTAATTCTGGAATCTATCCAGTTTTACATACTCATAACGGTGGGGATGATGCTTGGGTGAAATTAGATCATGACTTTGATATGACATTAAAAACTCAATTGTATCAAGGAAATCCACTTGGATTAGGACCATCTAATTATGATGATGCAACTGATACATTTTTTGGATTTCTTGCGTTGGCAATTAATACTTTTAATTCAAACACAACATTTACTTTCCAAAAGTTTTTAGATGGAAACAAACAAATTATTGGAAATATAACAAGTGGTTTTCAGTTCCATTGTAGTTCAGAAGTTCCACCGGGAGCATTAGATGTTGAGTTACCAGAAGATCTAGCACCTACTACTCCTGTATCTGATTCAGACCTCGCAATGCATTTAATGGGTATTCAAAAAGATATAGTAGTCGGAAGTGGTTCACCTTCACAACCAAAATTTATAGGAACTGTTTTTGATATAGATGATTTATTGCCATCACACATTAGTAATGAGAATCTTGTTCCAATTTCACACATGGATATACAAGATGGAGTTTTAAATGGATTATCCACAAGTTCGCATCAATGGTGGGGTAAAATTGATGGAGCAGATGCAAATATTGTACATAAGGTATATATAATAGATATGAACTCATCAAGCACAGATTTAATTAGTTTGAAACCACAACTATTCAATAATGAAAGTGATTTCATGAATGGTAAATCAAAATATTCACAATAAAACTTTAGTTGGTTCGCTGCCTACTAATTGGTCACATAGAATGGACGGAAATTAAGTTTTCCGTCCATTCGTCTTTTATAAGAGAAACTTTTTTCTTGACTTTTTATAATAATAGGATATTCTGAGTCATTATGAACCACAAAATAGATTTAACATCCGACGAGTTACTTTGCATTGCTCAGTCCGTTGAGCAAAATTTACAGATTGCTATTGACAACAATATACCTCGTAGAATATCATTCTTTCAAAATATGCGAAACAAAATTCAAATCGCAATCAACGGACCCGTAGCTCAGTGGTCAGAGCAGGGGACTCATAATCCTTTGGTCGCAGGTTCAAATCCTGCCGGGTCCACCAAATCAAGACAAACTATTTTAACATGATAAACTTTAACAATGTAAACAAGATTGTAACTCACGCAGGACACGCACATCGTGATGATTTTTTGTCGGTGTGTTTTACACTTGCTTTGTGTGGTGAATACAATAACGAACCTTATATAGAAAGAAGAAACCCAACGGATAGGGAACTAAATGACGCAGATGTTGTTGTATTAGATGTAGGAGAAAAACACCAACCCGAACTTAGTAACTTTGATCATCATCAGTTTAATCGTAACGATGATCCTGCGTGTGCTTTAACATTGTTACTAAAAGACATGGACATTTACGAACAAGCAAGCATTGGATTTCGTTGGTTGAATGTCACCGAAAAGTTTGATAGCAAGGGACCTTATTTTGTTGCAAATGAAATTGGAATTGAATGGAACAAAATTTCAGATGCCACATTTTCTCCGATTGAAGAAGCAATTCTTAACAGATTTTCAAGGCACACCAAATATCATCCAAAGTCCGACATTTATATTATGATGCGACACATCGGTGAGCAACTTTTAAACTCATTGGGACAATTTACTGATAGGTGGATAAAATTGACCGAAACGACTACAACATTTGAGGTAGATGGTAATTTAATTGTAGTATCAGTTGCAATAAACGGAGATGATGATCCTTCATTTGCATTAAATGCGTTCGTTGAAGAAAAGCATCCATCTGCTGTTGCAACCGTTACATTAGATGATCGTGGTAACGGATTCTGCTTGTTTCGTTTGAATGACTCAACTAAAATAGATTTTTCAAGAATTGAAAGTGATTCTAAAATTCTTTTTGCACATAAAAATGGGTTTGTTGCTAAAACTCATAATGTGCTTAATGAACAAGAACTTACAGAAATAATTCAAAAATCTTTGACCTAAAAACGACTTTTTATAAAAAAATGCTTGACTTTTTACAACCATCGTGGTAATGTAATGGTATAAAATTAATTATTATCAACACTAAAAATACTAAAGTTATGAAAACTACACTACTATTAATCGCAATCGCAACTTCACTCGTCGGTGGAAATCTTTCTGCTACAACTCAAGGGTGGGGACAAAAACAAACCCAACGTACCATAGGTGGTGCTTTGGGTGGAGCAACTATCGGTGGAATCATCGGACACCAACACGGTAAGCAAAAAGAAGGAATCATTATTGGTTCTATTCTTGGCATGGTAATCGGAAACAAAAGTGGTAAGGGTCACGACTCTCGGATGGAACAACAACGATGGGAACAACAAAAAAGAGAAATGGCACACCGTGAAGAACTCCGCAGACGAGAGCAACAAAGAATGGAAGAACAACGTCGCAGAGAATTTCAACGAATGAATACCAACCGAAGTATTTACAGTGGTTCTTCATCATCAACAGATGAACTTACACAAGCAAGACATCGTGCCGAGCAACGTGAAGCAGAGTTGTTGCGAGAACTAGAAATTCGTAGAATTCAAGAGGAACGTAGAAGGGCATTGCTTGAATTCCAAGAACGTGAAAGAAAAGCACAAGAACAACTTCAAAGAATTAAGAGTGGTCAAAGTATCAATTCTAATAACAGAAGTATGTCTCACAATCCAGTTTACTAAGAATGACTAAGAACATAAAAGATTTACCACTATCATATCAAAACCTACTTGCCGAGTTTCAGGTTGAAAAAGATGTGGAAGAAGGCATAGCAACTGATTATGTAGTGCAACCAAACAAAGAAGATGTTCAAGATGAATACGAAAGATTAGAGTCTGTAATAGAAGAAGAAGGTGAATCAGAGTATGATGAAAATGATGAAAATACATATGACATGACTGCAATTTCACCTTATATGAGAGATGCATTTGATGATTTTTCTGAAGAAGAAGACTTTGATGAAGACTAATAATATTTGATAGTAGTTAGTTGATTAAAGAACCACTCAATTTTTGAGTGGTTCTTTTTTTTTTGTTGCAAATATAAAAGTCATAATATATATTATAATAAGTTGAGTAAATCAACTCACATTTTAAATGTGCGACAATAACCATTAAAATTTATGAGAACCAACCGTGCAAAAAATAATATTCATCAAAAAGCAAACCAACCCAAAATTATACAAGGTTCTTTCAAGAAAGGGTGGAACGGTTAAAATAAACAATGTAACCATGACCATTCTAAAACCAAAAAGAACTTTTCTTGATTCACTTATTTACCGAGTTAAGTCTTTGTTTTTAAGAGCATGAACGAAAAAAGTTGTAATTGGGGTCTTTTACTATTGATAATTATCGTTATGATGATTATAATGTGGAAATGAGTAATTATTTAAATTTCGCAAACTTGCCACATCGTCTTATCGTAAAAAGTCGCAAGACTTCAAAGATAGTATTTGAACAAGAGTTTGAAACTGAATCAAAAGCAATCAATTATATTTCAGAGGTCAGAAAGGTTGGTATAAACAAAGAGAACTTTATTGTGCAGATAGTTGGTCCTAATATGCTTTACGTTGAATGATAAATTTTGGTGGAGTTAGAATTATACTCTGGATATGCACTCTTGTGTATCTTTTGCAAAGTATTTATTATCCCGTAGTTGATTCTTTATTTGGATTATCATACATAGGAAACGAAAACTTTGGAATCATGCAGTTGATTACTCATGGTTTCTTGCACGTGGATTTGTACCATATTTTGATTAACATGATAATGCTAGTCGTATTTGCATCAAAAGTTGAAATGTTTTTTGGTACAAAAAACTTATTTAAAATTTTTCTTGGAAGTGTATTTCTTGGAGGAACATTTCAGACAGTTTACAATATGATAGTTTTAAATTCATTGATGGGAACAATGTTTCCTGTGGAAGTTATTTTGACACCATTTGATAGAATGGATTTTATGCTTGATTATGGAACTGAGGCATTTAATATATTTGCAGGAAAAACTTTGGGGGCATCTGGTGGTGTGTTTGGGTGTATGATTGCATTTACTTGCTTATTTCCAACAGAACGCATTGGTTTATTTTTTATTTCTTTTACTGTTTCTGCTCGTCTTGTGATTGTTTTGTATGTAATACTTGAAATACAACAAGCATTGTACGGAAATGTTGAAAACATTGCACATTTTGCTCATTTAGGTGGTGGAATCTTTGGACTTTTATATGCATTGAAACTAAAAAGTGATTTAGGTAAAAAATAATGCTTGACTTTTTATAATAAATTTGGTAGTATACTTGTATTGAGAGTGAGAAAGAACCAAATTAAAAATTCAAACGAAAGAGAGAAAATGATTACTGAATTATCTAACCCTGTTGTTTCACGATTAGCAAACGATTATGTTATGTCGTTTCTTCATCATACCGGTGAAAATAGAGAACACATAAATGCGACTATTGATTCTAATACTCGTTATCTTCATGCCGATGGATTCGGTAATTTACAAGACGGAGATTACGATATGGATACAATCCGTGATTTGGTTTGGGATTGGAGTCATGTTCGTGATTCTTCTGATGAAGCATTTATTGCAATGGCAAAATACATCAGCAAGCACATGGAGTTTCGTGCCGAAGTTCTTGATGATCCAATGCTGATTTTCAGTAATGTTGTCGCAAATTATTTCAAGGAACTTCGTAGGGAGTTTGATTATTACACGGTTTATGAACCAAACGCAACTTCCGAGATAAATAGAATTGACGAAGAATTGTATTACGAAACACAAATATAAAAAGGAGATAAATAAAATGGGATTTTTTAGTTGGAATTGTAAGTGTTGTGGAAAGAGCATCGTGTCACCTTATTCACCCAAGGAAATTGATTGGATGAACAAGATTACGATGGTTATGGACACAGGAGAAGTGATTCAAGGAGAATATGATGGATATGGAAATATCTATAATCGTACCGATGAACACGCATATGGTAGTAATTGGGACATAGATGAAAATGCCGAAAGCATTTGTTTGAACAACGAACACCAAGCAACTTTTTATCATACTGCTTGTTACGAAGAAAATAATCAACCTGGATTTCAAGGTCAAAATGATTCTGCACGTGACCAAGGATTTTTCTTGGACGAAAAGGATTATGTTGATTGCGTTCCTACTAATGCGTCATGAGTCCACAAGTAAAAGCAACACTACAAGCATTTTCAGAGTATTTTCACGAATTTGAAGATGCCGAAGATTTTAATTATGGTCCTATTCAGATGTGCTATGAAATAGACGAAGAACGTGAAGATGGAAGCATAATCGGAAGAACACTTGTTTATTCTGGTCAAAATAAAGATGGACACCGCATGGTTCGTGATGAAGGTATATTTGAAGTAAATACTAACGGAGAAATTATGAGGTGTGATGGACTTCTAAGTTCCACTTGTGATTATATTTCAGATAAAGGATTAAAAATCTATGAAGAAGAACATTGACAAACATTTCATCATAATGTAAATTATTATTCGTTATGACAAAAAAATGTAAATTTGAAGTAAGTGTGGATTACAATCCTAATTTTTTTACAGAGACTGAAATTTCTGAAACTATCAAGAAAAGTGTAAAAGATTTGGATTTTGAAAAGAAAACAAAATTTGGAACGAAGATTTTATGTGAACCTGGTAAAATAAATTCAGGTGTTGTTGCAAGTTTAAAAACGGTTGATCCGGATATTACGGATTCAATTGATTTAGTTGAAACTCTTGTTAGTTTAAGTAGTTGTATGGACGAAACAGAAGATGATGCAAAAATGATTCTTCCTGAACCGAAAATGGAAGAATTAATGAAAGAAGTCAGAACTGCATATAAACACTAATATGGCAAAAAAAAGAATTTCAAAAAAACAAGCAAAAGAAATGAACGATGAGTTTATTGATTTTTGGAGTCGGTGTATCACAGAGTCTATTTTTTGGTTAACTCCATATATACTTATCTATATAATTCTAGGTATAATTTTTAGTTAACATGATTGAAATAGCATGGTGTATTCAAATTATAGTCGCATTAAGTATTCTTAATGTGTGGTTTATTCGTGCATCTAGGCAAACGCCATTTAGAGGTGCTTCTGCAAGAAATTTACAAGAGGAGTTTGAAAAGTACGGTTTAAACAAGCAAGTATTTGTTATTACAAGTGTTATTAAACCATTGCTTGCAGTTTCTTTGTTGATTGCTATATTTGTTCCATTTTTAACAAAACCGTCTGCTTTAGCACTTGCTTTTTTTATGCTGGGTGCAGTTGTTATGCATATAAAAGTGCGTGATGATTTGATGAAATTCATTCCTGCTTTATCATTGTTTGGTGGGTGTATGGCAATTTATTTGCTTTCGTAATGTCCAAAATTTTAGCATTATTATACGAATTTGCGGAAAACGATTTAGATGTTAGTGTTTTGGATAATGACACATTTGAAATAAGTGTAAAGAAAAAGTATTTTCCTGAGTTATTTGGCCGTTTAACAAATTTTAATGTGGTAATTGAACATTTAGTGCTTGGTGGAACAGAAGACGCATTTTGCACTTGTGTTTTCAGAAAATTCATCCCTAAAAACGATTAATTTAAAAATAATGCTTGACTTTTTATAATATTTTTGGTAGTATACTTGTATTGAGAGTGAGAAAGAACCAAAACCAAAATATAAAAAATATGAATAATCTAAACGAGAGAATTGAAAACTTCCTACAACTGGTTAACCAAAATATGCATAACCATTATCGTAATAACTTTCCTTCTACTTATTCCGAAACTCCAGAAGATCATCAGTATGTTGTTGCTGATACCGGTCGTAAGTTTCTTAAGATTGCAAGCACCGACCGTGATGGCAGTATTCGTAGTGTTTATTGCTTTATTGCTCTTACAGACGGAAACACCAAGAGCATGGGTTCTTATTCTGCCGGTGACATTATGAAACCAGCATCTTGGAATATCCCTGCAAAGCATTCAAGAGGTTCGGTTTTTGCCGATGACTTTGGTCTTTCGTGTGTTGGTCCTTACGGAGTTGATTATTTGAGTCGTAGGGGTGGTTCTTACAAGTTTAGTCCTTTAACTGCGAACGCATAATTCTAATAACAAACAGAAATAATAAAATGAGTTTTAATAACGGAGATAGAGTAAGAAGCAGAAACGGAATTGGTTTGGTTGGTATTATTACTTACCGAATAGAAGTTCCACCACCCCGTTGGGAAGAAAACGGTGAAACGCAGATTTCTTATGCAATTACATATCCTACAATCGGATCACAGACTATTTTAGACGAAGATGATATTGTCTTGGTCGAAAATCCACTAATATAAATTTTGGGTAATTCTTAATAACGACACTAATTATACATATACATACATGGATTGGAAGACACTAACAAAAGATATAAAGTTATTCAACGAACTTATTGATAGATTCGTTGAAATCGGATGCACCGAAGATAAAGCATTTGAACTTGCAACTTATGTTTATGCGTATAATTTACCTGTTGTTATTAGAACATCTAAAATTTCTTCAGATGATAACAAAAGATATAACACAGATAAACTATGAGTCAAACTAAAATCAAAAGAGGACCAGGTCGTCCCAAAGGTAGTAAGAATAAAGTCAAAACTAATGTTGTAAAACGTGGCAGAGGTCGTCCAAAGGGCAGTAAAAACAAAAATACTGCTAATTTAACTTCTGTTAAACGTGGTAGAGGTCGTCCGAAGGGCAGTAAAAACAAAGTAGTACAAAGTGTGGATGAAGAGTTTTATGATCTTCCATTTGAGTCACCTTCTAACGAGGAACAAAGAATAGCAAATATTGCTCATATGGTTTCTTTTTATCAGACTCCTGAAGGAAAACCCAAGATGTCTGTTAAACCAAAAAAGAGAGGTCGTAAACCTAAATTAGATTTGATGGATGACGATTCTCTTGTAAAAGGTGATTTAGATTCTGATCATTTTGTTTATACCGACAAAGATGTTCAAGAAGAACTTGGTAGAATGGATGGATTTGTAGATATGTCCAAAAATCGTTCAAGATATTCTGAATCTTTTTAGTGTTCTGCAATATTTATTATTGTAGATTTATTATTATATGGCAAATGATGACATTGATGATAATGGTTATATAGATGATGAAAATGGTGGTGATGATTATCGTGACCAAATTTTGCAATTATGCAAGTTGGCACAAGGTAATATAACTACGATTTACTGGTGCAAGCAACAAATTCGTAAAAGACTAAAAGTATTGGATCGTTTGATAAAAAGAATGTCAGACGAAAAAAATAAAAGTTCTGATACAGAAAAAGTAGAACGCATTGAGATGATCATTAAAAAGCAAACAACTGCTTGCAAGGAACTTGGTGATAAAATCGAAACAGAGATTGAAAGTTTAGAAGCAATTCGTGTTGCAGCCAAGTCTTTTGGAATTGATATCAAAGCAAGATTACTAGAGTTAGATGACTCTCTTGAAACTGATGATGTAGATTCTTTTTTTGAAGACGATGATGAGTAACTTTTTTCATTCTTAATATATTTATATTATAATGAAAAGAACTGCATACAACTGGCAATTTGGTGATTGTTTATATCGTATAGAGGAATGGAGAAATGCACCAAAAGATGTTGCTCCGTTTACCGTTTATATGTTAAGTTCAAATAGTGGAAAAGGACCAGGAGGTTTTGTGGGTTATTTTATGAATAAAAAAGCAGCCGAAGATGCTATTCAAAAAAGTACAACAAAAACCTTGAAAATTAAGTTATCTAGTGGTATGATATTACCATAATGAGTTTTTTGACAAACGAAGCAAGAAAAAAGATTAATTATTATTTCTTTTGGATAAATTTAATTGTAGCATTCATTGTTGCATATGCCGGTAGTTATTTGTGCATTGTCAATTTGGCAGTATCATTTTTTTGTTGGTCTGCATACAAATATCAGGATGCACTTGATGAAAAATTAAAAAACGTTGACGAAAAAAAATAAATTGTTTATTCTATATGAATGAATAATCGTCAGATAAGCATTAGCATAAAATACGGATCAATCTGTTATAAGAAAAATTTTTTGGAACAGGATGCGTGTACCTATATAACTTTTCTTGAGAAGTTTAATTTGTGGTATGAAATAAATGAAGCAACGGATGGGGAACAACCGGTTTATCTAGACGAAGAGATAACGAAGGACGATAAAAATGAGCAATAAAAAATATTATGATTATGTAGAAATACACAATTTTTGTGAAGATTTGGCAATCAAATTAAAAGGAAAAAAATTTGACTCGGTGGTTGGTGTAAGTCGTGGTGGATTGATACCAGCAACTATAATGGCCGAGCATATGAATGTGCGTGAATTAAGAACCGTTGGTGTGCGTTCATATCAATTAAATGGAATTGGTATGGGCAAACGAGATACAGAGGTGTTGTATCAAAGTTGTTCACCTTATTTGTATGGAGATGTTCTTTTGATTGATGACATTGCAGATACAGGCGAAACATTTCATTTTCTTCTTGATCATTTCAAGAGAAACAAGAATATAAATAAAATTACAACTTGTAGTGTGTTTGTCCGACGAAGTTCCAATTATGTACCCGACTATTATGCAAAGGACATTGTTGGTAACGAGTGGATTGTATTTCCGTGGGAACTTAAAACTCCTCCTACTATTTGATATGTCAGCAAAAAAAAGTTATTGATTTCATCAACAACTTTTTTTCACTTCCAATCATTTTTATATTGACTTTTTATAATTTCTTTGGTAGTCTATTTAAAGAATGAGAGATAAAAGAGATAGAATTCTTATTGATGGTGGTATTTCTTGGCAAACTGATAAGTTGCTCGAAAGATTCCCAATTCAAAATACATCAGAGTGGGAAGTTGATAAAACAAGCAATCGTTATCCAATGATTGTTTCCAAGAACACAGACCCTAAATGTGATCCTTGGAATCGTCCTACATTACCTTGGAATTTCAATCAAGGTAATGGCAACAAATACGGCTGGACACGTGGGGCAATGGATATTAAGAATTATACCCATTTTCGTTATACAACAATTAATCAAACGGCAATCAAGTTATGGCAGAAGAAGTAATAGAAGTAAATCCAAATGTTCATTGGTATTCGTTGCGTGATTTAATGAATAAATTTCCTATTCAAAATAAACGTTGGCAATTAAGTGATGGTGGAGTTTCATTTGAATATTTTTATGATTTGGATGAACACATTGAAACTGATCCGTGGAATCGCAAACTTACTTCTTGGAATCGCATCGGACAAACTGAAATTAACGATTGGTTGAATACTGAAACCAAAGGAACATATTATCGTTTAACATCCGTACAAGGCAAAACGGTTGCGTTGTGGATGTATCCATCATCTAATCATCCATTATTCAAATGAGTATTGAAAAAATATTACAAATAGATTTGCTTGTTCCTGGCAACGCAGATGAAATATCAATTAAATATCCTATAATCAATAAACAATGGATTGCACGTGGTAATGATTATTATGTGTATGTGAGAACTAAAAATTCTACTCGTAAGGATATTCCTAATTTTGATGATGTAAAAGGTGATCCTTGGAATCGTAGTTTCAAAGATTGGCGATACGCATACGCACAACCCGGTGAACAATTTTATGAAGCACATAGTTGGACATCTTATAGAGATGACGGAAAATTGAATCCAAATCAATTTTATCGGTATGTAACTGTAGAAGGAAAATTTGTGAAATTGCATATGATTATTGAACGATGAATACTACGCAATCAATGAAACCATTACAAATTAAAACGGAACACGGACCACCACCCTCGGATGTAAGGTGGACTCCTCATGAACTTAATAAAAAGTATCCGATTTTGAATACAAAGCAATGGATGTTTGCGGGAACTCGTTACATTGCAAAACCGACATCTCCACGTAATTCACTGAAAAGTGATCCTTGGTTTCGTCCACTTCGCAAATGGTGCAAAGATGATAAAGTTTATACGAAAGATGAAGGACATGGTCCTCACGATTGGATTTCCAATGTTGATAAAGAGTTTTATAGGTTCACGACAGTTGAAGGAAAACATATAATGCTTTGGTGCGAATGATTGAACCTATTACAATTCGTGGAAATGTTCGTATGACTAATTATGGTCAATTGATATACAACAAAAATCAAGAGCATTTTTATACTTGGCACGAAGAACTTGATTATATTATCAAAGAGTATCCTATTACAAATCCTGTATACGAGTATTCTCCATATGAAATGCGTTTTAATGTATCAACAAAAACAAATGTTAGTGCGTTAACGGAACGGCAAAAAAAATTCCTCGATTATGATCCTTGGAATCGACCTTTGCGAAAATGGACTGCAACTGAAACTGCATATCCTGATACAAACTTTGCGAGAAAATATGGTCGTGGACCATACGAATGGTTAGATATTTATGACGGAGTTGATTTTCGTTGGACAACAATAGAAAACAAAGGAATAAGATTTTACAGATATCTATGAAAACAAACAACGATTTTATTGAAATTAAGAAGTGGCAATTTTGGGATATTTATCCAAAGATTGTTGGTGATGATGCGTTTCCTATTACCAATACAGACGAATGGGAACGATACGTTGAACGATACAATTATCGCAGTCATTTGATTGCACTTGTGCCAAATCCTAAACTTGATCCGTGGGGAAGGCAAATGCTTCCTTATATAACTGAATTTGATAAAACTCCTAAAATGTGGGGAAAAGTTGGATGGCCTCATCCTCCGTTGGATGATATGGATAACGAATCTTGCATGACGGTTACTTCGGTAAATGGATTTGCAGTAAGATTGTATCGCAGAAAAGCAGATTGGATTGATCCGTGGCATCGGATTGAATGTAGGAAACGTGGAATAACTTTATCGGAATATTACGATCTTAAGAAAAATAACAATCAAAAATAAATACTTATATAAATGAATAAATCATGGGATGCAAAAGAGTTGATAACCAAATATCCTATCAAAAATGTATGGGAATGGGAATTTACAGGAAACGTTATATCTTCTAAAAAAAGATTATTTGATATAAAAGATGATCCTTGGAATCGTGATTTTACAAAAACAAAAAAAACTTTTACGGTTGACGAAATGGGGTTGCTTGTGTATGGTTTCACTAAGGTAGAGCAAAAAGAAATTAGATTATGGAGTTGTGTATGAAAAAATGGGACAAATATGAGTTGTTATTAAAATATCCAATTAGAAACTTCGAGTTTCGAGAAAATTATGTTATTGGATACGGAGATGCTTATTGGTATCCCGGAATGCCAACTCAAATTGTTACGTTCAACGAAATGGGAAAATATGACCCTTGGAATAGGAAGTGGGAGTCTGGAACTGCATGGACAACTTATGGTGCATATAAAGACACACTATTTCGTTGGGTTACGGTAGACGGAAAAAAAGCACCTGTTTATTGCGTATATACCTAATATGTCACCTGTGATAGAATTAAATATCAATCCTAAAACTTGTGGAAAGTGGAAATCAAGATACATACTTGATATTCTTGAAAAGTATCCACAGACAAATTTTCACGAATGGGAACTTCTTGAAATACATCATCAAAATGATCCAAATAAAATTGCAGTCAACATGGTGTGTAAATTTTGGCATCCTCATGCCGATCCTTGGGGAAGGGTTATGTGCGATTGGACAATCGGTAATAATAAGTTTTCTGCAAAACACGGAAATCAAGTGAAGCATGGAAATAACCACTCGGTGCAACTTCCAAGTATGAAAATTTGGAATACAACTGTTGCGGGACAACTTGTAAGATTGCACGGACCCATAAAAAGTTACTTTGTGGTTCGGCAAAAAGTCCAACTTTCATAAAATGACATCATATAATGATACAATACCCATCTATGTGCAACATAACGATTTGCAATGGGATATATCTGAATTGGTTAATAATCATTATCCAATTCAGAATGATAATTGGGAAATTTGTGAGTTAGGAGTTTTATTTTTGAAGGAAAATTCTTCATTTGACCACAACTATGATCCGTGGAATCGTAAAATGCGTTCTTGGCAATTTTTAGAAGTAGACGGATTTATTATTCAATGCGATGCTTGGACAACGCAGATGTCAAAAACAAAATATATGTTTGATTATGAAATCAGATACACTACAATTCAAGGAAAAGTAGTTCCTTTATATAGATACACCGATGAATCAAAATATGTGTGCTTTCCATCCTGAAGAAATAATATTAGAACACTTCTCTATGGGTGATCATTGGGGAATCGTTGAGTTGATGAAAATGTATCCAATTCAGAATCATGAACATTGGGCATATGTATGTGATCCAATGGATGTAGATCATGATCCCGATGTAACAAAAAAAATAACTTGTATTTCTGATACAGAATTTGATCCTTGGTTTCGTAAAATGATTCCGTGGAAATGGAGAAATTTTGAAGAAGGTATTGAGTGGGATTATCCTACACCACATTTGTTTTTAAACGGAAAAAAGAAATATCCACTTGCGGAAAGATACACTTCAGTTGATAGAAAGCATATACGATTGTATAAACGAATATACGATTATTGATTTGACACAAATCATGTAAAAATCTAATATATCTGATAATGGATTATGTCACTGTATCAAATACACCGAGTTATTGGAACGAAGTTGAGTTGTTGACTAAATTTCCTCCGACTAATTTTAAAGGATGGAGGTGGGGAGTAGATGGTCGTGATGCGTCTGATCGTGAAGATGGTCGTTACATAATTGCAACATATAATTTTCCAATATCTGATCCGTGGAAACGACAATTAATTCCTTGGAAATTTGAAGACGCAATGTTTGAGTGGGAACAAGATGATGTTAATGACAATTATGATATAAGAATCACATCAGTTGGTGGTAGATTAATTAGACTTTATAGAAAACGAGGTGGTGGTTTTGATTAAAAAAAGTATCAACATAAATTTTTATTCAGGTAGACAATGGGCAGAACCTCGTTTAGTGAAACAATATCCTGCAACTAATCTTGCTTGGCATATAGGAAGACACGAAGATATTGCTTATGAAAGATACATTGTACTGAATGAAAATAATTTACATGAAGCAAAAGACCCGTGGGATAGATGGATGCTTCCTTGGAGAAAAAATGAAAATGATAAAACAACATTTGCTTGGTCAGATACAGAACCGGTGTATGATTTACCAGAAAACCTTGCATATCAATTTCGTTGGACAACTGTTGCCGGGAAACGAATAAAACTTTGGAGGAGAAAACCATGAGTAAAACAGAAGTAACGGTGGGTAGTGACATTTATTCTTTTAAAGAATTAAAGCAATTAATAATAGATTTTCCTATAAAAGTTAATGGTTGGGTTGTAAAAGAAAATAAAGGTCATTGTTATTTATATTATGAAAAGGCATTTGGTTTAAGTGATCCATTGATGACCTTGCGTGATCCTTGGAATCGTCCAATTCGTCCTTGGATTTATTATACAGATGACACTCCAACAATTTGGCAGTATCGCAAATCAGATCACCCAAGTCGCAATGCAATGTTTATGCCAACTGCACCGAATAAAGCAAGTGCATATGCTTATACTAGCATCAATAATAAATGGATGTTTCTGTATGTTTGATATAAAACAAATTCAACAAAACGCAAAGCAATCAGAAGAAACTCTGAATGCAATTAAAGTCAAAATGGAAGATTTGGATAATGAGTTTAAAAAACTTGAAACAAAATATAAATCTAAAGATGAAGAATATTATATAGAACATCCCGAGGAACTTGATGAAATAAATAATCAAATTAAAAAAAGATTATCGGTATATAACTTACTGCTAGAAGTCGCAGAGGATTTATCTTTAAAAACCGCAGATGATCTTGAAAGCATTGTGTACGAATTTCAAAATGGAAATTATTATAAACACGATTGAGTTGACAATCGTTGTATAATCTGATTAAATAAAACTATTATGGCAAAACAAAACCTTACAAAAAATATTCATTCTC